>ENA-OQKL01000126-OQKL01000126.1-human-gut-metagenome-genome-assembly--contig:-NODE-126-length-26170-cov-7.862420_pt1 | contig 26170 bp, 25 predicted proteins | sample MGYA00242779_ERZ504800 | MGnify/ENA primary metagenome ERZ504800 (study PRJEB26092, sample SAMD00036410) | human gut metagenome | host: Homo sapiens | study: EMG produced TPA metagenomics assembly of... | reverse complement strand
GCCAGGGCCACGGGGCCGTGATGACCACCAGCGGCGCTCGGTCTCAATGTAGTCGTTGCGGCCATAGCCCTCATCACTCACGATGTGGGCCACGTCTTGGGGGTAACCGGCGATCTTATAGTGGCGGAAGGTGCGGATGCCCAGATCGTTGAGCGCTTTTCAAAGGCCTCACTCCGGGGCAGCGGTGTACTTGGTCACGCACACGCTGCCCACATACAGGCCCACACCCTGGAAGGCGTCGATCAGGCGCAGCACATCCAGATCGTAGGTGATGCCGTAGTCCCCGCGGATCTTGCTGCTCACAATGTCCTCGGCGCTGATGACGATGACGATCTCCGCCTGATCCTTCAGCTGCAGCAGCATCTGCAGCTTGCTGTCCGGCTGGAAGCCCGGCAGCACGCGGGAGGCATGATAGTCGTCGAACAGCTTGCCGCCGAATTCCAGATACAGCTTGTTGTCAAACTTCTGGATGCGCTCGCGGATATGCTCGGACTGCATCGCAAGATATTTGTCGTTGTCAAATCCAATTTTCATTGTTCGTTTCCTTTTCCTCATCGCTGGGCCGGCACACCGCACCGGCATTTTTCCATAACAGGCATAGTATACCACACTCAAAAAGCAGGTGCAATGCAAAACACACAGCAGAGCAGTTTTTCCGGCAAATGCAGTGGTTTGGCAGGCTGTGTGCCGCAGATTTTTGTGAAAATGGTTCTTGCCCGGTTTTATACGGCGGGTGTATAATAGAACTGTTCGGCAACCAGTCACCCGCCAGAGAGAGGAAGTTTTGCATGAATCCTGCCGAAAATTATACATATCGTTATCTGGAGACCGATGATCTGGACCAGTACAACGCCCTTTTGCGCTATACCTTTCAGGTCACGGAAGATGAGCTCACTGCCACCGGATGGAAAGACGACGAGATCAAGCAGTCCAAGTTCCCCGTGCTGGAGCGCGCGGACGTGCTGGGCTGCTTTGACGGAGAAAACCTTGTCTCCCAGTTCGCGGTCTACCCGCTGAAGATGAACATCTACGACGCCGTTTACCATGTGGGCTTTGTGACCAGTGTGTGCACCTACCCGGAGTACACCGGCAACGGCATCATGAAGCGGCTCATGATCCAGGGCCTGACCCAGATGCACAAGGAGGGCAAGAGCTTTGCCCTGCTCTACCCCGTACTCCATCCCGCTGTATCACCACCTGGGGTTGGGAGATCATCTCCAACAAGATCTCCTACAATATCAAGGACCGGCAGATCCCCACCAAGGTGTCGGCCCCCGGGTTTAATGTGCGGCGCGTCGCCTGGGACAACACCGAGTTCCACGAGCTGCACTCCCATTTTGCCTCCATCACCCACGGGTTGCCTGTTCCGCAACGCACTGGCCTGGGAGGAGTACTGGCGCTGGGACGAGGATGACACCAATGTCGCCGTCTATTATAATGCTGGAAACGAATGAAGGATCAGTATGGTATCATTAACGCAGATACCATACTGAGTGCCGGAGTTTCCAATTTACAGTCACTGGGAATTTCCTTCAGAAAGGCAGGGTATATTACCGATTTTGCCCGAAAAGTAAAGGACGGAACTTTTGATATTGACGGAATCTGGAAAAAATCGGACGAAGAAGCCATAAAAGAATTATCTTCTTTACAGGGAATTGGTGTCTGGACCGCGGAAATGATTCTGTTGTTTTGTATGCAGCGTCCAAATGTATTGAGTTTTGGTGATCTGGCAATCCAGCGCGGCATGCGGATGGTTTATCACCACAGAAAAATTGACCGCAAACTGTTCGAAAAATACCGGCGGAGATTAAGTCCGTATTGCAGTGTGGCAAGCCTGTATTTCTGGGCTGTAGCCGGAGGTTCTATTCCTGGCATGAAGGATTTTGCACCAAAAAAGCAAAAGAAACCGTAGGTATAAAAATACAATCAAGGATGACTGCACCAAATAATATGTAAAGCCACGCAGTCAAAATATTTTACTGCGTGGCTTTTTGCGTGGAGTTCTTATATAAAAAATCTTGATTTCTTAGGAAATGCATTCGATGGTGTTCTGTTCAATATTCTGAAATTATTTGTGTGAATCCCCCATGAATCATTACCTATTTCACTTTTATTTTTGTAACATCCGAACAGGTACCCACATACGTTTTCCCATTATAAGATTTATATGCACGGACTTTATACTGACTGGCAGTCCCCTTTTTCAATTTGGAATCCTTATAGGAAAATGTTTTGTTATTTTTAATAGTAGCAATTTTATCATACTTTTTCGTTTTACTGTTATAACGGTAAATCTGGTATCCGGTTACATTGCTGGTTTTATCCCATTTTAATGTGACTGCACAAGATTTTGTCTGCAGCCGGAGATTTTTTACCTTCAGCGGATTTGTGCACTCTTCATGTGCGTCAGAAGCTTCTCCCCAGACGGTTTCCCCTTCTGCTTTTTTATAAGATTTCACTTTAAATTTGTACGTTGTAGCTCCGCTCAATCCTGTAACTTTATAAGAAACTTCTGCTCCGCCTGCAATCGTTGCCACACTTTCGTATTTCTTTTCTGCTGTGTTATATTTATAAACCCGGTATCCGCTGGAACCTGATATTTTGCTCCATCCAAGTGTCACATATGTACTGCTGCGCTTTTGTGTTTTTACATCGGACACTTTTGCCGGCGGAACGGTGGCCGATACCACCGAAGAATAATTTCCATAATAATTTGTCCCACCGATGGTCCAAAAGCAGCGCACCCTGTACTGATAAGTCTTTCCGCTTGTCACATCGGTATCCGTAAAGCTTTTTCCACTCGTCTGCTTCATATAAACATATTTTTTCTGTTTTTCGTCATACCGGTACACGCGGTATCCGGTTACATCATCGGCAGCTTTGCCCCAGCTTAGTTTTACCGGGTCAAATGCATTCCCCACAGTTGCTTTCAATCCTCCGGTTTTTGCACTGGTGTCCTTGTACCAGAAATTTACGTCCAGATTTCCCGTATATCCACTCACTTTTGCAACGGATGAATACTGCCAGAATTCATAGTCATATGCTGTGTCTGCATAAGGTTCCCCTCTTTTTGCATTGCTCGTTGTCGTATTATTGTACCGCGCAATCCAGATGCCGCAATCCTCCAGGGAATCTGTATCAATATAGGATTTGATCCATGCATATGAAGCATAAACAACCGGCTGATATCCCGCATCGGAAATCGTATCTGCAAATGACTGGCAGACCGCTGTCTCTTTTGCTTTGGAGAGTTTTCCCCCTGTCAGGCGGTTGTGACTTCCTTTTTCCCTGTCTATAACAATCGGAAGGGTCACATCCCAGCCGTATTTATCTGCCAGATCCAGCACATATTCTGCTTCCTGTTTTGCCTCTTTTTCTGTCAGTGCCTGTGAAAATATGTACAGACCGACATTGATGTCGTTTTCAAGTGCCGCCTGAATATGGGAATCCGCAGCCGTGTCTTCGTAAATGCTTCCATCGGAAGTGTCCCTTGACGCTACACGGACAAATGCAAAATCTATCCCTGCATCATGTATTTTTTCCCAGTTAAGTGCTGTTGTTTTTTTATTTTTTGCCTGCCACCAGGAGACATCTATTCCGTTCAAAAGCTGCGCATCTTCATAGTCCGATTTGTGATAATAGGTAACACTTGTATAATCCACTTTCGAAGTAAAAGAACCATCCAGAAAATCCTGCGTATACCCGGAAGCAGCCTTGGTTGCACCCAGAAGCTGCGGCATGGCATATGTGGACAACAATCCGTCATTCTGTGTACTCACGTTTGAAATCTGTGTATCATCCATCTCTTCTTTGATGCTTTGTCCCATCACACCATCCATCTGTGTTTTGGGTACCTCCGCCCTCAGCTGCTGTGGTGCAATCATACAGATTCCCGCCAGTATCATTCCTGCTGCTACAATTTTTGCCTTTGTAAATCTCAATTTCTATATCTCCTGTTTGTACATTTATTTCATAAAAGTCATCACCATACCTATATTCTGCAAGCAAAGCATCACCATGATTTTCATTAACAGACCACCGATGATTGGTCTGATCCATTTTCGAATAATACGAAATGCCTGTAATGTGATCAGATAATCATACAGATGATATACAAGCATAAAAATACTGCATGACGCGGCAATACTGCATCCAAAACCTGCTATAGAAAATAATAATCCAACTTCTATGTTCTGTGTCAGGTTCCATCCTGTATAATATCCGGCTGCCGCCAGGGTTTTACACAAAATAGATCCGGGCAATACATTTACCGCCGGAACAATATGATTGTAATATTGCTGGGAAGTGATCATTCCTCCTCCCACAAAAATTCCATCCGCTATGGTCATATATGCATCACCACCGCCAAAGGACATCCATGCAGACAAAATTCCCCTGCCGGAAAAACACATGATCTTATGGTTTACAAACCAGACGGGAACGACGAAAACTGCCGCAAATACAACCCATGTTCCAACATCCTTTGCAATTATACCCCAATTCGTTCTCTCTTTTCCATCCGGTATCTGCTATATTACAGAAAATGCCATAACATCCAAGTATTCCCATCACAATATCAACCACAGGATGCCATCCGGACAGATCAAACGAAAACACTTGTACATGTGTCAACAGATAACTGCCAATAATGCCGGTAAGAATTATCAGATTCCTTTTGCTGTAATTGCCTCTGGTGAAAAAAATGCTGAAAAATGCCAGTATCAGTACCTGCACCGAAGAAATAAAAAAAGACAGTACAAAAACCCCAAGCATTAAAAAAACTCGCTTTCATCTTTCTGTGTTTTCCGTCTTCCCCGCAGTCTTTTAACATTTTTCTGATATAAGAAAACAACAGATACAAAATAAAAACAGAGACTCCTATGGAAATCATATTTACAACAGAAAGGATTTTTTCCTGAAATACAGACAACACCGCTACCAGAGCCACCGTCATCAACGCTCCCGGCAATGCCATCATGACAGCACCTGCGATCATTCCCCTGATTCCAAATTTGCGGCGCCCGATAGACGCTGCAATCTCTACCGGAAGTGCTCCCGGTGTAATACTTGCAACCACCACATCTTTGTCAATATTCTGTTTTTCGTCTATTCCCTGTCGATCTGCAATCTCTTTTTCAATAACTGGAATAAGTGCGCTTCCTCCGCCAAATCCAATACATCCGATCCAAAACATTGACCGGATAAACTGTCCTGCCTGACTCACACGGATTCTCGCAACAGACTTTTCAGTTGCTCCAATATATGATTCACACATGTTTCCACATCCATCTCCGCGGTATCTACGACAACATCTGCATGTTCCGGAATTTCATAAGGGCTGGTAATTCCTGTAAACTGCGCAATTTTTCCTTCCCGCGCAGCCTTATACAATCCTTTTACATCCCTCTTTTCACACTCTTCAATGGAAGTGCTGACATAAACTTCCCGAAAACCGTCTCCGATAATCTGTTTTGCATTCTCGCGATCATGCCGGTACGGAGAAATAAATGCGGTAATCACGATCAGGCCTGCATCATTCATCAGCTTTGCAACCTCTGCAATCCGCCGGATATTTTCTACCCGGTCCTCATCGGAAAAACCAAGATTGCTGTTTAAGCCCATCCGCACATTATCTCCATCCAAAAGCATCGTTTTTTTCCCCATTGCATACAGACGCTTCTCCAGTACATTTGCTATCGTAGACTTTCCTGCACCGGACAATCCGCTCATCCAGATGGTAAAAGCCTTCTGCTGCATCTGCTTTTCGCGCTTCTGCCTGTTAATATCCATCATATGCCATGTGAGATTGTGTCTGCTGTCTGTTTTTTCATCTCTTTGTGTATTGAATTCCTCTGTCATCTGCCCAGTTCCTTTTTATCGAAATACTTTTTTCCAGACTGTCCGAAACGGATGCTTTGCTTTATCCCGGAACATCACAAATTCATTTGCCCTCTTTTCCAGCTGTCTGATTCTTTTTTCCTGCTGGTTTATTTTCTGACGCTGAATTTCATTCGTTCTTCTGAGATCCATAGTAACTGCTGCAAAGAACTGAATAATTTCTTCCTGCATTTTTTCATTTTGCGGATTCCATTTCGGTAAATCTTTAACTTCATTCGAAAACAAAGGCTGTCCATCCCCGATATATTCCTCGGCTACCCGTTCATTTTCCTTCGCATACAATTCCAGAAACTGCTGCAATTCCTCTTTTGCAAGCATTTCTGTATTTTCTTCTTTTATGTAATCTTTTGAGATTTCCTTCAAAAATCTACGAAAATAAGAGATTTCTTTTTCTGTGAGAAATTCACTCTTATTGAGTATTCTCTTAATTTCCGTGGTATTTTTATCTAACCGGAGATTTTCACTTTCTTCCAATTCCTGAAATTCCTCTGTGACGTCCAATCCGATTTCATGCATAAAATCATGAATGATTGATCCGTCTTTCCAGCTCTTCGGAGAAAATCTCCTGACTATTAAATTATTTTTTCCTATGACAGCTGCAATTTCATCCAGTTTCTGTGCATATTGGTAAATCTTTTTTTACTTTTTTCTCTGATGCAGCAAGATACTCTTCACATGTCATAACAGCGACACTATTAAAGTTTTGCTTCACCTCCTGGTTCCATCGCGAAATCAGCAGGCCATCCTGTCTGCGCAGATATACAATTACCTTAATCTGATACTTCTGTTCATCCGCCTCCTTTTTTAATTCCTGAAGAAGTGAGTTTTTTTGAGTAGCTTAACGCATGCCAGATGGATTCATCTGTCAGTATCACATGATCGTATGTCCCAAATGCGGTTCTGATCTGCTGTAACCCCTCTTCAAAATATTCCTTTTCCTTCGATTGGTTTCTGTTGCCGTCTGCATCCCACACTTTTGCAACCAGAAAGTGTGCATTTCTCCTTTTATTTGCTCTTGGATACACATGCAGTGAATCAGGAAAGCAATACCCATATTTTTGCAGTACGTCTTTGTTTTCTTCTAAAAATCTCTGAATAGACGTTGTTGCTGTCTTTGTTGTTCCAATATGCAAATATAAGGTTTTCATGGCTTTATTCCTTTCCAATGTTTTACATTTGTTATAATATAAAATGTTCCTTGAATGAACCTTGAAAACATATCAATTTTCTTTTTAACTTTTTTTATTCATCCAAAAATAAAAATTATGATTGCAAGATTTCCAAGATTCGTTATAATAAATTCCAAATACAACAATAATTATTTTGATTTAGCAAAGGGGATTCCAATTGAAAATTTTAGTAATTGAAGACTCCGTCCGGCTTGCGGATACCATTGCAGAAGCTTTGCAAAACGAAAACTATGTGGTAGATACCGCAAATGATGGACAGCTCGGCTATGAACATGCCTCCACCGGCATTTATGATATGGTTATCTTAGATCTCATGCTTCCGAAAATGAACGGTTATGAAGTTCTATCTGCCCTGCGCAGGGATGGACAGAATGTTCCGGTACTCATTCTCTCCGCAAAAACAGAAATTGATGATAAGATACAGGGATTTACTACCGGTGCGGACGATTATATGACCAAACCATTTGAAATTCGTGAACTGCTCATGCGCATACAGGCGATCAGCAGACGCAGCCATCATCAGGATACTTCACACCCTGTCGTTGGAAATCTCTCCTACGATCCCGCTACCTGCGAAATCTGCAACACACAGACCAAAAAATCTGTCCAGGTATCCGGAAAAGAAATGCAACTGCTGGAGTTTTTTATGAATAACTGTAATCAGGTTCTCGAGAAAAACCAGATTACCACAAAAATCTGGGGATTCGATTCCAATGCAGAATACAATAATGTGGAAGTATATGTTTCTTTCCTGCGGCGGAAATTTCACCACCTGCAGGTCAATGTGACACTCCGCGCCATTCGCGGAGTCGGTTATATTATGGAGGTTTCCGATGATTAAATCTTTACAAAAGAGAATCAGTACACTTTTTATGTTCCTGCTTACCATCATCTGGCTTGTTATTTTACTGCTTTTTGTCAACAACTCCTACCGGAACAATCTGAGTGATCTCCAGCAAACCGTTCGTGCCGCTCTCCACTATACTACATGGGATGCATTTGTCATCTCTAATGGACAGACGTCTCCGTCCGAACTTGATCATATTTCCTATTGTCTTTTTTCTATTGATGAATCCAATGAAATGGATATCATGTTTGACACTTTTTCTGATGTCTCCGACAGTTATCTTTTAAAACAGGGAAAAGCTCTCATATCCAATAGTAAGAAATATGTATTTATCAGGCGTTATGTCTCTGTAAATCATCTTCGCGCCAAAAAAGGACAATATTATGTTTTGATGCTCAGCGGAACACCTGCTTTAAAAGCAACACTTCCGACGATCTCTCTCTGTTTTATTCTGGCAATTCTCGGTATTATTGTATTTACCATTTCCTCCAAAGCACTTTCCCGCTGGATGGTAAAACCGATTGAAAATACAATTTTATCCGAGAAAAAATTTATTTCCAATGCCAGTCATGAACTGAAAACCCCTCTCTCCGTCATCAGCGCCAATGCCGAACTGTTATCTTCTAAAGTAGGCAGGGACAATAAACATCTGTTGTATATTCAGCAGGAAACTTCCCGGATGATCTCTCTTGTCCAGAAAATGCTTACGCTCACACGGCTGGATGCCCCGCAGATCCAGAATACCCATGCAGTTTTCCCTGTAGATGACGCACTGCTTGACATTATCTATCCAATGGAAAGTGTTGCTTTTGAAAAACACATTGCGCTTTCCATTGATGTTCAGGAACAAATGAAAATGGATGGAAACGAGAGTCAGATTCAAAATCTCGCTTCCATCCTGTTAAATAACGCATTAAGCTATACCCCGGAAAACGGAAGTATAGAAATTCACGCCCATATCCACAACCGTAAGTTTTATTTATCCGTGGAAAATACCGGCAATCCGATTCCGGAAGAAATCCGTGACCGCCTGTTTGAACGTTTTTTCCGTGCAGACGAAGCACGCGCGGATAACGGTCATTTTGGACTCGGTCTGTCCATTGCGCACTCTATTGTCACGAACCATTCCGGTAAAATTACCGTAGAACGGCAGGGGGACAAAAATGTATTTTCCGTCACACTTCCGGTTGTTTACCACAAATAATTCAGTGCACCTGATTTTCCACAATTTTTTCTTTCACGTAAGACACTCTAACTACATCCTTCTCCGACTTGCACCGTCTGCCCTTTCATGCTAAAATGAGCGCGTAAAAAGGAGTATAAATATAAATAAGGAGAAATTATCTATGAAACCATTGAACTGGGCAACCCTTGGCTGTGGTGTCATTGCAAACGAACTTGCCACTGCACTTGCCAGGCAAAACCGTCATCTGTATTCCGTTGCCAACCGCACACATGAAAAAGCAGTAGCATTTGCGGAAAAATACCAGATTGCCAAGGTATACGATCACCTTGAAGATGTCTTTACCGATCCGGATGTGGATATCATCTACATCTCTACCCCACATAATACGCATATTCAATATCTGCGTCAAGCACTGGCAAACGGAAAGCATGTCCTCTGCGAAAAATCCATCACCTTAAATTCAAACGAACTGGATGAGGCCATTGCCCTTGCGGAAAAAAACTCATGTCATTCTGGCGGAAGCCATGACCATTTTCCACATGCCGATCTACCGCAAACTTGCAGAGATCATAAGCTTCGGCACCCTTGGATCACTTCGTCTGATTCAGGTAAACTTCGGCAGCTATAAAGAATATGATATGAATAATCGCGTTTTTTAACCGCAATCTGGCCGGAGGCGCTATGTTAGATATTGGCGTTTACGCCTTATCCCTGATCCGCTGGTTCTTTGTCGAAACTGCCGATCAGGTACTTTCACAGGTAAAATACGCACCAACCGGCGTGGATGAACAGGCAGGCATCCTTCTTATGAACCCAGCCGGCGAGATGGCAACCGTCACCTTATCGCTTCACGCAAAGCAGCCAAAGCGCGCAACCATCGCATTCGATAAGGGTTACATCGAGATCTTTGAATACCCAAGAGCTATGGAAGCAACCATTACTTACACCGGGGACGGACATAAAGAAACTATTTCCGCAGGAGAAACTGCAGATGCCTTAAGCTATGAAGTTGCTGACATGGAAGCCGCTGTATGCTCCGGCGATTTATCCACAATTGAATCACTTATGCATCTTAATTATTCACAGGATGTTATGCATATCATGACTGAAATTCGAAACAACTGGGGTATGAAATACCCGGAAGAAGAGTAATCTTACTTTAAACCAAAATTCGACTACACATTTAGTATAAATGTATGATTTTTCCTGTCAATCTGGTTTTTAAAACCACATCTATCCAACATGATAGTCCTTGATCCTCTCCCAGATGTGCGTATCGTACTGCGCTTCCGTGCTGCGCCGATCTTCTTTTAAAAGCTGGGCATAGATCAGATCAAGGATCAGCAGGATCGGAAATTGCGGGGAAATGACATTTCCGTATTCGAGGTTCTTTTTTACCGGTGCGAGCACGATCTCCTCATACGTCCGTTTTTCCCGCTCTGCGTTGGAGGAAGTCAGATATATGACCGCTGCCCCACGCGCTTTCGCCCGGTCAAGTGCATCAATGAGCTCGCGCGTCGCGCCGCTTAGGCTGATGCCGATCACGAGGCACGCGTTTGTGATACGCGCTTCATTCAATACCATCTGGTGCAGTTCCGTGATTGCCTCCGCATCCATGCCAAGCCGCAGCAACCGAAGTTGAAACTCCTGTGCCGCCAGCCCAGAACTGCCAAATCCATACAAAAAAATGCGCGTATGTTCCCCGATTAGCTGGGACACATGTTTGATCTGTGGTTCGCGGATTAAGCTGTATGTTTTTTGCAGCAATTCCTCATACGAATACAGGACGTGGATGGTCTGTTCCTCCACATTCGGTCGCTCCGCGATCGAGGGCTGGTAGTTGTAAATAAACTCCCGGTATCCGCTGTAACCCATTTTCTTGGCAAAGCGTGACAGAGATGCTTCTGAAACATGTAGCATCTTTGCCATGCGTCCCGATGAAAAATCCATCTCTTTTTCATTCGAAATAAAAAAATCGGCGATTGTTTTCTCCACCACCGTAAACATCTCATAATTTGCCTCGATCATCGGCACAACACTGCTTCCATAAGTCTGCATACGCGTTTTCTCCTTTTCCTGCTTCCTCAGTTACTTGCGGAACATCAGAGTTTATGGTGCCCACGTCCAACGGGATATATAACTCTATGTCCATAACCCGATCTGTAATTTTATTTCATTATATCATATATTTTTGAAAGTTCTTTCAAAAGCACACACGATTTTTCTTTTTTTCCGTTTTTGGGGATTGTTCTTTCCATTTGCCCAAACCCTATGGATTTTTCCAATTTTGCATCCTATAATCAACTTAACAAATGCAGGAAACGCAATTTTAAGGAGGAGAACTACTATGCGTATTTATAAAACAAAAAACTATGACGAAATGAGCCGCAAGGCGGCCAACATTATCTCCGCACAGATAATCTTAAAACCGGAATCTGTGCTCGGACTTGCCACCGGTTCTTCACCGATCGGCACCTACAAGCAGCTGATCGAGTGGTACAACAAGGGCGATCTTGATTTTTCACAGATCCGCAGCATCAACCTTGACGAATACAAAGGCCTTCCTGCCGACAACGATCAGAGTTACGCTTACTTTATGCGCCACAACCTGTTTGACCACGTAAACATCAAATCCGTAAACACCTTTATTCCAAACGGCATGGAAGCTGATGTGGAAAAGGAATGCTCCCGCTACAATGCCATCATCCGCAGCATGGGCGGCATCGACTTACAGCTCCTTGGCATCGGCAACAACGGACATATCGGTTTTAACGAGCCATCGGATTCCTTTGCAAAGGAAACCCACTGCGTCGACCTGACCGAAAACACCATTCAAGCCAATGCACGTTTCTTTTCCTTCATTGAGGAAGTCCCGACACAGGCATATACGACCGGCATCAAAAACATTATGCAGGCACGGCACATCCTACTGATCGCAAGCGGTGAAGCCAAAGCCGATGCACTCTATGAGGCAGTTTACGGACCGATCACCCCGCATGTACCGGCATCAATCCTGCAGTTACACGACGAGGTTTCCGTCGTTGCCGATGAAGCTGCATTATCCCGCATCATCAAAGAAGGACTGATCTAGGAAAAGGAGTACGCCATGATCATAAAAACGGACTGGTCTGGGAGGAGTCTGGCTCCTTTCGGAAAAAAGAACTGGTTGTTGATACAACGACACACCGCATCGCAGAAACCGCAGAAGACGATACGGTATTTGATGCCGAGGGGCTTTATGTGATCCCCGGTCTGGTGGATGTCCACATCCACGGGGCAAGAGGTCACGATTTCAGTGACGGAAATTCCAAAGGACTTGCCGAAATCGCACAATATCTGCATTCCTGCGGTGTGACTTCATTCTGCCCGACTTCCATGACCCTGCCGGAAGAACAGCTTACAGCTGCCTTTGCGACGATTAACGATGTGCCGGATGCTGCCGGATATGCCCACATCGCGGGCATCCACATGGAAGGTCCATACCTCTCCCCGGAAAAGAAAGGGGCGCAGAAAGCAAGCTATCTGCACGCGCCGGATGCCGCCATGTTCCGACGGCTCTCTGCTGCAAGCGGAAACAAGATCCGCATCATCACGATCGCCCCGGAACTGCCGGGTTCCGATGCGTTTATCCGGGAGTTCAAAGACACCGTTGCGATCTCACTCGGACACTCCACAGCATCGTATGAAATCGCAGAAAATGCCTTTGCCGCCGGTGCCAACCATGTCACCCATCTGTTCAACGCCATGCCGCCACTACACCACCGCGATCCTGGCATTATCGGCGCGGCAGCGGACTGTCCGCATGCGATGGCAGAGATCATCTGTGACGGCATCCACATCCACCCGTCGGTCATCCGCAATGCCTTCCGCATGTTTGGCAACGACCGCATGATTTTAATCAGCGATGCGATGCGTGCAACCGGTATGGAGGACGGCGAGTACGAACTCGGCGGACAGCCGGTAATCAAAAAAGGCCGCCTTGCGACCTTAAAAGACGGAACCATCGCAGGTTCCGCCACCAATTTGTTTGACTGTATGAAAAATGCGGTGCAGTTTGGCATTCCGCTCGGCGTGGCCGTCAAAGCCGCCACCTGCAATCCTGCAAAGAGCATCGAATGTTCACAGGAAATCGGCACCCTTGCCGTCGGGGCAAGAGCCGACATCCTGCTTTTAGATCAGGATCTGAATATTGTAAAGATCCTGTAATTATGCTTCTGTGCTCACCACGCCTTTCCATACAAAGGAAAACTGCATGGTTTTGTCCGTCTGCAACAGATATTCCGGATGCGTCTGCGCGCCCCAGCTGTCGTCGCCGCCGACACCCATCTGGGCTTTTGCCACACGGACAACCGTGTAGTGTACCGGTGGCAGCTCATACGGATGCATCGCATTTTCTATCTCATGCGGCGTATACGGCAGTGCGGAAAATACCATCGGACCTGTTTCTTCTGTCATTTCAAACAACATGCCATCTCCGGCACGGTTAGTCACACGCGCCCAGCGCACGCCACATTTTGCCCCACATTCCTGCGGAACCATATACCGCGCCACATTGTCTTTTACCTTATTGCTGTAGATGCCAAGTTTGGCTCCCTTACAACGGTCAGCATAGGTTTCCTGTTCGCCCAGTCCATACCACTGCAGTCGGTCGTAATCGGCATTAAATTTAAACAGTACGCCAAATTCCGGCATGTCGCCCAATTCTTTGACCGGATCATAACAGAGCGTGGTCTTTACCCTGCCATCCCCAAATACTTCATAGGACAACCGACATTCCGAAACCGGTGTGGTCGGCATAAAATAGCGGAACGAAACGGTAATGCTGTGTTCGTGTTCCGTGACTTCCGGCGTACTCGTCTCCTGCGGGCTTTTATGGCTGACATACAGACTGGCCGTTTTCCACTGTGCATAGCGCGCCGGCATGAGATTTCCACAGTCATTGTCCGTCGGTGCCCGCCAGAAGTTTGGTTTCGGGATCGCCTCGATCATCTCTTTTCCCGCATATTTGTAGGAAACCAGCCCACCGTTTAATACGGAAAACAGGACGGAAAAATGCGCACCCTCTACACCGATGTTGTGTGTGCTGTGGATCACTTTGATCTTGTCTGTGCATGTTTCTGCCTCACCCGCAACCGGATAGACATACTGCCCGAAAGCCACCTCATGCCCTGCCTTTGCCCAGACAGTGTCCGCTTTCAGATGGAAGGAGACGGTCACGGTGTATTCGCCTGCCTTTGTCTCTTTTGCAAACGGCAGTGGATAGGTCTGTTCCGAGAGCGGCTCCACAGCCGTCGGTAAGTCTGCCCGGCGGATCTCCTTTCCGTCTTTTGCAACGGTCACAACACACGCAAAGCGGTCGGTGTTGACAAACAGGTTTTTATTTTTGACCGTTACGGACTCCGCAGTCACTTCCGCCGTGATGTTCTGGTAATTGAATTTGACTTCCTGCATTTTTGGTGACACATCGCGGTTTCCACCGTAGACAATACCGTTTCCACTAAAGTTATAGTCGGTTGGACGTTCGCCAAAATCCCCGCCGTATGCTTGAAACTCCTCGCCGTAGCGGTCTTTTTTGTAGATCGACTGATCGATGTAATCCCAAATAAAGCCGCCCTGATACTTCGGTTCCGTGTCGGTCAGATCCGTATATTTGTGCATCGCACCACAGGAATTGCCCATTGCATGCGTGTACTCGCAGCAGATAAACGGCTTGCTCGAATCCTTTGCCAAAAATTCTTTGATGCTCTCCACCGATGGGTACATCTGACTTTCCATATCACTCGTATCGTTGTAACTTCTGTCGTGGAACAGCCCCTCGTAATGAACGAGACGGGTATCATCCAGACGGTGGAACAGACAGGACATTTCATAGATGTCCTTGCCGCCGTAAGACTCATTGCCACACGACCAGATCAGGATCGCCGGATGGTTTTTGTCACGCTGGTACATCGAATTGGCACGGTCAAGCATCATCGCAAGCCACTCCGGTTTGTTGTGCGGCACGATATAGGTATCGTCCTTCGTAAACTCTGCCACATCCCAGGAACCGTGCGATTCCAGATTTGTCTCATCAATCATGTAAATGCCATACTCATCACAGAGTTCATAAATCTTAGACGCATCCGGGTAATGGCAGGTACGGATCGCGTTGATGTTATTCTGCTTCATCGTGCGAAGATCCTTGCGCAGCTCTTCCTCCGACACATGCCGTCCGCTGACGGAACTGAACTCGTGGCGGTTCACGCCCTTAAAGACGATCCGCCTTCCGTTTAATGTCATAATACCGTCCTTCATCTCAAACCGGCGGAACCCGACGCGCTGCGGGATCACTTCCTGTAAAGTTCCCGCGCCATCGCAGACTTCAACCGTAAGGTCATAAAGCTGCGGGTCTTCCGCGCTCCACAAAACAGGCCGCTCCACGTTCCAGGTCAGGATCTGTTCCCCTTCGGTAACAGCCGATTCGTCTTCCAGCACAGTCTGTCCGTCTTTTTTGAGGACGACTTTCACCTTGCCGCTTCCCCACATCTGTAAAGTCAGTGCCAGTTCGGCAGCGGTAAGTGCTGCATCCGGCAGTGCCCGCACCTTTACATCATAGGCATGTACTTCCGGCACAGTATACAGGTATACATCGCGGTAGATTCCGGAAAACCGGAAGAAATCCTGATCCTCGCACCAGCTGCTCGCTGTCCACTTAAACACCTGTACCGCCAGTTTGTTTTCCCCGTCTTTTACCGCATCGGTCAGTTCAAACTCAGACGGAGTAAACGAATCCTCGCTGTAACCGATGAATGTGCCGTTTAACCAGACTGCAAGTCCGCTCTCCGCGCCCTGAAACGAGACAAAGAGCCGCTTCCCCTGCATCTGCTTCGGCACGGTAAAATATTTGACATAGCTTGCCACCGGGTTAAACTGCTCCGGGATCTCGCCCGGATGGATGTCCTCATGGCCTTCCCACGGATACTGCACGTTAGCGTACTGCGGCACATCGTAACCCTCCATCTGGATATGAGCCGGAACCTTGATGTCATCCCAACCTACACAGCAGTAGTCTTCCTTCTCAAATCCGGCAACTACGTCGGCATAGTTTTTTGCATAGTGGAACTTCCACAGCCCGTTTAAACTGACGCGGTAGGAACTCTGTTTCTCTTCTGCCTCCTCTTTCGTCCGGTAATATATGTGGTCAGAATGCGCATCCATGCGCGCATCACGAAAATACTGAGGATCTTTTACTTTCTTATAATCAAATGTATTCATAGGCATATACCCCTTTCCTGTTATGGTAAAAAATGCCTCCAAAAGGAAGGCATTTTTTACCATTTTTATTTAACCGCTCCGGTGATACCTTCTGCAAACTGCTTCTGTAATACGAAGAATACGATCATCGTCGGGATTGAGCAGAACAATACACCACACATGAGCATACCGTAATCCGTCTTGTATCCGGTAATCAGGTTGGCAATGAGCATTGGCATAGTCATCGCACGGTTATCGGACATGATTACCTTTGGCCATAAGTATGCATTCCATGCATTCATGAATGTGATAACAGCGGCTGCCGCATAGGTCGATTTCATCGTCGGGATAAACATCCGGAAGAAAATCTGTACCTCGCTTAATCCATCAATACGCGCAGCTTCGATGATGTCAACCGGAAATGCACGGGCATTCTGGCGGAACATCATGATCATAAACGGTGTGGATATGATCGGAAGCATAAATCCAACCGCTGTATTTAACAGCTTTGCCTTGGAAAACATCTGAAACAACGGAACCATTGTTGCAACCTGTGGTATCATCATGGCAAGAAGCAGGATGGAAAACAGGCGGTCTTTCCATTTGTCATGGTAGATCTCAAAACCATAACCGGCGATGGAGCAGACCAAGAGACACAGCACCGTCGTAAGGATCGCATACAGGAACGAATTCCCGAGGGCTCTCCACAGTGGCTGCTGGGACATTAAGTTCTTAAAGTTCTCCATAAAGTGCGTACCCGGAAGCAGGCGACCACGGGATACGTCCGTGGATGTATTCGTGGCTGCGGAAATCATCCAATACAGCGGGAATACGGAAATAAAGGACACGATCCCCAGAAAGATATACGTCGGGATCAATCTTCTCTGGATCATTGATTTGCTTTTCTGCTTAGTCACGCGTATCACCTACTTTCAAGTTGATAAATGCAAGGATCGCTACCATGATAAAGATCAAAAATGACATGGCTGCCGCATATCCAAAGTTTGGCACATTGATAAAACATGTGTTGTATACATAGTGTGACATGGTAATAGTCGTATTGGCAGGTCCACCCTTTGTCAGGTTGACGGACTCATCGAACAACTGCAACGTACCATTGATTGACATGATAAAGGTCATGATGATCGTCGGTTTTAACAGCGGTACGGTGATCCTCCAGAATGTTTTCCAGCCGTTTGCACCGTCGATCTTGGCGGCTTCGTATACGGAATACTCGATATTCTGTAAACCAGCCAGATAAAAAACCATGTTATAACCAGTCCATCTCCAAATCAAAGCAAGGATAATGACCGCTTTGGCACTTCCGGAATGACCCAGGAAATTATAGCCGGAATGTAAGATACCAAGTTTCATGAGGATACTGTTAATCAGTCCGTCTGTTGCAAACATCGAACGGAAGATCAACGAATAGGAAACCAGTGAAGTCGCACATGGGAGGAAGACACAGGTTCGGAACAATCCCCGCAATTTTAAATGTTTGTTGTTTAATAACTGTGCCAGCAGAATTGCAAGTATAAGCATGATTGGCACCTGGATAATCAGGTAGAAAAATGTGTTGCCGATGGACTGCTGGAACACCTTATCAACAAGGATTCTCTGATAATTGGAAAATCCAGTAAAGCGCATATTGGCACCCGTTCCCTTTTGCAGGGAAATGATAAATGCCCGCACCATCGGATAAAAACTCATGATCGCAATCAGAATCGATGCCGGTGCTAGAAATGTCCATCCTGCCGCTCTTTGTTTTGCAATAAGTGACATCCCTTTTTTCTTGGAATTCACAACAAATTCCCCCTTTCGCATTTCTGGTCATTTTCACATATAGCGGAGGTCGCCCCCCGCTATACAAACTTGTCATTCTTTTTTATGTACCGGATTACTCCGTCATCTTAAACTGTAAGGTATCTTGTGCTTCCTGTAATGCATCAGCCTTAGCTGTTCCATTTACGATATTGACAACTGCTGTGTTGATGCACTCTCTTGCCTCATAGTGATACGGAGTCTTTGTAAACTCCGGAATATGGGAAGAGTATTCTACGATCGTGGAGTAAATCGGCTGATCGTTGAAGAACTCGTTTGGCTCGTTGTATACATCCGATTCTCCGGCTGGTAAGTAGCAGGCAATCGCACCGGTCTGTGGAAGGATTGCATCATAGAAATCTGTACTGGAACCAAAAGTGCTCTTTAAGAAATCTTCTGCAAGATCTTTGTTCTGGCAGTTTGCGGTAACATACCAGGAAGATCCACCGTTGTTTGCATAATGAGTAGCGGAATCCACACCATCTACACTTGGCATTGTGGTGATTGCCCACTGGCCTTTCTGGTCTTCGGTAGAAGCGATCGTTGCAGTGATCCAGTTACCATTGACAACGCCTGCTGCCTCACCATTTGTGATGGTGGATACATACTCATCCCAGTTGTTTACTAATTTTACAACATCATTCTGTACGAGTTCGGTGTAGATGTCGACACACTTCTCAGCGATGTCATTTCCTACAATGTAAGCATCTCCGTTTTCATTGACAAAGTTTGCACCGCAGGACTGGATCATCATCATCATAGTGTCTCCGCCAGTTCCCTCACTGGTCAGTAAGTATTTGCCGGTCTTATCATGAACATCTTTTCCGATCTTTGCAAATTCGCTCCAGGTAATATCGGTCAGGTCGTCGATGGTGTATCCGGCTTCTTTTAAGATGTCGGTACGGTAACATGCGATAACAGCACCGTTATCAAACGGAACACCGTAGTGCTTGTCGTCTACCATAGAGTAAGACTGTTTTAATTTTCCGAAATCATCCCAGTTGATTCCCATATCCGTCAGGTCGGTAAAGGCATCCGGATAACTTTTTAAGAATTTCTGGTAGCTGTTGTCCTGCATGAGTACGATATCCGGCAGTGTGCTGTAATCACCGGCATTTGCTGCGGTTGTCAGCTTGGTCTGGCAGTCATCAGAAGAGGTCTCAACCACTTCGAGTTCAAAATCCGGATGGTCTTTCTTGTACTGCTCGGCTGCGGTCTCTATTGCCTTGATGTTAAAGTTCTGGTCCCATGCCCATACGGTCAGCTTATTACTGTCGGATGAGGAAGAAGTACCGCTTCCGCTGGAGGATGTATCCCCGCCACCGTTGCTGTCTGTTCCGCCTCCACCGCAAGCAACCAGTGACAATACCATTGCACTTGCAAGTAATGCTGTAATCATTTTCTTTTTCATATAAATTTCCTCCTTCTCCCTAAGAGTATTTGTTACTTTTGCTGATGAACGTATTATAGCATTGCTTGAATATATCTAGTTTGCATAATTGTCCGTATAATGTGCAATTTCAATCATTTTGTGTGCTTTGCACTATTTTTTCGCATATTTTCGGTTATTTCCATTCATATTGCCATTATGCGTGCCATGTGATGCAACAAATCCACCATTACAACCGCTTGCATTCCTGCAATTCTTCGTCGAAATGATGGATTCTCTGATTTTGCGCACATTTGTTGTTCATGATTTGTTTGCAACTGTTCATATTTTATTCACCACTTTATGCAAAAACCTTAGAAGGATACTGTTTTTTGAGTGCAAACAGCAGTTCCTGATTGAGATCAAGCAACAATTTTTTCTTTTCCCGGTCCTCAATGACGATCATCGTGTAGTATGGAATGTCATCCTCATAGGAGGTATAATCAAACTTCGGCAGTCGGACCCCGCCCCCGTCTTTGCGGTACTTTGCCACAGCCTCGTGGCGGTTTGGCGCGGTCACTTCCATCTCGGTCATGTCAATGATGTGTGCCGTTTTACGGTACCGCTTCCCATAGATCACATCAATTGTGAGTGTTTTCCCGTCGAGGATGTACTCGTACTCTTTCCGGCTTAACACATCAAATACAAAATACAGTGCCACCAGAAGAAAGCCCGCTAACATAAATGCCTGTGAGATCATGATCCCAAGCAGCACAAAAAATACCCCGAATACGACCATGAGCTTCCGCAGAACCCCCGTCATCTTCTTTTGTTTCCTCTTTACCTGTTGTATCAGTTTTGCCCCCTGCATCGGTTGTTACCATCCTTTCTCTGTGTGGATCTCATAATTGAGCAGCCGCTGTTCGTAATTTTCCGGACGCTTCCTCCACTCCACGGGTGTGACCCCCATCATCTGCTTGAAATTGCGGTTGAACGTGGAGTTGGTCGTAAATCCGCATTTGTGGGCGATGTCCGCCACCGGTTCCTCGGTCTTTTTTAAGTGCTCGCACGCCGTGCGGATGCGCACCGTGTTGATATATTCAAGCGGCCCCATATGCATATATTCGGTAAACACACGCCGGAAATGTGTCTCGCTCAGATGGCTGTACTTCGCCAGTTGTTCTACCCTTATTGGTTCCATGTAGTGATCGGAGATATAGTCCATGGCGCGGGAGACGATGCAGGTGATCCTGCCCTGCTCGGCATCCGCGCGCGTCTCTTTGTTCGTGTAGTTTAACCGTGTGATCTCCAAAAGAAGACAGCCCAGCAGTGCCTTTGCCTCCTCAAGATAAAATTCATCGCCTTTTCGCATGATGTTTAAGATTTCTTTAATTTTTGCCGCTTCCTTCGGATACTCTGCTTCCTCCAAAAACCACGGCTTTTCATAGAGCCGCTGCAGTGCGCGCTCTTTGCGGAGTGCATTGTCCGGGAAAATACCGTCAAGTACCACCTCCACATCGACAAACAGATATTCCCAGCGACTGATGTTGCCCGGATCGCTGTTTGTCGTGTGCGGAAAATTCGACGGGATGACGGTAAACTGCTGCCCCGAAAAACGGTAGGTGTCATCCCCCAGTACCACGTCGCCTGCCCCGTAATAACAATAGCCAAGTTCCATGTAATTGTGGAAATGAAGCCTGTCTGCCGTGCGGTCACCATAATTCTGCACCCACTTTTCTCCCAGAAGTGCAAGAATCGGACTTCCGGGCGGTAACTGGTAGTACCTAAACTCCATCTTCTTCTTTTTCTTTTCTGCCATTACCCTGCTGCCTTTCTTACAATGTCCTGCATCTGCTGCATCTTGCGCTCCATGTCTGCCACAAGCGTAAGCTGCGTGCGGGCACGGTCGAGATTCTGTCCGTCCCGGTGGATCTTGAAATAACGATCGCCCTGTAAATAATCCATAAGAAACCGCATGCCGCACTCATACGTCATGACCTTTGCCCCCATCGGAAGCAGCGCGGTCTCCTCCGGAGTCAGGCTGCCGCCGCAGCCCTCCAGAAATCCTTTGGTAAAGAGGGAAAACAGCTCCATGCTGCACGAGACTTCGGAGAGATCCCGCTCATCCTCCGCCGCAGTGCTCGCCCCGTAGCGGATCGCATCGCCAAAATCATTCATGGCAAGCCCCGGCATGACCGTATCAAGATCAATGACACAGACCCCCTTTCCGGTCTTATCGTCGAGCATGACATTGTTTAATTTCGTGTCGTTGTGCGTCACGCGGATCGGAAGCTCCCCGCGGTCAAGCCGCCCGGCAAAATAGCAGGCCGTCTCCTTCCGCTCTAAGAAAAAAGCGATCTCCTTTTGAACCTCCGCGGCCCGCCCCACAACATCCTCCCGGACGGCTTTTTCAAATGCCGCAAACCGCGCCCGCGTGTCGTGGAACCCCGGAATTGTCTCATGGAGTGTCTCTGCCGGATAATCCGCCAAAAGCCGCTGGAAGCTGCCGAATGCGACCGCGCTCTCATAAAACTGCTGCGGCGTTTCCACCTGATCAAAGCTGCTCGCCCCGGTGATAAACCGGTACGACCGCCAGTAGTCCCCGTTTGTGTCACGGTAGTACGGTTTGTTGTCCACGGTCGGGATGATATTTAACGTCTCCCTCTCCGGGTCGCCGCCCCGCGCAATAATCTTCTTTTTTAAGAACCCCGTCACACCCGCAATGTTTTCCATGAGTTGTTCCGGATGTGGAAAGGCATCGGCATTCATCCGCTGTAAGATCACATCCAGATCCCCCATATTGCCGACTGCAAACGTCAGGCGGAACGTGTCGTTGATATGTCCGCTCCCGTACACCGTATCTGCAATCAGTGTTCCCTCGTATGCAAATGCTGCAATGGCTTCCTGTTTCTGCTGTTCTGTAATCGCTCTCATATTGTTTTCCCCCTTATGTGTTGTGTCTGTTACCACTTCATGATAAGGCGCGTGCTGCCGCTCCGCTATCGGGATCTTGTTTACATTGTTATAAATCTTGCGCTATAATTACTATAACAGATTTCAGGTGCAAATGCACATGCTATTTTCAGGAGGGGATGCCTATGCCATACCAGCAGTACAACTTCAAACCACAAACCTTTGACGCGCAAAAGAAACGGCCGGATCTGCGCCTGCTTTATATCAGCCATTCCAGCTACGACAAGACCTGGCCGAGCGTGCTGCACTCCCACCCGTTTACCGAGCTGTTTTATGTCTTAAACGGAACCGGCACATTCCAGACCGAGACACAAACCTTCTGCATTGCGGCAGATGACCTGATCCTCATCAATCCCCATGTCATGCACACAGAATTCAGCAACGGCGATGCGGCTTTGGAATATGTTGTTCTCGGATTTGAGGGCATAGCGTTTGAAACCGACGGACACGCGCCCATAACCTGCCTCTGCAAAAATGTAAAGACAATCCGCCCTGCCTGTCTGTTTTATACCAGATCGCTCATACAGGAACTGCATGACCGCAAAGAAAATTATGTAGAAATGTCACAGAATCTGCTCGAAAATCTGCTCTATCTGATCCGGCGGGAGATCCGCGTCACGCCGGAGGCCGTCTCCGTCGGCAAAACCTCACAGGAATGCCGCATGATCGAGCAGTACATCAATGCGCACTACGCGGAAACAATCACGTTAGATACACTAAGTGCCTTAACATTCCACAGCAAATATTACATTGCCCACGCCTTCACCAAATACAAAGGAATCTCGCCCATCAATTATCTGATTACCAGACGCATTGAAGAGGCGAAATCCCTGTTAGAACACACCGACTTTCCGGTCGCAAAAATTGCCCAGGCGGTCGGCTTTTCTTCCCAGTCGTATTTTTCGCAGGCATTCCGTCGGGAAACCACGCTCTCCCCCGATGCCTACCGCAGACAGTTTCTTTCCTAGATCTCGTACCAGAGGATCGCATTGGCCGCAAGGTCGACCGCAAAACTGCTGCCGTCCCCCCGGTAAACGGTCGTCTGCTGCGGTTCATACGTGTTGTTGACGACACAGTATTTGCCGTTTTTTACATAAGCATGCACTTCGACATTGTAATTTGTGGAAAACCAGCGGTGAATTTTCCCCTCCGCCGAAGCCGCCCACAGAATCGCCCGGTACAGCAGGCGGCTGTTTGCAAAGCTGTACGGCAGGCCACTGATATACACACCCCTGCCCTGCCCGAACGTATTCACGGCAAGCTGTACACCTTTGTCGATCTGGCGTAGCACGGTCGCGGATTCGAGCGCGAATATGTTTTTCTTGCCCTCGCCAAAATCAATCGCATCGCCGCTGTCCTCCGTGATAAAATGCGCATGATCTTGCCAGTTATACTTGTCCACATTCAACGTGTAGCCGGTTTCTTCTTCCACGCCAAGGATGTCCGCAAGCTGGAAGAAGTGCCCCTGCCATTGGCAGGATGCCGGTTCGCCCACGCCGATGAAACCGCCACCCCGGTAGACAAACCGGCGGACTGCGGTCAGAATCGCCTCATCCTTCCAATTGTCCCCGCCGGTATAAGCGGTGTAGGCATCGCCCACATTTAAGACAACATCAAAGGAATCGAGCAGATCCGGATGATTCCTTATATCATCAAAGCTGATAAATTTCACGTCAAACGGAGCACCGCTGAGTGCCTCGATGATGCCCGCATAAGAATAATTCTGCTTGTAGTAAATGGCATGGTGGACCATATGGTTGCCCCACGCGCGCATTTTTCCCCAGCAGTTTAATATTGCCACGCGCTTGACGCAGTACGGGGTCGTTCCCTTAATATTTTCGTACAGTTCGCGGAACTCTTTGCACACGCTCTCCACATAGTCGATAAAATCCGGAAACTGTGTGGCAAGTTTTAAGTACCCACCATAGCCGATCCGATCGATCGGTTTGCGCAGAATCGCCCGGCGCGCCGTCACCCAGTTGACTTTCGCCTCGCGTGTCGGATCGCCTCCCTCGTGGAAGGTATCCGGGAAAAAGTACGGCAGGAACCGCCCCTCAGTGTATCTGACCCCCTCAATGTCACTAATGAGACGCAGCGTTGCACCGTTTCCGACGCTTCCGACCACAGCATCCAGCCCGATCGTCTGGAACTCCTCCATAAACGGCTCCATACCGATCCAGTGGTCACCGAGGAACATCATCGCCTCTTTTCCGCACGCATGTGTGATATCCACCATCTCCTTTGCAAGCTTTGCCACTTCCCTGCGCTGAAATGCCTGAAAATCCTGAAATTCTTTGGACGGCACGCGGTAAGTATTGTTCATATAGCCCTGGTCGATAATAAACTCCGGGCGGAACCGATAGCCCACTTCCTTTTCAAACTGCTCTAAGATATACGGGCTGACCGATGCGGAATAGCCATACCAATCCACATATTTTTCCCGCGCCAACTCGTCAAAGATGAGCGTAAATTGGTGAAAAAAGGTCGTGTAGCGGATGACATCCACATACGGATGCTCCGCGATAAATCTGCGCAGCCGCTCCATGGAGTAGGTGTGGGTCTTTGGCTGGCGCACATCAAACGTAATCTGCTTTTCCACATCTTTCCAGCCGTTGGTCACGGCATTATACATATGCACCGGGTCCCACATAATGTATGCCAGAAAACTGACCGTGTAACTGTGGAACGCCTCCGGCTTGTGGATCGTCACGTCGCCAGTTGTCTCATCATACGACCACTGGCTGGTTGAAACAACCGCCCCCGTCGTGCGGTCGATAACTTCCCACCAACGCGTAATGTCATCACGGTTGTTGACTTTTAACATATCCGGGTACAGATGCGTCATGAGATGGATCTGTAAATCTCCGTCGACCGCCGTATAAAACGGCGTCATAATATACATCTGCTGTATCTCCTCCGGATGTGCCTTTGCCCATGTATTGTCTTTTCTTGTGGTGTAATAGGTCGAATAGACCTTGGCATCCACAGCGCGCAGTTCCTCTGGGTAATCCGTACCATCGCAGTCGCGGATGGCATCGGCCCCCCAGCGCTCCATCAGTGTAAGTGTCTCCGGCACGACATCTACATCAGTCGGAATAGTGACTCTTCCTCTTTGCTGCATATTGCTTCCTCCTCCGTAATTCCTGTATTCTACTTTCAGCATACGGAGTTTGGAAGCAAATGTCTATGGATTTCTTGCTGTGAATGTTAGAAATATTGTTCTCTATCTTAATTTACCAGATAAGCCAAAATGTCTTTATATTAGACATAATTTTATTAAAAAAACACGATGAGAAGTCTCATCGTGTTTATAAAAGGTGACTGACGGATTTGAACCGACGATCAGGGAGTTGCAGTCCCACGCCTTACCACTTGGCTAAGTCACCAAAACTCCCCGAGTAGGGCTCGAACCTACAACAACTCGGTTAACAGCCGAGTGCTCTACCATTGAGCTATCGAGGATTATTTATAAGAAAACAACGTAGACAAGTACGTTGTTCACTAACTATGTTATTGAAAAAGTTTGTACTTTCAAAACTTCATACAGATTTAACCGCTTTTTTAATCAAGCCCTCGACCTATTAGTAACAGTCAGCTCCATGTGTTGCCACACTTCCACCTCTGCCCTATCTACCTTGTAGTCTTCAAGGGGT
>ENA-OQKL01000121-OQKL01000121.1-human-gut-metagenome-genome-assembly--contig:-NODE-121-length-27258-cov-3.077181_pt1 | contig 27258 bp, 31 predicted proteins | sample MGYA00242779_ERZ504800 | MGnify/ENA primary metagenome ERZ504800 (study PRJEB26092, sample SAMD00036410) | human gut metagenome | host: Homo sapiens | study: EMG produced TPA metagenomics assembly of... | reverse complement strand
TGGAGCAGGCCGAAAAAGAGAACGCTCCGAAAGCGGAAGAATAACATAAGCTGAAAAACGCCTGTCCTTTTTGCGAGGATAGGCGTTTTTTGTATAGACGACGTGAAACGGCGGTTAAAAGTCTTTGATTAAACTTTCTTCAGAAAGTTTATGGGGTCTCGGGGCAAAGCTCAGAGGCGCGCTCCGCAGAGCGCGAAATCTTTTTGCCTAACGAAAAACGAGGACTGTTCAGACGTAGTGAACCCAGTTGCATGGATTTCCTAAAGGGTTCGCACGCGAACCCTTAGAAAATAAGTTTATCATAAAATTATTTCCTCAAAACCGGTAGCTTCTCCAACAGCGGGAGTAAAACCTGCAGCAAAAGCCCGGTGCAGATGCCGCAGACGACCGAATACAGCACGAGCGCGGGAATATACCCCAGCGCGCCGAAGCCGGTCATCCATAACGCGACGAGCAGCTGTGCGAGGTTGTGCCCGAACGCACCGCAGACACCGATGAAGACCGGCGTGAATTTTGTTTTTTCCACAGTATGCCCATGATGAGCGTGCTCAAAAGTCCGCCGCAAAGGCTCATCAGCCCGGCGGAAACACCGCGCGTCAAAAACGCAAACAGACCCTTGATTGCCGCAATGAACAGCGCCGCGGGCAGGCCGATAGCGCCGGCGGCGAACATGGTGACAAGGTTTGAAAGCCCGGCTTTTGCGCCCGGCGGCATGCCCGGCAGCGGGGGCAGGAGATTTTCGAGGATTCCCAGCACCAGTGCCAGTGCACCCAATAGTCCGATGAGCGCGATGTGCTCTGCTTTTTTCTTCATGGATGTCCTTTCGATTTTGAGGTGTTTTTTTCTAAGGCTCGCGTTGGCTCGCCCTTTCAAGGGACCCCCTAATTGAGTCCCTTGCGGCTAAACTGTCCACTGGACAGTTTAGCCTATCCTCCTGATTTTGAAGTAGGCAAAAAGATTTCGCCATTTGCGAATGGCGACTTAGGGCGTTGCCCCGAGACCTCACGACCTTTTGAAAAAGGTCGACGAAAACTTTATTCGTCTTGTTTCACATCACAGCAGTGTGAGCTGTTCAACTTCTACGGGGATCAAGTGGATGATCTCAAGGCCCTCTTTTTTCGCTCTTCTTACGGTATAAGCGGTGCCGCCGCGTTTGGCGGCAGGGTCGCGCAGATAGCAGACGCAGTAGCCGCTGCGCGCTACCATGGCGTCGTCACGCCGCAGCATACAGTCCGGCGTATACCGTTCAAAAAGGAATTCCGCAGTATCGGCCTGATTTAAAATTTCACGGTAGCGGCGCTTTTCCGCAAAATGCCAGCGGTCGCTTTGCCCTTTGCACGGCAAAATGAGGTGCAGCCGCACGGGCAGAGCTTCGCGAATTTTCAAGACGGCTTCCGCCGCCATGGTGTCAAATCCTCTTGCGCCGCCGGTGTAAAACTCCGTTACGCCTTTTTCTGCATATAATCTTTGAATTTCGGAGAGCAGCGCCGCGCGGAGCGGTTCCCGGTCTTCGGACGGAATTTCTCGGTGTCCTGTAAAGCAGCAGGCATTTTTCCGCATGGCACAGCCTCCTTTTCGTTTGATACTCATAGTTTACAGCTTTTTCATACCGCTGTAAAGATGTACGGTGGACTTTAAAACCAATCTGTGCTAAAATTGTTCCGAAACTCAAACGGAAGGAATTTCGTCTTTATGAAAGCAAACGTAAAGCGCCCGGCGCGTTTTTCTTTTAAAACGATTACGGAAAAGAAAGCGAAACATCTGACGCTGATTTTTGTTGCAGTTTTGTTTTTGGTGATCGTCGTCTTGGCGCTGTTTCCGCTTTTGGACCGCGAAGAAGAACGGTACGAGGTGACGACCTACGCCATGGGCAGCTACGTGCAGCAAACCGTTTACGGCGAAAACCGCGAGGACGCGGCCGTGAAAGCGGCGGACGCGGTGGAAGCGCTGGAGCAGAAAATCTCTTGGCGTGTGGAGAACAGCGATATTCAGAAGCTGAATAACAACGCGGGCAAGGACTGGGTGACGCTGAGTGATGAAACGCTGAACATTTTAACGCAGGCGCAGTCGGTTTCGGAAAAAAGCGGCGGCGCATTCGATGTGACCATTGCGCCGATCTCGCGCTTATGGGACTTTGATGACGAATTGAACGAAGTGCCGGACAGTGACCTCATCACATCCTTACTGCCGTATGTGAATCACTCTTTGCTGCGCATAGACGAAACGGAGCAGACGGCGTCTTTGAAAAATCTCGGCATGGCGGTGGACCTCGGTTCGGTCGGCAAAGGTGCGGCGTGTGACGCGGCAGTCAGAGCCTACGAAGAAGCGGGCGCAAAAGCGGCTATCATCGCGGTCGGCGGCAGCGTGGGCGTATACGGCGAAAAAAGCTCCGGCAAGCCGTGGAGCGTGGCGGTGCGCGACCCGAACGGTGACGGCTCTCTCGGTTCGGTAACGCTGGCGGAGGGCTTTGTCTCCACCTCCGGCAGCTACGAAAAATACTTTGAGCAGGACGACGTTTTATACCACCATCTGCTCGATCCGAAAACGGGCTACCCGGCAGAAAGCGGCCTTGTTTCCGTGACGGTCGTCGCGAAAAGCGGCGTGCTTTCCGATGCGCTTTCCACAGCGTGCTTTGTGCTCGGCAGAGAAGACGGCATGAAGCTGCTGGAAGAATTCGATGCCGAAGGTATTTTCATCAATTCAGACAACAACATCACGGTGACGGACGGACTGAAAGACCGCTTTACACTTACAAGCCGCGATTACACGCTTGTTTCCTGAAAGAGGGGCTGCGATGGAAAAGCGAAAATTTTCATGGAAAGAAGCGCTCCTGCTCGTTTTGGTGCTCGCTGTGGCGGCAGGCGTGTATCTCTATGCCAAAACGCGCCCGAAGGGGGCAGAGGCCGTCATTGAGCAGGATGGCGAAGTGTACCGCCGCGTTGTGCTGGCCGATTTAAAGGAGCCATTAACGCTGGAAGTGAACGGCGCGGTGATTGAGCTTGACAAAGACGGCGCACATTTCGTTTCGAGCCCGTGCCCGGACAAAATTTGTGTGAACAAGGGGATTATCAAGCGTGCGGGAGAATCTGCCGTGTGCCTGCCGCAGCGCGTGAGTGTGCGCATAGAGGGCGGCGACAGCGAGATAGACTCCGTAACGGGATAAAAGAATATGACCATAGAAAAAGAGACGCACCAAAAGGTACGCCTCTTTTTCTGAAGGGATAAAAAATGAAAAATATAAAAGGTAAGGTAAACTCAAATTGAATGTGCAAAGGCTTACTTCTTTGCGGGCGGCTTGATCTTGCCGATGGCCGTAATGATGATCTCCGCAACCTCGTCAATATCGAATTCGGAAGAATCGATGGTGAGGTGATAATTCGAGAGATCGTCCCAGCGCTTATTCGAGTAGAAGTTGTAGTAATTTGCTCTTTGCTTATCGCGTTTTGTGATAAAATCGGAGACCTTCTTCTCATCGCACAGACCTTTGCTCAAAATGCGCTTGATGCGCGCTTCCTTGTTGGCGTGGATGAAGACGCGGAACACGTTGTCGTACTCGCGCAGGATGTAGTCGCCGCAGCGTCCGATGATGACGCACGGGCCTTTATCCGCAGCCGACTTGATGATGTCGCTTTGAAGAATGAACAGCTTATCGTTGATGGGCATATCGTTGATGCCGGTGATACGGCTTCCGAAGGTGTAGTTTCCCATCACCATGGAATACAAAAGGCTGTTGCCCGCTTTTTCGTCCGCCTTTTCAAAGACTTCCTCGCTCAGCCCGCTCTTTTTTGCCGCCATGGCGATCAGCTGCTTGTCGAGAAGGGGGACATTCAATTTTTCCGCCAGGCGCTCGCCGACCTCGTGGCCGCCGCTTCCGTACTGACGCGCAATGGTAATAATCGGTAACATAGACTCGCCTCCTCGGGTTTCTCAACATAAAGTGTACAAAACACCCGTTCCGCCCATCTCTATGCGATAAAACCGGAAAGGGGATTGTAAAAACACTCTAAAATGATGGAAAATACTTGAATGATTTGTATGTATTTTCTATAAAATATCTTACTCCACTTTTCCCGAAATGTCAACAGGCAATAGAAAAATTTCTTCGTGAAAGAAATAAATCGTGGAAATACTTGAAAACAGGGCCGGATATTTATATAATTTCCACATGGAATAAAAGCGGGAAGGCGCATACGGCATGGCAGTTTTCATTCGGCATTCACCGCTTTTTCACAAAAGTGCGTTATGATACAGGTAAACGGAGCGGAACAGTTAAAAGGAGGCCTTGTCATGTACAGAATTTTAGTCGTGGACGATGAAGCGAAAATTCGCCTGCTCATCCGCAAATACGCGGAGTTTGAGGGGCACGAGGTGACGGAAGCGGAAAACGGCATGGAGGCGGTGCGCCTGTTCCGCAGAACGCCCGATGCGTTCGATATTGTCATCATGGATGTGATGATGCCGGAGCTTGACGGTTTTTCGGCCGTGGCGGAGATTAAGAAGATTGCATCGCCGGCCGTCATCATGCTTTCCGCACGCGGCGAGGAGTATGATAAAATCCATGGCTTTGAACTCGGCGTGGACGATTATGTCGTGAAGCCGTTCTCTCCGAAAGAGCTGATGATGCGCGTTGCCGCTGTGATGAGCCGTGTGCAGCGCACCGCAATACCGAAGCACGAGTTGTTCCGGGCGGAGGGCCTGACAATCGATTTTACCGGACGGATCGTCACGGTGGACGGCGTGCGTGCCGATTTGTCCCCGAAGGAATATGACCTGCTGTTTTACATGGTCAACAACCGCAACATCGCCCTCACACGCGAAATGCTTATCACAAATGTTTGGGGGTATGATTTCTACGGTGACGACCGCACGCTGGATACGCACATCAAGCTGCTGCGCCGCAGCCTCGGCCCGTACAGTAAATTCATTGTGACGCTGCGCGGTGTGGGTTATCGCTTTGAAACGCACGGCGCATAAGGACGGCGGGACTATGGGCGAACAGACAGTAAAGAAGCATAAATTCAAAAAATGGCGCAAGCCGGGCATACGCATGCAGGTCATGCTGGGGTTCGTGCTGTTTACGGCGATTATTGTGACGCTGTTGTGGACATTTCAAATCACACTGCTCAACACATTTTATAAAGCCATCAAGGTCAATGAGGTGCGCAGCGTGGCGAACCGTGTGGTGGCGATGCTGGACGAAAGTGCTTCTGCGAACGATTATTTTGAAGTGACGCGTTCGACGAATATTTCTATCCTCATTTCCAACAGCGACGGCTCAAATGTGTCGTTTTCCCCCGGCGGCGCGCGGCGGCGTGCTGGAGCGCTTTGATTACCTCGATTGCAAGCAGCTTTTCACCGAGGTGAAAGCGGCGGGCGGCAGCGTGATGGACGACAACATCACAGACCCGACGAGCACTATAGAACGGCAGGATCGCACGATCATTTACGCGCAGACCGTCACGCTTTCGAGCGGGAACGAGTATCTTGTGCTGCTGTCCTGCGACGTGATCCCGGTTGATTCCACGGTGGAAACGCTGAAAATACAATTGTGGTGTCTGACGGGCGTAATGATCCTGCTTTCGTTCGGGCTGGCACTGTTTATCTCTTCGCGTCTTTCAAAGCCCTTGGAACAGATGAACGAATCTGCAAAGCAGCTGGGCGAGGGAAAATATGACATCCGTTTCCCGGAACAGGGCGTAAGGGAGGTGACGGAGCTTGCCGCGACACTGAACTATGCCGCGGCGGAGCTGAGCAAGGTTGAAGATCTGCGCCGCGAGCTGATCGCCAATGTTTCGCACGATCTGCGCACGCCGCTGACGATGATCTCCGGCTATGCCGAGGTGATGCGCGACATTCCGGGCGAAAACACGCCGGAAAATGTGCAGATCGTCATCGACGAAGCGAACCGCCTGACAGGCATCGTCAACGACCTTTTAGATCTCTCTAAATTACAGGCGGGCGCATTGACGCTGACGGTTTCCGAATTCAATTTGACAGAGGATATCCGCAATACGCTGCACCGCTACGACAAGTTGGCGGATTTCAGCTTCCCGTTCACGTATGACCGCACGGTGTATGTCTGCGCCGATCAGCTGAAAATTTCGCAGGTGCTGTATAACCTTGTGAACAACGCCATTAACTATTCGGGCGGGAACAAGACCGTATATATCGACCAGACCGTGACGGAAAGCACCGTGCGCGTATCTATTCGCGATACGGGCGAGGGTATACCGGCGGATAAATTGCAGTACATCTGGGATCGCTACTATAAGGTCGATAAGGAGCACAAACGCGCACAGGTCGGCACGGGATTGGGACTTTCCATCGTGAAGAAAATTCTGGACCTGCACGGCGGGCGGTACGGCGTCGCGAGCGTGGAGGGTAAAGGCAGCACATTCTGGTTTGAACTGCCGGTGCTACGTACGGAGTCTCTGATTCTGCCGGAACCGCCGACATTACCGGAACAAAAAGCTGACGTGGAACGGGGCGAATAAAGTTTTCGCCGGCCTTTTTCAAAAGGCTGCGGAACCCCGGTCAATGGGTTTTCCAAACGGCGTTACGAAACGTCGTCAGAAAGATGTTCACAGTCGGCTGAATTAAACTGAAAACAGCAAGCGTAAACGAACTAAAAGCGTACCCGAAGGTGATTTGGGCGCGCTTTTTTCGCACAGAGAACGAAACACGGAATTCGTATTTGTGAAAGATGTATCAAACTCAAAAGAGGCCCGCGCGGCTTTTGTTTTACTTTCTGAAAAAGCCGTAAATTCCGATATTTTCATATAGAAAAATCGCGAAAATGCTTGATAAAAAGATATCGATATGATAGAATTTATTAGGCTGAGTATGTACCCCGTGAGTGGGGAAAGGGGAAAACTGTGTTTCGCCCCTTTGTTTTCATGTAACTCAGAAGATCTTGCCCGCGGAGGAACATTGTGCTCCCCATCGGGCACAGCACAGGAAGGGAAGTGATCCGGGACAATGAAAAGCAAAATCACCGTGATTGGTGCCGGTAGCGTAGGCGCAACCATTGCATATACGCTTTCCAACGAAGACATCGCAACGGAGATTGTCCTGATCGACATCAACAAGCAAAAGGCAGAGGGCGAAGTGATGGATATCATTCAGGGCACCTGCTTCCGCGACCCGATTTCCATTAAATCGGGAGATTACGAGGATGCAAAGGACTCCAACATCGTCATCATTACGTCCGGCGTGGCCAGAAAACCCGGTCAGTCGCGTCTTGAATTGACGCAGACGAATGTCGACATCATCAAAAGCATTGCACCGAACATCGCAAAGGCCGCACCGAACGCGCTGTACATCATCGTCAGCAATCCGGTGGACATCATCACCTACGTGTTCATGAAAATCTCCGGCATCCCGGAAAACCAGATCATCGGCTCCGGCACCGCGCTGGATACCGCGCGTCTGCGTTTCGGACTTGCCAGCCACTTTAACATTGCGCAGAAGAACATTCATGCCTATGTTTTCGGTGAACACGGTGATTCTTCCTTTATCCCGTGGTCGTGCGCAGAGGTTTCCGGCGCGAAACTGGACGACTATGTGGAGCTGATGCATGCCCTGCCCGTGGACAAGGACGCCATGGCGGAGTATGTACATAAATCCGGCGGCGAGATCATCAAGAACAAGGGCGCCACGTTCTACGCGGTCACGGTTTCCGTGTGCAGATTGTGCAGCATGCTGCTTTCCGCATACAACTCCATCGTGACCGTTTCCACCATGATGCACGGCGAATACGGGTTAGAGGACGTGTGCATCAGCACACTCGCCATTGTGGGCCCGAACGGCGTGCAGGGCAAGCTGCCTGTGAGACTGACGGAGGACGAAATGCAAAAGCTCCACGCTTCCGCAGACAAGCTGAAAGAAACCATCGGTCAAATTTATTTTGAAGCATAACCCAAAATCAATTTATAGAAAGGATGACAGGAGTAGCTATGAAGTACAGCTATTATCCGGGATGTACCTTGAGAACGAAGGCAAAGGATCTTGACGCCTATGCCAGAGCTTCCGCAAAGGCGCTCGGATTTGAATTGGAAGAAATCGAAAACTGGCAGTGCTGCGGCGGTGTCTACCCGCTCGGGTCCGACGAGATCGCAACAAAACTTTCCTCCGTCCGCGCTTTGAACGAAGCGAAGGAAAAGGGCCAGGACCTCGTGACGCTTTGCTCCGCATGTCATCATGTCATCAAAAGAGTCAACGACGACATGAGAAACGTGGAGGACATCCGCACGAGAGCCAACAACTACATGCAGCTTGACGAGCCCTATGCCGGCGAGACGAATGTGCTGCATTACCTTGAAGTTCTGCGCGACCGCGTGGGCTTTGACGAACTGAAGAAAAAGGTCGTCAACCCGTTAAAGGGCAGAAAGATCGGCGCATATTACGGCTGCCTGCTGCTCAGACCGAGCACCGTGCTGGCCTTTGACGATCCGGAGAACCCGCAGATCATTGAAGACTTCATTCGTGCCATCGGCGCAGAGCCGGTCGTATATCCGTACCGCAACGAGTGCTGCGGCGGCTATATCTCCCTTAAAGAAAAAGAAATGAGCGGCCGTATGAGCTGCAATATCGTAGACAGCGCAGCCGGTGCAGGCGCGGAAATGCTCATCACGGCATGTCCACTCTGCATGTATAATCTCAACAAGAGCGGCAGCGGCAAGATCCCGGTGTATTACTTCACCGAGCTTCTCGCAGAGGCCCTTGGCGTGAAAGAGGAGGCGTTAAAGTGAGCATCAGCAAACAGGCGGAGCAGATCCGCGAGATCAGCGGCGTCAACCCCTATAAGTGCATGAAGTGCGGCAAATGTTCCGCATCCTGCCCGTCGTTCAACGAAATGGACATTAAGCCTCACCAGTTCGTTTCCTATGTGCTGAATGACGATATTGAGTCCCTTGTGAATTCCAAGTCCCTTTGGAAGTGCCTTTCCTGCTTTGCCTGCATTGAGCGCTGCCCGAGAGACGTTAAGCCCGGCAAGCTTATCGATGCGGCAAGACAGCTCGTCGTGCGCCAGCGCGGTGAAGCATACCTTACGCCGGACGAGATCCCGGAGCTTTTGGATCCGGATCTGCCCCAGCAGCTCCTTGTGAGCGCGTTCAGAAGATACAGGAGGTGATAGCGTGCAGAGAATTGGTGTATTTGTGTGCCATTGCGGCAGCAACATCGCAGCTACGGTAGATGTAAAGAAAGTCGTAGAAATGGTCAGTCATGAACCGGGTGTCGTGCACGCGGAAGATTATCAGTACATGTGCTCCGAGGTCGGCCAAGCGAAGATCATCGAAGCCATCCGCGAAAAACACCTGACCGGTCTTGTGGTTTGTTCCTGCTCCCCGCGTATGCACGAGACGACTTTCCGCAAAACGGCGGAAAGAGCCGGCCTCAACCCCTACATGGTCGAGATTGCAAATATCCGTGAGCACTGCTCCTGGATCCACAAGAACATGGAAGAAGCGACCGAAAAGGCCGTCATCCTTGCCAGAGCGGCTATCGCAAAGGTCAATCTTGACGCGCCGCTGTTCCCGGGCGAAAGCCGCGTAACAAAGCGCGCGCTTGTCATCGGCGGCGGTATTGCAGGCATTCAGACTGCGCTCGACATTGCAGACGCAGGCTATGAAGTCGATATCGTTGAGAAGACCCCCAGCATCGGCGGCCGTATGAGCCAGCTCGATAAAACGTTCCCGACGCTCGACTGCTCCGCATGTATTTTGACCCCGAAAATGGTGGAGGCTTCCGCAAACGAGAAGATTCATCTGTATACATACAGCGAAGTGGAGAAGGTCTCCGGCTTCGTGGGCGATTTCACCGTGGACATCCGCAAGAAGGCGCGCAGCGTCGATATGTCTAAGTGCACCGGCTGCGGCGTCTGCCAGGAGAAATGTCCTTCCAGAAAGACCCCGAGCGAATTCAACCGCGGCTTGAACACGAGAAGCGCTATTTATACCCCGTTCGCACAGGCAATCCCGAACGTCCCGGTCATCGACCGCGAAGCTTGCATCAAGTTCAAAACCGGAAAGTGCGGTCTGTGCCAGAAGGTTTGTCAGGCGGGCGCCATCGATTACGAGCAGAAGGATGAAATCGTTACCGAGAAGTACGGCGCTATCGTCGTCGCTACCGGCTTCGATACCATCAAGCTCGATAAGTACGACGAGTACGCATACAGCCAGAGCAAGGATGTCATCACGTCCCTCGAGCTCGAGCGTATCATGAACGCGGCAGGCCCCACAAAGGGTCATCTGGAGCGCCTTTCCGACGGCAAGCACCCGAAGAATATGGTGTTCATCCAGTGCGTAGGCAGCCGCTGCTCCGATAAGCGCGGTAAGAGCTACTGCTCCAAGATTTGCTGCATGTACACGGCAAAGCATGCCATGTTGATCCGTGATAAATACCCGGACGTCAACGTAACGGTGTTCTACATCGACGTGCGTACCCCCGGTAAGAACTTCGATGAGTTCTACCGCCGCGCCGTGGAAGATTACGGCGTAAACTACATCAAGGGTCAGGTCGGCAAGGTCATGCCGCAGCCGAACGGCCAGCTGCTTGTGCAGGGCGTTGACCTGCTCGACAACAAGCAGATCCTGATGGAAGCGGATATGGTCGTCCTCGCAACGGCGATTGAGCCGAACGCGGACGTGCGCCGCATTGCGACCATGCTGACCGCCAGCATCGATACCAATAACTTCCTCACCGAGGCTCACGCAAAGCTGCGCCCGGTCGAGTCTCCGACGGCGGGCGTATTCCTCTCCGGCGTATGCCAGGGCCCGAAGGATATTCCGGAAACGGTCGCGCAGGCAGGCGCGGCGGCTGTTAAGGCCATCGGTCTGCTCGCGAAGGATAAGCTGATGACGAACCCGTGCACCGCTAAGAGCGACGAGCTGCTTTGCAACGGCTGCTCGCAGTGCGCAAACGTCTGCCCCTACGGCGCAATCAGCTATGAGACAAAGCTCATCAACGACCACGGCATCCGTGAAGATCGCCGCGTAGCCGTTGTCAACAGTGCGCTGTGCCAGGGCTGCGGTGCCTGCACCGTTACCTGCCCGTCCGGCGCAATGGATCTGCAGGGCTTTGCAAACAGACAGATTCTTGCGGAGGTGGATGCAATATGTCGATAACAGCAAACGAAGAGTTCAAGCCGAAGATCGTTGCGTTCTGCTGCAACTGGTGCAGCTACGCCGGCGCAGACCTTGCAGGCAGCAGCCGCTTGGTTTATCCGGCAGACGTTAAGATCATCCGCGTGCCGTGCTCCTGCCGTGTGAACCCCATGTTCATCCTGCATGCTTTTGAAAAGGGCGCAGACGGCGTTATCCTGTGCGGCTGCCACCCGGGCGACTGCCATTACAGCACCGGCAACTACTATGCCAGAAGAAGAATGGCGCTTCTGTTCTCTATGCTCGATTACATCGGCGTGGAGCACGGACGCACCCGTGTGGAATGGGTCTCCGCAGCAGAGGGCGTAAAGTTCTCCCAGACCATGAATGAGTTCGTGGCGAAGATTACTTCGCTCGGCAAGAACGTCAGACTGGAGGATTTGAGATGCAGGAAATGATCAACCGCGCAAAAGAGCTGCTCAGCGATGGCACCGTAAACCGTGTGCTCGGCTGGCGTCGTGGCGATATGTCCTATAACCCGGAGCCGTCTTACTTTGAGACGGCGGAGGATCTGGACGCAAACTTCGTCTACAACGGCTTCTGCGGCGCGAACCTCAGTAAATATATGATCGAGGGCTCGAAGCTTGAGGGCAAGACGCTTGTCTTCCTGAAGCCCTGCGATTCTTACAGCTTCAACCAGCTCATAGCAGAGCACCGCGTAGACCGTGATAAGGCTTACATTATCGGTGTCGGCTGCATGGGCAAGCTCAGCTTCGAGAAGATCAAGGAGCAGGGCGTTAAGGGCATCACGAACATCACGATCGATGATGCAAACGAGAACATCACCGTGGAGACGCTCTACGGCGAAAAGACGCTCGCCTATAAGGATTGCATGCTGGAGCGCTGCCATGTCTGCAAGGGCAAGGAGCACCAGATTTTCGACGAGACCATCGGCGAGAGCCGCGACACAAAGGACGCAGACCGCTTTGCAGAGGTCGAGAAGATCGAAGCCATGAGCCCGGAAGAAAAGTTCGCTTTCTTCCAGAATGAGCTCAGCCGCTGCATCCGCTGCAACGCCTGCCGCAATGTGTGTCCGGCGTGCAGCTGCCGCAAGTGCGTCTTCGACAGCACGAAGTTTGACAGCGCACAGAAGGCGAACGTGGACTCCTTTGAGGAGAGAATGTTCCACATCATCCGTGCATTCCACGTTGCCGGCCGCTGCACAGACTGCGGCGAGTGCAGCCGCGTATGTCCGCAGGGCATTCCGCTGCATCTCTTCAACCGCAAGTTCATCAAGGATATCGACGAATTTTACGGTGAGTTCCAGGCCGGTGTCGATCCGGAGGCAAAGAGCCCGCTGACGAGCTTTACCTTCAACGACGTAGAGCCGGGCGTTACCGGGGGAAGGAGATAAGCCATGTTCAAGATTGCAAAAAGTAAGCTGCCCGAGCTGCTGAAAGCGATCGCGGCACAGCAGGAGCTGTTCCTGCCGGTGAACAACAACGGTCAGGTCAACTTCGCCGCGTGGTTTGAAGGCTGCAATGCAGACATTGAAACACTTAAGACGGTGAAATCTCCGAAAGATATGTTTTTCCCGCAGAGCGAGACACTTTACACGGTCAAAAAGAACAGCACAAGCTCTCTGTTGAGCCGCAGACGCTTGCAGATCAGAACTTCGTCGCGTTCGGCATGAAGGCCTGCGACATTCAGGGCATTAAGGTCCTCGATAAGGTCTTCCTCGCTGAGCCGGTCGATACGTTCTACCGCGCAAGACGCGAGCACGGCACCATCGTGGCGCTTGCCTGCCACGAGCCGGAGGAGTCCTGCTTCTGTAAGGTTTTCGGCGTTGACTGCGCTGAGCCGGACGCCGATGTCGTCATGTGGAACGCAAACGACACGCTCTACTGGAAAGCTGTAACGGACAAGGGCACTGCCCTCACCGAAGCGCTCTCCGGCGTGCTCGAAAATGCCGACGCAGCAGACGAAAAGGCCGTGGAGACCGAACAGGAGAACATCCGCGCAATCGTAGAGAAGCTGCCGTACACGAACCTCTCTCTCGAGGGTTGGAACGGCAACGTCACCGAAGAAAAATTCAACTCCCCGTTTGGGAGAAGCTTTATAAGCCGTGCCTTGCGTGCGGCACCTGCACTTTTGTGTGCCCCACCTGCCAGTGCTATGATATCAAGGACTACGACACGGGCCACGGCATTCAGCGTTATCGCTGCTGGGACTCCTGCATGTACTCCGACTTTACGATGATGGCGCACGGCAACAACAGAACGAGCCAGATGCAGCGCTTCCGTCAGCGCTTCATGCATAAGCTCGTGTACTTCCCGGCGAACAACGACGGCATGTATTCCTGCGTAGGCTGCGGCCGCTGCGTGGAAAAGTGTCCGTCCTCGCTCAATATCGTGAAGGTCATCAAGGCGTTTGAAAAGGAGGCTGCAAACCATGAGTGATACCTGTCATTGCCATGATAACTATGTAAAAGACGTTCTGATCCCGCAGGTCGGCGTCATCACGGACATCCGTGAGGAGACCCCGGACGTCAAGACATTCCGCGTCAATGCGCCGGAGGGCGGCAAGCTCTTCGAGCATATGCCCGGCCAGTGCGCTATGCTGTGCGCACCGGGCGTCAGCGAGGGTATGTTTTCCATCACCTCTTCGCCGACGAACAAAGAATACCAGGAATTCAGCATCAAGAAGTGCGGTCAGCTTACAGACTACCTGCACAGCCTTGAGGTGGGCGATGAGATTACCGTGCGCGGCCCGTACGGCAACCACTTCCCGGTAGAAGACAAATTAAAGGGCAAGAACCTGCTCTTTATCGCCGGCGGCATCGGTCTTGCACCGTTGCGCTCTGTCATCAACTACGTGCTCGACAACCGCAGTGATTACGGCACCGTAGATATTCTGTACGGTTCCCGTTCCAAGGACGACCTTGTACAGCTGAAGGAAATTCAGGACGTATGGATGAAGACGGAAGGCGTGAACGTATATCTCACGATCGACCGCGAGCAGGAGGGCTGGGACGGCCACGTCGGTTTTGTTCCGGCATACCTCAAGGAGCTCGGCTTCGATACAAACAAAACGGCGTTGCTTTGCGGACCTCCGATCATGATCAAATTCTGCTTAGCATCGCTGATTGAAATGGGCTTCTCGAAAGAACAGGTCTACACCACGCTGGAGCTGCGCATGAAGTGCGGCATCGGCAAGTGCGGCCGCTGCAACATCGGTTCTAAGTACGTCTGCAAGGACGGCCCGGTGTTCCGCTGCGACGAGATCGACGAGCTGCCGAACGAGTATTAAGAAAGGGGTTGGCGTAACATGGAAAATATGGTAAATGTATATTTTTCGGTAAGAAGTACAGCGTCCCCGCAGACCTCACGATTATGACCGCTATGGAGTATGCCGGTTATACGCTGAAAAGAGGCTGCGGCTGCCGTCACGGTTTCTGCGGCGCCTGCGCAACTATCTACCGCATTAAGGGTGTGAACGAGCTGAAGACCTGCCTTGCCTGCCAGACACAGGTGCAGGAGGGCATGTATGTTGCAAGCATTCCGTTCTTCCCCACAGACAAGCGTACTTATGACATCAACGAGATCAAGCCGAACCAGCAGATCATGATGGAGCTTTATCCGGAAATTTACAGCTGCATCGGCTGCAACGCCTGCACAAAGGCCTGCACGCAGAACCTGAACGTTATGCAGTACATTGCATACGCACAGCGCGGCGAGCTTGAAAAGTGCGCAGAAGAGTCCTTCGACTGCGTAAGCTGCGGCTGCTGCACCGTCAGATGTCCCGCGGGCATCTCTCACCCGATGGTCGGCCTGCTGGCAAGACGTCTTACCGGCAAGTACATCGAGCCGGAGAGCAAGCACCTGACAAAGCGTGTTGAAGAGATCCACGAGGGTGCATACGACGAGCTGATCGAGCAGATCATGCAGAAGCCGATCACCGAGATGCAGGAGCTCTATAACAACAGAGAGATCGAGAAATAAGGAGGGTATAGCCATGTTTACACCGGAAATGCTTGCCTCTGTCAAAAAAGTAGAGGCAACCAGACAGGAACGCCTGGGCATGGAACCCAGACGTATGACCGCAGAAGAAAAGGATGCCCTTCTGAAGGCGTACCATCCTGATTACAGAGAAGACGGCTTCGATACCATTAAGATCGGCCCGAACAAGGGTGAGAAGGTACCGAAGGAGCTTGGTCACCTGCTGCACTCCAACAGCCGTTTGCTCCATCACCCGATCGATCTGACGAAGATTGATTACGACACCGACGTGCTCGTCATCGGCGGCGGCGGCGCAGGTGCTTCCGCAGCTATTGAGGCGGACAACGCAGGTGCAAAGGTCATGATCGTGACAAAGCTGCGCATCGGCGACGCGAACACGATGATGGCAGAAGGCGGCATTCAGGCTGCCGATAAAGAGAACGATTCCCCGGTTCAGCATTACCTCGACGCGTTCGGCGGCGGCCACTTCGCTGCCCGCCCGGAACTGCTGCGCGCCTGTTATGGAAGCTCCGGACGCCATCAAGTGGCTGAACGAGCTCGGCGTTATGTTCGATAAGACCGAAGACGGCACCATGGTCACCACCCACGGCGGCGGCACCTCCAGAAAAAGAATGCACGCCTGCAAGGACTACTCCGGTGCGGAGATCATGCGTACCCTGCGCGACGAAGTTATCAACCGCGGCATCCCGGTCGTTGAGTTCACCTCTGCTGTTGAGCTCATCAAGGACGAAAAGGGTCAGGTAGCGGGCGCTGTTCTCCTCAACATGGAGACCGGCGACTACATGGTCGCACGTGCAAAGACCGTCATCATCGCCACCGGCGGTGCGGGACGTCTGCACTACCAGAACTTCCCGACCTCCAACCATTACGGCGCAACGGCCGACGGCCTTGTGCTCGGCTACCGTGCAGGCGCTCCGCTTCTGTATCAGGATACCATTCAGTACCATCCGACCGGAGCTGCTTACCCGGCTCAGATCTTCGGTGCTCTGGTAACCGAGAAAGTACGTTCTCTGGGCGCAATGCTCGTAAACGTAGACGGCGAAGCATTCATGCATCCGCTGGAAACCCGTGATGTATCTGCAGCAAGCATCATCCGCGAGTGCTCCGACGACCGCAACGAGGGCGTTGAGACTCCACAGGGCAAGGCTGTATGGCTGGATACTCCAATGATCGAGCTGATCCACGGAGAAGGCACCATTGAGAAGAGAATCCCGGCTATGTTCCGTATGTTCATGCAGTATGGCATCGATATGAGAAAAGAGCCGATCCTGGTTTACCCGACGCTGCATTATCAGAACGGTGGACTGGAAATCAACGGCGAAGGCTTTACCAACACCGTAAGCAACCTGCTCGTAGCAGGTGAGGCAGTTGGAGGAATCCACGGAAGAAACCGTCTGATGGGTAACTCTCTGCTGGATGTTATCGTATTTGGCCGTGATGCAGGAAAAGCTGCAGCAGCAAAAGCAAAAGACGTAACACTTGGAAAGATGAATCTGGATCATGTGGAGAAATATGCTGAGACCTTAAAAGAGGCAGGCATTGACACCGGTATGGTATCTCCGCAGCTTCTGCCGGATTATGCAGGAAAGAGACACCTGTAAAATGCAGTAACCGCGAAAAAGCGTGGCCCGGGGCAGAAATACTGTCCCTGGACACGCTTTCCGTGCTGAAAATCCATTGGATGATCGGTATGATAAAATAGCAAGGAAAGAAAGGTGGAGAATCCCATGCGTGAAATTCAGGCTAGTACCATTACGGATGTGGTAGAGAAACTTTGTATCGAAGCAAACTACCATCTTCCGGAAGACGTAAAATGTGCCATCACAGGCTGCCGTGCCTGCGAGGATGGCGAGATTGCAAAAGGTGTTCTGGACAAAATCGTAGAAAATTATGAGATCGCAGACGCACAGAACGTGCCGATCTGCCAGGATACCGGAATGGCATGTGTTTTCCTGGAAATCGGACAGGATGTGCACATCGCAGGAGGAGATCTTGCAGAGGCAGTCAACGAAGGTGTCAGAAGAGGATATGACAAAGGATACTTAAGAAAATCCGTTGTCAAAGATCCGGTCAGAAGAGGAAACACCGGCGACAATACACCGGCTATGCTCTACACCGAGATCGTTCCTGGCGATCAGATCAAAGTAACCGTAGGCCCGAAAGGCTTCGGAAGCGAAAATATGAGTATGATCCGTATGTTCAAACCGTCCGCAGGTCTTCAGGGAATCAAGGATTTCATCCTGGAAGTTGTTGAGACAGCAGGCCCGAACCCATGCCCGCCTATGGTAGTCGGCGTTGGTATCGGCGGAACCTTCGATAAATGTGCACTGCTTGCGAAAAAAGCACTGATGCGCCCGATCGATTCCGAGAACCCGGATCCGTTCTACGCAGATCTGGAAAAAGAAATGCTGGAGAAAGTCAACAAACTCGGCATCGGACCGCAGGGCTTTGGCGGAAAAACCACAGCCATCGGCCTCAATATCGAGACAATGCCGACTCATATTGCGGGAATGCCGTGTGCAGTCAACATCAACTGCCATGTTACCCGTCATAAAACGGAGGTGATCTGATCATGGAAAAACATATTCAGCTGCCTTTAACAGAAGAACTGGCAAAAACACTGCATGCCGGAGATACCGTATATCTGACCGGAACTATCTATACTTCCCGTGACGCCGGACATAAGAGAATGTGTGAAGCGCTCGCAAGAGGAGAAAAAATCCCGTTTGATCCGACAGACGCTACGATTTACTACGTAGGACCGACCCCTGCAAAACCAGGCCAGGTCATCGGATCTGCAGGTCCTACCACCAGCGGCCGTATGGATGCGTATGCTCCGACCATGATGTCCGTAGGCGCAAGAGGAATGATCGGTAAAGGCGCACGTCTTCCGGAAGTTGTAGAAGCCATGAAGAAATATCATGGCGTATACTTCGGAGCCATCGGCGGAGCCGGCGCACTGCTTGCAAAATGCATCAAAAAAGCAGAGCTGATCGCATACGAAGATCTCGGTGCAGAGGCACTTCGCCGTCTGGAAGTAGAGGATATGCCGCTTTTCGTTATCATCGACTGTGAGGGAAATAACCTGTATGAGATGGGAAGAAAAGAGTATTTAGAAGCGCATAAAGAAGACTAAAGGTTACATTTGTAACGACGAAATACAAGAGAGACCATAGACCCGTCTGATTATTTTCAGACAGGTCTCAAGACTGAAAAAGACATCAGGGCATTAACACTTGCAAGCGAACTTTTCGGCAGAAAAAAGAAATGAAAGAGGAAGAAAACATGACTGTAGAAATGATAAGCCACTTACTGGAAGCACTGATGATCCTGTGCTTTTGGCCTGTCCTGGCCGCTGTCCATTTATAAATCCTGGACTTCAAGAACAGCAAAAGGAAAGAGCCTTTACTTTGAGGTGTTCATCTGGATCGGATATATTTTCGGTATTGCCAACAAATTTATCAGCTATATGAACAATCCGGACAAAGACTGGATCTTTTTCCTTTGCATGGGCTTTCTATTTCCTGAACATTGCAGAGATCACCGTAGATATGGTGCTGTACTTCCGCAATGTAAAACTGGATAAGAAAAGAGAAGCAGAGAAATAAAGCAGCGGAATACAGTTAAACTTACAGAATCCCCGGCGGTGCGGCATTTGAGGCGGCATCGGCGGGGATTCTTATTTCTATACGATGACTCACACTGCGAAAAGAAAACATTGCGGGAACGCAAAAAGCAGGGTATACTTGTGTATAGAATCTGCTTGACTTAAAGTGCACTTCATAGTTTAAAATAAAGAAAGCTGGAGATTTGCGGTGTCAGAAAAGAGAAGGTTCTGACAAAGCAGAGGTTTCGGCTTTCTTTTTATGTTGTATCGTATTTGGGTGTGAAAAAAAGGAAAAAACGAAAACGAGGTGAATGCTTTGGAGGCAAGAGAGGTATTAGAAAAAGTAAAAAACAACGAAATCTCGATCGAGGAGGCAGAGAAATATTTCAAAAAAGAGCCGTTCGAGGAGATGGGATATGCTAAGCTGGATACGCACCGTGAAATCCGGAGCGGATTTGCGGAGGTCATTTTCTGTGCGCGGAAGGCGGATGAACATCTGCTGAAGATTTTTACGCGTCTGTACGAGCAGGATGGGGAGGTCTTCGGAACGAGAGCCAGTGAGCATCAGTATGAGCTGATCCGCGAAAAGTTTCCGGAAGTGGTGTATGATCCGCTGTCGCATATTTTAAAAATAGAAAAGAAAGACAAGAAGCGGATCGGCAAAATCGCCGTCTGCACGGCTGGAACTGCGGATATTTCCGTTGCCGAGGAGGCGGCGCAGACCGCAGAATACTTCGGTGCAAACGTTGAGCGTATCTACGATGTCGGTGTGAGCGGTATCCACCGCCTGCTGTCGCGTCTCGATACGATTCAGAGCGCCAACTGCGTTGTAGCCGTTGCCGGAATGGAGGGGGCGCTGGCGAGCGTGCTCGGCGGCTTGGTGGACAAGCCGGTGATTGCTGTTCCGACATCCGTTGGCTACGGGGCCAGCATGAACGGTCTTTCGGCGCTGCTTACGATGATCAATTCCTGCGCGAACGGAATTGCCGTCGTGAATATCGACAACGGCTATGGAGCCGGATATATTGCAACACAGATTAACAGAATGGGAGTACATCAAGATGAGTAAAAGTTTATATCTGGAGTGCGGGAGCGGAATCAGCGGAGATATGACCGTTGCAGCGTTGCTCGACCTGGGAGCAGACCGGGAAGTACTGGAGAAATCACTGGAAAGCCTGAAACTGCCGGGATACGAAATTGCGATTACAAGAGTGAAAAAGTCGGGGCTGGATGCCTGCGATTTCAATGTGATTCTGGATGCAGAGCATGAGAACCATGATCACGATATGGCGTATCTGCACGGGGATGGGGTGGAAGTGCATGACCATCCACATGATCACGAGCATCATCATGACCACGAGCATGCGCACAGCCATGACCACGATCACACAGGGGAGCATCATCACCATCATGAGCACCGCGGGCTGCCGGAGATTCTTGCGATTATCCGCAGCGGCGGTCTGACACCGGGAGCAAGAGCGCTGGCGGAGCGGATTTTCCAGATTCTTGCCGAAGCGGAAGCAAAAGCCCATGGCGTGCCGCTTGATCAGGTGCATTTCCATGAGGTGGGAGCTGTCGATTCCATCGTGGATATTGTGTCTGCCGCTGTCTGCCTGGATAACCTGGCGCCGGATGAAGTCATCGTGACGGGTCTCAGCGAGGGAAGCGGCTTTGTCAGATGCCAGCACGGCATGATCCCGGTTCCGGTACCGGCTGTTTTAAATATCGTACAGGCACATGGCCTGACCCTCGTTCCGACCGGAATCCAGGGTGAACTGGTCACACCGACCGGAGCAGCCATTGTTGCGGCAATCCGTACCAAAGAGACACTGCCGGCATCCTTCAAATGTACCAGAACAGGTCTTGGCGCCGGAAAACGGACGTATGAGCGCCCGTCACTGCTGCGTGCGATGATGCTCGAAACAGAAGAAAACGACGAGAAAGATACGATCTGGAAGCTGGAGTGCAACATTGATGACTGCACCGGCGAGGCGCTCGGCTACTGCATGGGAAAACTGCTGCGATCAGGCGCAAGAGATGTCCATTACATCCCGGTCTATATGAAGAAAAACCGCCCGGCTTACCAGCTGGATGTAATCTGTGATGATACAACGCGGGAGACGTTGGAAAATATCATATTCGCCGAGACCACCACAATCGGCATCCGCCGCTGCCGGATGGAGCGCACCGTGATGAAACGCGAGTTTGCGACAATCGCAACCGAGTACGGCCATGCGGCAGTCAAGATCTGCCGCCACGGCGAGATCGAAAAAATTTACCCAGAGTACGAGAGTGCTGCAGTAATTGCAGAAAAAAGCGGCATGCCGGTCGGCGAGGCTGGTGCGTGGATCGTACAGAAATATAAAGAAGGAAACAAAAAAGCATGAGATATTTAAAACCACATTTTTACGACCAGTTTGTATGCACCGCCGGAGACTGCCCGGATACGTGCTGTGCCGGCTGGCAGATCGTGATCGACGAGGATTCCCTGGAGCGGTATGGAAATGAGAAGAGTGAGTTTGGAAAGCGCCTGCGCAATTCGATCGACTGGGAGGAAGAGTGTTTTTACCAGAACAACCGCCGCTGTGCCTTTCTGAATGATGAAAATCTCTGCGATCTTTACAAGGAACTGGGGCCGGATTCCTTATGCGACACCTGCCGCCTTTACCCGCGCCATACGGAGGAGTATGAGGGTCTGCGTGAATTATCCCTGTCCCTTTCCTGCCCGGAAGCTGCACGGATTATCCTGTCCTGCAAAGAGCCGGTGCGCTTTCTGGAGGAGGAGACCGACGAGGAGGATGATTTTGAAGAGTTTGACTTCATGATGTTCTCCCAGCTGGAAGACACGAGAGATGTTTTGTTCCGGATTCTGCAGAACCGCGAACTGCCGCTGCAGGAGCGCATGACGGCGGCAGAGCAGCTCGCAGAACAGTATCAGATCTGTATGGAGGAGCAGCGGGAGTATGATATCGATGACCTGCTTCGGAAGTATGAAAAGCATCTGGAAGAGGGAACCTTAAGCGAGTGCGTGGCGGAGAGCCTTGCGGAAAAAGGTGTGGATGCTGCATCCTTTCATGCATATGACCGCCAGGTGAAGGAACTTGCCGTTCTCCGCGGTCTCGAGCGTCTTCGTCCGGAATGGGATACTGTGCTTGACGGCACAGAAAAAGCGCTGTATCAGAACGGAGAAACCGCTTATCAGGCCATCTGTGAAGAATTCCATCGCACCTGGGGCGCTGCAGGTGAACGCCGTGCAGAGTGGGAAAACATCGGTGAGCAGCTTCTGATGTTTTTCGTCTACACCTATTTTTGCGGCGCCGTCTACGACGATATGGTCTGTTCCAAAATGGAACTCGCGCTGTTCTCTGTCCGTTGGATTCAGGAAATCCTGGTTGCACGGTGGCTGGAAAATGGAAAAACGCTTTCCATGCACGACATCGAGGAGCTTTCCTGGCGCTATGCGCGTGAGGTCGAGCATTCCGATGATAATCTGAATGCGCTTGAGGACTGGCTTTTTGAAACTTATGCACCAGAAGGCTGTGTGCTGGAGGAGGAGTAATCCTGCATCCGATAGACTTACTGCACATTTTCCCTGATGTGTGTTAAGATAGAAGCGTTGTTAACAGAAAGAAAAGAGGGAAAATTATGCAGGAAAAACAAAAGAAATGGAATTCTGCGCATTGCGCTTTATCTGATTGGAATTATGGTGCTGGCACTCGGTATCACACTGAATACGAAGACGAACCTCGGCGTATCGCCCATCATCTCCATGCCGTACGCCGTGGCACAGATCTTCGGCTATGAAACAGGAACCGCCGTTTTCGTGGCGATTTGATCTTCATCGTACTGCAGATCGTACTGCTGAAAGGAAAATTCCCGCCGTTCCAGTTCTTACAGGTTGCCGCAAGTTATCTGACGAGCGCCTTTATTACCATCTTCGACCGGATCATCCCGACCCCTGATCAGATGGGAATGCGGCTTCTCGTCCTTGCCCTTGCCATCATCCTGACCGGAATTGGCGCCGCCGTCACCGTAGACGTCAACATCGTCCCAAACCCGGCCGACGGCCTGGCAAGAGTTCTCGGCGAGCGCTGCGGAAAGAACATGGGTTTCGGAAAAAATCTTTTTGATTTCTCCGCCATCGTCATTTCCCTTGCGATCGGCCTCATCGATGCCGGCCGCCCGGTAGGAATCGGAATCGGCACTGTTATAGCCATGGTCTGCACAGGAAGAGTCATCGCGGCATTCAATCATTTCGCAAAAAAGAAAATAGAAGAAATCACCATCGCCTGAGTGATCCATGCCCCTGTCGAAAAACCTTGAGTTTTCGGTGGGGGTTTGTTATAATAAAAGACAGCGAAAGAAAAATTTTTTGATTTGTCATAAGGCGTTTGTTTGCGTTATGAGAAGTGCGAAGGAGGAAGTGGCAAATGAACTTAGTTATTACGATGAGCCGCCGGTTTGGTACTGGGGCGAGTATTATTGCGAAAGAACTTTCCGAGAGACTGCATATCCCGGTATATGATAAGGACGATGTAGAGCACGGCATGCGTGAAAATGCCTTTGAATCTGAGGCGGATGCGATCCGCGAGCTGGCGAAACAGCCGTGTATTATCATTGGACGGTGTGCTTCGGAGTTTCTGAAAGATAAAAGCAACGTCATCAATATTTATGTCTGCGCGGACAAAGAGGACCGGATCAAACGTATCATGAAGCTGTTTTCCCTGACAAGAGAGGCGGCTGAGGTGATGCTGGAAGAGACAGACAAGCAGCGTGCCGAGTATTATTATAAAAATACCGGAAAGACATGGGGCGATGTCAATAACTACCATATGATCCTGAATACCTCGGATCTTGGCATCGAGAACTGTGCCGATATTCTGATGCGGTATTTTGAAATGAAAGATTATATCTAAGAGATATTTAAAAAGAAATACAATAAAAATCAGGTGCTTACCGAAAAGAGAAGCACTGATTTTTTGTGCGGTTTAGTAAGCCTGATACGTATTGCCATAACTCCGGCTGGAGAAGTAATTCTGTTTCAGAACCAGGAACAGTTCGGCATCGGTTGCATATTTGTACGGATACAGATAGAAAATACCGACAAGATTGCAGGTGATTCCGGAAAGAATATACCATCCGATAAAGGAGAGATCAAGAATAAATGTATTCATCTTTTCACCGTTCATCATTTCACGGCTGATGCGGAATGCTTCTTCGGTCGAAAGTTCCGGGTAGTCGGCGAGAAGATAAGGAACCATGTGGTATTCATAAGCTTTCACAATTCCAGGAATCAGAAGAAGCAGCGACCAGAGGAATATATAAAGATTTTTTAAAAACAGAGTCCACACAGTTTTTCCATAGTAGCCGTTCTGGAATCCGAACAGTATGTTGCCAAGTCCCGCTTTTTCCATCGAGTTTTCAATGAAAAACCTCGAGCCTCCTACCTCAAATGGTGCAAGAACAAAAATACGGATCAGAATAAAGGCAAGACCAATGACAAGAAGTACAATGCCGCTGAAGACAGTAAAAACAAATTTAACCGGTCCAAGCGGGGTGAATCTTTCTGCAAAGGATTCCACATTGAAGTTATCGGAAGAAATCGTAAATCCAGATATACCGACCGAGTTAGTCTGATTGCTGTCATTGTTGGAATTTCCAGAATTAGAAGTACCGCTTCCGACCAGCAGAGTCAGAATCAGGGCGGCTACCACACAGATCCAGTAATTGCGTAAAAATGCGGCTTTTCCGCGGGTTTTCAGTTCCTCTCGAGTCCACATAAAAAAGACCTCCCTCTTAATGTAAGTGTAAACAGCAGATAATTCTGCTAAGTCACGATTATCTTACCATGGGGCAGGTGAAATATCAAGACAGCTTAAGGAAAGTTTAAGAAATTGGCAGAAAGATTAAAGTGGAAATGTGCATTCTTAAATAAAGATTTTACTTGTGAAGCGGGGATGAATGTGCTATAATCTCTCCGGTGCGTCAGAACGCAGCGGGGCCGGGTTTCTCCGGGGTGCGTTCTGAAAAAAGAAACCTGTACGTTGAATTGACAAAGAGAGCGAGGAATCTACGTGTATCTGACAAAGGGCGAGTTTCTGCAGAAATTTGGGATTCTGCCGCAGGAATTTGAAGAGGCAGATATTTCCTGGGAAGAACTGCTGGAAATTGCGGATGATTATGAACGGCGCCGGCCGACGCTGGAAAAGATCCGAAAAGAATTCGTAGCAGAATTTTTGCAGGACAAGGAAAAAGAGATCGGACTGCAGTCGTACCACAGCCGCCTGAAGGACACCGAACATCTGGTGGAAAAGCTGGTGCGCAAGCGTCTGGAAAATTATGCAAAATACCGGAAAATGGATGCGACAAACTACATGCGTTATGTGACAGACCTGATCGGAATCCGGGGACTCTTGCTGTATCGGGAGGACTGGGTAAACTTCCATAAATACATTATCCACTGGTTTAAAAACGATCCGGAAAAATACATCCGTGATTACGGCCGTGACTACGACCAGAACGCATCGGGCTATATGGCAGAGCCGCCGAAAGTCCATACAAGACTTGGCGATTACGCCGATATTTATGTGAACTGGATTCCGGAGGAGAACATTCTGGACCGGAAACATTACCGTGCGGTGCATTACATTGTCGTTTACCGCGGCGTCTACATTGAAATTCAGATTAAGACGCTGTTCGAGGAGGGCTGGGGAGAGATTGACCACAGTATTCTTTATCCGCAGCGCAAGGGAAACGCCATGCTGACAGAGTTTTCCGAGCTGCTGAACCGTCTGGCGGGCATGGGAGATGAGATGGGATCGTTCTACCGCCGTCTCCAGGTTGTGCCGGATGAGAAGTTCCAGAGCAAGGAAACGATTGTGCGCAAGCGTGAATTAAAACCGCAGGTCAAGGCAGCGGTGGAAAACGCGATCTGAACGAAATTCATACGATGGATGATGCCGTCTGGAGCATACTGAAAGAATAAAACTGCTTTTCAGACATGGGAAAGGATAAAAAATGGATGGAAGAAACACGGGCCGCATGGGGCTTCTCTCATGCAGCAGAGGACTCTGCGGAGAATATGATGGCGGCAGTCAAAGCCGGAAAAATCCGAAAACATCTGATGGGAAATACCTCGCCGATCCGCTACGGAACAATGGAAAAACGCGAGATGACCGAATATACCGACTTTGTCCGGACGAAACTCTGCTATGAAATCCTGAATCTGACCCGGGGAGGAAAAATGAATACAATAGAAAAAATATACACAAACTACGACGGACTTCTGGAAGAATTTTCCGAGGAAGTAATCCAGAGCCGTTACGCTGTTTTTTACGAAGAAATCGAGGAATTTGCCAAGAGTCTCGGCATCCGCGAGAAAATCCAGATCAGCGAGTCGCTGTTGAGCCATGCAGTGCTGGACTATTTCACGGATATTTCCCGCCTGAAACATTTTCATCAGGCAAAGCATATCAATTCATTGAAAGTGATCTCCTATGAGACCTACTGGCTGCTGCGGAGAAAACCGATCCAGATCCTGGTGGAGGATGAGACATCGGATGCGATGGCATTTCTGAACGAAAAGTTCGTCTTTTCCCGGATTGCCAAATATCTGATGGGCGACGGAAAACGGGTGATTTTAAGTCCGGAGACGAAAAAAGGCTTTCTGAATTATCTCGATTCGCTGTTTTATTACCTGAAATACCGCAATTACGATGCAGAAATGCTCGAGATGATGCTGATGGGCTTCAAAGCGGGTGTTCTTGTGGCGGATGATTTAAAGGAGCAGGAGTCCTGAAAAACGGGCGGAAGCGGAATACAACAAAATAAGATGAAGATCGAAAGAACCGGACGGGCCGTAAGGCTGCTGTCGGGTTCGTTTTTTTGTGCGGTGCTGCATAAAGTGCAGAGAAAACATTGCGATGCATGGACAGAAAACCGTTTAACAATGGAGGGACGGGAACTGCTTTCCTTTGGAACTTTGTACAGGGAGGAATGGATATGGCCACGCTCGAAAAAATCAATGCATTTCTAAAAGCGGTGAATGCAGCCGCCTGGGGACCGCCGCTTCTTTTTCTGCTGCTTGGGACAGGCATTTTTCTGACCATCCAGCTTCGCGCGCTACCCATTCGACGGTTGTTCTTTGCGCTTCGTACAGCATTCGGCCGTGAGGCGAGGTACAGCGGGGAGAAAACAGAAGCGGGAGTTTCGCCGTTCGCATCGCTGATGACGGAACTTGCGGCGGAGATCGGGACGGGCAATATCGTGGGGGTTGCCTCCGCAATGGCGCTTGGAGGACCGGGAGCACTGGGATGGATGATGCTGGCGGCGGTTGTGGGACTTGCTTTGAAATTTTCTGAGAGTTTTCTCTCGGTGCAGTACCGGATGCAAAGAAAAGACGGAACATACTGCGGCGGTCCGATGGTGACGCTGACCAGAGCATTTCCGGGGGAGCGGCTGGCGAAGATGCTGGCTGTGTTTTTTGCCGGAAGCACCGTGCTGGTATCTCTCGGAATGGGCAATATGACGC
>ENA-OQKL01000120-OQKL01000120.1-human-gut-metagenome-genome-assembly--contig:-NODE-120-length-27334-cov-3.437424_pt1 | contig 27334 bp, 20 predicted proteins | sample MGYA00242779_ERZ504800 | MGnify/ENA primary metagenome ERZ504800 (study PRJEB26092, sample SAMD00036410) | human gut metagenome | host: Homo sapiens | study: EMG produced TPA metagenomics assembly of... | reverse complement strand
ATCGCCGTCATCCACTCCTTTATGCGTGAGAACTTTGCCGGCTGCGGCAAGATGATCCTGGGTTCCGACTCGCACACCCGCTATGGCGCCCTGGGCACCATGGCCGTGGGCGAGGGCGGCGGCGAGCTGGCAAAGCAGCTGCTGCGTGACACCTACGACGTCGCCTATCCCGGCGTCGTTGCCATCTACCTCACGGGCGCCCCGCGCCCCGGCGTCGGCCCGCACGACGTGGCGCTCGCCATCATTCGCGCCGTTTTTGCCAAGGGCTACGTCAAGAACAAGGTCATGGAGTTTGTGGGCCCCGGCATCGCGAGCATGACGACCGATTACCGCAACGGCGTCGACGTCATGACCACCGAGACCACCTGCCTGTCGAGCATCTGGGCCACCGACGAGGACACGCACGCGTTTCTGACCATGCACGGCCGCGGCGACGACTACCGCGAGCTCAAGCCCGCCGATGTCGCCTACTACGACGGCTGCGTCGAGGTCGACCTGTCGAGCATCAAGCCCATGATCGCGCTGCCGTTCCATCCTTCCAACGGCTTTGAGATCGACGAGCTCAACGAGAACCTCGAGGACATCCTGCATGAGGTCGAGCTCGAGGCCGCCAAGATCGGCGAGGGCAAGACACACTTTAGCCTGCTCGACAAGATCGTCGACGGCAAGCTGCACGTGCAGCAGGGCGTTATCGCCGGCTGCTCGGGCGGCAACTACGACTCCGTGGTCCAGGCTGCCCGCGTGCTCAAGGGCGCCAACACCGGCTGCGGCGAGTTCTCGCTGTCGGTCTATCCCACAAGCCAGCCCGTGGTGCTCGAGCTCACGCGCCGCGGCTATATCTACGACCTTATGGAGGCCGGCGCAATCGTGCGCACGGCATTCTGCGGCCCGTGCTTCGGTGCCGGCGACACGCCTGCCAACAACGGCCTTTCGATCCGCCACACCACGCGCAACTTCCCCAATCGCGAGGGTTCCAAGCCGGGCAATGGCCAGCTGAGCGCCGTGGCCCTGATGGACGCCCGCTCCATTGCGGCGACGGCCGCCAACGGCGGCGTCCTGACGCCGGCGACCGACCTGCCCGAGGAGACTTGGGACGAGGCCTGTGAGTACACCTTTGACGACGCGCCGTATAAAAAGCGCGTGTACTGGGGCTTTGGCAAGGCGGAGCCTGCCGACGAGCTGGTCGAAGGCCCCAACATCAAGCCGTGGCCCGCGATGGAACCCCTCGGCGACGATATCCTGCTCAAGGTGTGCTCCAAGATCATGGACCCGGTCACCACGACTGACGAGCTCATTCCTTCGGGCGAGACGAGCTCCTTCCGCTCCAATCCGCTGGGCCTGGCAGAGTTTACGCTGAGCCGCCGCGACCCGGCCTACGTGGGCCGTTCGAAGGAGGTCGACGCCGTAGAGAAGCGCCGCGTTGCCGGCGAGGCAGCAGGCGACCTGGTGGCACTCGATGCCGAGCTTGCCAGCGTGTTTGAGGCGCTGGCCGGCGCGGGTGTCGCGGCCGATGCCAAGGCGACTGAGTACGGCTCCATGCTCTATGCCAAGAAGCCCGGTGACGGTTCTGCCCGCGAGCAGGCCGCGAGCTGCCAGCGCGTAATTGGCGGCCTGGCCAACATCGTCCACGAGTACGCCACCAAGCGCTATCGCTCCAACGTGATGAACTGGGGCATGGTGCCCTTCCAGATGGAGGCCGAGCCCAGCTTTGAGGTGGGCGACTACGTCTTTGTGCCGGGTATCCGCGCCGCGCTCGATGGCGACCTAAAGGGCATCGCCGCGTACGTAGTGCGTGCCGATGGTGCGGTCGAGCAGATTGAGCTCTACATTGCCGATATGACGGCAGAGGAGCGTGCCATCGTCAAGGCCGGCTGCCTGATCAACTACAACAAGTTCAAGGCCGCTGCCGAGTAACGCACTTCATTGTCCGCCCGGGGCCTATCCTTTCCCGCCCGCTCGCGCGCTTCGCGAGGGCCGCGTTCGGGAAAGGGTAAGCCCCGGGCTACATTTCTACGTTCTCGTTGGGTCTTGAGAAACGCTAATAAATAGACTTGCTTGATGCCGCCTCTGTTAATGGGGCGGCTTCTTTTTGTCGAAAACCGCCACAAAGGGGACAGGCGCCTTTGTGGTGGTCCGCGGTTTGTCTCGTTCTGTAACAGGTAGACCCTTATTTGCCGAGCGGTTGTTACAGATCTAGATAAACGGGCACCGCTGAACAATTCATCTCGATCCGTAACATCTGGACCCAAAAACGGCCGCTAGATGTTACAGATCGAGACAGTGGAACATCGGAGCCGAAACCACCACAAAGGTGCCTGCCCGGCGGGACCTTATTTCGATGGGGTCCAGGTTATTTCATCGTCAAATAGCCAAGTGCGTGCCGAGCCACTGTTGCGCGCTGTCTGCGGATCGGGCTCGCAGGTTTGTTCGTAGGCATCCTCGGTACACCGATCCATAAAATCGACGACTGCCGTCTGGTCGCCCTCCATAACGTAGATTACGTCGCCATCCGAGATATAGACCCCCGGTCCTTCATTGTCCACGCAGCCGGGGTCGTATGAGACGTTGCACAATTTGCTCCCGTTTGCCGCATCGAGCTCAAGGGTCGAATAATACCCGCCAACCATTTGGCCTTTCTTGGTTCGATATGTTGCGGCGCCGTACCACCGCTTAAACGTCTTGCCTTTGAGTAAACTGGTTGCCTTGCCGATAAGCTGCTCATCTTTGGTGTAGCGCCTGGCCCCAAGTTCGATACGGGGATAGTTGCTGACCCCAAGCGCTGCGGGCGTACCGTCAAAATCGACGGTGATCGAATCGGGTTTGACGATATCGGTGAGGACCTCGATGGGATAGCTTACGGTCTCAATCGCCGCCTGCGTCGCAGAGGCGGGGAGAAATGCGAGATAGATAATTCCTACGCCGACTGCGGTAATCGCAAACGCTAAGACGAGCAGGCCGATATAGGTGGAGCGTTTCACGGCGGGTACCTCGCAAAAGTATGCATTCATTAAGATAAGTGATACCAGCTTACGACAATATTCAAAAGAAAGCGATCGATCGAAATGACGGGGCGAAAAGGCCCTATTGGGCTTCGATTTGACCTCTAATAGGAATATTTACCCCACTCATTCTGGGCGAGAGGCCAATAATTGAGTCCGCGAGTCTTGAGCGATGCTATTCTCGCTAAACTCACTCTTTTCACAGTAAGCACTATAAATACGATAGGGAGGACGACGAGAACGTTGTGACGTGCGATAGCTAAGCCGTTTAAGCCGGACTCTGACCTTGAATCTCCGCCTCTATCTGTGCGAACGGGCTATTGTCGGTTCTCGATTCCATCGCTGCGTTCTCGTTGGGTTTTGGGATCGCCAAACGTAGACTGGGCTTGATGCCGCCTCTTTTAATCGGGGCTGATTCTTCTCTGGACCACCACAAAGGGGACAGGCACCTTTGTGGTGGTTCTCGGTTTGTCTCGACTTGTAACATCTTGGCCGCTAAAAGTGGGCCTGGTGTTACAGATTTAGATTTTTGATCCGGGTGTTTTCTGTTCGTCTCGATTTGTAACAGATAGAGCTCTATTTGCTGGCTAGATGTTACAGATTTAGATAAACGGGTGCCGCTGGTCATTTCATCTCGATCTGTAACATCTAGAGCCATAAACAGCCGCTAGATGTTACAGATTGAGATAGTAAGGGGACGAGGCCGTAGCGGGTGAGCGCACCTGCTCCCTATCTTTCAATCACTCAGAAAATCTTATATATAGAGACTTAGATTTGTGTATAAGATCGCGCAAAGCTGGCAACAATACTTCTCGAACAACGTGAAGCCGCCCCGTAGGGCGGCCGCCCCAAGAGAGGTGATTCCATGAGAATCGATAAGCTAGCAATGACGTCGCGCGAAGCGTTGCAGACCGCCATGAGCACGGCCGCTGACGCGCAGGCCGGCGCGGTGGAGCCGATTCACCTGCTGTCTGCCCTGCTCGGTGCCGGTGAGCGCAATATCTCTGTGATCATCGAGCGCATCGGCGCCGACCCGGCTCAGCTCGCACGCTCCACGCAGGATGCCATCGACCATGCGCCCAAGGTTTCGGGCGAGGGTCAGCAGATGGGGCTGTCCAACGAGCTCGTCCGCGTCATCGAAAAGGCCGAGAAGAAGGCCACCAAGATGGGCGACAGCTTTGTGGTGACCGAGCATCTGATGATGGCTCTTGCCGAGGACAAGGGCGACGCGGGCCGCGTACTGCGCGATGCCGGCGTCACCAAGGAGCGCATCGAGCAGGTCTACGAGGAGCTGCGCGGCGATGACCGCGTGACGTCTGCCGAGGACAAGCCCAGTTTGAGGCGCTGGAACAGTACGGACGCAATATCTGCGACCTTGCCCGCGCCGGCAAGCTCGACCCGGTCATCGGCCGTACCGACGAGATCCGTCGTACCATCCAGGTCCTGTCCCGTCGCACCAAGAACAACCCGGTGCTCATCGGCGAGCCGGGCGTCGGCAAGACGGCTATCGTCGAGGGCATCGCCCAGCGTATCGTGGCCGGCGACGTGCCGAGCACCCTGCGCGACCGCGACCTCATCGAGCTCGACATGAGCGCGCTGGTCGCCGGCGCCAAGTACCGCGGCGAGTTCGAGGACCGCTTGAAGGCCGTGCTCAAAGAAGTGCAAAAGTCCGAGGGCAAGGTCATCCTGTTCATCGATGAGCTCCACACCATCGTGGGCGCGGGTGCCACCGAGGGTTCTATGGACGCCGGCAATATCCTCAAGCCGGCGCTCGCCCGTGGCGACCTGCATGCGATTGGCGCGACCACGCTCGACGAGTACCGCAAGTACATCGAGAAGGACGCGGCGCTCGCGCGTCGTTTCCAGACCGTGATGGTCTCCGAGCCCACCGTCGAGGACACTATCTCGATCCTGCGTGGCCTCAAGGAGAAGTACGAGATCTTCCACGGCGTACACATCACCGATAGCGCGCTCGTGGCAGCTGCCGACCTCTCCGATCGCTACATCGCCGACCGCTTCCTGCCCGACAAGGCCATCGACTTGGTCGATGAGGCCGCAAGCCGCCTGCGCATGGAGCTCGACAGCATGCCGGTCGAGATCGACGCCACCACGCGTCAGCTCACCCAGCTGCAGATCGAGGAACAGGCGCTCATGAAGGAGACCGACGACGCCTCCAAGGAGCGTCTGGAGGCTCTGCGCCAAGAGATCGCCGAGGTCCAGGAAAAGCTCAACGTGCAAAAGGCCGGCTGGCTCAACCAGAAGAACGCCATCGACCACGTGCAGGAGCTCAAGGGACAGCTTGACGAGGCCAAGAGCGAAGAGGAGCGTGCGACGCGCAACGGCGACCTGGGGCGTGCGTCCGAGCTGCGCTACTCCGTGATTCCTGGTCTGCAGCAGCAGATTCAGGATTCCGAGGCTGCGCTCGAGGCGCAAAAGCAGCAGGACGGCGAGGGCCTCAACGAGCAGGTGACCTCCGATGAGATCGCCGAGGTCGTGAGCGCCTGGACCGGCGTGCCCGTGTCCAAGATGATGCAGGGCGAGCTCGACAAGCTCAAGGGCCTGGAGGGCGAGCTGCATAAGCGCGTCATCGGTCAGGATGAGGCCGTCTCCGCCGTTGCCGCGGCCGTGCGCCGCAGCCGTGCGGGTCTCTCCGATCCGGACAAGCCCATCGGCAGCTTCTTCTTCCTGGGCCCCACCGGCGTGGGCAAGACCGAGCTCGCCAAGGCGCTGGCCGAGTGCCTGTTCGATGACGAGCGCGCGCTCGTGCGTATCGACATGTCCGAGTATATGGAGAAGTTCAGCGTCCAGCGTCTGATTGGTGCGCCCCCGGGATACGTGGGCTACGACGAGGCGGTCAGCTCACCGAGGCCGTGCGCCGTCGTCCGTACTCTGTGATCTTGCTCGACGAGATGGAGAAGGCTCATCCGGATGTCTTTAACGTGCTGTTGCAGGTGCTTGATGACGGTCGTCTGACCGATGGCCAGGGTCGCCAGGTGTCCTTCAAGAACACGATTATCATCATGACGTCCAACGTGGGCTCCAAGGCCATCGCCGATCTGTCCGGTAAGGACGAGGAGGAGATGCGCCATCAGGTCGACGCTGCCATGGCTCAGACCTTCCGCCCCGAGTTCCTCAACCGTATCGACGATATCGTGGTGTTCCATCCGCTCGGTATGGCGCAGATCGAGAAGATCGTCGACATCCAGCTCGCCGACGTCCGCGCGCGTCTGGCCAAGGAGCGCATGACGCTTGCCATCACCCCGGCGGCCAAGCAGATGCTCGCCGTGGGCGGCCTGGACCCGGTCTTTGGCGCCCGTCCGCTCAAGCGTCTGGTTCAGCGCGAGGTCGTGGATGCCATCGCCGCCGCTATCATCGACGGCACGGTGCGCGAGGGCGATCAGGTGACGGTCGATGCCGACAAGGACGGCGGCTTTACCGTCGTGTGCGACAACACGCCGGCGGCCACCTACGAGGTCCCCGACGCCGAGTAGATTTATGGGACATGCCTTAAAATCTGCCAGCCGTCTCTAAACGCCAAGGGCGGCGGATCCAATTGGGTCCGCCGCCCTTTTTCGTGCGACAATCGATAATGTTGAACGGATGCGATGCAAGGAGCTATGCAGATGAAAGACGAGATCAAGACAAGTGCGCCGGCGGCTGAGATAGCGTCCGCCGCACCAAGGCCCGCGCCGAAACCGGCGCCCAAGCCGTGCGACCCCTGCATCCGTGCCGAGAACGAGGACGATGACGGCTACGATCCCTACAGCGATCGCCGCCCCGAGCGCGAGCCGCTGTTCGAAGCCGACCCCTGGCGCTAGTTGCATCAAGTAGCTAATTTGGCGATGATTTCTGGGACGGGTAGTCAAAAAGTCCCGTCCCAAATCGACTGTCCAGGGAGTCGCATTCGAGCTTGGTTGTCCTCTCAGCCACTCGGCATCCTTCGAGCAGTAATAGTGAAAAAACTTGCCTAAGTGTTAATCAAGTAAGACACAATCTTGCTCTTCAATTAATCAAGAATAGGTATAATTTTGATTAGCTAGAGAGCAAGATTGGAGAATTATGGCATTCAACGACTTGGTCGCCCGGAAAATAAAGGACTTTGAACAGCAGGGGGTTCCGCGGGTCTTTGAGCGAGACCTTGATCTAGGAAATCCACAGGAGCCAAAGCGCGACAACATCGTAAATGTGATTGTGGGGGCCCGCCGTTGTGGAAAGACGTATCGCCTGTATCAGGAGATGCGGCGGCTTCAGAGCCGGGGCGTCGAGCTTGACCGGATGCTTTACTTCAATTTTGAGGATGAGCGCTTGCGCCCGTATGAGCCATCGCTGCTGGCGGACGTGCTCGACACGTTCTATGCGCTGTATCCTGCTGCTCGAACCGAGGGCGCTTATATTTTCTTTGACGAGATCCAGGAAATTCCCGAATGGGGTGCGTTTCTGCGGCGTGTAGTCGATACGGAGAAAGCGACCGTCTATGTGACGGGATCTTCTTCTAAGATGCTGTCCTCAGAACTTAAGAGCGAGTTCAGGGGTCGTTCTCTTGTGCGAGAGCTTTTTCCATTGAGCTTTTCGGAATACGTTCGATATAAGACGGGGAACGTTCCCGAGCCAGATGTGACCTTTTCCCCGAGCGATGCGGCGCTGCTTCGACATCATCTGATCGGATATCTTGAACGAGGGGGATTCATCGCGACACTTGGGCAGACGCCCGCAGACGCGATTCAGCTGCTACAGGAATATGCTTCGCGAACGGTCGCCATGGACGTCGTTGAACGCTACGACGTCAAGAACCCTCGCCTGGCATCGCTGTTCCTGACGCGGTGTATGGCATCTTCGGGACGAGAGCTGTCGGTGAACAAAGTGTATAACGAGTTCAAGAGCAGGCAGATACCCGTCAGTCGTAATTCGCTCAGCGACTTGCTTGAGTATTATGAGGACGCCTACCTGTTGTTTTCTGTGCCGGAGTTCACGCGTTCACTGGCAAATAACATGCGGTCTGCGTCTAAGGTCTACGCTGTCGATCCTGCGATGTTTGGAGCATTCTCTCCCGCATCGGCATTGGACCAGGGCCAGAGGCTCGAGACCGCAGTGTTCAATGCGCTAAGAAGAAGGACTCCCGCGGTGAGGACCGGCTCGGTCTGCCGTCTGCTGATCAAAGAGAAGAGTAAAAGCCATGAGGTGGACTTTGTTGCTGGGGACGCACTTCTCATGCGGGCTTATAGCCTGATTCAGGTGAGCGCGGATATGGCAAGTGAGAAAACGCGCGAGCGCGAAATTGCCGCGCTTGATGCCTCGATGGCCCAGTTCGATCTTGGCGAGTCGGCAATCGTTACCATGGATGAACAGACCGATATTCCATGCGAGCACGGTGCGGTACACGTTATGCCCGCATGGAAGTGGCTCCTTGCCTAATCATCTATGGGCCTGTGGGGTCAGGACCTCCTGGCTCCTTCATCACGGTTGGGGAGCACCTTGCTGTGCCAGGCTAGTCCTGGGCTTTGATGCTCGGCAGGAGAATCTGGGCGAGGTAGTCGGTCTCTAGTTTGGTCGCGGCGTCGGCTTTGCCGTCTTTGCCGACCAGCACGTTTTTTGATCTGGCTATAGGTATAGCGGTTGCCGGTCGTAAGTTCGACAAGCTCAACTGCAGTGTCCATGGGGTAGGTCGACACGGGGTCTTGCGTGCGTCCGTTGATGGTCTGGGGCACCACATACGGATAAACGGGGCCGCTGGCGTAGACGGTGTAGCCGTTGCCGAGGTTTGCCGCACCCAAAACCGTATCACCCTCATCGGGCGTAAAGCTCTCGCCGTCGCGCACCGTGACAAGCGTCACAAGCGGCGTGTTCGTGTCGCCGGCAAGATATATGCACAGCGTGCTGCCGTTTTGCCAAGTCGCGACTTTGCCGTACCACTCAACGGGAATATCGAGCTGATACAGGTCCGTTGCCTTATGTCGAGCATCGGCGTCGCGGGCCGCTTGCGCCTTGCGGGAGCTCACGGCGTTGGTCGCGGCGTCGCGTCGCGCGGTTGCCGCCTGCTGGAGTACCTTTGCGACCGCGGCGGAATTCACCCCGCCTTCCTCGGCATACTTGGCGGCGGCATCGATCTGGTCGTCAGTCACCGTGTCGGCTGAAGGCACCTTGAGCTTAAAGGTTGCCTGGGCACTCAGGTCCTGCCCGTCGCTCTTAATGGTGACCTGCACTTTGGTGGTCGGCACGGTGTAAATGGTACCGTCGGCTGCGATGGGGGACCCAGCGATGGAGAGCGTATAGTCACCGGGCAGCAGCATAATGCCGCGACCGTGCTCGTCAACGTAGAGCGTTTCGCTCACGGAAGAACCGTCGGAATCCTGCCCGCTCACCTGCACGGGAATCTTGGAGCCAGTTGAGCAGTCGAGGCCCGCGGCATGCACGCCAATCTGCACCGACATCATCGTGTGGGCATTGGCGGCGACAGCGGCAGCCTGCTCTTGCTGATATCCATTCCAGGCAGCATAGCCTGCACCGCCGGCGACAAGCGCGACGGCCACAACGCCGGCGACCATCAGATTGCGGCGCTTGGGCGACATCTTGCGATGGCGAACCTCGGCCTCGCGTGCCGAGGGAACGGACGGCAGGGGAATATCGCCCATGGCGACGGTCTCATCGACGGCAGGCGCGGAGCCCAGACCGGGAAGCTCGTGGGTGAGCGAGTCGTCGGCAGGCAAGCTGTCGAGCAAGATGGTTTCCTCGCTCGTGTCGGATTCGGGCTGGTCGTCGGCCTCGCATTCGGATTCCTCGTGCCCCGCCTCGTCTTCGGTGGGCGCGGCGCCATCGTCTTTTGCATCTTGATCATCAGGCTGCGCCTCGATTTCCGGCTCATCCCGCACATCAACGCTCGAATCGTCAAACGCAATCTCGGCCAGTGCGATCTGGTCTAGGCTCTCTAGGGCCTCGGCGCATGCTTCTGCATCCTGGGCCGCATCCTCTTGGCCCATTGTCTCATCTTTCATATATCCCCCAAGCTCAATATCGGGACAACAATGTACCCAAAAACGGGGCTCCATAGAGCCGCCGCATGATTTGAAATCCGATTTTATATATGCGCATGTTTTTGAATAGATGAATAGAGGCGCAACGACAAAGAGCCCCCGGAAAGCGAGCGAAACGCTTTTCGGGGGCTCTTCGAGACATTGGATTGAAAGGCCTGGTGAGCGGGCCTATGACCAAGTGCCAACAGCGGCCAACATGTTACTCGGCGTGTGCGTAATCCACCTTGGCGCGGCGAGCGGTAGCCTTCTCCCAATCGCTGGTGCCCTCAAAGACATCCTGCTTGTAGGGATTGCGGCCGAGCTTCTTGGCGCGGTAGGCGATGTAGATGATCGCGGCGACGTTGGCGACCAGTGCGGCGATCGAGACTGCGGTGGCGGCACCGGGGTCCAGCGTGGAGTGGGTCACAAAGATGGACTCCTCCTGGAAATACGGGAACACCTGGGCAAACATGCACCAAATGGCCAGCGTAAAGGCGCGGTTCTGGATCCATCCACCCTTGTTCCAGATAAAGGCGGCGACGGTGGGCGCCAGCAGCAGCGCAAAGCCGCAGAACCAGGAGTGGGTGGGCAGGCAGTTGTAGGTGTAGCAGAAGTTCCAGATATCGTAGGCGATGATGTAGACCCAGGTCATGTCGGGCCACAGCATGTCGGTCTTGTCCTCAGAGGCGTAGACACTCCACCAACCGGTCATGCAGAAGATGTTGATGAGACCGGCGATGCCGTTGAACACGTTGTTCCAGCCGGCGAGCTGCGTGGCGCCCTCGGAGGTGACCCAGGTGGACTCGCCCAGGACAAAGAAGTGATAGGCGCTCTCAAAGTCGGACACGACGGCGATCATGATGTTGATGGCGACGATCACAAACGGCCATGCGCGGAACCAATGCGCCTTGCCGATCTTGCCCCACTGGTACTTAATGGCAATGAAGCCCCAGCAACCGGCCAGCGCCGCGTATACCTTGGCGTAGTGGAACCAGCTGTTCTGGTACACATGGGTGGGGTTGGTGAGTGCCCACTCGGCACCTTGCGAAACGCCGATGGCGATGGCGACGCAGTAGATGGTCATGGCCAGCGGAGCCACGCCAAAGATGATTGCCGCGCCCAGCTTGGTGCGGCGGCCGACCTCGTTGAGCACGATCAGACCAATAAAGACCATGGCCCAGCCGGCCCAGTGGATAAGGGTATCGCTACCCCAAACATCGAACAGCATGCTGCTCTCCTTTCACACGCCCGCGGCCCCTCTTCTGATCGCGGGCAGTTTGGCTAAATGTCGTCAGTTCTGGGGCTTGCGCTCCGGATACTTGGCGGTATAGCCCTCGATATGGAGCGTCGAGGCGATGATTTCCTTGACTGTCTCGTCGGGCACATCGGGGTGCGTGCGGATATACATCAGCAGCCCCATGATGAGGGTGTAGAACGTCTCGTAGACATGGTCGATGCGTAGCTCATGATGGGCGACAAAATCCACCACGGTGGTGTCGCAGATATACTGCGCCACGCGCTGGACCACGTTGTGCAAAAAGCCGCCGTAGAGCGCGCCGATGCTCGAGGTGAGCGTGCTCGGCAGCTCGTGGCCGCTCACGACCAGGTGCTTAAAGAGCGGGGCGACGGTGTCGAGTGCGCCTTCGATGTCGCCGACCGTGCGGCTGGCGTTCCACTGCTCGAGCTCGGAGATAAAACCGTCGATTGCCTCGTCCATGACGGCAGTGACGGCGGCGTCCATATCGGCGAAGTAGTGGTAGAACAACGAGCGCGTACAGCCGGCACGCTTGGTCACGGCCGATACCGAAAGATGCGACACGCCCAGCTCGGAGCTCACGGCGCGCACGGCGGCGAGAATCTCTCGACGGCGTTCGTCGCCCGTCAAGCGCTTTGCCGCGCTGTCGGGCGCGGGGACGGCGTCGGCCACAGAGATGTTCACTGTGTTATCGCTCATGCGTTTGCCGCCTTTCATCCTCTTTTGCCTGACCGTTCGCCTAACAGTCTTGAATATTGTTGACGGTTCGTCAATACTATTTTTGACACAATGTCAACTAATGGCGGGTGAACGGCATGGGGGCATGTCCGGCCTGCAAAAAAGAGGGGCGCCGCGGTCTCGCCGGACTGCGGCAAGAGAAGGGACAACCATGATTCTCAACGGACCGGGAATTAGCTACACCGAGCCCGACATCGGTTCGGAGTTCGTGCCGCCGCTGCCGGAGCATCCGCGCGAGGCAATCGTCAAGCTGTGCGAGCACTGCACTAACCGTCTGCTGCATCGCGACGAGCTGCTGGGCTACGAGTACTGGTCGTTTGCCGAGGCCGCAACCGACGAGCAGGCCGAAGTGCTCTGCAAGATGAAGATGCGCCGTCCCTATACGCTGCCCGAGATGGTCAAGCTCACCGGCATGCCCGAGGCCGATATCGAAAAAATGCTCGACGACATGAGCTACACGGGTCTGCTCGAGTACAACTGGGAAAATCCCGAGCGCGCCAAGCAGTGGGTGCTGCCCATGCTGGTACCGGGTTCCGCCGAGTTCCTCAACATGCGCGTGGGCCAGCTCGAAGAGCACCCGGTCTATGCCAAGTTCTTTGAGCAGGCGTCCAAGGGACCGCTGTCTAAGGCCACGCCGATGGTGCCGCCCGGAGGTGCCGGCATCGGCATGCACGTCATTCCGGTCGAGAAGGCCATTGACGCCGCGAGGACCTCGGTGCCGATCGAGCATATCGAGCATTGGCTCGACAAATACGATGGCAAATATGCCGCCAGCACCTGCAGCTGCCGCGCGAGCCGTCGCGTGATGGGCGAGGGCTGCGCCGACGATCCCGCCGACTGGTGCATTGCCGTGGGCGATATGGCCGACTATGTGGTTGAGACCGACCGCGGTCACTATGTGACGCGCGAGGAAGTCTACGACATTTTGCGCCAGGCCGAGGACAACGGCTTTGTGCACCAGATCACCAACATTGACGGCGAGAACAAGATCTTCGCCATCTGCAACTGCAACGTCAACGTGTGCTACGCCCTGCGCACCTCGCAGCTGTTCAACACGCCCAACCTGTCGCGCTCGGCCTATGTCGCCAAGGTCGAGAAGGACAAGTGCGTGGCCTGCGGTCGCTGCGTTGAGGTGTGTCCGGCCGGCGCCGCCAAGCTGGGCCAGAAGCTCTGCAGCAAAAAGGCGGGCGGACAGGTGCCCGAGTATCCGCGCCAGGAGCTGCCCGATGCCACCAAGTGGGACCACACCAAGTGGTCGCCCAACTACCGCAACGACAACCGCATCGAGACGCATGAGTCCGGTACCGCTCCCTGCAAGACGGCCTGCCCCGCGCATGTCGCCGTTCAGGGCTATTTGAAGCTCGCGGCTCAGGGTCGCTATGACGAGGCCCTAGCACTCATCAAGCGCGAGAACCCGCTGCCCGCTATCTGCGGCCGTGTGTGCAACCGCCGCTGTGAGGATGCCTGCACTCGCGGTCGCGTGGACGCCGCCGTGGCTATCGACGAGGTCAAGAAGTTCATCGCCCAGCGCGATCTGGATGCCGCGACCCGCTATGTCCCGCCTGTGGTGACCCCGACGCGTGCCGGCGGCTTCGACCAGAAGATCGCCATTATCGGTGCCGGTCCGGCCGGTCTGTCCTGCGCTTTCTATCTGGCCGAGAAGGGCTACAAGCCCGTCGTGTTCGAGAAGAACGAGCGCCCGGGCGGCATGCTCACCTACGGTATTCCCAGCTTTAAACTGCAGAAGGATGTTATCGAGGCCGAGGTCGAGGTCATTCGCCTGATGGGTGCCGAGTTCCGCTATGGCGTGGAGGTCGGTCGCGACGTGACGCTCGACGAGCTGCGCGAGCAGGGCTTTAAGGCCTTTTATGTTGCCATCGGCTGCCAGGGCGGCCGCCTCGCCGGTATTCCGGGCGAGGATGCCGAGGACGTGACCGTAGCCGTCGACTTCTTGCGCGAGGTCAACAGTGGCAAGATCGACGCGCTGCCCGGCCGCACCATCGTGGTGGGCGGCGGCAACGTGGCCATCGATGTCGCGCGCAACGCCTGCCGTCTGGGTTCCGAGCACGTTGAGATGTTCTGCCTGGAGAGCGAGGCGCAGATGCCCGCCAGCGAGGAGGAGCGTCGCGAGGCCGTTGAGGACGGCGCTCACATCAGCTGCGGTTGGGGTCCCAAGGAGGTTCACCTGGACGAGGACCGGTCGTGTGTGCGGCATTACCTTTAAGCGCTGCACGCGTGTCTTTGACGACGAGGGCCGGTTTGCGCCCGAGTACGACGAGAACGATCTGCGTCGTGTCGATGCCGACCGTGTCGTCATGTCGATTGGCCAGTCCATTGTGTGGGGCGACCTGTTGGCTGGCTCCAAGGTGGAGCTTGGCCGCGGCCAGGGTGCTCTTGCCGATCCCCAGACCTATCAGACTGCCGAGCCCGACATCTTTGTGGGCGGCGACGTCTATACCGGTCCGAGCTTTGCCATCGACGCCATCGCCGCCGGTCACGAGGCCGCCGTGTCCATCCATCGCTTTGTGCAGCCGGGCTCCACGCTCACCATCGGCCGCAACCAGCGCCGCTATACCGCGCTCGACCGCGACGATGTCGTGATCGAGAGCTACGACAACGCGAGCCGCGAGGCTGCCCACGTGGACCGCGAGCGCGAGAAGGCCGCGCCGTTTAGCGAGTACGTCGAGACCTTTACCGAAGAGCAGGTGCGCGCCGAGACCGCCCGTTGCCTGGGTTGCGGTGCCTCGATCGTCGACCCCAACAAGTGCATCGGCTGCGGCCTGTGCACCACCAAGTGCGCGTTTGACGCCATCCATCTGGATCGCGACCGCCCCGAGTGCTCAACGATGGTCAAATACGAGCAAAAGCTCCCAAGTCTGGGCAAGTATGCGCTCAAGCGTGCGATTAAAATCAAATTCGGGAAGAAGTAAGAAACGCAACAAGCAGGAGAACGGCGTAGAGAGCGGTTGGACAGCGAGCGAGTCCCAGGCGTGGCGAGGTGCCTTGAAAGAGGAGGGCATAGGGCTTTTGCCCATGCCCGACGATTGAAAGGCAGATCGCCCGTCTGGGGCTCGCACAGCGTCAAGCCGACCGCCGTTCGGTAGAACGGCGGAAGGAAATAAATGCACGAGCTCGGAATCGTTTATCACATCATTCGCGATGTTGAGAACGTGGCGCGCGCCAATGGCGTGAGTCGCGTTTCGAGCGTCACGCTGCTGCTGGGGGAGGTCTCGGGCGTCGTTTCCGACTTGCTGCTCGACGCTTGGCGCTGGGCGGCAGATAAAAAAGTCCATCACCGAGGGTGCGGAGCTTATGTGGAGCCCGTCGAGGCCGTGACACATTGCGAGGCGTGCGGCCGCGACTATGCGACAGTCGAGCACGGCAAGACCTGTCCCCATTGCGGTAGCGGCGATACCTATCTGCTCCAGGGTCAAGAGGTCATGATCAAACAGATCGAGACCCCCGAAGAGGATCCGGCAGACGCTGCTCCTGACGGCCTCTCCGACGCCCCCGATGCCGTCGACGCCGCCAACCCACTCCACATCGCCTAGGATTCCCTATAAGTTGCGGTGAAATAGTTCCTAAATCCAGCCTTCTGGCTCTTAAACAAGAACTATTCCACCGCAACTATTTTGAGTGGTTTCATAGACCATAAGTCACGAAAATAGTCAAGCCATGTCTGTTTAAACAAAATGGCGGCAGTATAAGCGCATTCGCGCTTGCCTAAAATCGATATTAATGAACAGCCTGCTTGTATCTGTAAAATGCATGGCTTGATGAGCGACGCCTTGTCGTGTAATGAGTCAAAAAGCAGTAACGTAATCAACTTGTAACAAACTTAGACGTTTAAACAATAATCCAACCTTTTGCGGATTTAGCTATAATTCCACAAACCAAACAGGTATACTCCTTTCATGTCGTGTAGGAATTACGTAGACAAAAAGGAGGTTATGTGATGGTAAGTATTGTTCTTGCTAGCCACGGGGACTTGGCAGCTGGAATCAAGCAGACGGGCTCGATGGTCTTTGGCGATCAGCCGTCTGTTGCCGTGGTCTCGCTCGAGCCGAGCATGGGCCCCGACGACTTCCGTGCTAAGGTCGAGGAAGCAGTCGCTTCCTTCGACGACCAGGAGCAGGTACTCTTCCTCGTTGATCTGTGGGGCGGCACGCCGTTCAACCAGATCAGCGGGCTCATCGAGGGCCACGATTCCTGGGCTATCGTCACCGGTGTCAACCTGCCTATGCTCATCGAGGCATATTCGCAGCGCTTTGACGCAAAGAACACTGCACATGCGATCGCAAAACATCTCGTGACTGAGGCTAAGGCTGGCGTGCGCGTCAAGCCCGAGTCTCTGGAGCCCGAGGAGAAGAAGCCGGCTGCGGCCGCCGCTGCTCCTGCAGGCGCCATCCCTCCGGGAACGGTCATCGGCGACGGGCACATCAAGATCGCCCACGTCCGTATCGACACCCGTCTGCTTCATGGTCAGGTGGCCACCACGTGGACCAAGCAGATCAACCCCAACCGCATCATCGTGGTTTCCGACGGCGTTGCTCACGACGAGCTCCGCAAGACCATGATCGAGCAGGCTGCCCCTCCGGGAGTCCATGCCAACGTCGTGCCCATCAAGAAGATGGCCGAGGTCGTCAAGGACACGCGCTTTGGTGACACCAAGGCCATGCTGCTCTTTGAGAACCCGCAGGATCTGCTCAAGGCCATCGAGGCCGGCGTCGACATCAAGGAAGTCAACATCGGTTCCATGGCTCACTCCAAGGGCAAGGTCGTCGTCACCAACGCCGTCGCTATGGGCGATGACGACGTCAAGACTCTCGAGGCCCTCAAGGCCAAGGGCGTCAAGTTCGAGGTCCGCAAGGTTCCTTCGGATTCCTCCGAGGATCTCGACGCCATGTTGAAGAAAGCTAAGGCCGAACTGGCCGCTCAAGCATAGTAAAGGAGGGTCCGATACATGTCTGCAATCACTATTCTGCTTGTTGCGATTGTCGCGTTGCTTGCCGGTATGGAAGGCATTCTGGATGAGTTCCAGTTCCATCAGCCGCTCGTGGCATGTACGCTTATCGGTCTCGTAACCGGTCACCTTCAGGAGGGTATCCTCCTGGGCGGTTCGCTCCAGATGATGGCCCTTGGCTGGGCTAACGTCGGCGCCGCTGTCGCGCCTGACGCCGCTCTGGCCTCGGTCGCTTCTTCGATCATCATGGTGCTCGCCCTCAACGGTGGCGCCACCGATTCGGCCAAGGCCGTTACCACCGCTATCGCCGTCGCCGTCCCGCTGTCGGTTGCTGGTCTGTTCCTGACCATGATCTGCCGTACCATTGCTACCGCTATCGCTCACGCCATGGACGGTTGCGCCGAGAAGGGCGACTTCTCCGGCATCGAGCGCTGGCAGTATGCTGCCATCCTCATGCAGGGCCTTCGTATCGCCATCCCGGCAGTGCTTCTGTGCGTCATCCCGGCCGAGGCCGTTACCAACGCGCTTAACGCTATGCCCGACTGGCTGTCCGGCGGCATGGCTGTCGGCGGCGGCATGGTCGCTTCCGTCGGTTACGCCATGGTCATCAACATGATGGCCACCAAGGAGACCTGGCCGTTCTTCGTCCTCGGCTTTGTCCTTGCTGCCATCCCTCAGCTCACGCTGATCGCCCTTGGTCTCATCGGCATCTCCCTTGCCCTCATCTACCTTGGCCTTAAGGATCTGGCCAAGCAGGGTGGCGGCATGGGCGGTGGCTCCGGCGACCCGCTCGGCGACATTCTGAACGATTACGAGTAGGAGGGGAGTGATACATATGGCAGAGAACAAGATTCAGCTCACCAAGGCTGACCGCAAGAAGGTTTGCTTCCGTCATCAGTTCCTTCAGGGCTCGTGGAACTACGAGCGTATGCAGAACGGCGGCTGGTGCTTCGCAATGATCCCTGCGATCAAGAAGCTCTACACCAGCAAGGATGACCAGATTGCCGCTCTTAAGCGCCACCTGGAGTTCTATAACACCCACCCCTATGTTTCCGCCCCCGTCATTGGCGTTACCCTCGCCCTCGAGGAGGAGCGCGCCAACGGTGCTCCGATCGATGACGTCGCCATCCAGGGCGTCAAGGTCGGTATGATGGGCCCGCTCGCCGGCGTCGGTGACCCCGTCTTCTGGTTCACCCTTCGCCCGATTCTGGGCGCTCTGGGCGCTTCCCTGGCCATGTCCGGCAGCATCGTCGGTCCGCTGCTGTTCTTCTTCGCGTGGAACATCATCCGTTACGCTTTCCTGTGGTACACGCAGGAGTTTGGCTACAAGGTCGGCTCCTCCATCGCCAAGGACCTCTCCGGTGGTCTGATGGGCAAGGTCACCGAGGGCGCTTCCATCCTGGGTATGTTCATCATCGGCGCCCTGGTCGAGCGCTGGGTGTCCATTTCCTTCACCCCGATCGTCTCCACGGTCAAGCAGTCTGCTGGCGCCTTTATCGACTGGGCTAGCCTGCCCTCCGGTTCCGAGGGTATCAAGGAAGCGCTGACGATGTACAACTCCGTCGGTGCTACCGCCCTTGATCAGATGAAGGTCACCACGCTTCAGGCCAACCTCGATCAGCTCATCCCCGGCCTTGCCGCCGTGTGCCTGACCCTGCTGGTCTGCAAGCTCCTCAAGAAGAAGGTCAGCCCGATCGTCATCATCCTGGCTCTCTTCGCCGTCGGCATCATCGGTCGCTTCTGCGGCTTCATGTAAGCACGCTTCGGCTTAAGACCGAGAGTTGCTAGGTAAGGGCTTTTGAGCCATTGAAACGGACCGCACCCGGTGGGTACACTGGATGCGGTCCGATTGTTTTTATTGGAGGGCGAGGCGCGTATGGCGCAATCTCAGAACAGCACGGTCGATCTGGCAACGCCGGCAACCTGCCTGATGGGGCTTACCAGCCACGGTAACGTGATGGTGGGCAATAAGGCGTTTGAGTACTATAACGAGCGTAATCCCGAGGATTATATCCAAATCCCGTGGGACGAGGTCGACTATATTGCCGCCGAGGTTTTGCGCGGCACCAAGAAGATTACGCGTTTTGCTATCTTCACCAAGGACAACGGCCACTTTACGTTTTCGACGCGCGACGATAAAGAGACGCTTCGCGCGGTCCGTAAGTACGTCGACGAGGATAAGCTCGTGCGTTCGCCCGACTTTATCGATGTGACGGCCAAGGGCGCCAAGAGCATCCCCTCCGTTATCAAAAACCTTTTCCACAAAGGCAAGTAGTCATTAAAGAGCGCCCCCTCAAAGTGGGGCGCAGTCTCCCATGTGGCTCGATCGGGAAAGTGCATCCCAGTTCGAGCGTCGATTCCGGGATGTAGTTTCCGGAACGGGGTCGTTTGGGAAACCGTGTCCCGTTTCGAGCCGAAATTCTGGGTCACAGTTTCCCAGCGAAGTCTCATGGGGAAAGTCTGACCCAGAATTTGCCTGGATAGTGGGACGCACTTTCCGGAGGGCTGTTCCACCGCAACTTCGAAGAGTGGCTATACGTTGCATTACAGCGGCGTAAATCTGCTACACTAGTACAGCATGCCTCCGTAGCTCAGGGGATAGAGCACCGCTCTCCTAAAGCGGGTGTCGACGGTTCGAATCCGCCCGGGGGCACCAGAAGTAAATGCAGGTCAGACGGTATAAATCGTCTGACCTGCTTTCTTATATAAGGGCATCGTTAACGTCAGTTGGGTAGAATTTGGGTAGAAAGTTTTTTGTGAAGGGCTATGCCCAAAGTCCGGTTTCCAACCCTTCCCACAGCCTACGGGCTTATAAGAAGCCCTTCGGCCATGGAAAGCGTTGAAAACCTAGGGTGACGTTGCTGTGAGATGGGCGAGTTTCCAACAGCCCCCGGCGTCTTCGGGTTTCGCCTGGGACCCTGCGACACCGTGGACCGTTGAAAACTCGCCCTTCCGCTTGGAAGAGGGCTTTTACCCCTTAAAATTGTCCGAAAGTGACAACGACGCAGGAGGTCCGGTATGCCTGCCAGCAAGAAAGAGGCAAAAGAGTTCGTCAAGCGGTGGCAGAAGCGCCTTGCCGCCATCCCCGCGGGCTCCAACAACGAGCAGCAGGACACGCAAAAGTTCTGGGTAGATCTGCTCATCAACGTCCTGGGCATCCCGTCCAACACCATAGACAGCTTCGTCGACTTCGAGCGGAAGGTGAGAGGCCGCCGCATCGACGTGTTCGTCTCCGACCACAACTTCCTGTGCGAGCAGAAGTCGTGGGGTATCGACCTCGACAAACCCGAGCCCAGAAACGGCGGCATGGAGACGCCGCTCCAGCAGGCCATGTGGTACGCGCGGCACCTGCCGTACTCCGAGCGCCCCCGCTGGGTGATGACGTGCAACTTCGGGACCTTTCGCCTCTACGACCTCGACAACGAGCGGCCCGAGGACACCGTGCAGGAGTTCTCCCTCGAAGAGCTCCCGGACAGCCTGTACCTTCTCTCCTTCCTGACCTCCAACGAGACGAGCCGCCTGCACAAGGAGCAGCAGCTCTCCATCGAGGCCGGGGCCTACGTCTCCAGGCTCTACGATGCCCTCGCCAAGCAGTACCACCACATCGAGGAGAAGGACGAGCGCGCGCAGGAGGAGCAGCGCTCGCTCAACGTGCTCATCACCCGAATCATCTTCCTGCTTTACGCCGAGGACGCCGACCTCCTGCAATCGCACCAGGCGTTCGGTAGGTACTGCGAGGGTGACCCTGCCAAGCTCCGCCGCAAGCTGGTGGACCTGTTCGAGGCGATCGACACGCCCCTGGACAAGCGGGACGAGTACATGGACGAGGACCTCGCGGCCTTCCCGTACGTGAACGGCGGTCTGTTCGCCGACTCCTCCATCATCGTCCCGCAGATGACCCCGGAGATTCTCGAGGCCATCACCGACGCGTCCCAGGACTTCGATTGGCGTGAGATCTCGGGCGTCATCTTTGGCGGCGTGTTCGAGGGGACGCTGAACCCCGAGACCCGCCATGCCGGGGGCATGCACTACACGAGCGTGGAGAACATCGAGCGCTGCCTCAAGCCGCTCTTCCTCGACGAGCTGTGGGACGAGCTGCACGAGGCCGAGGGCGAGAGGACGGCGACGAAACGCAAGCAGGCCCTGGCGAGGCTGCACGACAAGGTTGCCTCCATCACCATCGGTGACCCCGCGTGCGGCTCGGGCAACTTCCTTACCGAGGCGTACCGGCAGCTGCGCACCATCGAGAACCGAATCATCGAGGACGAGCTCAGCGAGGAGACCGGCAACGCGGGGCAGACGTCCCTCGTCATTGCGCAGGACAGCCCCGTCCGCGTATCTCTCGATCAACTGTACGGCATCGAGATAAACGACTTCGCCGTCTCGGTCGCCAAGACCGCCCTTTGGATCACCGAGGAGCAGATGCTCCGAAAGACGCAGGAGATATACGTCGGTTATGACTTCGACTTCCTGCCGCTCAGGAGCCTCAGCAACCTCCATGAGGGCAACGCCCTCAAGACCGATTGGTCCGAGGTGTTCCCCGATGACCTTACTTATCTTGTGGGCAACCCGCGTTCCTGGGTGCTCGCAACCAATCCAAGGAGCAGAAGGCAGAGCTCCTTGAGGTCTTCGATGGAGCGAAGAACGCGGGCAACATCGACTACTGCGGGGCCTGGTACATGAAGGCCGCGAGGTTCACGCAGGGAAAGCGCACGCGCTGCGCCCTGGTCTCTACCAACTCGATATGTCAGGGCGAGCAGGTCGCCAACCTCTGGAAACCCCTGTACGACCTGGGTATCCACATCGACTTCGCGCACAACACGTTCAGGTGGGACAACGAGGCTGCGGACAAGGCGCACGTGCTCTGTGTCATCGTCGGGTTCTCCCGCGAGTCGGGGACCAAGACGCTCTTCTACCACGCGACCCCGGACAGCGACGAAGAACAGATTCCCACGGCTCGAATCAATGCGTATCTGAAAGACGCCCCTGATGTATTCATCTACAGCCGCAGCAAGCCTATTTGTGATGTTCCGGAAATGGGCATCGGAAATAAACCTATTGATGGGGGATTCTACCTGTTTACCGATGAGGAGAAAGACGATTTCCTGAAGAAAGAGCCAAAGGCCGAAGGCTTCTTCCATCCATGGCTTGGATCAAAAGAGTTCATTCATGGCTATCACCGCTGGTGCCTGTGGCTTGGGGAGGCAACCTTCTCAGATCTAAAGCAGCTTCCTGAGTGCAGAAAGAGAGTAGAACAGGTTCGTGAATACAGGCTTGCAAGTAAAAGCGCTGGAACCCGGAAAATAGCAGATAAGCCAACGAGATTTCACGTTGAGAACATGCCCGAGGGAAGTTCCATCATCATCCCAGAGGTGTCTTCAAGCAGAAGGAAACGTGTTCCAATGGGCTTTGTTGGTCCAGAGATATTTTGCAGCAACAAGGTTAGATTGATACCTAATGCCTCTCTCTATCACTATGGCATTCTGCAATCTCAATTCCATAATGCATGGGTTAGGATCGTAACCGGAAGATTGAAGGACGATTACCAGTATTCGGCCAATATTGATTACAACAACTTCGTCTGGCCCGAGCCCACGGAATCCCAACGCGAAGAAGTTGAGCGTTGCGCCCAAGCCGTGCTCGACGCCCGGGATGCCCAAGAAGGTGCGACGCTCGCGGACATGTACGATCCCAAGAACGAAACGTTCTTCCCCGAGCTGATGTCTGCGCATAAGGCGCTCGACGCTGCTGTCGAAGCTGCCTATGGCGTCGACTTCGGTGGGGACGAGGAGAAGATAGTCGCCCATCTTTTCAACCTGTACGCCAAGAAGGTCGGTGAACTATAGTGCCAAATTCCATCTATAACCCCATATCGCTGGAGGTTGGTAACATCCTGAAGGACGTTCAGACGGGCAAGATCGGTCTGCCCGACCTGCAACGACCCTTCGTGTGGGGCAACGAAAAGGTCCGCGACCTGCTTGATTCCATGCTCCGCGGATACCCTATTGGCTATGTGATGCTGTGGGACTCTCCGAGCGACAACGCGGGCAAGAAGTCTGCCATAGGCTCGAACCAAAAGGTGTATGCCGTCCCCAAGTCCCTTGTCATCGACGGACAGCAGAGACTCACTGCCCTTCTGAGCTCCCTGTACGGCGTGTCCGTGCGAGACAAGAACTTCAGGGAGCGTACGGTGAAGGTCGCCTACGACCCCATCGCACGCTCATTCAAGAATGCCGACGCCTCGACCGAGAAGGATTCGCGCTATGTGCCGGACGTATCCGAGGCCTTCGCGGCGAACCACGACAACAAGCTGAGCGCCTATCGCAGGGCGTTCATCAAGCGCCTTAACGAGGCGAATGCCAAAAAGGGAGAACCCGAACTCGACGATGACGGCGAGGATGCCGTCGAGAGCGGGCTCAACGCATTACTCGGGCTTGAGCGTTATCTTCTGCCGACGCTGGAGATTTCCGAATCGGCTGACGAGGAGACCGTATCGGACATCTTTGTGCGTGTGAACTCGCAAGGGCAGGCGCTTAAGCAGGATGACTTCATCATGACCCTGCTTTCGGTCTACGAACCTGCCATGAGGGAGCGTATAGAGGAGTTCTGCGCCATGAGCCATGCGCCCGCAAAGGGCACCTCGTACAACCCGCTCATGACCGTCTCGCCGACGCATATCATCCGCGCCACGGTGGGCGTGGGGTTCAAGAGGGGTCGCCTGCGTTATGCCTACCAGATTCTTCGCGGGCGAGATCTCAAGACAAAGGAAACGACGCCCGAGACGCGAGCTGAGAACTTTGCCACGTTCGGTCGCGCCCTCGATCTCGTGCTTGACTTGAACAACTGGCACGCCTTCATCAACACGCTGGCGGAGGCGGGCTACGTCTGCTCCGACCAGGTGGGGTCGGGCAACGCGCTCATGTTCTGCTATGCGTTCTACCTTATCGGGCGCTATGAGTTCGACATGGAGCCACTGGCCGTGCGCGGGCTCGTGCGGCGCTGGTATTTCGCCGCAGCCATAACGGGGCTCTATGTGGGGTCCTTCGAATCCGAGTTCGAGCAGCAGCTTAACGACGTCTCGCGCCTTGATACTGCCGACGAGTTCCAGGCGTACTTCGACCGTAGGCTCGCCGCCATCATGACGGACGATTATTTCTCCATCACGCTGCCCAGCTCCCTCGACGCAAACGAGGCGACGGGCCCGACCTGGTGGGGCTTCGTCGCGGCTCAGGTCGTGCTCGGTGCCAAGGCGCTGTTCAGCACGGCCCCTCTTTCTCAACTGCTGCTCACCGGCTCATCAGGTTCCAAAAAGGCCCTGGACAAGCACCATCTGTTCCCAGATAACTACCTGAAGGCCAAGGGCTACCTTTCACAGCGCAGCAACCGAGGCAACTTCACCCTTGTTGACTACCAGAACAACATCTACATCTCGGATGACGCCCCGAATGAGTACGTTCGTAGGTATCGCGCCGCGCTGGGGGAGGACGAGTATCGCCGCAACTGCGAGGAGCATGCCCTGCCTGTTGGGTTTGAGGACCTCGATTACGAGGAGTTCCTAGGCAAGCGAAGGCAGCTTATGGGCGAGCTGGTGAAGGGGGCGTACGAGCGGCTTTAGGTCTCCGTTGTGGATCGGGGAGAGGTTACTGCCGACTCCTTCCTGACGCGCAGGTCGAGAGGGCCGAGGCGCGGCAATCGGCCTTGCGGCCGATGGGTCCCGCTTATGGGCGGGACCCCCGCGACGCACGGCGTCGCTCTCGCTGCGGCTCCCTGGCAACGCTCCCCAGGGTCGCGTTTCGTCCGCCTCCGCTCACGCCGGCCCAGCCCGCCGAACGGCTGCGCTCGATGGCTTCCAGAAGTCGCCATCGCTCCGCCGTGGTCGCCGGGCTGGGCCTCTCGCGCCGGGTCGCCGAGCGCCGTCGTGCGACGCTCCCCAGGGTCGCGTCTCCTCGGCGTCGGTTCAACCGGCGCTCACCTGCCCGGGCTCGCGTTGCCTTGGGCAACCGGCTCGCTCCGTGCAGGCAAGATATGGATTCCGTTGCACGGAATCATCTTGCCCGCCTGCGGCGGGACGGCGAACCGCTCCGAGGTCGCTCTCACCGAAGGGCAAAAGAAGGGGCCGGGACGCCTGTTGCGTCCCGGCCCAAATGCTCAGTCGTCTCGGCCGTTCTGGTTCTCCAGCGCCCTGCGCTCAAGCTCCCAGAACGCCCGCATCGCCGTCGCTATCCCGCGTAGCGTGAAGCGGACGGCGATGCCAGTCGAGCGGTCGACGGCAAAGCCGAGCCTTCCGCCGTTGACCTTCCTCATGCCCCCGAGAGACTTCGAGGGGAAGCGGTACTGGAGGCTCCCGCCCTTCGACCTGGCGAGCTCGATGCCGTCCCGCTTGAGCCGCCGCTCAAGCTCGCCCATCCGGTCGAGGCAGTCGCGCATGCGCCCGACCTCCTCGATTCGGCGGGCGACCGCGACGCGGACGCGGGCGTTCTCCGAGCGCTCGGCCTGTCCCTTTCGGGCCATGTCGCGCTCTTCCGTGCCGGGTTGCCTCGCGTGGACGCGCGAGTTGGCCTTGCCGCGCTCAAGCTGCCTGAGGCCGTACCTTTCGTCCAGGGTACGGACGGTCTTCACGCGTGATCCCGCCGCCTTTCGGGCGGGGCCCTCGTCGAGCCTTCGGCCGGTTTCCAGATCACTGCGGTTGATGCCGAGGTGCACGGCGTAGCGGTCGGTGGCGTCCGCGCGGCAGCGCTCGCGGTGCAGCACCATCACGACTTCCTGGTTGGGGTAGCGCTCGGCCACGTACTCCCTCGCATAGCGCATGCACAGCTCCGGCGTCATCTTCCCGCCGTTGAGGTCGCACTCGTCTGGGAGGAACCCGAGTATCTGGTGCTGCATGTAGGTACACTTGGCACCGGCCTTGCCGGGCCTGTCGTGACCCATGGCCGCCCTCGTGTCTGCCATCTCCTGAAACCAGCGGTCATCGTCGATAATGTTCTGCGTGCCGTGGGCGAGCGCCTTGTCGCGGTCCCAGGAGAGGTAATCCCTGAGTCTCGCGAGGTGCTTCTCGCTGCAGACGCTCGTCTGCTTTATCGCCGTCATGGTCGCCTCCCTAGTCGAGCGAGAGCCCGCTGAATTTGCCGCCCGGCTTGCTCCCGTTCTTCTTCTCCGGCTCGGGCCACTTTGGGCACCAGGTCGAGGCCTCCTCGCGCATCTTCCCAGCAGCTGACTCGTCGAGGCGGCGCTGGTAGGCGCGACGGTTCTCCGCCTCGTGCTCGGGGGTCCCGAGGTCGAAGTGCTCCCTTGTGGGCGTGTTGGTGCAGTCGGTGACGGGGGTAGCGGAAGACGCCGGCTCGACATGCGGGCATACCGTTGTCCGCGTGCTTCACGACGATGATCCCGTCCCGGTCCGGGGCCATGTCGCGCCACTCCCAGGGGTGTATCACGTCGTCGGCGCTCTCGCTGTAGGACGTCGAGGAGGACGTGCCTGACGCGGCCCTGCCGTTGCTCGTGCCTTGCGTGTGGCGCGTGGTCTTGCCGATGAGCTCGGTGAAGTACCGGCGGTCCTCCTCCTCGGCGAGCTTCATCGCGACCTTGATGCCGCAGTTCGCGAGGATCTTCCTGCGGCCGTCTTTCTCGCCGTACTTGTTGAGCTCGGATACGTCCTGCGTCGCGCCGACCCAGAAACAACCGTAGCTGCGTCCTAGGCTGAGGAGCGCGGGCAGGCACTCGACGCGGGGGAGGTTGCCCCACTCGTCGCCGAGTATCTGCACGGGGCGGGGGAGTTTTCCGCCGTTCACGTCCGCGACCGCCTGGACCGAAGCCCAGAGCTGCGAGAGGAATATCGCCGCTATGCAGTTGTAGGGGGAGCCCTCGTCGAGCACGTGGAGGAAGACGGCACTCTTCTCCGTGAGCACCGTTCGCGGGTCGATGTCGGAGCCAGAGGTCATCCATGCGACCGGCGCGGACGAGAACGGGCGGAGTGCCACCTTGAGCGTCGAGAGGATGCTCCTGAGCTCGTTGCCGCCCGAGGAGACGAACTGCGACGCCCTGCCCTTGGCGGGGTGACCGCTCGGCAGGGAGCGGAAGACGGCCTTCAGAGGCTCGGCCGGGTCGTCGCCCTCGGCCTCGGTGCCACGGTCCAAGACCCCGCAGACGGTCGCGAGGTGCCTCGATCCCTCGGGACACTCGTCAGACATGGAGACCAGCAGGACCAGGGCCGAGAGCAAGCCCCTGGCCGATGCCGTCCAGTGCGAACCCTTGCCCTTCTCGTCATCCTGCACCACGAGCTCCGCGATGGCGTCCGCCGCCTGCTCGGCCTCCTGGTCGCGCCCCTCGGCATGGAGGTCGAGAACCTGCTTGAGCGGGTTTGAACCGTCTGGCCGCG
>ENA-OQKL01000116-OQKL01000116.1-human-gut-metagenome-genome-assembly--contig:-NODE-116-length-27825-cov-4.018449_pt1 | contig 27825 bp, 30 predicted proteins | sample MGYA00242779_ERZ504800 | MGnify/ENA primary metagenome ERZ504800 (study PRJEB26092, sample SAMD00036410) | human gut metagenome | host: Homo sapiens | study: EMG produced TPA metagenomics assembly of... | reverse complement strand
TGGTTCCTAAAAAGGCGGTCACAAACCGCCTTTCAAAAACCGAACAAGCCAAAAGAAAAGCACGCATACTCGAAAGTTCTGCGTGCTTGAGTTTTTTATCTAAAGGGAACGATCAGGATTTAGAAGCGGGTGCGGGGTCGGCATCTGCGGCTTTCGGCGTGTCGTCTCCCTTGTGCCTCCAGTTCAGCCATGCACAGAACGTGTAGAGAACGGGGAGAACGAGGTCGAGAACATAGGTGCAGATTTCCGGCATATTTGGCGCATCGCCGGTGAAAATCTCGTACAAAACATTGAAAAGAATGATGACGCCGGTAGCAAGGCCCAGAAAAAAGCACGGCTTCATGCTGTTCGGGCGGTCTGCACGGGCGTGGCCCATCAGCCCCGCAATGAGCAGCAAAACGGGCACAAGCATCGCGCCCGCAACGGACAGCACCGGCATAGAGGAATTAAAGTAAGCGGAAAGGTCGTATTCCTCCACGTATTTTCGGTCGATGAGGCACAGCAGAAGCGCCACAAGCGACGCTGCACCGTACAAAACGAACAGCACGCTGCAAATTTTAAGCGGAAGTTTCCCTTTTATCTTTATGGCCATGCGGCACGCATCCTTTTTTGGTTCGATTTTCTCGGAAAAAATTTTATAGTTTGATTTTACCTGCAACGCGTGAAAATTGCAACCGTTTTTCATGAACTTTCCGTATCAAAATAAAAGTTTTCCGAAAACAGTTGCATTCTCCGTTTGAATGTGCTATAAAAGATGTACGAACAACTTGAAGTTCATGATGGAGGTTTGTAAAGATGAAAAGCGAACGTATCCCCGTAAAATCCTTTTCCGCCGATAACGGTTTCATCGGCAAAATGCAGAAGCTCGTGCGCGAGGAGGTGCTGCCGTATCAGTATAATATCCTGAACGACGCCATCCCGGGTATCGAAAAGAGCCACGCCATTGAAAATATCCGCCTTGCAGCCGAAAAGCTGAGGGGCAAGGACGTAAAGCCGGACGAATTCTACGGTATGGTGTTCCAAGACAGCGATGTCGCAAAGTGGATCGAAGCGGCAGCCTATGCGCTTGCAGCGGGCGAAGACCCGGAGCTTGAAAAGGCCGTGGACGAGACCATTCAGCTCTACGGCGCTTCCCAGCACGAAGATGGCTATGTCGATTCCTATTTCACCGTGAAGTGTCCCGACAAAATGTGGACGAACATCTGCGATGCACATGAGCTTTACTGTGCAGGCCACATGATGGAGGCTGCCGTGGCGTATTATGAGGTCACCGGCAAGCGCGAGCTGCTCGACATCATGTCGAAGAGTGCAGACTGCATTTACGAGCAATTCATGAAGAAAAACACGCGTGCCTACCCGGGCCACCCGGAGGTGGAGCTCGCACTGATGCGTCTGTGGCGCGCCACGGGCAACGAAAAGTATAAGGAGCTTGCAAAGCACTTTGTAGACGTGCGCGGTCAGGCCCCGAATTATTTCGTGGAAGAAAAAAGAACCGCGGCTGGAACGTTTGGGACGGCGCGGAGGAGCTGAATACCGACTACACCCAGAGCACCCTGCCCGTGCGTGAGCAGAAGGACGCCGTGGGCCACGCCGTGCGTGCCGTGTACCTTTACACCGGCATGGCGGACGTCGCAAAGGAAACACAGGACGAGACACTGCTTGCTGCCTGCCGTAATTTGTGGGAGAGCATCACAAAGCGCCGCATGTACATTACGGGCGGCATCGGCTCCACGTTTATGGGTGAAGCCTTTACGGTCGATTATGACCTGCCGAACGACACCGTGTACGCCGAGACCTGCGCCTCCATCGGCCTGATGTTCTTCGCGAAGAAGATGCTTGAAAACGAGCACCGCGGCGAATATGCCGATGTGATGGAGCGCGCGTTCTACAACACCGTGCTCGCCGGCATGCAGCTTGACGGCAAGCGTTTCTTCTATGTGAACCCGCTTGAGGTCGTACCGGGCATTTCTGGCAAGGCCGTCACGCACCGCGCAGTGCTGCCCACCCGCCCGCAGTGGTATGCCTGCGCATGCTGCCCGCCGAATGTGGCGCGCATGGTGTCTTCCTTCGGCTCCTATGCGTACAGCGAAAATGAAGACACGTTCTTCATTGACCTCTATGCAGGCGGCACGGTGAAGACCGAAAAGGGCATCACGCTCACCTGCGAGACCGATTTCCCGCACGGCGGCACGGCAAAGTATACGATTAAGGGCGAAGCGGAAACGACGGTCGCTATCCGCATTCCGGCATGGAGCGAAAAGAGCTTGCTGACCGTAAACGGCGAAGCGGTTGACCTTAACACCGTGACAAAGGACGGTTACGCTTACATCACCCGCGCATGGAAAGACGGCGATACGCTTGCGCTCACCATGGATATGACCCCGCACGTTGTGTACGCCTCCGCAAAGATTGCGGCGGACAGCGGCAAGGTGTGTGTACAGCGCGGCGCGCTCGTCTACTGCGCAGAGGAAGTCGATAACGGCAAGGTGCTGCCGCTGTATGTTAAAGCCGGTGCAGAGCCGAAGACGCTCGATTTCGAGCCCGAAACGCTCGGCGGCATTGTGCCCGTAGAGATCGCAGGCTGCGCACAGCAGGACATCGACACGCTGTATTCCACAAAGGCTCCGAAATTTGTGGAAAAGACAATCCGCCTTATCCCGTATTACACATGGGCAAACCGCGGCGAAAACCAGATGCGTGTCTGGCTGCCGGTCAAATAAGAAACGCGCTTATATCGTCATAACAGAACAGAGAAAACCCGGTGCAGTCTGGATTCGGCTGCATCGGGTTTTGCTGTTTTGGAATTTTAGTCAATGGTATAAAATCAAGCTCAGTCAACAAACTTCATGCCGTGACCATCCGTATAGATTGTGCCCTGCAAAAGGCGCACGCCTTCTATGATGCCCCAAATTTCGGAGACGATGGCAAGCGTGCCGCAGCTGCAAACGGTGATGGCAAGCTGTGCAATGCCAAGGCTCGTTTTGCCGATGTAGAAGTTGTGCACGCCGAACACACCGAATAAAATGGCGAGCACACCGGCTGCAATGCGGCTTTTGGTGCCCTGCGGCGGGTCATACGGCTGTGCGTAGTTCTGCCCATACTGCGGCTGGCCGTTCGGGGCGTAGTAGGTTTGCTGCGGGTTGTTATAATTTGCACTATTGGCGTTCGCCTGGTACTGCTCCGTGTAGCGCGGGGGGTCGGTAGTCGCCCGCGCCCTCCTGCGGGGTGGGCTGCTGCGGCTGTGCGGTGTAGGCCGCATAGGTGTACTGCGGCGGCTGATACTGCGGCGGCGTTGGCACTTCCGTTTTCGGTGCTTCCGGGGCAGCTTCTTCGGCTTTCGGCATATCGCAGCACGGTTCGTCTTTTGCGGCGGCTTCTGCCTGCTCCGCAAGGCGCTCGGCTTCGGCAAAGCTCTGCTCTACGGGATTCGTCAAGGTCGGCTCCGGCTTTGCAGTCTCCGGGGTGGTGTTTTTTTCGTCTGTCATAAAGATCTCCTTTCTCAGTCCTTCAGCTTGATGACGTTTGCATCCATTTTGATCTTGCCTTCTAAGATCTGCACGCCCTCAACAAGGCTCCAGACCCACACGGCAACTGTGGAAAGACCGCAGGTGAGAGGCGCGCCGAGCGTAGCGACCAAAATCTGGATCAGTCCGCGCTGTGTATTGCCAAGGTAAAAATTGTGCACGCCGAATGTGCCCATCAGCATGCCGAACAGTCCGGCTGCGATACGGCTTTTTTGCGGATAACCGGCGGGCGGATCTATGCCGGAAAGCGGTGCGCCGGTGTAGGGATTGTAATTTTGACCTTGCATATACGGTCTCCTCTCATCTTTGTTTTGTGATTTTATTGTAGCGAAAAATTTCTTTAGATGCAAGCGTTTTTGCGCAATGTAAGAATGTCTTAAAATTTATGAAAGAGACGGAAAAATCATGCCGGAAACGGTGCGAAATCTTGAAAAAAAGCGCGGGCTGTTGTATACTGAAACAACATAAACACCGTAAAACGAATCGAAAGCGGAGAGGAGAATTCTGCAATGAGGATTAAAATTTCGGCGGACAGCACATGCGATCTGTCGCCGGAGCTTATCGAAACGTATAATATCGGCATTACGCCGCTGTACATTGAAAAGGGCGGGCAGAATTGTCGCGACGGCATGGACATCACGCCGCAGGAGATTTTCGACTACGTGCGCTCCGGCAAGGGCGTGTGCCGCACTGCTGCCGTGAACGTGGGCGATTACACGGCATTTTTCAAAAAATGCAGGGAAAATTACGACGCGGTGATCCATTTTAATATCAGCAGTGATTTTTCCAGCTGCTACCAGAACGCCTGCACCGCTGCGGCGGAGTTTGAAAACGTGTATGTGGTCGATTCCCGCAATCTTTCCACGGGCATCGCGCTGCTCGTTTTGGATGCCGCAGAGCGTGCGGAAAAGGGAGAGGACCCCAAAGAGATTGCCGCGCTCATGCGCGAAACGGCGGAAAAAGTAGAGGCGAGCTTCGTCATCGATACGCTTTTTTATCTGCAAAAGGGCGGCAGATGCTCTACCTTGGCGGCGCTCGGCGCGAATTTATTGAAGCTAAAGCCGTGCATTGAAGTGAAGGACGGCAAAATGGGCGTGGGCAAAAAGTACCGCGGCAAGATCGACAATTGCATTGCACAGTATGTGCGCGAGCGTTTGCAGGGCAGAGACGATTTGAGACGAAATCGCATTTTCATCACGCACTCGGGCTGTGCGCCGGAAATTGTGGAGAATGTGAAAGCGATCATCAAGGAATGCGGCGGCTTCGACGAGGTGTTGGAGACCTATGCCGGCTGCACGGTCTCGAGTCACTGCGGCCCGAACACGCTGGGCGTTTTGTTTGTGAGAAAATAAATTTTGTGAGAAAGTAAATTCTGAAAGGCTTCGCCTTTTTGGGAGACCCCCTAATTGGGTCTCCCACGGACGGAACGTCCACTGGAAGTTCCGTCCTTCCGTCCTGATTTTTAGTAGGCAAAAGGATTTCGAGCTCTGCGGAGCTCGACCAAAGGTTTCACCTTTGGAATCTACAACCGAACGAGAAGTTCGGTTTCAACTTCTTTGAAAAAAGTTGATTAAAAACTTTATTTGTCAATAAAGACATGAACTGAGTGAGGAAAGAACAATGGAGAACAAAGAGAAAATTCGCTCGCTTGCGGAAAACGTGTGGGCGTACATTGCGGCGTTTTTGCGGTGGGGCGTTTTAGGCTTGCTTGTCGGCGGGCTTGGCGGCTTCGTCGGCGCGCTGTTTGCAAAATCCGTTGCGTGGGCAACGGCCATGCGCGGCGCTAACCCATGGCTTTTATATTTGCTGCCCGTCGGCGGTTTGGCCATTGTGGGCGTTTATAAACTTTGCCGCGTTTCCGGCGTAGGCACGAACGAGGTGTTCGAGGGTGTACGCAGCAATAAAGGTGTTTCCATTTTGCTTGCGCCGGCCATTTTCCTCGGCACAACGATTACACACCTGCTCGGCGGCTCCGCGGGCCGCGAGGGCGCGGCGCTCCAAATCGGCGGAAGCGTGGCGACGTTCTTCGGCAAGCTGTTCCGTTTAAATGAGGAAGACCGCCACATTCTCACCATGTGCGGTATGAGCGGCGTGTTCGCGGCGGTATTCGGCACGCCGATGGCGGCATGTGTCTTCGCGATAGAGGTCGTCAGCGTCGGCCGCTTCTGCACCTCGGCGCTGTTCCCGTGCATCGTGTCCTCTGCGTCTGCCTATGCACTGGCGCTGGTTATGGGCGTTGCCCCGGAGCATTTTCTCGTCGAAAATGTCCCGGCATTTGACATTTCCACAATGTGGCGTGTACTCGTCATTGCCATTTTGTGTGCGATTGCCAGTATGCTGTTCTGCTGGGCGATGCACAGCGGCGCAAAGCTCTTCAAAAAGCTTTTTAAAAACGAATTTCTCCGCGCGGCGGTCGGCGGCATTGTGGTGATTTTGCTCACATTGCTTGTCGGTACGCGTGCGTATAACGGCGGCGGTATGGACGTCATCGAGCGCATTTTTGAAGAGGGCGTCGTGCGTCCCGAGGCATTCCTGCTCAAGATGATCTTTACCTCCATCACGATCGGCGCAGGCTTTAAAGGCGGCGAGATCGTGCCCACGCTGTTCATCGGTGCCACGCTCGGCGGTACGCTGGCGCTGCTTGTCGGTCTGAGTCCCGCGTTCGGCGCGGCCATCGGCATAGCGGCGCTGTTCTGCGGTGTGACGAACTGCCCCATTGCGACAATTCTGCTCAGCGTAGAGCTCTTCGGCGGCGAAAGCGCACTGTTCTGCATGATCGCGGCGCTTGTAAGCTTCCTGTTTTCGGGCTATTTCAGCCTTTATTCCGGACAGCAGCTTATTTATTCGAAATTGAGCGAGAAAGAGATCAATGTGCACGGACACTAAGCCGAGAACACAGGCAAAATCTTGACAAAACGCACTTGGCGTGGTAGAGTAAGTACGCGGAAAACGCAAAAAATAGTAAACGGGGTGCTCGTATACGGGCTGAGAGGAGGGTGTGACCCTCAACCCGAATAACCTGATTTGGATAATGCCAACGTAGGGAACGGAAATATCCGGGTATGTGTCATTATCACATGCCCTTTTCTTTTGTTCCGAAACACGCATTAGGAAAGGAACAGAAAATGGAATACACAACGCAGATGGATGCCGCCCGCAAGGGCATTTTTACGCCGGAAATGGCGAAAGTTGCCGAAAAAGAGCATTTGGAGCCGAAAAAACTCATGGCGCTCATGGCGGAGGGCAAGGTTATCATCCCGTGCAATAAGGTGCATACATGCATAGAGCCGAACGGCCTCGGCTCCATGCTGAAGACGAAGATCAACGTCAATCTCGGCACGTCCCGCGACCTCACCGACCTTAACATGGAGCTTGAAAAAGTGAATCATGCGGTCGAAATGGGCGCGGAGGCCATTATGGACCTCAGCTCCTTCGGCGATACGCAGAAGTTCCGCCGCAAGCTGACGCACGAGTGTCCGGCGATGATCGGCACCGTGCCGATCTATGACGCGGTCGTTTACTACCACAAGGCGCTCGGCAAAATCACTGCGCGCGAGTGGATTGACATTGTGCGCATGCATGCGGAGGACGGCGTAGACTTCATGACCATCCACTGCGGCATCAATAAAGAGACGGCGAAGAAGTTTAAACGCAACCGCCGTTTGATGAACATCGTTTCCCGCGGCGGCTCCATCATTTTTGCATGGATGGAAATGACCGGCGAGGAGAACCCGTTCTTCCAGTATTTTGACGAAATTCTCGATATTTGCCGTGAATATGACGTGACGCTCAGCCTCGGCGATGCATGCCGCCCCGGCTGCCTGCAGGACGCGACCGACGCTTCGCAGATTGAAGAACTCATCACGCTCGGCGAGCTGACCAAGCGCGCGTGGGAAAAAGACGTGCAGATCATGATCGAGGGCCCCGGCCATATGCCGCTCAACCAGATTGCGGCGAACATGGAGATTCAGAAAACGCTGTGCCACGGCGCACCGTTCTATGTGCTCGGCCCGATCGTCACGGACATCGCCCCGGGCTATGACCATATCACCTCCGCCATCGGCGGCACGGTGGCAGCCATGAACGGCGCATCGTTCCTGTGTTACGTCACGCCCGCAGAGCACCTGCGCTTGCCGGACGTGGACGACGTGAAGGAGGGCATCATCGCGGCACGCATTGCAGCGCACGCGGCTGACATTGCAAAGGGCGTTCCGCACGCGATGGATTGGGACAACGAAATGGCAGTTGCCAGAAAGAAGCTTGACTGGAACGCGATGTTTGACCTCGCAATCGACCCCGAAAAGGCGCGCCGCTACCGCGAATCCTCTCGCCCGGAGAAGGAAGACACGTGCAGCATGTGCGGCAACTTCTGCGCGGTGAAGAACATGAACCGCATCTTAGACGGCGAGATCGTATCCATCTTCGATGAATAATTTGAGATCATAAGACTCCTATGTGATTTGAATAGAGAACGGCACAGCCTTGGGCTTCCTCCCGGGCTGTGCCGTTCTCGTTTATATGGAAATAGCCACCCCGGTTTTGCCGGGGTGGCTATCAGGCTTTACGGATTCATCAAAATCTGTGCCAAGTCCGAATCCTTGCCTAAGATAATGGTCTTCTCGTCGCCGTTTAAGGTGCTCTTTAAGGCTTCAAGCGCCTGCGTGAATTTGTAGAACTCCTGCTTATCCTCGGTGTTGTACGCTTTGCCGAGCAGTCGCATGTATTCGGCTTCGCCCTCGGCCTGCAATTTTGCGGCTTCGGCCTCCGCGTTCGAGACAATGATGTTCACCTGCTTATCGACGTCATTGCGGATAAGCGATGCTTCGTAGTTGCCGTCTGCGGTGTATTTTTCCGCAATCTGCTGGCGTTCGGAGATCATGCGGGCATATACGGCGCTTTCGTTTGCCTCCGGCAGGTCAAAGCGCTTGATTTTTACGTCCTCGACCTTGATGCCGTAGTTTGCGGCAAGCGTATCGACGCTTGTGGTAATGCCCTCGTAAATGTCGTTTCGCGCTGCGCCGTCGTCCATGTTGATGATGTTCGACTGCGAAAGCGTGCCCATTACGGTTTTGAGGGCGTTGTAGGTCAGCGCGTTTAAGCGTTCCTCAGCAACGCTCGTGTTGCCGAGCGATTGGTAAAATTTCAGCGGATCGGAGACGCTCCACAGCACGTAGCAGTCCACGGTCATGTTCTGCTTGTCGGCGGTCAGCACCTCGCTCGGCGGAATATCATACAGCATGGTGGCTTTCGGGAAGGACTTCACGCTGTCCAAAAACGGCACTTTAAAGTGCAGGCCCGGCTCATCGGTCGTCGAGATGATTTTAGAGAGCCGCACGGTGCAGCCGTATTCGTTTTCCTCCACGGTGTACACGGAATTAAAGAGGCACACAGCCGCCAGTATAAGCACGGCCAAGAGGATCACGGTTTTCTTTTTCATCGGTCATTCTTCTCCTTTTTCGGGGGCGGTCGTAGTCACATCGCCCTGTGTGAAGCTTTCAAGCGGCAGCACCTTCTGCACGCCGTTTTCGCCGGAGGTATCGATATACACCTTCACGTCCGGCAGGGCTTCGGAAATGGCTTCATAGTACATTCTGGAGCGCGTGATACCCGGGTTCTGGCTGTACTCCTTGTACATGGCCTCGAACATCGCGACCTGCTCCGTCGCTTCGTTGATGCGCTTCTGCTTCAAATATTCGGCGTTCCGCAGCAGCTCGTCGGCTTTGGCTTCCGCCTGCGGGAGCTGTGCGTTCTGGTAGGCGCGCGCCTCATTGCGCACGGTCTCTGCCTGCTGCTTTGCGGTCTCCACGGCCTTAAACGCTTCCGTGACCTCATCGGTCGGTGGGTCGGAGTCCTGAATTTTTACGTCTACAAGCGTCAAACCGATGTCGTATTCCTGCAAAATTTCGGATACAAGCTCTTTGACACGCATCTGGATGGATTCCTTACCGGTCGTCAAAACGGCGTCCACGGCTTCGGAGCCGACCACGTTGCGCACCTGACTTTGCAGCAGGTTGCGCAGAATCGTTTCCGGGTCATACGAGCCATAGAGGTACTTTTCAGGGTCGCTGACCTTGTACTCCACGAAGAACTCCACGTCGACGATGTTGTAGTCGCCGGTGATCATTTTCGTTTCGCTTTCGATGATGTCAAAGTTATCGGCGGAACCGACGCTGCGGTAGCCGAGCTCGAGCTTCTGGTAGACGTTCACATTGACCTTTTCTACTTTCTGAATGCCGAACGGCAGCTTAAAGTGGAAGCCGGCATCCGTAATGTCCGTCACCTTGCCGAATGTGGTCACAACGGCCTGCTCCTTGTCGTTCACGGTGTACCAAGAGCTTGCCACAGCGGCGAGCAGTACGAGGACGATCACGACGATGAGCGCGATTTTCGGCAGCTTCTTTAAAAAGTCTCCGCTCGGCTTTTTTGGCGTTGGGATGGGAATCCCGGTGCCTTTGAATTCCTCAAACATATATTTCTCCTTTTTCAAAATCTGCACTCTCACTTAGAGCGCGTTCATCATGCTCTGCGCTTTGGTTTGCAGCTGCGCGGCGCGCCACGCGGTGATCATAATGCGCAAAGCCTGTTCAATCCGTTCCTTCGCGCCGGGGATCGACTCTTTGTAGTCCTTAAGGCCGTCCGCAATCAAACGGTTCATTTCGCTTTCCGAGGTCAAGCCGTGCTTCTGCACGCTGCCCGCCACCAGCACGAACGCGCCGTACAGCTCCGTATCGTCGATGGTGTCATCGCCCTCATCGTCCAGCGCTCCGTTGATGTAGCTTAAAAGCTTACAGATCTGCTCGATGGAAAGCGTGCTTTTCAACACGTTGATCATCAAGATGCGGCTCAACTGGCGGCGCGTGTACTTGCGCTGCTTCGGCGGTGCCAAAAAGCCGCGCCGCACCCAGTTTTGAATGATGTACGGCTCCAGCCCCGTGACCTGCGTCACCTGCGAAAGCACCAGCCCGCCGGCTAAAAACAGGGAAGAAAAAACCTTCCTCCGCCGCCTGCGGCCGGTCTGCGTCAACGGAGAGCACCGTTCCGGGAAGTGTCCACTCCACTTTGTTCATCTCCTTCTATGTGATGGTGAGAGTATACAACATAATTACATGATTGTCAATAGAGATTTAAAGATTTTTTCATAAAATCGTAAAATCCTTTGCACACGGGCAAATTTGTCGTTTTTGCCCGTCCGCCGCGGACAGAAACGGGCATTGACAAGGCTACTAAAACCCGATATACTGGGGAAAAGAGCAAAAATGAGGTGGAGAAATGGTACAATGCTATGAATGCGGCACCGTGTACCCGGAAACAATGCGCTGCTGCCCAAACTGCGGCAGTGAAGCGAAAATACAGCTTGCGCCGAACTCGGAGTTTGAAGAACCGAAAAAGCCGTATGTGCAGCCCTACCGGCCGTATGGGATGCCGATGAATAACCGCATGAACGGCTACGCGATTGCGGGCTTTGTGCTTTCGTGCGTCGCGCTTGTGCTGATGTGTGTATTCCCGCCGCTGTCAATCCTCGGCATTGTGTTCTCTACATTGGGGCTTTCACAGATTAAGAAGAGCTTTCAGCGGGGCAAAGGCCTCGCCGTCGCCGGGCTTACCATCGGCATGATAACGACCGTGTTCAGCATCTTTTTGTACGCCATGGTATTTATTGAGTCGTTGTGGTAAGGAAGTTCTGCCGGTGAGCGAACGAATAAAGTCTTTAGTCAAGTTTTCTTCAGAAAACTTGCGGAATCCAAGGGCAGAGCCCTTGGTCGAGCTCCGCAGAGCTCGAAATACCTTTTGCCTAACCAAAGACTAGGAAAGTAAATTTGAACGTCCGGGGGACGTTCAAATTGTAGGAAACCCAGTCGTATGGGTTTCCTGAACGACTTGCGTGGCAAGTCGTTAGAAAAGTGCAGAGGCATAGCAAAAACAAAAAGGCGGAAGCAGACCGAAAAAGCCTGCTTCCGCCTTACATATTCTCTTTAAAAAGTGCCGTAAAATGCAAAACGACTGCCCGAAAGCAGTCGTCTAATGCATTGCGATGTTGGGAAAATTACGCGCCAGCGTTCAGCTTCTTATCGAGAGCGGACTTCTTTCTGGCAGCCGTATTCTTGTGCAGAATACCCTTTGCAGCAGCCTGGTCGATTCTCTTAACAGCGACCTTGACAGCCTCAGCCTTGTCAGCAGCATTGGACTCGATAGCAACGTTAGCCTTCTTGATCTCTGTCTTGAGCTGAGAGTTGATCATCTTGTTCTGCAGGGTCTTTGCGGCAGCGACCTTAACGCGCTTCTTAGCGGATTTGATGTTGGGCACAGTAGACACCTCCTCGATCGTAGGATTATAGTACGGCGAAACCGCCTGAACCGTATTGGTGGGCATAGATTCGCCTTGAACTCCAATAACGCAGACATAATCATACCACATAGCCCCCGAAAATGCAAGAGCTTTTTTGCCTTTTTTCGTAAAACGGCAGATAAAAAGCGCGGTTTACCGTTAGAAGGGCCGTAAAGTACTTCCGTATGATAAAAATCTGTTTTAAATGCAATGTAAAAAGTCCTGTAAGCCGAGATTTTCTTATAGACATTTTTTTAACGATATCGTATAATAAAAGCGAAAAACGCAGGAAGGCGGCGCAGACGGCAGCCGCTTTATAAAAAGGCGGCAGAGCCGCAAATTTACGGAGGAGGCGCTTATTTTGTCCAAGTTTTTTACAAGCCGAAAGATTTTTGACAATGTTACGCAGATCGGCGGTCTGGGCGGCGAGCTTTGCTATTTGATCGAAGGCAGTGAAAAAGCGCTGCTTATCGATGGTCTTACAGGCGTAGGCAGTTTGAAAGCGTTTGTACGCGAATGTACCGATTTGCCCGTTACGCTTGTGCTGACGCACGGACATGTGGATCACGCTGGCGCATCGTTTGAGTACGGGGAATGCTATGTGAACCCGGCGGACGTTGCGCTTTTGTACGAGCACGGCGACATCGACAAGCGCTACGGATTTGTGATGGGCGGCGGCAAGCCGGAGGGGCGTTTTGCCCAAAAGGAAGACGTTGTGCCGCCGTGCGCAGTGAAGACGCTGCCTGTTCAGGACGGCGACGTGTTCGATCTCGGCGGCGTGCAGATTGAGGCCATTGCCGTGCCGGGTCATACCGTGGGAACCATGGTCTATCTGGACCGTGCCCGCCGCGTTCTGTATTCCGGCGACGCCTGCAATGCGAACACACTGCTCGGTTTGCCGTGCTCCACAACAGTCGAGACGTATGCGAAAAGCCTCGACCACCTTGCGACATATCTTAAGGACATCGACAAGTTTTACGGCGGTCACGGTCTGCAGGCTGTTCCGGCGTACATCGTAGACGAAGCGATGATACTGTGCGAGGAGATTTTAAGCGATGACGACGACCGGTTCGAAACGGAGTTCCTCGGGCGCAAATTTCTCTATGCCCGCAAGTTTGACGGCATGTTCCACCGCGAGGACGGCGGCATCGCGAACATTGCCTACGTCATGGAAAAGGTCTACAATAAATAAAAAGCGCCACAAAGACATGCGCGTTTTGCCATACGACTGCGGTGTCCGTGCATGTTGTTCACTTTTTCGCACGGGCTTGACACAGCTTTGACAAAATCCCCAAAAGCCCGCAGAATGCGCCCAAAACGCCGAAAATTACTTGATTTATTCCCCTGAATATACTATAATCAAAGCGATAATCCAAAATTCTGCAACTATACTGAAAAAAGGATGGTTTGAACTATGAATAAAATTACCATTATCGGCAGCGGCAGCGTCGGCTCCACGATCGCTTACACCCTCACCGTGCAGGGCATTGCTTCCGAGATTGTCATGATCGATATCAACGAGGAAAAGGCAAAGGGCGAGGCCCTGGACATCCGTCAGGGCGTTCCGTTCTGCACGCCATGTTCCGTTTACGCGGGCAGCTATGAAGACGCAAAGGATTCCGACATCGTCATCATCACGTCCGGCATTGCCCGTAAGCCCGGCCAGACCAGACTGGACCTTGCACAGACGAACGTCAACATCATCAAGAGCATCACGCCGAACATCACGAAGTACGCACCGGATGCAATCTATCTGTTCGTCAGCAACCCGGTTGATATCCTCACCTACACGTTCTGCAAGTGCTCCGGCATTCCGGAGTCCCGCATCCTCGGTTCCGGTACCATCCTCGATACCGCCCGTCTGCGTGCACGTCTCTCCGAGTACTACCAGATTAACCAGCAGAACGTACACGCTTACGTTCTGGGCGAGCACGGCGACAGCTCCTTCGTGCCGTGGTCCGTTGCGAACATCTCCAACATCCCGGCAAACGCATACCAGAAGGCTATGGAAAACACCGACGGCATGTTGATTCCGCCGCTCAACTATGCGGACGTTGAGGATTACATGCGCAAATCCGGCGGCAACGTTATCAGGCGCAAGGGCGCAACGTTCTATGCGGTTTCCATTTCCGTCTGTCATATCGTAAAGTGCATCCTCTCCGGCATCGATACCAACATGACGGTTTCTACCATGCTGAACGGCGAATACGGCATCAGCGATGTCTGCCTGAGCCTGCTCACCACCGTCGGCCACAAGGGTGTTGTGAATAAGCTCAACCTGCCGCTGACCGAGAGCGAGCATGCCGCGCTTGTACATAGCTCTGAGTGCCTCAAGGAGATCATCAAGAAGGTTCAGATCTAAGTTAAGTTTATCCGTAACAAAGCCCCGGAGCACCTGCCCCGGGGCTTTTCAGTGAAGACGAGAGGAATGCCATGGAAGAATCATATAAAAAGGTTTCGTTTCAGGAAGCAAAGCATATCATCGATACCGAGCCGAACTGCGTGATCTTGGACGTGCGCGACGAAGACGAATACATCACGGGCCACGCCGAAAACGCCGTGCTTTTCCCGGTGGATACCATTGACGAAGACACCGCGGAGGAAAAGATCCCCACGCCCGATACGCCGATTCTTGTTTACTGCAAGAGCGGCCGCCGCAGCTTTATGGCGGCGATGAAGCTCGAATCCTACGGCTATACGCATATTTACGACATCGGCAGCTTGGTCGATTGGCCGTATGGCTTGGAATATTAAGCTCTGATTTCTACAGAAAAGTAAAAAACCGGTTGAAAAGTGTGCGTTCGCGGCAGGTCAATTTCCTGCACAGCGGATACACACTTCGTTTTTAAGCGGCTTTCCGGCAAAGAAATCATCGAGGTTCTGCACCGTCACTTCCGCAATATTATACAATGCCTCTTCGGTCAAAAACGCCTGGTGCGCCGTTAAGATGACGTTCGGGCGGGAGATGAGCAATGCCAAAGTGTCGTCCTGTACGGCGGTGTCGGAATGGTCTTCAAAGAAAAACTTCGCCTCCTCCTCGTAAACGTCCAGTCCCGCGCCGCGCAAGGTGCCGTTATTCAATGCGTCCAAAAGCGCTTCGCTGTCAATAAGCGCGCCGCGCGAGGTGTTTAATAAAAACACACCTTTTTTCATTTTGTCAAACGCTTTGCGGTCGAGCATGTGGTAGGATTCTTCACTGAGCGGGCAGTGCAGGGAGATGACGTCGCTTTCGCGCAGGAGTGTATCGAGCGAAACGTACTCAAAGTCCGGCGCAGGATACTTGTCATACGCCAAAACGCGCATGCCAAAGCCGCGGCAGATTTCCGCAAATGCGCGGCCGATGCGCCCCGTGCCGATGATACCGACGGTCTTTTTGTAGAGGTCTATGCCCGTCAGACCCACAATACTGAAGTTGAAATCGCGCGTGCGGATGTAGGCGCGGTGCAAACGGCGATTTAACGTCAATAAAAGCCCCATGGTGTGCTCCGCAACGGCGTGTGGGGAATAGGCGGGCACGCGTACCACGCGCAGCTTGCCCGCTGCTGCCTGCATATCCACATTGCTGAAGCCCGCGCAGCGCAGTGCCAAAAGCTGCACGCCGCAGCGGTGCATGCGGTCAATGGCGGCCGCGTCCACACGGTCGTTCACAAAGGCGCACACGGCGTCAAAGCCGTCCGTCAGCGTCGCCGTGTGGCGGTTCAGCTTTTCTTCAAAGTACGCGATTTCATAGTGCTTTGCCAGAATGTCGAACCACGTGCGGTCATATGGTTTTGTATCAAAAAATGCGATTTTTTTCATGCTGCACTCTCCTTTTGTTTTAACGTTGCACAGTTATTCTGCGCGTCATAATTTGGGTTATTCCGCACAGAATAAGCCAAAGAAAACGTATAAAACGAAAGGCGTGGATTTTCACATGGAATATGTAAGGGCGTTTGCGGTCGCGGGGCAATCTGTGTGGTCGGTCAACTTTTGATCGATCTGACAAAGCTCACCCCGGCCAGAATCATGGTGGCCTACGTCACGGGCGGTGTGATCTTAGGTGCGCTCGGGTGGTATGCACCGCTCGTGAATTTCGCGGGCTGCGGCGCCACCGTGCCGCTGAGCGGCTTCGGGTATCTGTTAAGCGAGGGCGTAAAAGCCGCCGTAAAAGAAAAGGGCATTCTCGGCGTGTTCACGGGCGGAATCACCGCCGGTGCCGCCGGCATTGCCGCAGCCGTCTTCTTCAGCTGCCTGATGGCCGCCATCGCAAAGCCGAAAGAAAAATCGTAAAAAACAAGCGCCGCAGAGAACGGAAACTCTGCGGCGCTTGCTCATGGTTCGAAAAAGGAATTTTGTCTGACAGCACGCATCCCTTTTTCATCCTTTTCGTCCACTCGGCTTCTTTGAAGCCGACGAGGACAAACTTATCTTTTGTGCTCCTGATCCGTTTTACTTTGCCTTAAACACACGGTTTAAGAGGTAAATGCTCAAAATGATTGCGGCAATGACAAGGAAAACGCCGGTCATGCCTTTTGCCATATACTGTAAGCTGTCTAAAAATGCGGGAACATTGAACATACGTTATCCTCCTCAATGGATCATGTTTAAGATGATGCCGCCTGCGATGACAGACGCGATCTGACCGGAGACATTGGCGCCTACGGCGTGCATCAAAAGGAAGTTCTGCGGGTCTTCCTGCTGTCCCATTTTCTGGATAATGCGTGCGGACATCGGAAACGCCGAAATGCCCGCCGCGCCGATCATGGGGTTGACTTTATTCTTGACAAACAGGTTCATGATTTTCGCAAACAGTACACCGCCTACGGTGTCAAACACGAATGCAATGAGACCCAGTCCTAAAATAAGCAGCGTGTCCACGCGCAAAAATTCCGCCGCTGTCATATGTGCGGTGATCGTGATGCCGAGAATCAGGGTGATCAAGTTGGACAGCACGTTCTGCGCGGCATCCGAAAGGCTGTTTAACACGCCGCACTCGCGCAGCAGATTGCCGAACATCAAAAAGCCGATAAGCGCCGCCGAGCGATTGGACACAATGCCGACGACTGCCGTGATGAGGACAGGAAACAGAATTTTGGTCGTTTTTGAGACAGAACCGGGCGTGTACGCCATGCGGATGCGCCGCTCGGTTTTGGTCGTCAGCAAGCGGATGACCGGCGGCTGCACAATGGGCACAAGCGCCATATACGAGTATGCCGCCACGGTGATGGCGCCGATATACTGCGAATTTAAGACGTTCGCGACAAAAATGGAGGTCGGGCCGTCCGCCGCGCCGATGATCGCGATGGAGGCGGCGTCGTGCAGGTCAAAGTTAAACAGCCGCGCCATGCTCAGCGTGAAGAAAATGCCGAACTGCGCCGCCGCGCCGAATAAAAACAGCTTCGGGTTTGAGAGCAGAGGCTCAAAGTCAATCATCGCGCCGATGCCGATGAAGAGGAGCAGCGGGAAAAGCTCATTTGCAATGCCGCTGTCAAATAATAACGTCAGTACGCCCACTTCTTCGCCCTGCGTCACCGCGCCGGAAAGCGGCAGATTGACAAGGATTGTACCGAAGCCGATGGGCAAAAGCAGCGCAGGTTCCATTTTTTTCGCGATGGCAAGGTAGATGAGCACGCCGCCTATGCACCACATTACCGCGTGCTGCCACGTCACATTGCCCACGTTTGCGAAAAGCTCGCTTAAAAAGTTCATTTTCATACCTTCCTCTCGGATGATTTTGCCGCCTTTGCAAAATCCTTGTCTCCGAAAGAAAATAAAAAAGAGACTTCTATCCTGCCGCGGCATGATAAAAGTCTCGCAGATTACAACGTATACGGACGGGGAAACCGTCGTGCTGACGCATACATTACAGATATTTCCTGTTTGCTACTCCCTTTTATATCCATATTTTACGGGAGCGCGGCGCATTTGTCAAGCGAAAGTTTACGGCAGACGGTAGCCCGCTGCAAGGTACAGTGCGTACCAGTCTTCGCGCGCAAGCGTAATGTCAAGCGCGGCGGCGCAGTCGCACAGGCGCTTTGGATTGATGGTGCCCGTAACAGCCTGCATTTTTGCAGGGTGACGCAGAATCCACGCAAGCGCTATGGCGGTGTTTGTCACATTGTATTTTTCCGCCAGCTCGTCGAGCTTTGCGTTTAGCTTCGGGTATTTTTCGCTGCCGATGAAAACACCCTCGAAGAAGCCGTACTGGAACGGCGACCACGTCTGAATGGTGATGTTGTGCAGGCGGCAGTAGTTCAACACGCCGTTATCGAGCACCGGGTTTAAGCCGTCGCAGATGTTTGTGTTCATCGGCTGCGCGATCATCGTGGCATTTGTCAGGCTCATTTGCAACTGGTTTGCGCAGATCGGTTGATGCAAAGCGCTCTGCAAAAGCTCCATCGTGTACGGGTCTTCGTTGGAGACGCCGAAATGGCGCACCTTGCCGCTCTTTTCGAGTTCGTCAAAGGCTTCCGCTACTTCTTCCGGCTCCATTAAAGCGTCCGGACGGTGCAGAAGCAAAACGTCAAGATAATCCGTGCCAAGGCGCTTTAAGCTGCCGTCTACGGCAGACAAAATGTGTTCCTTTGAAAAATCGTACATTTTGCCGGGCACAATGGCGCATTTCGACTGAATGATAAGATCTTCGCGGCGAACGCCCGCGTCCTTTATCATCTCGCCGAACACACGCTCGCATGCACCGCCGCCGTAAATATCGGCGTGGTCGAAAAAGTTGAGTCCAAGCTCCAACGCGGTGTGCAGAAATGCATCTGCCTGTTTGCGCTCTGCGTCCGCAAGACGCATGCAGCCGAGGGCTATGGGCGGCACCAAAAGCCCACTTTTGCCAAGTTTGATTTTTTCCATACAGCAAGCCTCCCAAATGAAGTCTATTTGCCTTCATTATAGAAAAACTTATGCGCGTTTGCAAGAGTTTTCCTTGCTTTTTCCGCGTACGCGGGCTACAATGAGAAAAAGACTTTGGAGGGGTTGCCATGCGGTTTGGTGTGTGTATGCCGATCGAGCAGGCGGAATTTATCGCAAAGCTCGGGTTTGATTATCTTGAGGTCAGCGCTGCGGGACTTGCAGAGATGACAGAGGCGCAGTTCGCGGATTTTCTGCAAAAAAATGAAGCCGCACCCATTCACGCGGAGGCGGCAAACTGTATGTTTCCGGGTAGTATTAAGCTGACGGGTGACAATGTCGATTTTGAAGCGATCCAAACATACGTCAATCACGCCATAGGGCGATTGGCGCAGGCGGGCATAAAAATCGGGGTATTCGGCAGCGGCGGCAGCCGCCGTGTACCGGAAAATTTCCCGCGCGAAAAAGCGTGGGAGCAATTAAAAACTGTCGCAAAAATCTTAGGTGACGCCGGTGAAAAGTACGGTGTCACCATCGCGCTGGAGCCGCTGCGGCACGAGGAAACAAATATTTTCACAATGCAGCCGGAAGCTTTGAAGTTTGTCAAAGAGGTCAACCACCCGCACTTTAAGCTGCTGTGCGACTACTATCACCTCATAAGCGAAAACGGCACGCCGGAAATGGTAGAGCAGTGCGGCGATATCCTTGCGCACACGCATATCGCAAACCCCGTCGGCCGCGTACCCATGACGCCGCAGGATACCGCGGATTACAAAGCCTTTTTCCGCGCGCTGCACTTTATCGGCTACAACGCCCGCATGAGCCTCGAGTGCCCCGTAAAGAACCCCGAAACCCAGCTTCCCGTTGTGCTTGAGGTTTTGCATAGGTGTGACAATGAATAATGATTCGTTTTTGAATGTGAGTGCGTAAAAAACAAGCGCCGCGGAGAAATGAAACTCCGCGGCGCTTATTTTTACATCAGTTTGGTCGTTACTGGATGGAACCTTCAAGATACGCTTCCAGCTCGGCATTTTCTTTCTTTTCCTTGAAATAGTTCAGCACGGCAAAAGCGGCGGTAACAACGGCAACGGCAGCGGTGATGCAGCCGATAATGGTGAGCACCTTGTTCAAACACTTCATGATAAACCATCCTTTCCGGTTCGCCAACATTCTGAAAGAGACCGTACACTGTCTCACTTTGGGCGATTATGATTACCTTTATCATACCCAAGTTTCGGCGAAAAGTCAAACGTTTTTGTGCCCTGTCATACAAAGTTTACACATGGCGTGAGCTGCCGTGCGAAATCCTATGAAAAATTCTTCTTTTTGCAAACATTTTGCCCATATGCAAGCGGTTTCTGCGCCGGATTTGTTGACAATCCGTTTAAAAAAACTTACAATATTATTTTAGAGTATTTCAGCAGGAAACACCCAAAATGCGGCACGGAGGCCGCATACCTTACCTGTATCATTTTTCGAAGGGGAGAACGCACGGCACTGCCGTGCAAAGAAGTTATGGAAGAAAAGAATATGAAAAAGGCCACCATACGGGACGTGGCAAAGGCTGCCGGAGTTTCGCAGTCCACGGTGTCCCGTGTGCTCAACAACAATGGCTACGTGGGCGAAGACGCCCGCCGCCGCGTGGAAGAAGCCATGGAAGCGCTGCATTATTCGCCCAGCGCTATTGCAGTGTGTCTTTCCAAAAGCCGTTCTCGCATGATCGGCGTGATCGTGCCGCAGATCTTTGCACCGTTTTTCAGCCAGATGTATTACATTGCAGACCGCATTATGGAGCGGTACGGTTACCGCCTTCTGCTGTGTAATTCCGACGAAAGCTTAAAGCGTGAAAAAGAGCTCATTGACGATCTGCTTTCGTATAAGATCGCCGCGCTGCTCATCGTGCCCGTGGATGGCGACGAGGGCAGCAACAAGGAGTATCTCGACTACATCCGCAGCTCAGGCACGCCCGTTGTGTGCGTAGACCGTGAGATTGAAGGAATCCACTGCGACGGCGTGTATATCGATAACTATACCGCTTGTTATGAGGTTACAAAAGACGTGCTCACGCGCGGCTACCGCAACATTGCGTATATGGCAGACCCGCCCATATACAGACCGGGTTGCGACCGTCTGCGCGGCTTCCGTGACGCCTGCAAGGAATTCGGCGTTACGGTGCCGCAGGAGAATATTTTCCTTGCGCCGATTGAAGATACGAAACCGTTGAATGCGTTTTTGCATGACGTTGCCCGTCGGGATGTCCCGCCGAAGGCGATCATCAACTTTGTGCGCGGCTGGGATTATACCATGCTGCAAGCGCTGCATTCTGCAGGACTGCGCGTGCCGGAGGACGTGTACCTGACCGGCCTTGACGATGACAACACGCTGCCGAACTTCGGCTACTCCATGCAGTATTTACCGTCTATGATCGATTTTTCCGAGGCAGCTGCTAAGCTCTTGATTGAGCGCGTGGAAACGGGGAATGCGCTGCCGGAACCGGAGCGCCGCATCTTCACCACGCACATGAAGCCTATATTTGAAAGAAAAGTCACGCTGCCAAAGCCCGATGCAGCGCCGGCTGAAACCGATGGGAAAGAGAAGTAAAGTACATAAAAGCAAAATGAAATTTATCAAACCGAATTTTTACGACGCGTTTCACTGCACGGCCGCCGCATGTTCCGATACCTGCTGCGCCGGCTGGGAAATCGACGTTGATCCCGATACCGTTGAATATTACGAAAATTTAGAAGGAGAGCTCGGCGACCGCCTGCGCGAAGAGCTGTGCGACCTGCCGGACGGCACGGTGTGCTTCCGCCTCGGCGAAAACGAGCGTTGCCCGTTCCTCGATGACGACAACCTCTGCGAGCTTATCTTAAAGCTTGGCGATGATGCTTTGTGCGAGATTTGCCGTGAACACCCACGTTTTTATGAGGAGCTCGGCGGCCGCGTGGAAATGGGCGTGGGCCTTTGCTGTGAAGAGGCGTGCAGACTGCTGTTTGAGCAGAAAAATCCCGTCACGTTCATCACAACGAATGTCGGCGAGCTGCCGAATGCGCCGGAGGATCCGCTTGTGTTCCATCTGCGGGACGAAGCATTTGCCATCGTGCAGGACCGCTCTCTGCCGTTGCGCGTGCGCATGCACCGCCTGCTCGATTTCGGCGTGCAGGCGCAGAAAACGCTGTTCGGCAATATGTCGCCTGCCGAACGCGAGAAGACCGATGAGACCGATACCCGCGCCGCGCTGTTTGACATGATGACCGAAATGGAGCCCTACGACGAAACATGGCCCGATTACGTGCAGCTTTTGGAGGATAACGGCTTGCAGGCGAATCTCGACGACATCGACGGCGGCTACGAAAACCTGCTTGTGTATTTCCTGTACCGCCATTTTGCACACGGTGTGACCGACGGCCGCATCGCGGCGCGCGTGGGCTTTTGCGCTGTGAGTGTGTGGTTCATCTGCCTGATGAACACAAAGTGCCTGCGTGATACCGGCGAATTCACCCCGTGGGACCGCATCGTCTGCACGAAAGACTACTCCAAGCAGGTGGAATACAGCGCCGAAAACATGGAAATGGCGCTCGAGGCCCTGCACAAAGACCCCATTTTTTCCGCCGAACACCTAAAGCGCCTGTTCGGATAACAAAAACCTCGAAAGGAGCTATGATCGATGAACCGATACGTTGTGCTTGCCCGTTTTGATAAAAATACAGAAGAAAAACTGATTGCGCTGCGCCGCGAGATGACAAACGCAGGCTATGCGTCTTCCGAGTGGCCGCCGCATATCACGCTTGCGGCGTATGAAGATCTCGATGCCGAAGCGCTCTGCGACTGGACAGGGAAGTTTGTCCGCGAACACACGCGCCAAAAGCTGGCGTTCGGCTCTGTGAGCCTTCTGCCGCCGTATGCCACGCACCGCGAAACCGCCGTGCTGTGCCTGAATCCGGTACACGCAAAGCCTTTTGTCGATTTTTACATGCGTTCCACGAAAAATACGAGTCGTTCTGCAAAGGCATCGGCAGTTTCTCCGCCGTTTCGGAGGACAAGCCCGTCATCCACTGTACGCTCAGCGTTGTGCGCATTACGGAGCTGCAGGACGCGCTCGAGCTCGTCTTCCAAAATGATGTTTTCACCCAAGCCGAAGTTACCGCGCTGGAGATCTACACCTATCCCATGCGCCTCATCAAACGGTTTGACCTGACCAGAGCGTAAATTCAAAATTTCAAAAGCAAAAGCACGCAGTGTTTCAAAACCTGCGTGCTTTTTGCGTATAATCATTCAAAATACAGTGTGCCCATGTTCAGCAATCTCGTCAGGCGCGCTAAAATGCGACGGAGGGTAGGCAGGAGCAAAAAGGCGAGGAGAAAGTTCGAGACACCGTGGACAAGGTCGAACGGAATGCCGCTGATGATATACGCCAGCGTTGCCGCGGGGCCGCTTAAAATGAGCACGGGTATCGCGGTGAGCGTGCCGAAAATCAGCCCGTAAAACCCGCACAGAAGCCCCCAGCCGAGGCGGCTTTCCATTTTACGAAACAGCCAAGCGGCGACGGCCAAAATCGCCCAGATGTAGAGGTACGAAAACCACCACAGCCCAAAACCGTACAGCAACCCCTCAAGCAGCACGAATACGGCGAGCGTATAACCCACGTATGGCCCGAGCGCAAGGGTGAACAGCACCGTGAGCGATGAGGCAAGCTCCACGTTTGGCAAAGGGGCAAGTGCCACCTGCGAAACAAACATCAGCGCGCCCAAAATGCCGCTGAGTGCCACGCATTTTAAGCGCAAATTAATACCCCACCGTGAGCGTGAACTCGTACTTGCCTCCGTCTTCGACCGGGGTGGAGTCGACGCCGGTGGAGGCCATTTCACCGTTGATTGTCAGACACCACCACTCCTGATTCGCGCTGTCGGCTTCAATGCCGTCCACTTTTGTGACGAACAGGCCGTATTCGCTCTCTTCGCCTTCGATAAGGTCGGCATCCTGCAAAGCGGTACCGAGCATTTCTTCGTCCGTGTTGAGATTATGCACGGTCTCTTTGCCGTCGGCATCGACAACGGTGAGCGTGTAGGCTTTAGCGCCTGCGGTGCCCTTCGGCACCGTGACCTGCCAGATGACAACGCCTGCGACGACGAGCACAACGAACACGATGGCCGCAATAATGAGCGGCTTCTGGTTTTTGGTTTTGGTTGACATAATTTTTTACCTCTTTCTTGTTTTTTATCCCCAAACAGGTGAATTACTCGGCTGTGTTTTCCACTTTTTCTGCCTGCTCTGTGGAAACTCTTTCGGGCGTTTCCGGCTCGCCGTTCCAACGGGCGATAATGGCTTTTGTCTTGATGCCCTCTGCGGTGAACATCACCTCGTGCTCGGACTGAATGTTGCCCGGCGCGTCTTCGCTGTGCAGGTCGTCCGTTTTGCAGAGAATTTCAAACCCTGCTTCACTTAAATAGCGTTGCGTCGCAAGGTACAGGTCGGTGTTGTCGGTTTTGAACCACAGTTCGCCGCCGGGTGCGAGCACCTTTTTGTAGGTGTTCAGCTGGCGGGTGTGGGTCAGGCGGCGCTTATGGTCTCCGGCCTTCTGCCACGGGTTGCAGAAGTTTACATAAATTCGTGCAGCTTTTTCACTGGACGCAAAAAGTGTATCCAGTTTTTCAATGTTATAGGAAAGAAGATTTACGTTTTCCACGGGATCCTCGCCGAACTCCGCTTCCATGTTGCGGCGGGCAACGCCCAAAATATCTTCACTGATGTCGATGCCGATGAAATTTACGTCTTTTTCTCGGTGCGCAAGCTTTGCCAAAAACGTGCATTTGCCGCAGCCGAGGTCTAAATGGATGGGCTGCTGCTTTTTAAAAGCGCTCGCCCCATGTTCCGGCGGCGGTTTTCGGCTCGTGCACATAAAACGGGCACGCGGCAAGTTCCGGGCGCGCCCACTTTTCTTTCGGATTCTCAAAATTTTATCCTCATTTCTTTTCCGTTATTTTCGCTCTGCCTATTTTAACGCAGAAATGAAAAGTGTGCAAGTGCGATTCTGTTTTTTCCCCGTTTTGCGCGCTTTTTTCTTCTTTTTCCATTGAAAGGCATCGGGCATTTTGCTATAATAAGAAAAAGCGCAAACTTAGACTTACATATCACTTTATATGTCAAGGAGGAAAACGTGATGGACGAATTAAAAATGCAAAACGGTGCTTTAATTTTGGAGGGCGGCTCTCTGCGCTCGCTCTTTACCTCCGGCGTTTTGGACGTCTTCATGGAGCACAACTTATATTTCTCCGATGTGACCGGTGTGTCCGCAGGCTCTTTGACCGGCGTGAACTACGTTTCCCGCCAGCCGGGGCGTTCCGCAAAGCTTAACATCGACTACGTGAACGACAAGCGGTATCTCGGCGTGAACAATCTCATCTTACACCACGAGATCTTTAGCTTTGACTTTTTGTTTAACGATTTGTCACGCAGCATTCTGCCGATGGATTTTGACACGTTTTATAAATCGCCGCAGCATTTTACCGCCGTGGCGACGAACCTAAGAACCGGCGAGGCGGAATACTTTGAAAAAAGTGCCTGCTCGGATATTTTGGCAGCTATTCGCGCCAGCAGCAGTATGCCGATGCTCTCGAAAGCCGTGAAGATGAACGGCGAGCTGTACCTGGACGGCGGCTGTGCCATGGCGATTCCGTACCAAAAGGCCATCGATGACGGCTTTGAGAAGATCGTGCTGGTCTTAACGCGCCAGCAGGGCTACCGCAAGCTTTACACAAAGCCCTCTATGCTGCGTTTGTATGCGAAGTATTTCCGGCATTTCCCGAAGTTTTTGAGCGCGCTGTACGCCGTTCCGACGCGCTACGACGCCCAGCAAAGGGAGATCGACCGCTTAGAGAAAGAAGGCCGCATTTTCGTTATCCGCCCGCAGGGACCCGTGAATGTTTCGCACACGGAAAAGGACACGGCGAAATTAAAAGCGCTGTACGAGGAAGGCCGTCAGGAAGCCGAGCGCCGCATGGACGCACTGAAACGGTATTTGGAGGCGTAATTTGCAAAAGGCGCCGTCAAATTGACGATTGTAAAAGATTAAGCAAAGCCCGCAGACTCAAAAAATCTGCGGGCTTTAACGAAAAAGGACTCTGCAATTTGCAAAGTCCTTTCGTTTGGTCGAGGTGACAGGATTCGAACCTGCGGCATCTTGGTCCCAAACTTATCGGGAAAACTTTTTATGCTCGTTTATAGCGGTTTTCAGTGCTTTTTAATTTGTTTTACTTACTCTTTGACGCTCTTATCTCCACTGTGTCCGCATGTTCCAGCGCCGTCTGTGGTAATCTATGTGGTCAAAAACGCTTCCCGCCCGATTTCCGGTGAATGTTCACCGATGCCGGACGGGAAGCGTTTCTCGTTGCTGTTGGCTGCATTGTAACTCTGAGCAGGCGATTATGCAAGTTGTTTCTGAGCAGAGGGCGGCTCAAAGGTTGAGCCGCTATAGACAAAGAAGAGTGAGTTTACAGCATGAAAATAATCGCAGGCTCTTTTCCATCAACTGAGTATAAATCCCTTAATGAAGGCATAATAGTAAGGGATTTATGGCACAGCCCATTGACTATTCCCTTATTTTATATTATTATTTAAGGGAAAACGAATGGAGGTGAGGAAATGAGAACCTTCAATTACTCCGCAATCAAGGAGCAGAAGTGGGACTTGGATGTTCTTGGCCTGATTGCGGCCATATACAAGGAAGCCGGAAAGCAGGAACTGTATTTGAGGCAGCGTCCGGAGGAGCTCGAAAAGCTCGTGGAGATTGCCAAGATACAGAGCACTGAGGCATCGAATGCCATCGAGGGCATCGTTACCACGAGTACCCGAATCCGGCAGCTTGTCGAAGAGAAAACCACGCCGAGGAACCGTGACGAGCAGGAGATTGCCGGATACCGTGATGTGCTGAGCATCATTCACGAGAGCTTTGACGCGATTCCAATTACGCGGAACTATATCCTGCAGCTTCACAAAATCCTGTACAGCCACATGAATAACCCGCTTGCGGGCCGCACAAAAAGCGTGCAGAATTATATCACTGCCACCTATCCGGACGGTCATGTGGAAACGCTGTTCACGCCGCTTGCTCCGTATGAAACGCCGGAAGCGCTGGACAGAATCTGTGAGGAATACAACCGCGTAATCGGGAATATGAAACTGGAGCCGTTGATTGCGATTCCGGTTTTTGTCCATGACTTTCTGTGCATCCACCCCTTCAATGACGGCAACGGAAGAATGAGCAGATTGCTCACAACGCTGCTTCTGTACCGAAATGGTTTTTATGTTGGAAAGTATATCTCCCTTGAAGCCAAAATCGCCAAAAACAAAGATCTGTACTACGATGCGCTTGCACAGGCGCAAACCGGCTGGCACGAAGGCACCGAGGATGTAGTGCCCTTTATCAAATATCTGCTTGGAACAATACTTGCAGCCTATAAGGACTTTGAGGATCGTGTGGCGCTTGTTGAAACCAAGCTGCCCGCACTGGAAATGGTGCGCAGAGCAAGCAATAATAGAATCGGGCGCTTCAGCAAGCAAGACATCCGGGAGTTCTGTCCAACGCTCAGCGACAGTTCCATAGAGGGAGCCTTGCGGAAGTTAGTCGCCGTTGGTGAACTGAAAAAACGAAGGAAAAGGTAAAAACACCTGCTATTTCAGACTGAATTAAATTTCCGTCAAATTAGAGGGCCGCACCTGTTCATACGAGCAGGTGCGGCCCTTTTGGTCGCTTTACGGAAGTTGGCGTATAGTTCAACGGTTGAGCCGCTATAGACAAGGAATATACCCAAAGTCCCCTGCCGAAACACACTCGCCTTACCCGAAGAAATACTGCTTCATATCTGAGGTGCCACCATTCTTATCGCAGAACCATTCGTAATCAGCGAGACAGTTCTGGCAGTGGGCAATTACATCAAATCCGCCTGGTGAATGCTGGTTATCGGCAATGCTCATGACCTCCAAGGGCTTCCCGCAGGCTGGGCAGGGTCTAAGGCAACACCGCACAAAGAAAAAATATGATATAATAATACTATGGATAAGCAGATGAGTCTGTCGGGCCTGAGCGATGAATTGAGCCAGGTGCGGACAAAGAAGAAAGAATTTCTGAGTCAGATAGAG
>ENA-OQKL01000115-OQKL01000115.1-human-gut-metagenome-genome-assembly--contig:-NODE-115-length-27873-cov-4.331543_pt1 | contig 27873 bp, 30 predicted proteins | sample MGYA00242779_ERZ504800 | MGnify/ENA primary metagenome ERZ504800 (study PRJEB26092, sample SAMD00036410) | human gut metagenome | host: Homo sapiens | study: EMG produced TPA metagenomics assembly of... | reverse complement strand
GGGAGTGGTATAAATGATGAAAGACGAAGAGTTTGCCAAGATCCGTCTCCTTGCCCTCGATGTGGACGGTGTCATGACCGATGGATCCATCATCATTGGTCAGGAAGATGAACTCAGCAAACATTTCAATGTACGCGATGGCCTGGGCATCAGCCTTGCCATGAGAAATGGTATCCAAGTGGCCCTGATAACGGGGCGTCACAGCGAGATTGTACTGCATCGCGCCATGGAACTTGGCGTCAGCAATGTCTATGAAAATGTAATCTATAAAGGAAAGACCCTCGTTGAAGCGGCCCAGCGTCTGGGTATCCCGATGGAAGCCGTGGCTTTCATGGGGGATGACCTCAATGACCTGCCGGCCTTTAGCCGCGCGGCCTATTCCTTTGCCCCCAAGGACGCGGCGCCTGAGGTAGCAGCCCGTGCCGATTATGTCTGCGAAAAAAAAGGGGGAGAAGGCGCTGTCCGTGAAGTCTGCGAGAAGATCCTCAAGGCCAAGGGGCTTTGGGATGGCATCGTGGAAGGGTATCTGGTAAAAGGGTATGGTGACAGACAGTAATGCTTTATGCGATTCTCAAAGGGATGAGCACCTTCGTTTCCTGGCTTCCTTATAAATTTGTGGTCCGCCTGGGACGAAATTGTGGTAAACTATACTATCATATTGCCAAAAAGCAACGCGTCCGTGCGGAAAAGACCATCATGGAGCGAATGGGCATGGAGGAAAAACGAGGCCAAGGAAACCATTTACCGCCTTTTCCTCAATCTAGGCATGACCTTTATGGAAATGCTCTACATGCCTGCCCTCAATAAGGACAACATCCGCGGCCTTGTGACCTTTGATCGGCCCGATGTCCTTTGGGAAGCCCTCAGTAAGAAAAAACGGGGTTTGTCATGCTCGCCTGCCACATGGATAACTGGGAATGGCTCGGAGCGGCCTTGGCTCTTAACTGGATTTCCCCCGTCAGTGCTGTGGAAAAACCCGTCAGCCCAATCCGGTCTACAGTGATTTCATGAATGAGCTGCGCCGCGGTGTCGGGCAGGAAATCTTTGCCCGTGGGACCAATGAGATCCTCGGCTGTGCCCGGGCGATGAAAAAAGGGCGGATGCTGGGCCTGATTGCCGACCAGGACGGGGCTATAACGGCATCTTTGTGCCGTTTTTTGGAAGATGGCTTCGACACCGGAAGGTCCGGCGTATTTTGCCCGCAAGTTCAAGGCTCCTATCATTCCCATCTTCATCATCCGCAAGAAAAATGGCTGCGGCCACCGCGTGTTTGTGAAGGATCCCATTTATTACGAAGATACGGGAGACCGCAAAAAGGATGATTACAACGTGACGCTCAAGATGACCCAAGAAGTGGAAGCCATTATCCGCGAATATCCGGACAACTGGATCTGGTTCCAGCACCGGTGGAATACACCTTATGAAGGATAAGAAAGGAAAGCGATTCATGCGCTCTGATAAACGGACAATCATGATGGTCATTGGGGCCGTGCTGCTCATGGGCGGCGTCATTGCTTGGCTTCTGTCAAGCAAACCCACGGCAGGAACGGTCAAGAAGGCCAAGGAAACAGATCCTCATCAGGTCATTGGATCCACTATCGAAGAAAACAAGGATGGCCGTAAGGTGTGGTCCCTGACGGTGGAATCCATGGTCTACGATAGGAAGGCGCAGATTGATCATATGAAGGGCATCAAAGGGACCTTCTATGATGAAGATGGTTCAACCATGACCGTCACAGCTGATGAAGGGGACGTGGATGTAAAAACAAGAGCGTCATCCTTACAAAGAACCCCAAAGGCACGACCAGTACCAATGGGACCGTGACGGCCGATAAGATTACCTGGAACACGAAAGCAGATTGTCATTGCCGAAGGCCATGCGCGGCTGACCAAGGATGACGTTGTTGCCACGGGAGGCAAGGCAACCTTCAATGTGCCTATGGAGCACGCCACGCTGGAACAGGATGCACATGTACAGAAGGGAGATTTTTAAATGAAAATGAAAGCACTTTTCCTCACTTGTCTCATGACAGGCCTTCTGTCCATGGGCGCTGTGGCTTTTGCCGCTTCAAGCGTCAGCGGTGACAAGGTGGAGTATGATTTTAAGAGCGGCCAGGCTGTGGCCGAAGGTAACGTGGAAATCCGCCACGATAAAGGACGCGCCACGGCTAGAAAAGCAGAATACAACACCAAGACCGGGGAAGGCAGCCTTGAAGGGTCCGTCGTTGCCGATCAAGAAGACGCCCATCTGACGAGTGCGTCCCTCATCATCAAGAATAAGGGCGATTATCTTTCCGCCATTGGCAATGCCGTCCTTAAAAAGGCGGACAAGACCCTGCGCGCGGAGCAGGTCAACTACGACTCGGCGGCCAAATACGCTGAAACTGTCGGCAGCTGGGCCCAGCTCACCATGGATGATGGGTCAAGCCTTGACGCGGCATCGCTTACGTATAACATGGAAACAAACAAGGCTTTTGCTGACGGGAATGTACGCCTGATCAGCCCGCCTCGGGATCTTACGGCCCGCGCTGATTCGGCTGAATATGACCTCAACGAATCCGATGGGACCATCCATCTGAACGGCCACGCGACAGCGACACAGGAAGGCAATACGGTCAGCGGCGATACGCTTACGATCCGCGGTGCCGGCGGCAAGATTGCCCAAGGCGATGGTGATGTGCGCATGGTCATTATTCCGCGCAAGAAGGAAGAGGCTCCCCGTGAGGAAGTCCCGACTTCCAGATTGCAGGGCGCGAAGGTGTGCCCGATTCGGTCTATAAATTTTACAACTGGCCCGGTGAGCCTGTAACCATCGGTTCTGTTGATACGGAGCTTGCTTAAAGGAGAAAGAACCTGTGAAAATTCGTGCAAATGATCTGGTAAAGGAATATGGGGGACGCATCGTTGTTGACCATGTCAGCCTCGAAGTGGCCCAGGGGAGCATTGTTGGCCTGCTCGGTAAAAATGGCGCCGGCAAGACAACAACCTTTTATATGATCGTCGGTCTGGAACATCCAGATCGGGGCACGGTCCATTTGGATGAGCTTGAGGTGACGCACCTGCCCATGTATAAACGGGCGCTCGCGGGGATTGGATATTTGCCGCAGGAAGCGTCCATCTTTCGAAAATTGACGGTGGAAGAAAATCTCCTTGCCATCCTTGAGGACGTGGAGCCGGATGGAAAGAAACGCCAAGAAAAAATGGAGGCCCTTATTGAAGAGTTCCATATTGGGCATATCCGTAAGAGTCTGGGAACGGCCCTTTCCGGCGGTGAGCGCCAGCGTATTTCCATCGCCCGCGCTTTCCTGAAGGATGCGCCTATCATCCTGCTGGACGAAGCAACCGCCAGTCTGGATGTGGAGAACGAAACTGCCATTCAGGAAGCACTGTCACATCTTATCAAGGATAAAACAGTTCTCATTATCGCTCACCGGATGTGTACGGTTTCCAGTGCGGATAAGATTGTGGTGCTCAAAGATGGAACGGTAGCCGAACAGGGATCGCCGGCACAGTTACTGCATGATGGCGGCATCTTTGACCATATGGTACAGCTCCAGACTAAGAGTCAAGGCTGGTCGTTGACCAAGGCATAACAGAGAAGGATAGCGAAACGGTCTGAGTCCTGTGCACAACACGAGATATTCTCAAGAATTTGCGTGAAAAAAATAAACTTACAAAAAGTCATTTGAACGGTACTACAAAATGAGAAAAAGCGCTTGACTCTACATCTGTTGTAGATATTATAATATTGGTAATTTAACAAAAAAGAAGGATTAGGCAATATGGAAAAGAACCTTACTACCGGCAGTGTGTTCAAAAATGTTGTATTATTCTCATTGCCGTATCTGCTCTCGTATTTTCTTCAAACGCTCTATGGCATGGCTGACCTATTTATCATCGGACAGTTCGAGGGTGTAGCCAGTACTACCGCTGTTTCTATCGGCTCACAAGTGATGCACATGCTTACGGTTATGATTGTAGGGTTATCGATGGGAACAACCGTCAGCGTCGGCCAGGCAGTGGGGGCAGGAGATCGAAAACAGGCAGCGCATAACATCGGGAATACGGTAATATTGTTTCTGGTGGTTTCCATTGCACTTACGGCCATCCTGTTATCCCTTGTTCATCCCATTGTCGTTGCCATGTCTACGCCAACGGATGCGGTGAGCGGTACGGTCACCTATTTGACCATCTGCTTTATCGGGATTCCGTTTATTACATCCTACAACATTATCAGTTCTATTTTTCGAGGGTTGGGCGACAGCAAAAGCCCGATGTGCTTTATTGCCACAGCCTGTGCTGCCAACATCGCTTTAGACTATCTTTTTATGGGTGTGCTGCACCTTGGGCCTGCGGGCGCAGCCCTTGGTACAACTCTCTCTCAGGCAATCAGTGTAGTTGTTTCCCTTACCGTTATTTTGAAACGCAGGAGCATTGTTCTGAAAAAAAGCGACTTCAAGCCTTGCCGTGCGGTCATGGGGAAAATTTTGGGGATCGGCATCCCGATTGCGTTTCAGGACGGCCTGATTCAAGTTGCTTTTATTATTATCACGATTATTGCCAATCAGCGTGGACTGAATGACGCAGCGGCAGTCGGGATTGTGGAGAAAGTGATTAGTTTTCTCTTTTTGGTCCCCTCCTCTATGCTGTCTACCGTTTCTGCCTTGGGAGCGCAAAATATCGGTGCGGGCAAACCGGAGCGGGCCATTCAAACGCTGCGCTATGCGGTGATGCTCGCCGCAGGCTTTGGCGTGCTTGCTTCTATCGCGATCCAGTTTACAGCGGAAGGCATCGTTTCGCTGTTCACTGATCCCAGCACTGCGGACGGAGCGGCGGTGGTCCGTTTCGGCGGCCAGTATCTGCGTGGTTACATTTTTGACTGTATTTTTGCTGGCATTCATTTTAGTTTTAGCGGCGTTTTTTTGCGCATGCAGGAAATCCGGCCTGTCGTTTTTACACAATATTTTCGCCATTGTATTGATGCGTGTGCCTGGCGTTTATGTGACCTCAAAATTATTCCCGGCAACGCTTCTCCCGATGGGACTGGCGACCGCGGCAGGCTCACTGCTATCGGTCGTGATCTGCCTAATCGCTTTTGGAGTCATACGGCGCAAATCAACGCTTGTTCTGGTGGAGGAGTAAGATATGGATCGGAAAAATCTCTTCCCAATAGGTGAAGTGTCAAAATTGTTTCATATCAGTGTTAGTAGTTTGCGGCACTATGAACATATCGGTTTGCTTACACCAGAATACATTTCCTCAGATTCTGGCTATCGTTACTATGGCACCGAACAATTTGAAGTACTCAACACAATCAGGTATTTGCGGGCATTGGATATGCCTTTGTCCGAGATTGAGGACTTTCTCAAAAATAAGGATATCAGCCGTATTGAGGAAAAGTTGTTACAGCAAAAGCATGTGGTCCTGAAAAAGCAACAAGAATTACAACGTATAGAACAAAAGATTAACCACCGCTTAAATTGGCTGCGTGACGCACAAAGTGTGCCTTTGGATACCGTTTCCTTAATAGAGCTTCCGTCCTGTCGCATTGTTTGGGTAGACGCTCCACTGAAAATAGATGGCTTTCATGATATGGAAGTGCCGATTAGAAAGCTGGATCAATCTGATGCCGAGGCCGTTGTATTTCTTGGAAAGGTCGGACTTGGCATTTCCGCGGAACATTTGCAGCAATCAAAAGTAAATCGATATGACAGCATTTTTCTAATACTGGATCAAGAGGACATTTATACAGGTGAAACCATTACTCTTCCCAAAGCACTTTGTGTACGGCTGCGTTTTCGAGGCAGTCATATAGAAGCTCCAGCGCACTATGAAAAGCTCCTTGACTACATCACAAAAGAACAGATGCAGATTGTTGGTTTTTCACGAGAAATCACGCTCATAGACTATGGCATTACTAATGACAGTGAAAAATTTGTGACTGAAATATGTATTCCGGTCAAGTGCAGATAAGAAGGGCATAAAATGAGATTCGTTGTTAAAAAAGAAATTTTTGAAGAACTGCCGAGGGCCTGTTTTGGTGTTGTTATGGCAAAAGGCATTGATAATAATAACGCATACCCAGAGATTGAACAATTTTTAGATGAAACATGCCCATTCACTACGAGTACAAAACCAGATAGAATTTCTCATGTGCCATAAAGTAACACAAAAACAACAGACAGCCGCCACAATTCCGTAATGATCGATGCTTGACAGACTCCTTCAAGTTCGCTATAATAATAAACGCAAAACTTTAGTGGACTTTTCCGGTATTCGGTCATCTTTTTGCCACACAGCTATCTTGTGATAGTTGTGTGGCTTTTTTTGTTACCTGTATCTCGGAAGTATTAGCAGAATGGAGGAGTATATCTGTATGGAAAAAAATTTTTTGTCTCTTATCAAGACGTGCCGTAGTGTACGGGCTTATAAATCGGAATCTGTACCCTTCCAAGGCTTTGGACGTCTGTACTGGAAGCAGGGACTTATCCGGCCCAGGAAGCCGGTCAGACCGCAGCACGCAAACAAAACTATATTGTTCGGACAATTTGTGGAGAAGAGGGAAAGCATGCAGACAAATAACAAAATGGCGGTTGCGCCCGTTGGAAAACTCATCTGGCAAATGTCGATACCGCCGCTGATTTCTATGTTTCTGCAATATTCCTATAATCTGATAGACAGCGCGTTTGTAGCGCGGCTGAGTGAAAATGCTTTGACGGCGGTTTCCCTGTCGTTTCCCATTACAACTTTGATGAATGCGACATCTATCTGGATCGGCGTTGGCGTGAATGTACTGATTGCAGGGTATCTGGGACAGAGAAAGCAGAATGAGGCAAATACTACCGTCACACATGGATTGTTACTGGCCTTTGGAATTGGTGCTTTGCTCAATCTTCTGTCATTACTGATTATGAAACCCTATTTTAGGGCATTCACCAATAACGAAGAAATTTATCAGTTGAGTCTTGCTTATATGAGCGTATGTTCGTTCATGCAAATTCCCAACATGGTGCATATCGCAATCCAGAAGATGATACAGGCTACTGGGAACATGATTGCTCCTATGTGGTTCCAGATTGCAGGAGTGGTCGTTAATTTTGTATTTGACCCACTCCTAATTTTTGGTATTGGTGTTTTTCCAGCTATGGGGATCCGTGGCGCTGCGTTGGCTACTGTTGCGGGCTATTTGTTATCCATGATTTTGGCATTTGCCTTGCTGCTGGGCAAAAAGCAGAAAGTGCGGATAAAGATCAAAGAATTTCATATACAAAAGTGGATGATTGCCCGTATATTCGCCCTTGGCTTACCATCTTTCATTATGAATGCCCTCAGTTCGTTTATGGTGACATTCGTCAATCTGTTTCTGGTGGCGTATTCCGATACGGCGATTGCATTCTTCGGTGCGTATTTTAAGGTGCAGCAGCTGATCGTTATGACAGTAAACGGCTTGATTCAGGGCTGTTTGCCTATTATGCGGTTTAACTACGGTGCGGGAAACAGAGATAGGCTGCACTCCGCTTTCCGATACGGAACCGCTTTGGTCTCCGGTATGATGATACTGGGAACATTGACCGTCAACTTCTTTCCGGCGCAGCTTTTGGAATTATTTACAGCGTCAAAAGCCATGCGCTCCTTTGGCATATCCGCCATGCGAATTATGGCTGCAAGCTATCTGTTTTGCGGTCTCTCTACCATGATTTCCACCTATTTTCAGGCGACAGAAAAAGTAGGTTCCAGCATTGCGATTCAATTATGCAGACAACTGCTTTTCCTTGTTCCGGCCTTATGGTGTCTGGACAAATTATTTCAACTGAACGGAATCTGGCTTGCATTTCCTGTTGCGGAAACCGCCACTATGCTCATTGCTCTCATAATAATGGCATGGTATCGCCACAAAAATATCTTATAACATGTTCCAAGGAGGAGAAATGATGAACGATACTTTTATGAAAGAAAAACCGGTATTGCCGCTGATTTTATCCATGGCCATGCCTATGGTTTTATCAATGCTGGTTAATTCTCTATACAACATTATCGACAGCTTTTTCGTCGCGCAGATCAGCGAGGAAGCTATGACGGCATTATCACTGGTTTACCCGGTTCAAAATTTTATCAATGCTGTTGGAATTGGATTTGGCGTTGGAATCAACGCAGTGATCGCCTTCTATCTAGGCGCTGGAGATAACAAAAAAAGCAGATCAAGCTGCCACGCAGGGACTTGTGCTTGCCATGATTCACGGCGTTGTTTTGACAGTCTGCGGTATTACAATGATGCCGGCTTTTTTAGGAATGTTCACTTCATCCAAGACAGTGATTGAACTTGGCGTCCACTATTCTGTTATTGCGTTCTCTTTTACATTGATTATCGTTGTTGGTGTTACATTCGAGAAAATATTCCAAGCTGTAGGAAACATGAAAACAACTATGATCAGCCTGATGTGTGGGTGTATAATAAACATTGTCTTAGACCCTGTTCTGATTTTTGGCTATGGTCCATTCCCTGAAATGGGAATCGAAGGCGCCGCGCTGGCAACCGGCATCGGGCAGACCTTGACGCTTGCGATTTATCTGGTCGTTTATTTTGTGCGGCCAATTCGCGTGCATATCAGCAGGCAGTACATTTTGCTCAGCAAAAAGATGGTAATAAAGCTGTACTCCATCGGCATTCCCGCAACCTTGAATCTTGCGCTCCCATCTCTTTTGATTTCGGCACTCAATGCTATTTTGGCGGCATATTCCGAAGTGTATATTCTGGTTTTGGGAATATATTATAAATTGCAGACATTCATCTACCTTCCGGCTAATGGCATTGTTCAGGGGATGCGCCCCTTGATCGGCTATAACTACGGTGCGAGGGAGAACAAAAGAGTCAGCCAGATTTATAAAATCGTCTTGTGCATGAGCGGTATCATTATGGTGCTTGGAACAGTGATATGTCTGCTAATCCCCGGCCAGCTTATGGGGCTGTTTACCCACACAGAAGCGACAATCCAGACCGGGAAAACAGCCCTGCGTATCATCGGCGCCGGTTTTATTGTCTCGGCGGTTTCCGTTACATCTTCCGGCGCACTGGAGGGACTTGGAAAAGGCATTCCTTCATTACTGATTTCACTTTGCCGGTATGTTGTGGTTATCATCCCAACTGCGTTTTTTCTCAGCAGGCTTTTCGGAGCGGTTGGCGTCTGGAATGCGTTTTGGATCACGGAAGCGATTACAGCAATTATTTCTATTTGTGTTTACTACAAGGCAATAGCACAAAGCCAGCTGAGCCAGCCAACAGTAAAATGAACGTTGCTTCCCCCCCCCTTGGTGAAAATATCGTTTTTTGATACTGTAATAAAAAGAAAATGTAACTATTGAATATGGGCATGAAAATAATATATTTATGCCGCAATTGAAATAATAAAATAAGATAGTATAATGGAACAGAAAGGAAGGACAAAATGATTTTTGAAAGCCCGGAGGTGTTAAAATGGTAAAAATTATATCAGACAGTACATAGTGATCTGTCACAGGAAGTTTTAGAAAGATACGATATAGATATTATTCCGCTTCATATTGTAAAAGGAGATGAAGAACTGGAGGATGGACCGCAGATAGACATTCATGCATTGTATGAGTGGGCTGATAAAAATAAGACTACACCAAAGACTTCAGCTCCATCTATAGAAACAGCAATGAATGTAATGCGGCCATATATTGATGAAGGCAGGGAAATCATATGCTTTTCCATATCAAGTGAGATGTCGACATCAATCAACGTGATCAGAATGGCGGCAGAAGAACTTGATGCAGAAGATAAAGTTACGGTGATAGATTCAAGAAATCTGTCCACAGGAATAGGCCTGCTTGTTGTTGAGGCGGCAGTTATGGCAGCGGATGGTAAATCCCGTGAGGAGATAAAAGCCGGAATTGATGAATTGATCCCGAAGGTAAGAGCAAGCTTTGTTGTAGATACACTTGTGTACCTTTACAGAGGTGGCAGATGCAATGCTGTTTCTGCGCTTATCGGAGGAGCATTGGCGCTTCATCCCATGATTGTTGTAAAGGATGGTAAAATGGATGCAAGCAGGAAATATAGAGGTAAGATCGGTAAAGTCATAAAGAATTATGCAAAAGATCTGGAAGAGGACCTGAAAAACGCAATACCGGATCGGGTATTTATTACACATTCGGAATGTGATGCTAAGACAGTTGAAGAGGTAAGAGATTACATAGCCTCTCTTGGCATTTTTTAAGGAAATTATAGAGACAAGAGCAGGTGGTGTGATTTCATCACATTGTGGGCCTGGCACACTCGGAGTGTTATTTATTGCAAAATAATGGAGTTTCATATGGTAAGTACTTTGAAGCTGCTCGGAAAATATAAACATTTTATAAATTATTAGCACTCCATATTGACAAGTGCTGATAATAGGTGTATAACATAGTCAAGAACAAAGGAAAGGAACAAAAAGCAAAGGCTTTGAGTTCTTGAAACATCCCGGTTCCAAAGAAACAGGTTGACACAGATTTTATAGATTAAGAAGGAGAGATGACTTATGTTGATGCCTAGTATTTTTGGAGAAAACTTATTTAACGATGATTGGATGGATTTTTCATTTCCTGATGTTGACAAGGCGCTTTATGGTAAACACGCAAAGAACGTTATGAAGACTGATGTCAAGGAAACAGACAATAGCTACGAAGTAGATATAGATCTTCCGGGATTCAAGAAGGATGAGATTGAGGCTAAGCTGGAGAATGGTTACTTAACTATCAGCGCAGCTAAAGGACTTGACAAGGAAGAGAAGGAAGAAAAGGATGGTAAGTACATCCGCAAGGAGCGCTATTCCGGTGCTATGAGCAGGTCTTTCTATGTAGGTGATGAGCTGAAACAGGAAGATATCAAGGCAAAGTATGAGGATGGTATTCTTAAACTTTCAGTTCCGAAGAAGGAGCAAAAGAAAGTTGAGACCACAAAGCATATTGCTATTGAAGGATAAACTTAATTTAAATCATCTTATGAGAAGTCGCACAGGCCTATGGCCTGGGCGGCTTTTTAAATTAAAATACAAAGGAGCAGTATGATGTTTGCATTAGAGGGAAAGCATAAGAAATGGAAAAATGTCGATAAAGAATGCTATATTGTAATTTGCCTCTCAATCGGATATACTATAGCTTAATTATAGCGGAATGAGGGAAAAATAATGTCAAAAGATGAATACTTAATTACAGATGCCCCGTTAAAGGCGCTGACAGTTTTTGCAATGCCTATGATTTTGGGCAGCTTTTTTCAACAAGTATATAATATGGCTGATTCAATCATTGTTGGTCAGTTTGTAGGCTCCTCTGCACTTGCGGCAGTTGGAGCCTGTGCTGCGCTTACGAATGTGTTCATCTGTATAGCACTGGGAGCCGGTGTAGGAGCCGGTGTACTTGTGAGCCGCTATTTCGGCGCCAGGGATTACGGCAAAATGAAAACAATAGTATCAACATCACTGATTAGTTTTCTGGTTTTAAGCGTACTTCTGGGTTTCTTTGGCTTTTTCTTTTCACATTCAATGATGAGCTTGCTACAGACACCTGCAGATATACTGGATGAGGCAGTGCTGTATCTTAGGGTTTATTTTGTGGGATTTCCGTTTCTGTTTATGTATAACATACTTTCAACGATGTTTACATCGATTGGCGAGTCAAGGATTCCGTTGGGGCTTTTGATATTTTCCTCTGTGTTAAATATATTTATGGATCTTTGGATGGTGGCAGGCCTTGATCTGGGTGTGTTCGGTGCTGCACTTGCAACTCTAATTGCTCAGGGAATATCTGCAGTGTTTTCACTTTTGATTTTCTTTAGCAGGATGCGCCGGTATAAAAGTCGCTTTGAATGGTTTGACAGGCATGAGCTTCGTTCTATGCTTCGGATTGCTGTGCCTTCGGTTCTCCAGCAGTCTACGGTGTCAATTGGCATGATGATAGTACAGGCAGTTGTGAATCCGTTCGGTACACAGGCGCTTGCAGGATATTCGGCAACGATGAGGGTAGAGAATGTATTTTCACTGATATTTGTATCCATTGGAAATGCAGTTTCTCCGTTTGTTTCCCAGAATCTCGGAGCAAAGAAGACAGAACGTATCAAAAAAGGCTATCACGCTGCGCTGGTGTTAGACCTGTGTTTTGCAGTGCTTGCTTTTATAGTAATTGAAACACTGCGTACTCAGATTTCCTCATTATTCCTGGGTAAAGACGGAACGGCCCTGGCATATCAGGTATCAGGGGATTATATGAGATGGCTTGGCTTCTTTTTCATTTTTATGGGTATAAAGATGGCCACCGATGGTGTGCTTCGTGGACTTGGCATCATGCGTCCGTTTCTCGCTGCAAATATGGTAAACCTGGCAATCCGTCTCTCGGTTGCCTTAATCTGCGCGCCGCGTTTTGGTATTGCATTTGTCTGGCTTGCTGTACCGGTCGGCTGGCTTGCCAATTTCCTGATTTCCTATGTGGCTCTCAGAAAATCCTGGCCGGCAGAATAGAAGGTACTATAATTCAAGCTTCAGATAAATCTCATCCCTCTCATCCTGCACTGTTTTGCCGGCAGCAGTCTTTACAATACGATATGCCTGCGTCCTGCTTATAGGCTGGTATCTGCAGGTATAATTGTAAACGTTGTCCCACTTTAATCTAAGCAGGTTACTAATTCTTAGTGCTGTGTTTAATCCCATCACAATTAAACAGTAATTGCGGCTGTTTGGACGGATGTCCTTATAGTACATCCTGAAAGCCGTGAGTTCGTCATTGTTTCGGATTGGCTGTGTAGTTCCCATTGAATACTCCTTTATAGTAGAAAATGTAATATTTTGTTTATAAAAGGGTAAGAAAGTAAACACAGCATTTTCACAATTGTCCTGTATACTGACATCATAAACAAAAGAAATACTCATATTAATCTTTTTCATATTTTTAGCCGGCACACTCCACATGTACCGGCTTCCTCTTTGTTGTGGAAAAAGCAAAAGTGTTCATATAAAAATAAAACGTAAATTCTTGCATAACTCCATAGTATATGTTACGATTTTACTGTTGTTAAGACGAATCTAAAGGATGATGCTTGCATGCACCGTCCTTTTTAAATACAGGAGAAGTAAATGGATATCAAAAGACAGGAAAGAGCGCCGATTTATGAGGCTCTTGAGGAGTTTAAGAAGAAGAGAGTAGTGCCGTTTGATGTGCCGGGACACAAGAGAGGCAGGGGAAATCCTGAGCTGGTGCATCTGCTCGGGGAAAAGTGTGTAGGGCTTGATGTCAATTCAATGAAGCCGCTTGACAATTTGTGCCATCCGGTTTCGGTAATCAGAGAGGCGGAGGAGCTTGCGGCGGATGCCTTTGGAGCGGCAAATGCTTTTCTTATGGTAGGAGGCACCACCTCTGCGGTGCAGGCTATGATTTTGTCTACCTGCAAGGCAGGAGACAAGATTATACTTCCGAGAAATGTTCATAAAAGCGCTCTTAATGCACTCGTGCTCTGCGGAGCGATACCGGTTTATGTCAATCCGCAGACGAATGCGAAGCTTGGTATTTCGCTTGGAATGGAGATTGACCAGGTGGCGAGGGCTATCGAGGAGAATCCGGATGCAAAGGCTGTGCTTGTAAACAATCCTACGTATTACGGAATCTGTTCTGACCTTAAGTCGATAGTTGCGCTGGCTCATTCGAAGGGAATCAAGGTGCTCACGGATGAGGCACATGGTACACATCTTTATTTTGGAAAGGGGCTTCCGATATCAGGAATGGCAGCCGGGGCAGACATGTCTGCGGTATCGATGCACAAATCGGGAGGAAGCCTGACACAGAGTTCGATTCTGCTCACCGGAAGGGATGTAAATGCTGATTATGTGAGGCAGATTATCAACCTCACACAGACCACGAGCGCATCGTATCTGCTATTGTCAAGCCTTGATATATCAAGAAGAAATCTAGCACTCAGAGGCGAGGAATCTTTTGCCAAGGTGGCACAGATGTCGGAGTATGCAAGGCAGGAGATTAATTCAATAGGCGGCTATTATGCGTATGGGCGTGACCTTGTAAACGGCACGAGCATATATGATTATGATGTGACAAAGCTGTCCATCTATACGCTCGATATAGGGCTTGCCGGAATAGAGGTATATGATCTGCTGCGTGATGAGTATGATATCCAGATAGAGTTTGGAGATATCTGTAATATACTTGCGTATATATCAATCGGTGACAGAATACAGGATATAGAGAGGCTTGTAGGTGCGCTGGAGGATATCAAGCGCCTTTACAGCAAGGACAAGACCGGACTTTTGTCGGGAGAGTACATAAATCCAAAGGTGGCGGTATCGCCGCAGGAGGCGTTTTATTCGCAGAAGAAATCAGTGCGCATTATGGACGCGGTAGGCGCTGTAAGTGGTGAGTTTGTCATGTGTTATCCACCGGGAATCCCGATTCTTGCACCGGGAGAGCTTATCACAAAAGAGATTGCGCAATACATTGTCTACGCAAAGGAAAAGGGCTGTTCAATGCAGGGAACAGAGGATCCTGCGGTAGAATATCTTAAGGTATTGGAGCAGTAAACAGGAGGAAAAGCTATGCAAATGTGGTTTTCACAATATCATACTGCCAATGTCAAGCTGGATGTAAGGATACAGGAGCAGCTTTTTTCAGGGCAGAGTGATTATCAGAAAATAGATGTGTTTAAATCATATGAGTTTGGCAAAATGGTCGCGCTGGATGGCGAGATTGTTTTTTCGGACACAGATGAGTTTATATATGATGAGATGGTCACACATGTGCCGATGGCGGTCCACCCGAATGCAAAAAGGATACTTATAATAGGTGGCGGCGACGGCGGCGTGGCAAAGGAGCTCATAAAATATCCGTCTGTCGAGCATATTGATGTGGTTGAGACAGACAAGATGTTTGTCGATGTATGCAGGCGGTTTTTCCCCGAGGTAGCATGTGGACTTGAGGATGAAAGAATTTCCATGTTTTATGATGATGGTCTGCGATTCTTACGCAGAAAACATGATGAATATGATCTGATAATCAACGATTCCACAGACCCGCTTGGACATACGGAGGGACTTTTCACAAAAGAGTTTTACGGAAGCTGTTATAAGGCACTAAAGGATGATGGAATCATGGTTTATCAGCACGGCAGCCCTTTTTATGATGAGGATGAGCTTGAGTGCCGGAAAATGCACAGAAAGGTGTATAAATCATTTCCTATAAGCAGGGTATATCAGGCACATATTCCAACCTGTCCGTCAGGCTACTGGCTGTTTGGGTTTGCATCGAAGAAATATCATCCGCTTTATGATCTGGATGCAAAAAGATGGGATGCACTGGGGCTTAAAACCTGGTATTATACAACACATTTACACAGGGGAGCCTTCATGCTTCCGAAATATGTGGAGGATTTACTCGAGGAAGAGGAAACAAGGTAAAATAAATTAGAAAAACTATATCATAACCAAAGCGAATCAGGAGGGACAAAAATGAGCAGATTACTTATTATCGGATGTGGTGGAGTTGCGCAGGTGGCAATCAGAAAATGCTGCCAGAACAGCGAGGTATTTACCGAGATTATGATTGCAAGCAGAACCAAGTCAAAATGTGATGACTTAAAGGCAAAGCTTGAGGGAAAGACAAGCACAAAAATTGAGACTGCAAAGGTTGATGCCGACAATGTGGAGGAATTAAAAGAGCTGATTAATGCATACAAGCCGGATGCGGTTTTAAATGTTGCGCTTCCGTATCAGGATCTTACAATCATGGATGCATGTCTTGCGTGTGGTGTTGACTACATCGATACTGCCAACTATGAGTGTGAGGATACTGAGGATCCAAAGTGGAGAGCAATATACGAAAAGCGCTGCAAGGAGCTTGGATTTACAGCATATTTCGATTATTCATGGCAGTGGGCATATCAGGAGAAATTTAAGGAGGCAGGGCTTACAGCTATTCTTGGAAGCGGATTTGACCCGGGTGTGACCTCTGTTTATTCTGCATATGCGCTTAAGCATTATTTTGATGAAATACATACTATAGACATTCTCGACTGCAATGGCGGGGACCACGGATATCCGTTTGCGACAAACTTTAACCCTGAGATAAATCTGCGTGAGGTTTCTGCGAACGGCTCATACTGGACAGACGGCCACTGGGTAGAGACAAAGCCTATGGAGTGGAGAGCGCAGTACAATTTTGACCAGGTCGGAGAAAAGGATATGTATCTGCTTCACCACGAGGAGATTGAGTCACTGGCCAAAAACATTCCGGGAATAAAGAGAATCAGATTCTTCATGACCTTTGGACAGAGCTATCTCACACACATGAAGTGTCTTGAGAATGTCGGCATGCTAAGAACAGACCCGATCATGGTGGACGGAAAAGAAATAGTGCCAATACAGGTGCTTAAGGAGCTGCTTCCTGACCCTGCATCCCTGGGACCTCGCACAGTCGGAAAGACAAATATCGGATGTATTTTTACAGGTGTCAAGGACGGAAAGGAAAAGTCAATCTACATCTATAATGTATGCGACCATCAGGAGTGCTACAAGGAGGTTGAATCGCAGGCAATTTCTTATACCACAGGTGTGCCGGCAATGATTGGAGCCATGATGGTGGTAAAGGGACTCTGGAAGAAGCCGGGAGTGTTCAATCTCGAGGAGATGGATCCGGATCCATACATGGAGGCTCTTAATAAGTTCGGACTGCCTTGGCAGGTAGTGGAGAATCCGGTTCCTGTGGATTGCTACAAGACTGAGGATGAGTCAGTACATATGGATTAGTCCGGAGGCCGGTATGAAGATAGATGAATTAAGAACTCCCTGTTATGTGATAGACGAGGGAAAATTAACTGAAAATCTTTTGATATTAAACGGTGTTATGCAAAGGACAGGTGCAAGGATTCTTCTCGCACAGAAGGCATTCAGCGCATTTTATGAATATCCTCTTATCGGCAGATATCTAAGCGGGACAACTGCAAGCGGGCTTTTTGAAGCCCGCCTTGCACATGAAGAAATGGGAAAGGAAAACCATGTATTCTGTCCCGCTTTTTTTACCGCAGGAGATGGATGAGCTGGTAGAAATATGTGACCATATTGTATTTAATTCCGTATCGCAGTATCTGCTTCACAGGGATAAAATAGAAAAGGCTGATAAAAAAATAAGTGTCGGGCTCAGAATAAACCCTGAGTGCTCCACACAGGAGGGGCATGAGATATATGACCCATGTGCGCCGGGCTCAAGGCTTGGGATAACGAGAGAGGCACTCGATAAGGCTATTAAAAACGGGCTTGATTTATCACGTATTGAGGGTTTTCATTTTCACACGCTCTGTGAACAGGATTCGGATGCGCTCGAAACGACTCTTGCAGCGGTAGAGGAGAAATTCGGAGATTTGCTGTATGGACTTAAGTGGCTCAATATGGGAGGCGGACACCACATCACAAGGGCAGACTATGACATTGAAAGGCTTGAAAAATGCATTACGCATATGCGTGACAAATACGAGCTGGAAATCTATCTGGAGCCGGGAGAGGCGGTTGCGCTTGATGCAGGATATCTGGAGACAACGGTGCTTGATATAGTTGAAAACAATGGCATAAAGATACTCATTCTGGATACCTCCGCAGCCTGCCATATGCCGGATGTGCTTGAGATGCCGTACCGTCCGCCGCTTATGGACAGTGGCGAGCCGGGTGAGAAGAAGTATACCTACAGATTGTCCTCATGTACCTGTCTGGCAGGTGATGTGATAGGGGATTATTCATTTGACAGAGAGATAAAAACCGGTGACAGGCTGTGCTTTTGCGATATGGCAATCTACTCGATGGTCAAAAATAATACCTTTAACGGCATGCCACTTCCGGACATTGCAGTAATGGATGAAAATAACGATTGTAAGGTTATCAGGAGATTCGAATATGAAGATTTTAAATGCAGGCTGTCCTAGAGCAGACGGCTTTTATATGCCGGCAGAGTATGCTCCCCACAATGGTACCATCATTATCTGGCCAAAGCGCCCGGGCTCATGGATTTACGGTGCCGGGCGGGCAAGAGAGGCTTTTGCGGAGGTGATATGTGCAATAGCAGAGTCTGAGCAGGCATATGTGCTCGCTGAGGCAGATGTGATAGACAATGCAAGGTCTGTTGTGGAAGCTGTCAGAAAGCAGAAAAACTTATCAGGAAAATTTCCCGGTGAAATTTATACAAATGGAGTCAGATGATGCCTGGGCCAGAGATGTGGGGCCGACCTTCGTGAAAAATGAGGATGGTGCTGTCAGAGGAATCGACTGGTGTTTTAATGCCTGGGGCGGCAAGGTGGACGGACTGTACGCAGACTGGACAAAGGATGACAGAGTAGCGGCTTTATTTTGCAACAAAGCCGGATACGACATGTATGATGCACATCCGTTTGTCTTAGAGGGTGGAGCCATCCACACAGACGGAGAGAAAACTGTGATAGTGACGGAAAGCTGTCTGCTCAGCAAGGGCAGAAATCCGGAATTGTCGAAGTCTGAAATAGAACAGAAATTAAAGAATTATCTCGGTGCCGAAAAAATTATCTGGATTCCTTATGGAATATACAATGATGAAACCAACGAGCATGTGGACAACGTATGTGCATTTACAAGCCCGGGGCATGTGGTGCTTGCGTGGACTGATGACATGGATGATCCACAGTATCAGATGTCCTTAGCGAACCTTGAAATATTGGAAAATGAAACTGATGCAAAGGGTAGAAAAATTGAGGTTCACAAGGTTTACATTCCAAAGAATCCGGTGTGTATCACAGAATATGAGCTTTCGGGCTTCACCTTTGAGGAGGGTGAGGATGAGCGCGAGGCAGGAGAACGCTTAGCGGCAAGCTATGTGAATTTTTACATCACAAACGGCGGTGTGCTCATTCCACAGTTTGGTGATGTGATGGATGAGCCTGCACTTAAGGCAATCGGAAGCCTTTTTGAGGGAAGAAAAGTGTATCCGATATATGCGCGCGACATAATTGTTGGCGGGGGAAATATACACTGTATCACACAGCAGATACCACAGTAATTTAATTGGTTGTAATCGTTTTCGGTCTCACAGAGGCTTGGGAAAAGCCCATTGTGAGACGACAGGATTAGAAAGGTGAATAGTATGAGAGAGGTTACAATTGCTGCAATCCAAATGAGCTGCAGCCGTGACGTAAAAGAAAATATTGAAAAAGCAGCAAAGCTTATAAGAGCTGCGGCAGAGGCAGGAGCACAGATAATACTTCCTTCGGAGCTTTTTGAGAGACAGTATTTCTGTCAGGAGAGGCGGTACGATTATTATGACTATGCAAAGCCACTTTCTGAAAATGATGCGGTGCAGAGCATGAAGGCACTTGCAAAGGAGCTTGGCGTGGTGATTCCCGTGAGCTTTTATGAGGCGGGAGAGGGCAGACAGCTTTTCAACTCAGTGGCGGTGATAGATGCCGATGGAGAGGTGCTTGGAATATACCGAAAGACACATATCCCGGACGATCATTATTATCAGGAGAAGTTTTACTTCACACCGGGAAATACAGGCTTTAAAGCTTTTAAGACAAGATATGCAACAATTGGAGTCGGCATATGCTGGGATCAGTGGTTCCCGGAAACGGCAAGAGGCATGGCTTTAAAGGGCGCGGAGATACTTTTTTACCCTACAGCCATAGGCAGCGAGCCGATATTGGAATGTGACAGCATGCCACACTGGAGAAGGTGTATGACCGGACACGCAGCCTGCAATCTGATGCCGGTTGTGGCGGCAAACAGGATAGGCACAGAGGAGGTTGTACCGTGTGCAGAAAACGGAAACCAGAGCTCTGCAATGACATTTTATGGTTCTTCGTTTATCACAGATGCGACCGGAGAGGTTGTTGAGCAGATGGACAGAGTATCGGAGGGCTTCATACTCCACAGTTTTGATCTGGATGAGCTGGAGAGTGAGAGAAAGAGCTGGGGACTGTTCAGGGACAGGCGGCCGGAGATGTATGGGGAGAATTAGTTTAGATTACCCTAATGATTGCAAATTAATTTAAAGTTAATTTAAAACACAGGATATAGCAAAGGCGCTATATCCTGTGTTTTTTTACCGGCGGCAGCTTTTACGATTCTGTAAGCCTGTGACCGGTTAAGTGGCTTGTTTCTGTATGTTCTTTTGGAAATATACATATTATTGTTTCAACAGCACCTTGATGTCTTCCTCCGGTGTGGTAATAGGTGCAATCCCATAGTTTTCTACCAGAAAGTTCAGAATGTTAGGAGAAAGGAACGCCGGTAGAGAAGGACCGAGACGGATATTTTTTATACCAAGATGTAACAGTGTTAAGAGGATGCAGACTGCTTTCTGTTCATACCAGGAGAGTACAAAGGAAAGCGGAAGCTCGTTTACTGAACATCCAAATGCATCCGCAAGTGCTATTGCAACCTGTATCGCGCCATAAGCGTCATTACACTGTCCCATATCCATCAGTCGCGGAAGACCACCAATTTCTCCGAGATTTAGATCGTTGAAACGAAATTTTCCACATGCCAGAGTCAGGACGATACTGTCAGGAGGCGTCTGTTTTACAAATTCTGTATAGTAATTTCTGCCCGGTTTGGCACCATCACAGCCGGCAACCAGGAAGAAATGACGGATAGCTCCTGATTTTACGGCCTCTATTACCGTATCCGCATGGGACAGGATTGCTGAATGACCAAAACCGGTTGTTACCTGTGTGCCGCCATTTATGCCTGTGAAGGTCTGATCCTCCTTGTAACCATCGAGCTCAAGTGCTTTTTCAATAACAGGAGTGAAATCCTTCTGTTCATCGATATGAACAGTACCAGGGAAGGCAACCACTTCTGTTGTGAACACTCTGTCGATGTAGCTGCTTTTTGGAGGCATCAGACAATTTGTGGTGTAGAGAATAGGAGCAGGAATATGATCAAATTCTTTTTGCTGATTCTGCCATGCTGTTCCGAAATTTCCTTTCAAGTGAGGGAATTTCTTTAAGAGTGGATATGCATGGGCAGGGAGCATTTCACCATGAGTGTAGATATTGATTCCCTTTCCATTTGTCTGTTCAAGCAAAAGCTGCAGGTCCTTTAAATCGTGTCCGGTTACTACGATAAAAGGTCCCTTTTCCACCGTAAGCGTAACATCTGTTGGCTCCGGTGTTCCATAGGTTTGTGTATTTGCCTTGTCTAGAAGTGCCATGCACTTTAGATTGATTTCACCTACCTTGAGAACTGTTGGAAGCAGTTCATCCATACTTTCTGCGTAACCAATCTTGAACAAGGCTTCACAGAAAAACTGATTTACCTCGGGATCTTCAAAATTCAGGACATATGCATGATAGGCATATGCAGCCATTCCGCGAATACCAAAGAGAATAAGTGACTTCAGGGAACGGATATCTTCATCAGCATTCCATAGCTGTTGCATATCATATTCGTCAGTTCGTCCACAAGGAGACTGACATTTATTACAGCCGCCAGCCAGAGAGGCTTTTTCTGCTCTGACCTTTTGTATCATATCTTCAATTGCTGCATTATCAAAGCTTACATTTGTAATTGTGGTAAATAAGCCCTCGATAATGGTCTGCCAAGTCTTTTTTGAAACAGCTGATGTGTCATCGACAGCTCTAGCCAGACCAATCAGTGCGCCTGTCAATTCATCCTGTAACTGTGCAGTATCTGCCTTTTTTCCGCAGACACCTATATTTCCGGTACAGCCGGTGCATCCGGCCGTTTGTTCACATTGAAAACAAAACATCTTTTTTTCCTCCATCAGTAGTTTTTTTATGTTTCTGATAGAATAATAGCGTTATAAAAACAACTTGTATGTTTGATTTCCAACATAAAGAATACTTTTGAAAAAATTTGTCTATTTTAATCAAGCAATTCAATCAATTTATCAAGAAATGCCTCTTCCCCAAAAGTATTAAGCTTGAAAAACACAGCCTGGCTTCCACCTGCCGTAATTGCGGAAAGGTGAACAGGCTCCTCGCCATTTTGAAAAAGTGTAACATTGAGACTTACCCTGTTACCACCGGTATAGCTGAAGCGTTCAAATACCCTGACGCTGCAACGCGCATCTTGGCTTCGAAAGTCACTGGCATCCTCCAGAGATGCTGACACACTGCCATTTATTATTCCGTCTTCAATCGTGGAAAGTAACTGGTCAAAATCCCTATTGATAACTCTTTCTATTTTTGCCATATACAAGCCCTCCTCTTTCATCATATATCATAATTGTGATAGGTTTTCTTGATCATTAGTATATCACATGGAAAATAAGTATGCACGAAAATAGTTCACCTACACCTATAGCCTGCATCTACAGCTTAAGCTGCCTTAATCCTTTAACAATAATAAACATAGTCACAAATTCAGCTGCCGGAAAAGCAAGCCAAACACCTGTCATTCCGAAGGCGGCTGAAAGTGCGAATGCGAAAATGCTTATAGCGATAAAACCACGCATGATAGATGCCGCGAACGCATATTTTACGGACTCAACGGCGCTTAGGATAGCAGAACCTACTATATTGATTCCGGCAAAAATAAAGCCTGTAAAGTAAAGGCGCAGTCCGCTCTCGGCATACGAAGCAAGCCGGGCATCGTGCTCGCTGTTGAAAACAGATGTCACAAAAGGTGCAAAGGTGCATATGAACAAAATGAGCAGTGCAGCAATTAAGAGAGACGAAACGACAGCCATCCTGAGTATCGAGCCTACATTTTTTCTAAGTCCTCTGCCGTAATAGTCGCTGATAAGAGGCTGTGAACCCTGTGCTATTCCGTTGAACAAAGCTACAGCGACCAGTGATGTATTGGCAACCACACCGTATGCTGCCACGCCGATATTTCCTGCAAGCCTCAGGATAATCATATTGAAGACAATAGTTATGACACCTGATGATATCTCAGCAACAAAGGAAGAAACACCAACCTGGCAGGAGTAAAAGAGTCTCTTGACAGATGGAACCGTCGGCTTAAGCTTTACGGAGCATTTGTCTGAGCAGAAATGAATACAGCATATCAGGATGCCTATAATCGGTGAAATAGCGGTAGCTAAAGCGGCTCCCTCCATACCAAGTCCAAGCGGGAACATGAGTATGTAATCAAAAACAATATTAAAAAGGCTGCTGAAAAGTGTGGCGCACATGGCAATGGATGGTGCGCCATCATTTCTTACGAAAGCGTTGCACACATAGTTGCACATGAAAAACGGCGTAAAAAGCATGAAAATACGTGTATAGTTTTTACCGGTATTTATAATTGCCGAATCTCCGCCGAGCAGCCCTACGAGCCTGTCCGGAATGAAAATACCAATCAATATGAATATAATGCTTATTATAATACACCACAGCAGGGCATGAAAAAAATAGCTCTCGCTGGATGTATCGCCCTTATTTTTCTCTACGACATATCTGATGGCGGAGCCTACTCCGATCATTGCGCCTATGGCAAAAATCAAATTGTATACAGGCAGCACCAGATTGAGAGCGGTGATACCGTTTGAGCCGACCGCCTTTGATATAAAGAAGGTGTCGGCAAGTATATATAATGACATACCAACCATGCCGAGTATGTTTTGTGAGACATATTTTACAAATAATTTTTTCATAATAGCTATATTGTAAATGCATCTGTTATTTAAATCAATGACATTTTTTTGCCGGCCGGGATGAAAAAGTACAAAATAAAACATTTTAACTATTGAAATATTTTTCCGGTATATTATAATGAATATGTTGAAATAAATTGGGATTACTAAAGGAGGATAATTATGGAAAACAATAAGCTTTCAACAGGTTTAACCGTATGGTTATGGATTATTTTCGTGCTGAATATTCTTGCAACAATTGGCTGGATTGTCGTTGCGCTGGGGGCTTCAGTCGTAGGAGCTACTTTAGGATTAGGTGCGATATATGTCGTACTGTGTTTCATTAGCGTTATACTACAGATTATCATAACTGTTTCTATCGGTATTTTGCTTTTCGCACACAAAAAGATTGGTTTGGTGCTTATTTTTGCACTTGCAGCCATGGGATTCATTGTAAGTATGGTTACATATGCTATTGCAGCACAGCTTAGTGCCGGTAATATTGTCAAAGCAATTATTTCAGCTATTCTTATGCCGGCTATTACATATTTATTGGCAAAGAACGACATTGCAAATGGCACAATAGCTTAGAGCAATAAAAAATAAGATTCTTAAAAATGGACAAGTATTTGAAAATCAGTATATTATATGATATATTTTGTTGCATAGAAACAGGTTGTTTATACATGGTATATATATTGATGAAGAGGAAAAGCTATGAACGATAAAAGAAAGATAATAGCAATATTTATAATTGTTGCGATAGTAGCTGCACTGGCTGCAGTTGCCACATTTTTTGTGATTAAGTCAGCAAAAAACGAGGCTAAAGGCTCGTCACAGATGACGGAAACAGCCACAGAGGATAGTTCAGACAAGGAAGACCCGCAGCATACGGGCGACAATGCCGGCTCAATGAGTGTTACAACTGATGAGGGAGCTTCTGCGGATGAGACACAGATACTGTCTGCAAGCACTGTTGCGGAAAATAGTAATCTGACCTTCGGAATTGATGTATCTAAATATCAGGGCACCATAAAGTGGGACAAGGTTGCCGCAGGCGGAATTGATTTTGCGATGATACGTGTGGGCTACAGAACCCAGAAAACAGGTGAGATGTGTGTTGATACAAATGCCAGATACAACATGCAGGAGGCACAGAAAAATGGCATAAAGGTTGGAGTATATTTCTTTTCATCAGCAGTAAATGAAACAGAAGCCATTGAGGAGGCAGACTGGGTAGCAGACTACATCTCAAAATATCAGATTACATATCCGGTGGCATTTGACTGCGAGGGCTTCACAGACTCAGCCAGCAGACAGTATGGCATGTCATCAGAGGCCCGCACCAAAGTAGCTGAGGCATTTTTGCAGGAAATATATAATAAAGGATATACACCTATGTTTTACGCTGCAATGAATGAGTTGTCGGCAAACAGCCAGTGGGATACTAAAACACTTGAGAGCAGGTACAAAATCTGGGTGTCACAATATCCGGATACAGCTTACCCGGAAACACCACAGTCATCTTATGAGGGCACACATGCCATGTGGCAGTATACCAATAAGGGAAAGGTGTCAGGGATTGATAAGCCGGTAGATTTGAATGTTGCATACTTTGGGTTTGATGAAACAGAGTCTGCAAAAAATGGGGATGCGGCTGACAATGCAACAGCTGATCCGGAAGCAGGTATGAAGTTTTCGGATGTAAATGAGACAGTAACTGCCAAGGAGAGCGTCAATCTGAGGGATATTCCAAGTCAGGGCAATGACAGCACAATTAAGGCAACGCTCAATAACGGTGATACGGCAGCAAGAACAGGAGTCAGTGACAGTGGATGGTCACGTATCGAATATAATGGACAGACATACTATGCCATTTCAAGCTACCTCACAACAGATATGAACTATGTAGTTCCCGGACAGGACGGAAGTGGCAGCGGAGACGGACTGAAGACAAAGTTCAAAGAGTGTAATGATACTGTCACTGCAAAGATAGAGGTTAATCTGCGTGCACTTCCGAGTGTCACAAATCCGGATGCTACAGTTATCGCAACTATAAAAAATGGGGAAACAGTCACTAGGACCGGAATCAATGAGGAGTTTGGCTGGTCACGCGTGGAATATAATGGACAGACACTTTACTGTGTGACAAGCTATCTGAGTGTGCAGTGATATAATGAACGCAGTGTTTTAGAGAATAAAGTCAAAAAATTAAATGTTATTAAGCTAAAATCATGCATAAAGTAGAAATAGTGAAAAAATGTCATGGATATAATGATAGAATTGTTTAAAAGAGTGCGTTAAAATACAAAATAATGAAATACGTAAGTAAAGGGGCATTTTATGGAATATTCAGCAATTTTTCATGACATGGATAAAAGATTCTGCTATGCGATAGATAAGGATTTGTTTGTGATACGCGTGCAGGTAAAAAAGGATGATATGAAGGAGGTAATCCTTCACTATGAGGACAAGTATATACCAATGGAGCGCAAGGATACGCGAATGACTCTTCCTATGAAGAAGGTAGCCACCTCACAGTTTCACGATTATTATGAAGCACAGCTTCAGATGCATCTGATATGTCTGAGATACTTTTTTGAATTTACGGACATGCAGGGTGAAAAGGTATATTACGGCAATTATGAGTTCGATAAGGAGTGCATCACAAACAGGGACAGAATGTTTGACTGCCCGCAGAATCTCAGAGAGGAAGAGATGTTTGAGGTGCCACAGTGGGCAGCCAACAAGGTAGTGTATCAGATTTTTCCATCGCGTTTTGCCACAACACAGCCGGTGGACAAAAAGCTGTGGTATAAGGCGCCGATTACGCCTATGGATGATTTGCATGGCAATCTCAGGGGAATCATAGAGCATCTGGATTATATTAAAGATCTGGGAATCGATGTGGTGTATCTGACACCAATCTTTAAATCAAATTCATGCCATAAGTATGATACTATTGATTATTATCAGGTTGACCCATCATTTGGCACAACAGAGGGCTTAAAGGAGCTCGTACAAAAATCTCACGAGCGTGGCATGAAGGTAGTGCTGGATGCGGTATACAATCACACAGGAAGAGAATTTTTTGCATTTCAGGATATACTTGAAAAGGGCGAAAAGTCAAAATATCTCGACTGGTATTTTATCGATGAGCTGCCGCCTAGGGGTGAATGGGGAGAAATTCCAAACTTCAAATGCTTCGGCTATTACGGTGGAATGCCAAAGCTTAATCTGAAAAATCCTGAGGTTGAAAAATACATCACGGATGTTGCCTGCTACTGGATTAAGGAATGTGATATTGACGGATGGAGACTGGATGTAGGAGATGAAATCAGTCATTTCTTCTGGAAGAATTTCAGAAAGGCAATCAAGGCAGTAAAGAAGGATATGCTGATAATTGGTGAGATATGGCACTACGCAGGAGACTTCCTAGAGGGAGATGAGTGGGATACTGTGATGAATTATCCATTCTACCTGAATCTGATAGACCTGCTTGCAGACGAAAAGATTAATGTCAGCCAGTTTGTACAGAATCTGGGATATCTGAAGGGGCGCTTAAACAAAAAGTGCTATCCACTGATGTGGAACCTGATTGACAGCCATGATACAGCAAGATTTTTACATCTATGCCATGATAATAAGAAAAAGCAGCATCTAGCAGCAGCCTTTCAGCTGCTAATGCCGGGAATGCCTATGGTCTACTATGGTGATGAGTATGCAATGCCTGGAGCAAATGATCCGGACTGCAGACGAGGCATGTACTGGGATGAGGAATACCAGGACAAGGAGATGTATAATTGGTATAAGAAGCTCATGCAGATTAGAAAAGCACATGCATGCATCGTAGAGGGCGAAATGATTGAGACAATCACAAATGACGATGATGATACGATTGTTATGATCAGAAAAAACGGCGATGAGACAATCGCAATGCTTTTCAATTGCGGCAGCAGTGTAAAGGAATTTAATGAGTATGCCAAGAAATATAATCTGCTTACAGATAGCGCATTTGACGGAAAAGTAGACGGGCTTGACGCTGCCGTAATTGTGCTTTAAAAATTATATGGATTATCTATAAGAAGTCATGGAGCTTTGCACATCAGGTAAACGGAAAGACGGTAGAAGCAACGAAAAATAGGTAAATCGCAGTAAAATAATTTTATATGAGTTTTTATGGACAGGAAATTGCAGGCAGCTGCTTTTTCCTGTCTTTTTGCATAAAATCAATTCTGTTGAGGTAAAATTGAGATTGACATT
>ENA-OQKL01000113-OQKL01000113.1-human-gut-metagenome-genome-assembly--contig:-NODE-113-length-28175-cov-3.580184_pt1 | contig 28175 bp, 31 predicted proteins | sample MGYA00242779_ERZ504800 | MGnify/ENA primary metagenome ERZ504800 (study PRJEB26092, sample SAMD00036410) | human gut metagenome | host: Homo sapiens | study: EMG produced TPA metagenomics assembly of... | reverse complement strand
AAAAAACTGAAGCAGCTCATCGCAGACGGAGAAAGAGAGGAAATGCGTATATGATGATTAAATACAGAGTGCATGATGTGGCAAAGGATCTGGATGTGCCGAACAAAGAAGTGCTGGATATCCTCGGCAAGTACGTAAAAGAGCCGAAAAAGCACATGACGGCGTTAGAAGAAAACGAGCTCGATATCGTTTTTGACCGCTTCACGCAGGATCATGCCGCACAGAACTTTGACGCGTACTTTGCAACGCGCAATGCGGCAAAGACCGAAGAGAAGCCGGCCGAGAAAACAGCGGAAAAACCGAGCGAAAAAACCGCTAAGAACACGCAGGAGCCGAAGAAGCAGAACGTGAATAGCAATAATAATCGCAACAAAAATAACGATCGCCGCAACAATAACGGCAATAACAGAAACCAGAACGCACAGCAGAATAAGCCGCAGCGTTCTGCGCAGAACAACCAGCCGAGCAACAACACTCCGGCACAGGAGTCCGCAAGCGAAGCTCCGCGCCGCCGCGTGGTCGATACCAGAACGGTCAACGTCAACATCGACAAGTACAACGAAAAGTACGACCGTCTGGCGTACGACAAGGTGAAGAACGACACCGTTGCCGCAAAGCAGAAGATCAACCAGAAGAGCCAGCGCCGCGGCAAGCCGCGCAGCGCAAAGCGCGAGACGGAAGCGGAAAGACTCAACCGCATCGCGGCAGAACGCAAGGCGAAGGCCATCACCATCACCGTGCCGGATGAGATTACCGTCGGCGAGTTTGCCCTCCGCCTGAAGGCAACGAGCGCCGAAGTCATCAAGAAGCTCATGGCAAACGGCGTTTTCGCTACCATCAACGACACCATCGATTTTGATACCGCCGTACTCATTGCCGATGAGTTCCACGCAAAGGTTGAAAAAGAGGTCGTCGTCACCATCGAAGACCGCATCATTGACGACAGCGAAGACGACGATGCAAACCTTGTGCCGCGCGCACCGGTCGTCGTTGTCATGGGCCACGTTGACCACGGCAAGACCTCCATTCTGGACGCCATCCGCCACGCAAACGTTACCGCGGGCGAAGCCGGCGGCATCACGCAGCACATCGGCGCATACCGCGTCAATATCGACGGCAAGGACATTACGTTCCTTGATACGCCGGGTCACGCCGCCTTCACCACCATGCGTGCAAGAGGCGCCATGGTTACGGATATCGCCGTGCTGGTCGTCGCAGCTGATGACGGCATCATGCCGCAGACGGTAGAAGCCATCAACCACGCTAAGGCAGCGGGCGTTTCCATCATCGTTGCCATCAACAAAATGGATAAACCGGCCGCAAACCCGGATCTCGTCAAGCAGCAGCTCACCGAATACGAGCTCGTGCCGGAAGAGTGGGGCGGCGACGTGCCGTGCATCCCGGTTTCCGCACACACCAAAATGGGTATCGATGATCTCCTTGAAATGATTCTGCTCGTTGCGGAAATGAAGGAGCTCAAGGCGAACCCGGACCGTGCCGCAAAGGGCACCGTCATTGAGGCGCGCCTCGATAAGGGCCGCGGCCCGGTTGCGACCGTCCTCGTGCAGAACGGTACGCTGCATACCGGCGACATCGTGGTCGCAGGTACCACGGTCGGCCGTATTCGCGCCATGATGAACGAGCGTGGCGAGCGCGTAAAGAGCGCAGGCCCGTCCGTGCCGGTTGAGGTCACGGGTCTCAACGAAGTGCCGGTCGGCGGCGATACGTTTAACGCCGTTTCCGACGAGCGTCTGGCACGTGAGCTCGTTGAGCAGCGTCTTACCGAGCAGAAGGAAGAGATGTTCAACTCCCAGACAAAGGTTACGCTGGATAACCTCTTCGAGCAGATGAAGGAAGGCGAGATGAAGGAACTCAAGGTCATCGTCAAGGCCGACGTGCAGGGCTCTGTTGAAGCTGTTCGTCAGTCCCTCGAGAAGCTCTCCAACGACGAAGTGCGCGTGCATGTCATTCACGGCGCGGTCGGTGCAATCAGCGAAAGCGACGTCATGCTGGCAAACGCCTCGAACGCCATCATCGTCGGCTTCAATGTCCGCCGGACCCGGTCGCGGAGGAAAATGCAAAGCGCGACGGTGTCGATATGCGCCTCTACCGTATCATTTATGACTGCATCGAAGAGATCGAATCCGCTATGAAGGGCATGCTCGCACCGAAGTACCGCGAAGTGTTCCTTGGCAAGGCAGAGTGCCGCGAGGTCTACAAGATCACGAATGTCGGCATGGTCATCGGCGGTCACGTCACTTCCGGTAAGATCGTGCGCGGCGCGCAGGTGCGCCTTGTGCGTGACGGCATCATCGTTGCCGATGATAAGATTGCTTCCCTGCGCCGCTTCAAGGACGACGTGAAGGAAGTGCAGGACGGCTACGACTGCGGCATCACGCTGGAGCGCTTCAGCGACATCAAGCTGGGCGACATCCTCGAAGCCTACGAAATGGAAGAGTACAGAGACTAAAAGTCGGTTCAGCCGCGTCCCCATCGCGGGACGCGGCTTTGCTTTAGAAAGGCATTCCCTATGAATTTGAACGAATACGTTCTCGCGAATCACCAAACGGCGCTGGAGCTTTTGCGCACGCTGTGCTTAATCCCGTCGCCGAGCCACCACGAAGAAAAGCGTGCCGCATTCTGCAAAGCGTGGCTTATGGACCACGGCGCGGAAAATGCTTTTATCGATGAAGCGAAAAACGTCATTTACGAATATAACGCCGAAAACGATGTGCCCGTCGCAATTTTCATGGCGCATATCGATACGGTTTTCCCGGAGTCTGTGCCCCTTGAACTGACCGAAAAGGACGGCAAGTGGTTCTGCCCCGCTGTGGGTGACGACACCGCGAACGTCGCTTTGCTTATGCTTATGGCGGCTTATGTCGCAAACGAAAAGCCGAAAACGAACGGCGGCATTGTATTTGTCATGAACTCGTGCGAGGAGGGTCTCGGTAACTTAAAAGGCAGCCGCGCTTTAAACGCACGGTACGGCAAGCGCATAGAGCAGGTCATTTCGTTTGACGGTTACCTTGACGGCATCGTCGGCATGGCGGTCGGCTCTCTGCGCTACAAGGTCACAGTGAAGACCACGGGCGGTCACTCGTTTGTCGATTTCGGAAACGTAAACGCCATTGAGCGCCTTTCTGCCATCATCACGGAGCTCTATCAATACAAAGTTCCCGCAGGCAGCGCGAAAACGACATTCAATGTCGGTACGATCTCGGGCGGCACGACCGTCAACAGCATCGCGGCACAGGCGGAAATGCTGTACGAAATGCGCTCGGACGATTACGCTTGCCTTATGGATGCCAAGGCATATTTTGAGAAAATACTGGAAGAATTTAAAGCAAAGGGCGTAGACGTCACGGCAGAGCTGCTCGGCGAGCGCCCCTGCGGCAACAAAGAAAATCACGACCCGCGTCAGACCGCACTTTTAACACAGTGCGCAGACGCGGTGGAAAACCATTTCGGTACGCGCCCGGGCGTATATGCCGGCTCCACAGACTGCAACATCCCGCTTGCAAACGGCATTCCTGCCGCGGCAATCGGTCTTTGCATCGGCGCCGGTGAGCACACACGCGGCGAGTGGATCGAAACAGAAAGTCTGAAGGCGGGCTTTAAAGTTGCAGCGGAGCTCATTTCCGCGCGCTTCCTGCCGGAAGAGAAAGGAGAATAAACGATGCCGAGTTATAAATTGGGCAGAACCACGGAGGATATCCGCCGTGAGGTTTCCGCTATTTTAAGAGAACTCAAGGATCCGCGCGTCAGCGGCTGCATGCTGAGTGTGGTGCGTGTGGAGGTCACAAACGACCTTTCCTACTGCACAGTGTATGTCAGCGCCATGGAGGGCATGGAGACGGCGGAAAATGCCGTTAAGGGTCTTAAAAGCGCCGCGGGCTATGTACGCCGCGAGCTCGGAAACCGCTTAAAGCTGCGCCATGTGCCGGAAATGATCTTTAAGGCACGGATTCCATTGAGTACAGCGCCAACATTTCGCGCATTCTGCACGACCTTGAAAACGAGAAAAAATAAGCTTCCCGTAAAGATTCAAAGAAAGGAGTGCTTTTGGGTGTGATTTTCGCCCGAAAGCTTGGTCACGCTTATGGCAAATCTGGAGGATGCCGCACATTTCCTGCGCGGCGCAGACAAAATTTTGATCCTCAGCCACCGCTCGCCGGACGGCGATACGCTCGGCTGCGCTTCGGCGCTCAGCCGCGCACTCATCGCGCTCGGCAAATCGGTCATGTTCCGCTGTGCAGACCCCGTGCCGCCGAAATTCACATACCTTTTTGAGGGCATCGAATACGGCGAGTTCGAGCCGGAGCATATCGTGACGGTTGATGTGGCCGATAAAACGCTGCTCGGCTCTTTGGAGCCCTACGGCGACAAAACGGATTTTGCCATCGACCACCACGCGTCCTGCCGTCCGTTTGCCAAAGAAACGTGGGTAGAAGGCACCGCAGGCGCGGCATGCGAGCTCATCGCGCGTTTGATTCCGGCGCTCGGCGCGGAGATCACGCCGAAGATCGCGGACTGCCTTTATACGGGCATTTCCACCGATACGGGCTGCTTCCGCTACCCGAACGCTTCCGCAAACACGTACCGCATCGCGGCGAACCTTTTGGAGCACGGTGCGAACGCCGCGGAGATCAACCGCCTGATGTTTGATACCAAAAGCCGCGCTGCCGTAGCGCTGCTGAAACGCCTGTACGGTGACATGGAGTTCCACTGTGACGGTAAGTGCGCGGTGTTTTGCCTGACGAATGACGTCATCGCAGAGACCGGCGCTTCCGAAGACGATCTCGACGGCGTTTCCGCCATGGTGCGCCAGGTGGAGGGAGTTCTGCTGGGCTTTACGCTGCGCGAGCGCGAAGGGGGCGTTTGGAAGGTCTCCATGCGTGCCACGAACCCCGCGGACGCGTCCGTCGTCTGCGCCGAATTCGGCGGCGGTGGGCACAAAGGTGCGGCAGGCTGCTCCCTTACGGGCGAGCTTGAAGCGTAAAAGCGCGCGTGGTAGCTGCCTGCGGCGAAGCCATCAAAGCGCTCGAAAATAAGTGAAAATCGGCAATTTAATTCAGCTGTAAATCAGGTGGGAGGAGTTCACATGAAAGAATTAACACCCGAAGAAATTCGCGCCATCACAGAAAGCCGACGTGGCTTTTTAAAGCAAGATGCAAGTGACGAGCCGGAGGGCTACAAGACCGACCAGCAGAAAATGCTGCCGCAGCCGCCGCTGACGAAAGCGCCGGTGAGCGATGCGCGTATCGATCTGCCGCGCGATTTTAAGCCGCTTGGCCTCGAAAAAGACCTCTTAAATGTCATTTTCAACCGCTGCTCCTCCCGCGTTTATACGGAAGAGAACCTGTCCCTTTTGGAGCTTTCGTTTTTGCTTTGGGCAACGCAGGGCGTAAAGGGTATCCGCGGCAAAAAGTATGCAACGCTGCGTACCGTGCCGTGCGGCGGCGCAAGACATCCGTTTGAAACATACCTGCTCGTGCGCCGTGTAGAGGGCTTAAAGCCCGGCAAATACCACTATCTGCCGCTCGAAAATCAGCTCGAGTATCTCGGTGAGGTGGAAAACATCGAAGACGTCATCGACAAGTCCCTGTGCGATCAGCACTGGGTGAAAAAGTCGAGCGTTGTGTTCTATTGGTCGTTCGTTCCGTACCGCACTGAGTGGCGATACGGCATTTTCAGCCACAGAGGTTCCCTTGTTGATATGGGCCACGTGGGCGAAAACCTGTATCTTGCGTGCAGTGCTTTAAATCTCGGCACCTGCGGTATCGGCGCATACGACCAGAATTTGTGCGATACGCTGTTTGATTTGGACGGCGAAGAGGAATACATCATTTATACCGAGACCGTCGGCACCATCCGCGCAGAAGACAAAGACGCGGAAAAGGACTTCTACAAATTCGTGGAAGAGGCGGGCTGGTAATACGGAGGCAGCATGGAAGGCATCATCGTTTTGGATAAACCGCAGGACTTCACGTCGTTTGACGCCGTGGCGGTCGTGCGCGGGTTGACGCGCGAAAGGCGCATCGGCCACACGGGCACATTAGACCCCATGGCAACAGGCGTTCTGCCGCTTTTGCTCGGCCGCGCTACAAAAGCCGTGTCGCTTCTGCCGGAAACCGCAAAGACCTACGAAGCGTCTTTTCGGTTTGGCGAAGCGTATACCACCGGCGACGTGACCGGCGAAGTCATCAAAACGGATGAAACCCCCGTTTTAAGAGCTGCGCTCGAAACTGCACTGGATTCTTTTCGCGGCGATATTTTACAGGTGCCGCCTATGTATTCCGCTGTCTCCGTCAACGGACAGAGATTATATAAGCTCGCGCGGCAGGGCATCGAAATAGAGCGCGAAGCGCGGCCCGTACATATTGCGGAGCTCACGCTGCTCGAATATAACGAGAATGAAAAAACCGGCAAGCTGCACGTCACGTGCTCGAAAGGCACGTATATCCGCACGCTGATCGAAGACATTGCCCAAAAATGCGGCACGGTCGGTGCCATGACGGCGCTCAGAAGAACAGCAGCGTGCGGCTTTACGCTCGCAGACGCCGTCTCGCTTGATACATTAAAGGCGATGAAAGAAAACGGGGAAAGCTTTGATGAAATTCTTCGCCCCGTGGAAAAGCTCTTTTCGATGCTCACTGCCGTGTCTGTCACACCGGCGCAGGCACAAAGATATTTAAACGGCGGTGCACTCACAATTTCGCGCTGCCGTGCACCGAAGATCGCCATGCCGGAGGGCACGCAGGTCGCGCTGTACGAAGACGGCGAGAAGTTCTTGGGACTTGCTCGCGCGGAAAACGGAGAATTCAAATACGTTAAGTCATTTTCAAAAAAATGAGAGGGAATCGGCACATGCACGTCATTCGCAATACGGAAGAAATACGAAAGTTCATCGGCGAGAAAAAAACGGCGGTCGCGCTCGGCGCGTTTGACGGCCTGCATATCGGGCACTATAAGGTCATTCGCACGGCGGTGGAAAGCGGACTCACACCCGTTGTTTTCACGTTTCGGGATAATCCTGCGGAGTACCTTACAGGCACCTGCTGCTATCTCACCACCGTTGAGGAGCGCATGCGCATTTTGGAAAGCTGGGGCGTGGAGTATGTCATCATGCCGGATTTTGCACAGGTCGCAGAGTGGCCCGCGGAGCGCTTTTCAAACCTTCTGCGCTTCGGTTTGAACGTGAAGCGCATCGCCTGTGGCGCGGATTTCCGTTTCGGTAAGTTCGCGGCGGGCGACACGGAGTGGCTGAAAAAGCTCTGCGAAGCCCACGGCGGCGAAATGCACGTCGTGCCCACAGTGGAATATAAAGGCGAGCGGGTCAGCGCCACGCGCATCCGTAAAGCGATTGAAAACGGCGAGATGGAAGACGTCACCGCCATGCTGGGCAGACCGTTCGGCTTCTGCTTTGAGGTCGTGCACGGCAACCACATCGGTCATACCATCGGCACGCCGACCATTAACCAGAATTTCCCGCCGCGCTTCGTGCTGCCGCGCTTCGGCGTGTACGCCTCCGCCGTGTATGTGGACGGCAAAACCTACTGCGGCGTGACGAATGTCGGCGTAAAGCCCACCGTCGGCTCCGACCACGCGCTTTCTGAAACCTGGATGCCTGATTTCACAGGCGGCGACCTGTACGGCAGAACACTGCGTCTGGAGCTTTTGAGCTTTGTCAGGGACGAAAAAAAGTTTCCCGATTTAGACGCGCTGAAAGCGGAGATCAGCCTGAACGAAAAAACCGCAAGAACGCTGTTTGAAGCGTTTGAAAAGAAGTAAAAACGAAGGAAGTTCTCATGTGAGAACTTCCTTCTTTTTACTGTGTAGTTAGCCTTGAATGTAGTAACACCGAAGTATATGAGTAGGTTCCAAAAAATGTTGAGTTAATGTACCACTTAATCGTATCATTTCATCTTTATACACCCTTCTTTGTCCAGAGAATCCGCTAAAATAAACCTCTCCTTGGAAAATTCCATTTCTCATTACATTTGTGCTTCCACTAAAATTTGCACCAGTAAACATGGGCTTTACAGACCAATGAAAATATGTACCATCATACCAGGTTGTAAGAATACAGCTCGGGAAAGTTTCATCAGCTAATGTAGATATATCAGAATCTTTAGAGCCGTCGATGGTTACAGTAAGTTTTTTCACCGGGTGACAAGACGTAAGGATTAAGTTCAGTTCCTAGTTCGTCCGCGTTTTTTGCGGAAGCATAAGGGGTGCAGAAAATCAAAGAAGAAAAGATTAAGGAAAATACTAGTAATAGTGAAATTGCCTTTTTTCTGGTTTTGAACATTAAAAACACTCCTTTAATAATATTTATTTGTGAAAGAGTTGTGTGAATTTCTTTCACCAATAATATAGCATAATATGAAATAATTGTCAATAGATATTTACTTTTTTGAAAGTATATGTTATAATTGACACATCAAAAGAAAGAGAGGTAAAAATATGCTCACCCCAATCGACATGAAAGAATGGGAAAAAACCTGCCGCGAAAAAACAGGACTCGGGTTTGAAACATTCAAAACCGTCACGCATTGCGATGCCGAAACGCTCGATGCGCTTTTGGAAGCCGCGTCGGGCAGCATAAAGGGAACCATGTATTTCGATTGGCTCATGGAGTACCTCTCTTTGGCGCAGAGCGGCAAAAACGCCGATGTAAAAACCGTCGTTGACGACATCGACGCCCTCATTGAAATGCTGGGTATCACGCCGGAAGCGTTCGAGCGGTACTGCGGCAAAACGACCGAAGACGTCAAAGCCGCGTTTCAAACGCCGCTCACCGAGCGCGAACAGCTGCTTTTCCGCATTTTAAGCCTCAAAGGCTTGCTTGGCAGCCTCCATAACCGTGCCGCAAGCATTGAAATGCTTGAACATAAATAAGAAAACCCTCGCTGTGCTTCAAACGAACACAGCGAGGGTTTTGTATGTAAACGCAAAAATCACTCAAAATATTCAAAGCAGCCGAGCGCTTTTACGCCGGAGCTGACGTGGCAGCAAATGCTGATGGGGAGTTTGTAAAGCTCAATGCTGTTGTCATCAAAATACTTGCGTATTGTCTTGCGCCACTCGAGCGCGGGCTTGATGTCGCCGGAGTACGCCGCCGCAATGTGCACCTTTTTGCCCGCAAAACGCGTTTGCAGGTCTTTTTCGAGCGCCTTCAGCATCGTTTTTTCGGCGTTTGCCATGCCGCGCACCTTCGCGTAAGCGTCCAGCTTGCCGCCCTGAATCTGCAAAACGGGCTTGAGGCCCAGCAGCGTCGCGAGCGCCGCCCCGGCCGGCGTCACACGGCCGCTCTTTTTTAAGAGCTCCAGTGTATTTACAGCAAGGTAAATGCTCGCGTTATACGCGGTGTTTTCAAGCTGCACGCAGATTTCGGCAGCGGTCAGACCCTTTTCGGCCAGCGTCAGCGCGTCCAGAACGGATTCGCGCTGCGTGATGGAAATGCGCTTGTTGTCCACAACGCATACGCGGCCGTTGTATTCCGCGGCGAGTGCCTTTGCAGTGTCGCAAGAGCCGCTCAGCGCCGAAGACATCGGAATGTGCACAACGGAATCGTGCGTCGCGAGCGCCTCCTCCCACATCGCCGTGAGGGATTCCGGCGAGGGCTGAGAGGTGGAGACCTCTGCGCCGGCTTCCAGCATTTCAAAGAAGTGCTCATACGTGCAGGTGACGCCCTCAAAATACTCCGTGCCGTCTACGATGAACGGCATGGGCAGAAGATAAACGCCCAGCTTTTTCGCTTCCTCGCGGGTGATGCCGCTGTTTGTATCGGTAACAACTGCAATTTTGCTCATTAAAAATATCCTTTCTCCGGCGGAAAAACTTCCGCGCCCATAACGCCTTTTCGCATCGTTTGTGTTCAGCCTTTCACGGGTAAACTTGCTTTTGCACGGTCGTTTCGATAATTAACTGTTTAATAGTATACGGATTTCAAAAGCTTGTCAAGATGCACAATGTCGAAAATGTACGAGTTTCGCAAAAAAGGCAGGAAGAGCTGTGAAAAAGTCGGTTTTGGGCCGGACGTTTTCGCTATTTTGCACGGAACGAAAAATCTGCGCCGCAGAGGAAAAACCGCTTGCAAACTTTGAAGAATTATGCTATACTTTCAAAGTGCCCGTCCTCGGATCAGGGACTAACCCTTTTGGGAGACATCTCCGCAGGGATAACACCGACCCAGACCTGTGAGCGCGGCAAATATTTTAGAAAAGGTGGAAAACACAATGCTGAAGAGCGAAAAGACAGAGATCATCAAGAAGTACGCACGCCATGAGGGTGACACGGGTTCCCCGGAAGTTCAGATCGCCGTTCTCACCAAGAGGATCAACGACCTCACCGAGCACCTCCGTACCAACCAGAAGGATCATCACTCCCGCCGCGGCCTGCTGAAGATGGTCGGCCAGAGAAGAAGCCTTCTCAATTACCTCATTAAGGTTGACATCGAGCGTTACAGAGCAATCATTGCAGAACTCGGTATCCGTAAGTAATTTTTTGCCTTTTTTCAGCTGCGCGCGACCCGCGCAGCTGATTTAATATCTGCACAAAATGATTCCAAGGGCTGTTTAGCAGTGAAACGGGCGCATACAGGTCGTAAAACACGTGTGCGTCGGTTTAATTGTTAAACGGTCTGCGGAGTCGGAAAATCCCGGCTTTCGGGGGAAGGAAAATAACCTTTATGTTTGAAAATTTCAGAGTATTTGAAACGGAATTTGCCGGACGCCCGCTGAAGATCGAAACCGGTAAAATGGCACAGCTTGCAAACGGCGAGTGCCTTGTCCGTTACGGTGAGACCACCATCCACGTGGCAGCCACCGCTGCCGCAAAGCCGCGTGACGGCATCGACTTCTTCCCATTAAGCGTTGAGTACGAAGAGAAGATGTACGCCGTTGGAAAAATCCCGGGCTCTTCTTAAAGCGTGAGGGTCGCCCGACCGATAAGGCGATTCTTGTCTGCCGTATGATCGACCGCCCCATCCGCCCGCTGTTCCCGAAGGACATGCGCAACGATGTTTCCATCGTCTGCACCGTCATGTCCGTTGACCCGGATTGCTCCCCGGAGATTGCCGCACTCGTCGGCACCAGCGTCGCGCTGTCCATCTCCGACATTCCGTGGGACGGCCCCATCAGCGGCGTTTCCGTCGGCCTCATCGACGGCGAGTTCATCATCAACCCGACGGCAGAGCAGAGAAAGCTCTCCCAGATGGCTGTTACCGTCGCTTCCACCGATGAGCGCATCGCAATGATCGAAGCCGGTGCAAACGAAGTGTCCGACGAGGATATGTTCAACGGCATTATGGCAGGTCATGCGGAAAACCAGAAAATCATCGAGTTCATCAAGGGTATCCAGAGGGAGATCGGCAAAGAGAAGTTCTCTTACCCGTCCAATAAGCCGGACCCGGAGATGTTCGAAGAAATCCGCGATTTCGCCATTGATGACGTGAAGGCCGCACTCGATACGGACGACAAGACCGTTCGCGACGAGAGACTCAAGCCTGTTTACGAAAAAGTGCACGAGCACTTCGACGAAATTTACCCAGATCAGGCGGCAAAGATCGACGAGTGCATGTATTTGACGCAGAAGTTTGTCGTGCGCCGCTGGCTGCTCGACGAGCAGAAGCGTGTTGACGGCAGAGGTATGGATGAGATCCGTCCGCTTGCCGCAGAAGTCGGTCTGCTGCCGCGCGTACACGGCTCCGGCATGTTCACCCGCGGCCAGACGCAGGTGCTTACCGTTGCAACGCTCGGCTCTACGCGTGACAACCAGCTCCTCGACGGCATCGACGACGAAGAGTCCAAGCGCTACATCCACCACTACAACTTCCCGTCCTATTCCGTAGGCGAGACGAAGCCCTCCAGAGGCCCGGGCAGACGTGAAGTCGGTCACGGCGCTCTGGCAGAGCGTGCACTTGTGCCGGTTATCCCGCCGGTTGAGGAGTTCCCGTATACCATCCGTCTGGTTTCCGAGGTGCTTTCCTCTAACGGTTCCACGTCTCAGGGCTCCATCTGCGGCTCTACGCTGGCGTTGATGGACGCAGGCGTGCCGATTAAGGCGCCGGTCGCCGGTATTTCCTGCGGCCTCATCACCGAGGGCAGCCGCTGGATGACCATGGTCGATATTCAGGGCCTTGAGGATTTCTTCGGCGATATGGACTTTAAGGTTGCCGGTACAAAGAAGGGCATCACCGCCATTCAGATGGACCTGAAGATTCACGGCCTCACGCCGGAGATCATCAAGGAAGCGTTTGCAAAGACGCACAAAGCAAGAAATTACATTCTGGACGAAGTTATGCTGCCGGTTATCGCAGAGCCGCGTCCCGAGCTTTCCAAATATGCACCGAAGATGCTGTCCACCGTCGTGCCGGTCGATAAGATCCGCGAGGTCATCGGCTCCGGCGGCAAGGTCATTCAGAAGATCTGCGCCGAGTGCGACGTTACCATCGATATCGAGGATGACGGCCACTGCTATGTTGCGGGCATAGACATTGAAAAGTGCCGCCGCGCTATGGACATCATCGATACCATCGTCAACGACCCGGAGCCGGGCTCCTATTACAGCGGCCGCGTGACGAGAATCATGGACTTCGGCGCGTTTGTGGAGATTGCCCCGGGCAAGGAAGGCCTTGTGCATATCTCTCAGCTCGACATCAAGCGCACGGAGAACGTCACGGATGTCGTCAATGTCGGCGATATCGTGAAAGTCAAGGTGCTTGAAATCGACGATAAGGGCAGACTGAACCTCTCCCGCCGCGAAGCGCTGATCGACCTTGACGGTGCCGTGCCGGAGAACGTCCTGCCGGAGAAGCAGCCGCGCCGTGAGCGCAGCGACCGCCCGCGCGGAGACCGTCCGCGCCGCGACAGAAACGACAGACACTAAGTTCGATAACGGGGGACAAGCCGAGGCTTGTCCCTTTTTGTTTTCTAAATCAGAAAGGCATGATAAACATGAAAACGAAACTTGTTTTGCTCGGTACGGGAACACCGAACGCCTGCCCGTGGGCGAGCGGCCCGGCTTCCGCCGTCGTTGTCGACGGCCATGCGTACCTCGTCGATTTCGGACCCGGCGTCGTAAGACGCGCAGCGGAAGCGTACCGCCGCGGCGAAGATGCCCTTAGACCCGATCTGCTCGATACCGCGTTCTGTACGCATTTGCATACCGACCATACCGCCGGGTTTGCGGACCTCATTTTCACCCCGTGGGTGCTGGAACGGGAAAAACCGCTGGGGGTCTTCGGCCCGAAGGGAATCCGAAATATGGCGCAGCATCTGCTCTCTGCCTATGCGGTCGATATCGATTTTCGCCTGCACGGCTTTGAGCGCGCGAACGAAAACGGCTATAAGGTGGAAGCGACGGAGATTGAACCGGGCGTTATGTACGAAGACGAGCGTGTTACCGTGGAGGCGTTCACCGTCAGCCACGGCACACTCGAAAGCTACGGCTATAAGTTCACAACAAAAGACGGGAAGACCGTTGTCATCAGCGGCGATACCGCCCCGCTCGACATCGTCGCAGAAAAGGCCAAAAACTGCGATATTCTGCTGCACGAGGTCGAGTATGCCGCCGGCATTGCCGCGCGCGAACCGAAGTGGCAGAAATATCACCGCGAGGTGCATACGCTCAGCACGGACTTAGCCGAGGTTGCGAAAAAAGCGCAGCCGAAGCTGCTCGTCACCTACCACCGCATTTACCACATGAATATTCAGGATAACGCCATTGATGTCGAAGCCGAAACGCGCCGCCGCAGCGACCTCATTTTGCAGGAGATCCGCGATGCGGGCTACACGGGCAAGGTCGTAAACGGCGAAGACTTAGACGTTTTTAACGCCTGAGTTTTTGCAAAAAGGCTTTCTTTTTACGTTGTTTCCATGTATAATGGAGCAGAAAAGAGAATGGGGAAAGGACGTTTTTGCCGCGAATTTGCGGTGAAAACAAATAAAATCATGGATTTAAATACAGTAAAAACCGTTGTGGTGAAAATCGGCACCTCAACCTTGACATACGAAAACGGCAAAATGAACCTGCGCCGCATCGATAAGCTTTGCCGCACGCTGTGCGACCTGCAAAACGGCGGCCGTCGCATCGTGCTCGTTACGTCCGGCGCCATTGGCGTGGGCATGGGCAAGCTCGGATTGCCGGAGCGCCCGGACGACACCGCCAAAAAGCAGGCGCTTGCCGCCATCGGCCAGTGCGAGCTGATGTTTGCCTACGATAAATTCTTCGGCGAATATCATCAGAACGTCGCGCAGGTCTTGCTCACGGCAGATGTCACCTCGCAGCCCATCAGCCGCCGCAACGTGGAAAATACATTCCGTGAGCTGCTCGATATGAACGTCATTCCGATCGTCAACGAAAACGATACCGTTGCGGTCGATGAGCTCGAGGGTCGCAATTTCGGCGATAACGATACGCTTTCCGCCATCGTCGCCGGCATCATCAACGCAGACGTGCTGATGATCTTAACGGACATCGACGGCGTATACGACAAAAACCCGAAGGCCTATCCCGACGCAAAGCGTCTCAGCGTCATCGAGAAGATCGACGACGAGGTGCGTGCCATGGCGGGCGGGGCAGGCTCCGCACGCGGTACAGGCGGCATGGCGACAAAAATTCGCGCCGCAGAGATTGCAGGGCGTGCAAATATCCCGACATATATCCTCTCCGGCGAAGATCCGGAGAACCTCTACCGCATTTTCGACGGTGAGGACATCGGCACGGTGTTCATGCCGTAATTTACAGAAAGGAACACAACGCGTATGACAGAACTTCAAAAAATGGGTGCCGCAGCCCAAAAAAGCCGCCGCCGTTCTGCGCACCGCGGGCGAAAAAAACGCGCACGGCATTAAACGCCGCCGCGGCTGCCCTGCGCGCGCGTCAGGCAGAAATTCTTGCCGCGAACGAAGAAGACCTTAAAGCCGCAAAAGAAAACGGCATGAGCGAAGCCATGCTCGACCGCTTGGCGCTCACGCCTGCCCGCATTGAGGGCATGGCAAAGGGTGTGGAAGACGTATCCGCCCAACGCGACCCCGTGGGCCGCATTTTAAGCGGCGAAACGAACCCCAAAGGGCTTAAAGTGGAAAAAATCACGGTGCCGATGGGTGTTATCGGCATCATTTACGAAGCTCGTCCGAACGTGACGAGCGACGCGGCTGCGCTGTGCCTTATGGCGGGCAGTGCCGTCATTCTGCGCGGCGGCAAGGAAGCGTTCCGCTCCAATAATGCCATCGCCGAGATTCTGCGCGATGCGATAGAATTCGCCGGCCTCCCGCGCGGCAGCGTTCAGCTTGTACAGGATACCTCCCGCGCGTCCAGCGTGGAGCTCATGGGCATGACGGAGTACCTCGATTTGCTCATTCCGCGCGGCGGCGCAGGGCTTATCCGCGCCGTGGTGGAAAACGCCAAGGTACCGGTCATCGAGACCGGCGTCGGCAACTGCCACGTGTATGTCGACAAAGACGCAGACATCGAAATGGCGGCGAATATCATTTTCAACGCGAAAACCTCCGTCCGTCCGTCTGCAACGCCATCGAAACGATCTTGGTGCACAAGGACATTGCCGAAGCGGCGCTGCCCGTCATCTCAAATAAGCTCAAAGAGAAAAACGTAGAGCTGCGCGGCGATAAGCGCACATGCGAACTTCTGTCCGAAGCCAAACCCGCGACCGAAGCGGACTGGGCAACAGAATACCTCGATTATATCTTAGCCGCGCGCGTCGTAGACAGCCTTGACGCGGCTATCGCGCACATTGTGCAGTATTCTACCGGCCACAGCGAGTGCATCGTCACCGAAAACCTCCGTGCGGCGGAGCGGTTCACGGCACAGGTCGATGCGGCGGCGGTCTATGTAAATGCGTCCACGCGCTTCACGGATGGCGGCGAGCTCGGGCTCGGCGCGGAGATCGGCATCTCCACGCAGAAGCTGCACGCCAGAGGCCCCATGGGCTTAAATGAGCTCGTTTCCTACAAATTCATCATCCGCGGCGACGGTCAGATCAGATAAGCAAATAAAAGAGCGCGAACAAAAGCTCCGCACTGCCGCCTTCGTTGTAAAAGCAAAAAGGAGGAGTGCAAGCAAAAGCGTGCGCTCCTTGTCTTTTAGCAGCGTATCGAGAGGAGAAAGAGGTCTATTCGGAGCAGCCTGAAATTCCTTCGGTATTTCAGTTGACGTTTCCGCATTTCCCTGCGGCGATTTCTCCGTTGGCTTTTCCGGCGGGGGCGGCGCGTTATGCGCCGAGCGCCCCTGCATTTCCCGCGCGCGGCGCAAGGCTTCTTCCACGGCGCGTGCGTCCGGCATGTTACTCGGCATTTTACCCCGCCTTTCTCAAAGAATGTTCTGTAAAACGCCGCTCTCTTTCAAAAGCGGCAAAAGGTGCAAGAGCTTCAAAATTTTCGAGGCTTCATCCAGCTTTTTCTGCCGTGCTTCGCCGAGCAAAGGGCGCAGCGCCGCAAGCAATCGCGTGGAGTCATCCTCGCGGTTCGCGCTTGCCAAAAGCGGCGCGGCGCGCAAAAGCATCGCCGTCATCGGATCGCTGTTGTTTAGAGTGTTCAGCAAATTGAGCGGCGCGGCGGCCGCCGGTTTTTGCTGCACCGGCGGCGAAGCCGGGGCAGGGGCTTGCGGCGGATTCATGCCAAGCGAGTTCATCACGCCCTGCAGCTGCGCCATGCTTTGCGGGTCGTTTAAAATGGATTGTACGGCTGCGGCCAGGTCTTCCACCGCCGCTCACCTCCTTTCTATTTTTTGCCGCCGAGAGCCTCAAACAGTTTCTGCGCGGCGGGTGTGGAAAGCAGCTTTTTCGCGGCCTCCGGGTCGCTTAAAACGCGGTTTAGCTGCGAAGCCGCCGCGTTATTTTGACCGCCCATAATGTTCTGCAGGTCGCCGTTTTCGGCGGCGGCGCGCAGCGCTTCCGGCGTGGTGTGCAGCCGTTTCGCCGCCAAAGCCAAAAGCGATTGTATTTCACGTTCGTTCATGGTAAACCCTCCCTTTAGGGAAACTTCCGTTTACAGTTTATGCGCGGCGCGAAAAAATGAGACCTCATCTGCGTTAAATTCAAAAGAAGGAGAATTTTCATGAAACTGCTGGTTTTTTCGGATTCCCACGGCATGCCGCTCTATATGCGCGAAACGCTCGAAAAGCACAGAGACGTGGATGCCGTCATTTTTCTCGGCGACGGGCAAAACGATTTTCAAATGATGCGCGCCCTGTTCCCGAATATCGCATTTTACTCCGTGCGCGGCAACTGTGACCTCGGCTGCGCAGACGTGCCGGTACGCGAAATTTTAGACCTTGACGGCGCTAAAATTTTCTGCACACACGGGCACCTTTACCATGTGAAATCAGGGCTCTATACCGTTGTGTGCGCCGCAAGGGAAGCGGGTGCGAATCTTTTGCTGTTCGGCCACACGCACGAGGCGCTCGAGACCTACGACGACGGACTGTATATCTTAAACCCCGGCTCCTGCTCGGGCTTTCGCGCAACCTGTGGGTTGGTTGATGTTTCGCCCGCCGGGATACTAACAAATATTTTACACATAAATTGACATGGAGCGACGCAATTTGTCATTGACATTGCACAGATAAAATGGTAATCTAATTATAGCGTGTAGGTGCGGGTCATCCGCATTTAACATAAGGCAGATACGTTTTTTCGCACTGCCGAAAATTTAAACCATGGAAGGAAGAATAGAGTATGACCGAGTATGAAAGATGGCTTAGCGTCGAACTGGACGATCCCGACTTGAAAGAAGAGCTGCTTTCCGTTAAGGATCAGCCCGAGGAGATAAACGACCGTTTTTACAGAGACCTTGCCTTCGGCACCGGCGGCCTTCGCGGTGTCATTGGCGCAGGCACGAATCGCATGAACGTCTACACGGTGCGCAAGGCGACACAGGGCCTTGCAAACTACCTGAATAAGCACAACACGGAGGGTAAGCTCCTTTCCGTTGCCATTGCACACGACAGCCGCAACAAGGGCGTGCTGTTCTCCAAAGAGTCCGCAGCGGTGCTCGCCGCAAACGGCATCAAGGCGTACCTCTACCCGCAACTCATGCCGACCCCGGCGCTGTCCTTCGCTGTGCGTCACCTGCACTGTGATGCAGGCATCTGCGTTACCGCAAGCCACAACCCGGCAAAGTACAACGGCTATAAGGCCTACGGCAACGACGGTTGTCAGGTAACGGAAGGCATGGCAGACGGCATTATGGCGGAGATCGAAGCGCTCGATATTTTCGCGGACGTGAAGAAAATCCCGTTTGAGGAGGCGCTCGCTTCCGGCAAGGCGGAATATATTGGCGAAGAGACCGTCAACGCGTTCATCGACGCGGTTTACGGCGTGAGCATCCTCGGTAAGCCGGCGGATAACCTCAAGCTCGTCTACACCCCGCTCAACGGCAGCGGCAAAATGTGCGTGCTGCGCATCCTCGACCGCATCGGCGTGAAGGACATCACCGTTGTGCCGGAGCAGAGCGAGCCGGACGGCAACTTCCCCACCTGCCCGTACCCGAATCCGGAAATCCGCGAAGCACTCCAGAAGGGCCTTGATCTCTGCAAGACCGTAAAGCCCGACCTGCTGCTCGCGACCGATCCGGACTGTGACCGCGTAGGCATCGCCGTCAACCAGCACGGCGAGTATGTGCTCATGACCGGCAACGAAGTGGGCATTCTGCTCCTGAACTTTATTGCACAGTGCAAAACGGAGCTCGGCACCATGCCGAAGGACCCGGTCGCGGTCACGACGATGTTTCCACCGATATGGTCAACGGCATCGCGAAGGATTACGGCATTGAAATTCGCCGTACCCTCACCGGCTTCAAGTATATCGGCGACCAGATCGCTTTGCTTGAGAGCGAAGGCCACCCGGAGCGCTACCTGCTCGGCTTTGAAGAGAGCTACGGCTACCTCTCCGGCGGCTATGTGCGCGATAAGGACGCCGTGGACGGCAGCATGATCATCTGCGAAATGGCTTCCTACTACAAAGAAAAGGGCATGACGCTCGTCGATGCCATCAATGTTCTGTACGAAAAGTATGGCTACTACAAGAACGCCCTGTGCAACTTCGCGTTTGAGGGCGAAGACGGCATGAAGAAGATGAATTCCATCATGGATCATCTGCGCCACAACGCTCCGGCAGAGATTGCCGGCTTCAAGGTCGTCGGCGACAGCGACTATCAGCTTTCCGTGCGCACAGAGGGCGCGGAGAAGACGGAGATCACGCTTCCGAAGTCCAACGTGCTCGAGTATCGTCTGGAGAACGGCAGCAAGCTCATCGTCCGCCCGTCCGGCACAGAGCCGAAGATCAAAATCTACCTCTCCGGCAAGGGTAAAACCGCCGCAGAGTCCGATGAGATCATCGCAAAAATGGAGAAAGCGGCAACCGAACTGCTCGGTCTGTAATTTCTACATAAGCTAAAAAAGGGGCAGAGTTCCGGTTTTCTCCGGGGTTCTGCCCTTTTTGCGCAAAAAGATGTCCTGTGATGTCCTCTTGGCTGTCGCTTTTTGGCTCACCTCAGCAAGAAAAGAAAATATGTTCGAGAAAACCGTTGCTTTTTTTCGACGGATTTAGTATAATAGAGGCAGTAAAAAGAGTTTCACCTTTGGAAACCGCAGCCTTTTGAAAAAGGTTGGCGAAAACTTTAACCACGCTCGACGGAAACACAATCCATCAGGAACCATAACCCAAATTTCAAAAGAAGTGAGGATATAACCATGGCGAAGGAAAATAAAAGCCCCGTAAGCAAAAAAGTGGAGGACATCAAGCCCGAAGACAAGCGCAAAGCGCTGGAGACTGCGTTGACGCAGATTAAAAAGCAGTTCGGCGAGGGCGCTGTTATGCGCCTTGGCCAGAACAACGGCATGCACGTGGATGCGATCTCCACCGGCTCTCTTTCGCTGGACCTCGCGCTCGGTATCGGCGGTCTGCCGCGCGGCAGAATCATTGAGATCTACGGGCCGGAATCCTCCGGTAAGACCACCTTGGCGCTCCACTGCGTCGCCGAAGGCCAGAAAATGGGCGGCAACGCGGCGTTTATCGACGTGGAGCACGCACTTGACCCGGTCTATGCGTCCGCGCTCGGCGTAGACGTAGATTCTCTGCTCGTTTCGCAGCCGGATACCGGCGAACAGGCGCTCGAGATCACCGAGGCGCTCGTGCGCTCCAACGCCATCGATGTTATCGTTGTGGACTCCGTGGCGGCGCTCGTTCCGCGCGCGGAGATCGAGGGCGAAATGGGCGACAGCCATGTCGGCTTGCAGGCGCGTTTGATGTCGCAGGCGTTAAGAAAGCTTGCCGGTGCCATCTCGAAGTCGAACTGCGTCGCCATTTTCATCAACCAGCTGCGCGAAAAAGTCGGCGTTGTCTACGGCAACCCGGAGGTCACACCGGGCGGCCGCGCGCTGAAATTCTACTCCTCCGTGCGTCTCGATGTGCGCAAGAAGGAGGTTTTGAAGAGCGGTACCGACATCATCGGCTCCCGCACAAAGGTCAAGGTTGTGAAAAACAAAGTTGCGCCGCCGTTCCGTGAGGTCGAATTCGACATTATGTACGGGCAGGGCATCTCGAAGGTCGGCGACCTGCTTGACCTTGCCGAAAGGCTCGAGATCGTGCAGAAGAGCGGCGCGTGGTTCTCGTATAACGGCACGCGTATCGGTCAGGGCCGCGACAACGCGAAGAACTTCCTGCGCGACAACCCGGATATTTTTGAGGAAATTTCCGAGCTCGTCCGTCAGAACGCGGATAAGCTCTACGCAAAGTCCATCAAGGGCGGCAGTGCGCCGAAGCCCGTTGAAAAGGCCGAGGAGGAAGAATCCCCCGAGCAGGCGGAGAACACCCGTAAGAACGTGCAGGCGGACATCGACATCACGGTCGATGACGACGAATAATGAAGATCACGGACATCGCCCCGCGCCGCCACAGGCTTTCACAGCTTTATATTGACGGCGAAGCGGCGGTGAAGGTGGACACGGAAACGCTTTTGCGCCGCGGTATTGCCATCGGCGACGAGCTCGACGATGAGGAACTGCACGCGCTTTTGCAGGCCTCCGCAAAGCACCGCGCCGAGGAAAAGGCGCTGTACCTTTTGGAGCACCGCGCCCACTCCAAAAAAGAGCTGGAAAACAAGATTACCCGCGCGGAATTTGACCGCGAGGCTGCCCGAAGCGCCGTGGAGCACATGGAAGAGCTGGGCTTACTAAATGACGAGGACTACGCCCGCCGCCTTGCAAACGAGCTTTTCACACGCAAAAAATTCGGCGCGCGCCGCGTAAAGCAGGAACTGCGCCAAAAGGGCATTGACGACGCGCTCATCGCCGCGGTGATGGACGAGTTTTCCACAGAACGTTCGGAAACAGAGGAAAACATCCGCGCCATTTTGGAGCGAAAATATCCCATGGCGCGCGAAGACGAAAAAGTGCGCCGCCGTGCCGTAGCCGCCTTGCAGCGCTACGGCTACGGTTTCGACGAGATCTTCTCTGTCTTAAATTCAGAAGAATGACCGTAAAACGGCGCTGCTTTGGTTGCAGGGCCGTTTTGTGCGTTGCGCGAGACGGACAGGGTGTGCAAAAAAGGCCTGATTTCCGGGCGGCAAGCGTGTTTTTGCGCGTATAATTGTATAATTTTTGTGAACGGGCGGCATTTCGATTGAAAAGCCGCTCGTTTTCTGCTAAAATAGGTAGCGGCAGAACAGAAATTATATAAGGGCATGGCTAAAGCTTGGATATGCACCGAGAAAGGGTTATATACATGGCAATTAAAGTGGGAATGGTCAGCCTTGGCTGTGCCAAAAACCAGGTGGACGGCGAAATGCTGATGGCGAACCTGAAAAACGCGGGCTTTGAGCTGTGCGATGACGCTGCGCTTGCAGACGTTGCAATCGTGAATACCTGCGGCTTTATCGACAGCGCGAAGCAGGAATCCATCGATGAAATTCTGGAGCTTGCGACGCTGAAAAAAGAGGGCCGCATCAAGAAGATTGTGGTGACGGGATGTCTTGCGGAGCGCTACCGCGAGGAAATTCACAAAGAGCTGCCCGAGGTGGACGGCGTGTTCGGCATCGGCGCGAACGCGGACATTGCGGCGTGCATTGAAAGTGCAATGAATGATTTTACGGAGAGCTTTCCCGAAAAGAGCAAAATGCCGCTGTGCGGCGAGCGCGAGCTTTCGACCCCGAGCTATTTTGCGTACATCAAGATTGCAGAGGGCTGCGACAACAAATGTACTTACTGCGCGATTCCGATGATCCGCGGCGGCTACCGCAGCCGCACGATGGAGAGCATTGAGGAAGAAGCGCGCGGTCTCGTTGAAAACGGCGCGAAGGAGCTCATCCTCATTGCGCAGGACACGACCCGCTACGGCATTGACCTGTACGGCGAATATTCCCTTGCAAAGCTGATGCGCCGCCTGTGCAAAATTGATGGCCTCAAGTGGCTGCGCGTGCTCTATTGTTACCCGGACGCTTTGACGGATGAGCTTTTGGAGACGATGGCGGAGGAAGAGAAGATTGTGAAGTATATCGATCTGCCGCTGCAGCACGCTTCCGCACGCGTTTTAAAGCGCATGAACCGCACCGGAGACCGTGAGAGCCTGACGGCGCTGATGAAGAAGATCCGCGAGAAGATTCCGGGCGTGACGCTGCGCACAACGCTTATTACGGGTTTCCCGGGCGAGACGGAGGAGGAATTCACCGAGCTTGCGGAATTTGTGAAAGACATTGAATTTGAGCGCCTCGGCTGCTTTGCCTACTCGCAGGAGGAGGGCACGCCGGCGGCTTTGATTCCCGACCAGATCGACGACGAGGTGAAGAACCACCGCGCGGAGATCATCATGGAATCACAGATGAACATTATGGACCGCCTTGGCGAAAAGCAGGTTGGGGGGGACATCACCGTGTTGACGGAGGGCTTTGACCGCTACGCCGAATGCTGGTTCGGCCGCAGCGCCATGGACGCGCCGGACATTGACGGCAAGGTGTTTTTCTCTGCGGAAACGAAGCCGTACTACGGTGAAATGGTAACGGTGCACGTGGACGAGGCCATTGACGGCGACCTGTTCGGTACGCGCGTCTAGACGGGAGAACCGCTATGAATTTACCGAATAAACTGACGATACTGCGCATCATCTTAGTACCGTTTTTTGTGCTTTTCATGCTGCTTTCCGGCGACATATTCCCGCACCACAATTTAGTGGCGCTGGCAATTTTCGGCATTGCGTCGTACACCGACCACTTGGACGGCAAAATCGCGCGGCGCGATCACCTCATCACAAATTTCGGCAAGCTGATGGACCCCTTGGCCGATAAGATCATGGTGATGTCGGCGCTTGTCTGCTTTGTGGCGAACGGCATGACAAACACGGTATTTGTGCTCCTTATTATGGTCCGCGAATTTGCTGTGACGTCCATCCGCCTTATTGCGGTGGAGCAGGGCAGGGTGATTCCGGCGAACAACTGGGGCAAGGCGAAAACCGTGTCGCAGATCGTCGCAATCTGCATCGTGCTGTTGACGCAGTATATTCTCGACCTTGGCGCATACGGCATTTTGGCTTTGCCGACGGAGACGCTTTCTCCGATATTTACATGGGTGAATTTTGTCGTGATGGCGATTGCAACCTTGCTCGCCGTTGTTTCCGGCATCATTTACGCCAAAGACGCAAAAGATTTATTTACAGAGCTGTGATTTGAATTTCGCGCTTACATTACCCCTTTGGAAGGACCTTAGCATTCCCTATGAAAATTACCGTTATCGGCTGCGGCCGTTGGGGCACGTTTATCGCGTGGTACCTCGATAAGATCGGCCACAGTGTTTCCCTTTACGGGCGGAAAAGCTCTGCCCATATGCAAAAGCTCATCGAGACCCGCACAAACGGGCTTGTAGAGCTGCCCGAAACCTTACATTTGACAAATTCTTTGGACGCTGTGAAAGACAGCGACGTGATTGTAATCTCCGTCAACTCGCAGGGCCTGCGCGGCCTGATGCGCGAGCTTCAGCCGTTTGAGCTGAAAAATAAAATTTTCGTGCTGTGCATGAAAGGCGTGGAGATTGAAACCGGCATGCGGCTTTCCCAGGTGTGTGCCGCGGAGTGTGACAGCTCAAACGCGGTCGCCGTTTGGGTTGGACCCGGCCATGTACAGGAGTTTGCGGCCGGTGTGCCGAACTGCATGGTCATTGACAGCGACAGCGAAGACGCAAAAAAGACGCTGGTGGAATCATTCGGCAGCGACCTCATTCGCTTTTACTACGGACAGGACCTCATCGGCAATGAGATCGGTGCGGCGGCGAAGAATGTCGTCGGCATTGCTGCCGGTATGCTGGACGGCCTCGGGCTTTCGACGTTAAAAGGCGCTTTGATGGCGCGCGGCACGCGTGAGATTGCGCGGTTGATTGACGCTTTAGGCGGCAACGAGCTTTCGGCTTACGGGCTTTGTCACCTCGGCGACTACGAAGCGACGCTGTTTTCGCCGTATTCGCACAACCGCATGTTCGGCGAGAAGTTTGTGAAAAACGAGCCGTACACCGATTTGGCGGAGGGCTATTACGCCGTGGACGCGCTTTTGCGCCTTGGCAAGATGGTTTCGGCCGATTTGCCGATTTGCCGCGCGGTATACAATGTGTTGTATAAAGGCGAAAATGCACACGATGAAGTCAACGCTTTGTTTACAAGGAGTATAAAAATGAGTTTTGAGCTTCAAGGCAGCGGGACGTATGAAGATGTCGTTTTGCAGGCGAAGGCACTCATTGAAGACGAGCCGGAGCTTGTGCCGAACATGGCAAACCTTTCGGCACTGTTGAATCTAACACTGAAAAACATCAACTGGGTGGGCTTTTACACGGTGCAGCCGGACGGCAATTTGCTGTTGGGGCCGTTTCAGGGTAAACCGGCGTGCATCCGCATCAAAGCGGGGCGCGGTGTGTGCGGCACAGCGCTTGCGGAGAAGAAAACGCTGCGCGTAGCGGACGTGCACGCGTTCCCGGGGCATATTGCCTGCGACAGCGCGAGCCGTGCGGAGATTGTGGTGCCGGTGATGAAAGACGGAAAAGTCTATGCTGTTTTGGATGTGGACAGCCCGTTTGAAAATCGCTTTACCGCAGGAGATGAGGCATTTTTAGAGAAAATCGCCGCGCTTTTGGCGGAAAAATTTTGAATCAATAAGCGGATGACCGCTTAAAAATAAGGGTACATACCCGAAAAATCAAAGAGAGGAAGCGTTTTTATGACGAATGAAGTGATTCAGAACATTTTGACCCGCTGCAGTGTCCGCGCGTATGACGACCGCCCGGTGGAGAGAGAAAAGATCGACACGCTTTTGCAGTGCGCTGTGCATGCACCGAGCGCGATGAACCGCCAAACATGGCATTTTTCTGCTGTTTTAAATCGCGAGAAAATCGCGAAGCTGACGGCGGCTGTGGGCAAGGCGCTCGGCAACGAGAAGTACGACATGTATAAGCCCGCCGCGCTTATCATTCCGTCGAACGAGCTGATCGGCGACACGGGTATCACTTCCTGGGACAACGCCTGCGCGCTTGAAAATATCTTCCTCGCGGCGCATTCCATGGGGCTTGGTACGGTGTGGATCAACCAGCTTTCCGACACGTGCGATGTGCCTGAGGTACGCGCCGTTTTGACGGAGTTCGGTGTGCCGGAGAACCACAAGGTATTCGGCATTGCGGCCATCGGTTATGCGGCAGCAGAAACGCCTGTGAAGGAGAAGAAATTCCCCGTTACGTATGTGGAGTAAAGAAGAGTAAAGTGAAAGCGTCTGCAAGGTTTGACCCTGCGGGCGCTTTTTAGTGGCTAAAAAGTCTGCCTTTGTCGTTCCGTTTACTGAACAGCTTTCCGGCGGCGGAATTTTCGATGAACCACGCGCGAAAAGCTTTGCGTACGGTAGGATTGAAATATACGCGCCGGGAAACGGGTGCGGCTATCTCCCACGATGTCAAATTAAAATCCTATTTCGTACTTTTATTTTTGTAACCGCTTGAAAAATGGGAGAAAAGGTGTTAGAATGGGCGTATGCGTGTTTAGAGCGCGGTTTAAGAATAGGCGTTATAGGGTATCAAAGGGGGAGAACGTTTGGAAAAAATAAAAAACGGGATCACGGAAGGTGTTATTTGGAAACAGCTTTTGCTTTTCTTCTTTCCGATCTTGATCGGCACTTTTTTTCAGCAGTTGTATAACACGGTTGACACGATCATTGTCGGTCAGTTTGTCGGCACCGAGGCGTTGGCGGCTGTGGGCACGACGGGCACGGTCATCAACCTGCTTGTAGGCTTTTTTGTCGGCGTAGCTTCCGGCGCAACGGTCATCATTTCGCAATATTTCGGCGCAAACGACCGCGAAAGTCTTTCTAAATCTGTCCACACGTCCATGGCGCTGGCGGTGGCGGGCGGCGTTGTCATTATGGTCATCGGCATTGTGACGGCGCGCCCGACAATGCTTGCGATGGGTGTACCGGACGACATCATGGATGACGCGGTTTTGTACATGAACGTGTATTATCTCGGCATCATCGGCAACCTGATTTATAATATCGGCACGGGTATTCTGCGCGCCATCGGCGACAGCCGCATGCCGCTGTATGTTTTGATTGTGTGCTGCCTTGCAAACGTGGTACTCGATTTATTGTTCGTGGTGGTGTTTCACTGGGGTGTGTTCGGTGTAGCGTTTGCGACGGTTTTATCGCAGCTGATCAGCGCCGTGCTTTTTGATGATCCGCCTGATGGGCACGCAGGAAGCATACCGTGTGGAGCTGCGCAAAATTCGCTTTCACAAGGATATTCTAAAGAATGTGGTCCGCATCGGCTTGCCGGCCGGCTTGCAGTCTGTGATGTATTCATTCTCGAATATCCTCATTCAGGCGAGTATCAACAGCTTTGGCACGACGGCTATCGCGGCCTGGGCGGCTATCGGCAAGATTGACGGCTTTATCTGGATGGTGATGAACGCGTTTGGCATTGCGGTGACGACATTTGCCGGGCAGAACTTCGGCGCACGCCAGTATGACCGCATGAAGCGCTGCACGCGTGTGGGGCTTGGCATGTGCCTTGGCACGATCATCGCGCTTTCTGCGCTGCTGTTTATTTTCCGCTATCAGCTTTTGATGTTCTTTACGGGCGATGCGGAGGTTGTAAATATCGGTGCGCAGTTCTGTTTGGTATTGGCGCCGTCTTACTTTACGTTTGTTTTTATCGAGATTTTGTCCGGCGCGATTCGCGGTGCCGGCGAGGCTTTGCAGCCGATGCTCATCACCTGCATCGGCGTATGCGGTCTGCGCGTCGTGTGGATATTGCTTATGGTTCCATATTGGCACACGATGCAGATGGTCGCGATGAACTACCCGGTATCATGGGTCATCACGGCGGTGATCTTCGTTATTTACTATTTGCGAGGCAAGTGGCTTGACCGCTGCATCAAACGCGAGCACGACCCGCAGCATGGCACTGCGACGGAAGCGTAAAGCAAAAAGCATCTCGGCATAGCTGGGTGTACGTAAGACAGTATTGCACTAAGATTGACGAAGCGGCACGAAACCGCATGGAGCTGATCGTGCCGGAGCTGGCGAAGCGAAACGGCGTGACCGAGAAACTGAAAGCCGACACCAAATGGAATGGGTACGGCAGATGAACGCTTGCAAGGCACAGGCAGAGGAAATTGTGAAAATCGAATTGATTTACGATTGAGTGAGGAAGTCCGGGCAGAAAACTGTTCGGACTTTTCTCATATATTCCAAAGTTGCGGTAGAACTGTTCACAAGTTTTATGGTATAATTTGAATACGAAAAGTGAGCAACAAATCGGAAGTTGGAGGTAATATGCTTATGAAAAAATTTCTTTCTTTGTTTTTGTGTCTTACTTGTGTGCTGACTTTAGTTGCGTGTGGAAAAAAGGTAGCTCCTATTACGTTACCTCAAACCGACGAGATTACATCTATTGATATAACTTTTGGGGAAAATACAGTAAGTCATTCAGACAAAACTTGGATAAGTGAAATAATCGCCGATATTTCCAGTTCTGAACCGACTAAGAAGGAAAGTGTTCAAGACTGTCCACAAGTGGAAAGTTATATCAAAATTGACGTCCAGTTTGAGACAGGAACAAGTACTATCTTTGCGTATGAGGATAGTGGTAAATACTATATTGAACAGCCTTATCAAGGAATTTATAAAATTGATAGC
>ENA-OQKL01000112-OQKL01000112.1-human-gut-metagenome-genome-assembly--contig:-NODE-112-length-28285-cov-2.999006_pt1 | contig 28285 bp, 28 predicted proteins | sample MGYA00242779_ERZ504800 | MGnify/ENA primary metagenome ERZ504800 (study PRJEB26092, sample SAMD00036410) | human gut metagenome | host: Homo sapiens | study: EMG produced TPA metagenomics assembly of... | reverse complement strand
TCAACGAATCTCTGGGTCTTGACGCGTCCGGCACCGATTTCGAATGCATGGACGTGCTTGCCAAGGCCACCGGCACCACCGCTCCGGCCGCGCTGCGCGGTCTTGAGACCGCCGACGTGCGTTTCGACCATGTCGTTGACATCGACGGTATGGAAGGTTTTGTCGAGCAGGCCGCCAAAGCTCTGTAAAAACTCTGTAAGCGAAGCATACTTTCACATCGTTAAAGCCATCTCCATCGGCCGTCCGCAATATGTGGACGGCCGTTTTTCGTCAAGGCTGCTACAGTTGCATGCTCGGAGGCGAACGAGCATGACAGCACCAACGATACCCGCATCTGAATCGGTACGACAGAAGCAACCGGCACAACAATCGAACCAGCCCGAACAGCCCCGGCGTAAGCATGATCGTCTCATCACCCGTGATATGGCGTTGGTCATGCTTGCGACGTTCTGTTTCATGTCGAGCAATATGCTTGCCAATCCGATCGTTGCCGGATATGCGGAATCGTTGGGCGCGGACGGCATGCTGATGGGTGCGGTGGCCGGGTCGATGAGTTTCATCTCACTGTTCTGCCGCCCTATCGCAGGCAATCTTTCCGACAAAACCAGCAAGCGCACGCTTGTGGCGGTTGGCACGGTGCTCTATTTCGCCGCCGGACTGCTGTACTATTTCGCAAACTCCCCCATCATGCTCATCATGGCTCGCGTGATCAACGGCGTTGGTTTCGCATGCTGCTCGGTCTGCCTGGCCACGTGGATGTCGCTTTTGCTGCCGATCCGGCATATGGGTGCCGGCATGGGATTGTATGGCACGATGAACGCGCTGGCTATGGCGGTCGGACCGGCATTGGGTATTCGCGCGCAAAAATACATCGGTTATCGTCTGACGTTTTTGAGTTCGCTGGTGCTGGCGGTGATCATGCTGATCGCCACACTGATGGTGAAGAATGGCGGACAACCGGTACGCAAAAAGCAGACTTCCATAACGGAGAATCCCTCCACTGCCGTAGACATTGACGGTTCTGCTAGCGCAACCAAAAAGCATCGTTTTTCGATCCGTTCGATTCTGGAACCGCGTGTGGTGCCGTTGTCGCTGACGTTCATGATGTTTGCGATAGCGTATTTCGCAAATCAGTCCTTCATCGTGAATTATGTTCAGTCTCGTCATCTGCCGGTATCGTCCGACCTGTTTTTCATGTTTTACGCGGTCGCGTTATTGGTGTTGCGACTGGGCTTGCGCGACCTGTTCGACAGCAAGGGCTTCCGTTTCTGGCTGACGGTCTGCTCGTTGGGCATGCTGGCGATGCTCGCATGCATGACGTTCCTGTTCAATGATTGGATGCTGTTGTTGGCTGCGATTTTCACCGCTGTCGGCTACGGTCTGATGAGTTCAGTCACGCAGGCGCAGGCCGTGGTAATCGCAGGCCGCGAGCGCAGTGGTATTGCGAATAGTACGTATTATGCGGGTATTGATTTGGGTATGTCGGTTGGTCCGTTTGTGGGTGGTTTGGTGTATGGGCGTTTGTCTGCTGTGTGGTTTTATCCGGTGTTTATGTTGGCGATGCCTGTTGCTTGGTTGATTTATTTGTTGTGTGTGAAGCGTGTTTCGCGGTAGTTGTTGGCATCGTGTGCGAGGTTTCTGCCGTAAACCATTCCAAGCGCGTGTCGTTCTAACTGTTTTTGCGGTCGGTCGTATTTTCCATATACGGCAATATGACCGACCGACGCCCATCCTGGCTCGTGCAAGGCGTCCATGCCGAAGGGGAGATGTCAAGATCGGCCCTTGCCGCCGTATTCCGTTCCAGCCTTTCCGGCTATTTGACTTGGTGGATTTTGTTGCCTTTGACCATGTAGGCACGTCGGGCCATGTCGATCATGGGCTGGTCGAATCGGCTGTCTGTGTAGAATTCGTCCACTCGAACGTTGTCTCCGTAGAGTTCGCGGAATCGTTTGGGCTTGTTGGTGTTGAAGTTGAGGTAGTTTACGTTCAACGTGTTGCCGTCGATGGTGGACGAGACCAAATGTTGCACGCCAAGCCTGCGGCAGGCCTCGCCCACGGTGATGTCGAACGAGGCGGTGAGGATCACATCGTCTTCGCGTGGCTCATACCAGGGTTTGATGCGCTTCATGTTCTGATCCCAGAAGGCGTTGACCAATTCTTCGAATTCCAATGATTCGGCCAGTTCGCTTAAATATCCGTGGCATAGCTTGCCCACACCGTATTCCATTTGATCGAACGTGGCTCGTCCGAGCTTGTATTTGATGGCATAGCGCAGCACCGGGGCGATGTACCGCAATACCTTCGGATTGTATTTGGCCGAAAACAGGTACAGGTCGAACAGGCTTTCTCCGTCATAGATGGTTCCATCGAAGTCGAATACACGCATGTATGCAGCTCTCACTTCCTCGTATGCGCGCATTCAATACGCGCCATTGCATCTCATGCTAAAGTCCGAAGGCTGATTCCTTCTTACACCAAGGTGAACGGCCGGCGACCGCAATGTGCACAAATTGCACATCTCAATGCACATTCGGTTCATGTCACGTTTGGAAGGAGGAACCACCGACAACAACACAGTCGGACCGCTATTCGCCCCATAGGAGCCGTTCGCGCTGCTGATACTCCTCATCGAACAACGGCTGGGCCTTCGTGTCGATGAGCTTGGCGAATTCCAGATCCTCATCTCGTTCCACCCGATGCTCAGCCATATTCCATTGGTCATGGTACGTGTAACGCAATGCCTCGGCATCCGTTTTCAGAACATGCGACCGGTAAAGGTCCCGTTCGAATAGAAGCGTATCAACCAGCCATCCTGGCTCGTCCGGAAACTTGCTGATGCCATTGACGTACTCCGCACGATACGCGTCATGGACAAGGACAGGCAACGCATCGATACGCAAAAGCTCCTTGAACATGATAAGCCGTCCGATTCGACCGTTGCCGTCCGAAAATGGGTGAATCTTCTCAAACGTCCAATGGACACGGGCGATCTGATACGGTTCATCCTCAAGTTTCGTGCACATATCAAACAGCCTGTCCATAAATTCGGGAACATCCTGCGGCAGCGCAGTCCTTGTCGGAGTGACAGGATTGCCAATAAAGTCCGGCCGAGTCTTGTAGCCGCCCACGTTGAAAAGCGAGTCGGAGACCTGTCTGGTGCCCTGCTTGAGAATGGCATGCAGGTGACAGACCATATCCCGGTCCACCGGCTCATCAGCATGGTCGAGAATCCAACGGAACGCAGCGAAATGATTACGGGTTTCCAACGCATCGTCAGGATTGACCTGTTCGCTGCCATCCGTGGTATAGGTACCGGTGGCAAATAGCTGCGCGGTCTGTTTGGCAGTAAGGGTGGAACCTTCCATATGATTGGAATTCCATGCGAACTGGATTTGTGTAGTCGTGTAAATGCCGTCACCATATCGAGTATCACGCTCTCGGATAAGACGCTCCACGATACGTTCCGCCATAACCCCATCCTTCCTTCATTCCGCTCGACTATCCTCCCATGGTAATTCATTTAGGCTAGAAACCGTGGTGGATGTCGTATATCCTGCAGGTTGGTTCCATGTCGAACGTGACCGTGTCGAACTGTTCGGGATGGTGCACGAACGTATCGATCAGCTTCCATTGACGACGGCTGATGCCGATACGATAGTCCGGACGGACCATAAGCACCGGCGCTTTCGGCTGGAGTTCCTCCAAGAGCTGCGCGCGCTGTTCGAAGCATTCATCATCGTCGATCCATACGATCGGCGCGGGTTCATTCTCTTCGCATTCGATGCGTACGCGTCGTTGGATGGTCTGCCATTTGCCCGTCTCACGTCCCCATTTGGTGACAGGATCATACCAGGTGACGACATCGACCAGCATGGGATCCCAGCCGAGCATCGGGTCGAGAATCTGACTGCAGTACGGCTGCCAGGTGGACAGCCACCACAATTCCACGATACCGTCGACCGCCAACGCATACATGGCGTCGGACAGTTCACTGGACCAATGAATACGCCATGAGCCTACGGGCGTGTGGGCTTTTTCGTTACTGTCCAAGTGGAACGCTTTTTCAGGATTGTACATTTTCGCGTAGGGACTGTCGGGCTTCGCCCAGGTCATGACCTTGTTCACGCCGCCCCTGCGCAAAAGCTTGTCATCCGGAAAGGCGTTGAGCACCCCATCGAAATCCGTGAACACCACAGGCTTGGAAAACATTTTCAACTCCATCATCACTCCCCTTTGGACCGCCAACCATCTTCTGGTCTTGACTCTACGGCTTCCTCACTACGTTTACCTGACAAGTAATGACAGCATCGTCATTAATTTGCTACACTCGGATTAGTTCGGCACGGACGCCGAACGACCGCAGGCACGAGCATAGGCAACCGCAAACATGGTCCATAGATGCGCAAAACATGATGCGCGGACGCATCCAAAAAGCGGTCACCATCACGCAAAGGAGCGAAACATGGCAGACGAATCATCGAGGATTCCAGAGAAAACCGTCGAACAAATCTTCGACGAACGTTATCCCCTCGACAAATGGGAGGATTCAAACTACTCGATACTCGACAAATTCTCAATGCGCGGCCGCAAAGGCTTCGTCACCGGAGCCGCAGGCGGTCTAGGACGCAACGCGGCGGCCGCGCTCGCCCAAGCCGGAGCAGACGTCGCACTAGTCGACCTGCCCAGCCAAGAAGACAAGCTCACCGAACTGGCGAAAGACATGAGCGAACGTTTCGGCACCAACGTCATCGCGCTCACCTGCGACGTCACCAACGTCGAACAAGTAGCCGAACTCAAAACACAATTGGTGGAACAGCTGGGCACCGTCGACTTCGCGTTCCTCAACGCCGGAGTCAACGTACCGGGCGACGATCAAGACGCCACCGAAGAAGTATGGACACGCACCATCAACATCAACCTCAACGGCACCTACCGTACCGGCCGCATCGCGCATGAAATCATGCGCGAACACGGTCATGGCGGCTCACTGATCTTCACAGCCTCCCTGTCCGGACACAACGCGAACTACATGATGGGAAGTCCGACGCCGGTGAACGCGTATGGCGCCACCAAAGCGGCCATCATGGAACACTCACGTTACCTTGCCGCAGCGCTCGCCAAGGACGGCATCCGTTCCAACACCATCTCCCCCGGATACGTGTGGTCTGGAATTTTCAATGGCCGTATCGACATGCCTGGCCACGACGCCATGCTCGAAGTCGTGCCAATGCACCGTTTCGGCACGAATGACGAGATTGCCAGCACGGTACTCTTCCTCGCCAGCGACGCCTCCTCGTACGTTACTGGCACTGATATTCGCGTAGACGGCGGCTACAGCGTCTTCTAACCTCTAACAACCATCTAGCACGTTGAGGCCGGCCGTGGCTCACAGCCCTCCGACCGACCTCAACAGACGCCTATTCGCGCTTTATATCGGCACGAAGTCCAAAAACCGTAAGAAGCAATCACGCCGGCATCAATTCGCCAGTAGCCCGACAGCATTTGACGTTTCCGTTGTTGTCGGATGCCGATCTGACTGTGCATCGTTTGTATGGTGCGTATGGTGAGAAGAAATTATACGGCAAGGTCTATGAGGGTGTGATTCGTTCGACTTTCGTGATCGATGGTGATGGAGTGATTCGTGTGGCCCGAATCCATCCTCGCTACAGCAATCACGAACGCTTCTTGGGAATCCTTGTACAAGCCGGTTCCCACGGCGGAGCACATCGCGCCGCCAAGGCCGCCGAACTCGTTTACTGCGACGTTTTCGACAGGGATGCCCAGCACGTCGGCAAAGACAAAACATCATCACCTCGATGTGCATTGTCCTCATCTCGCTTATGCATGGCAGATCCACGGACTTGTCCGGAGGCATCTCAGCTATGCCACAAGTCATCGCTCAACCTCTTTCCAACCATGATTGCGGCCAAGAGAACGCCCACTTGGCCGCAATCACAAAACCTACACATTGAGAAAACCCGAAGAATGATACGAGCTGTCATCCGCAACCGGAATATCATCCTGTTCTTATCCTGCAACAACAATCACTGCTATGTTGCCGAAGCCTACGACTACAGACCAAGCAAACGGTTTCCGGAATCACTCCCATCTTGCTGATACGACGCTTCTCACACGCGTACCCCGCCTGTGGATGCTCTCGGAAAGAACACTCTCATTCACAAGAGATGCAGGAATGTAATCACCCGTCCGCTCATCTTTCTTGTTCACCTGTTCCGACAAGCCCAACGCCACCGCTCATCACCAGCAAATAAAATCAAGCCACTTTTCGCAGATTCCACCACATAGGCAGCACTCGCCACATGGTTGAAGGCCTCACCTGCTATATCCAGTTTTGATTTTGTATGACTCCGCCGCTTTTCGTATGACGTGTTCCTGTCGCTATGTCTATGGGTGTAGTCCACGCGCTTCGCCGTGAAATTCCTTCGTATGATGTCGTCATAGAAATCCGACTGCCGGGCACGACGTCCCTTATGGAAGTCCATGTAGTATTCAAACCCACATAGATGGGCAAAACGCCTTTAGTAAACCTGATGGCAACTTCGCTACCGTCATCACATTGAAGAATCAACCGTCCCGAGGAAAGCAACCGGGCATATGCGGGACGGATTTCGTCCCTTACTTTCCGAAGCCACTCCGCCTTCTCTTTGCTGTGGTCAGCCATCATTGCCCTCCGAATAAAAAGAAGGGAACAGATCTTTTCGGATCTGTTCCCTTGACGGGTCTGACGCCCACTGCTTGGGCAGTTCGCCACGCTCTCGCGGGACGTTTCGCTCATCCTTCCGTTTTCCAACGGTTTCGCACGGATGGTGTGCTACACCTCCCTTACGGTTTCCACGTTTTCGACGTGGTGGAGGTATCCGGCAGTGACCTCTTGCAAGCCTTCCGCCGCCCCGACCGACGGCGAGCCGGTTTGGGGAATCTCCCTCTGCCCAAACCGGATGGAGAACAGTGCCCCACTGCCCATGCAGAGGCCCAGCAGGATAGAAGTCAGAAAGGTCATCAATGTAAACGATGAGCCGACGGCAGCCAGGGCGTTTTTCCCCAGAAACTGCCCCACGATCAATGTGTCCGCCACATTGTAGCACTGCTGCAGCAGGTTTCCCAAAATCATGGGGACTGCGAACAGCAACATGGAGCGCATCACCGGCCCCTGGGTCAGGCCTTTGTTCATTTCCTCACGTCCAAATAGAAAGTTATAACTTACGTTTTGAAATAATTATACTGATATAACCTGCTAAAGTCAATCCTTTATTTACTTTTTGTATGATATGTGGTATGATGTCACTGAAAAATCACACATGAGAGAGGAGCCTTGCCATGTTTCTGGAAGGATTGGACGCGCTGGACCAGAAGATCGTCCGGCTGCTGATTGAAAATGCTCGGATATCTTATTCCGACATCGGGCAGGAAGTAGGGATATCCCGGGTGGCGGTAAAAGCCCATATCCAGGCACTGGAGCAGCGGGGGATCATTGAGGAATATACCACCATCATCAATCCTCAGAAGATCAGCGGCGCGGTTTCCTGCTATTTTGAGATTGAAACACTGCCGGACACGCTGGCAGAGGTGACGGAAACGCTGAAGGAGAACGAGGCCATTACGCAGGTTTACCGCGTGACGGGGAAGAATAAGCTCCACGTCCACGCGGTGGCCGCCTCCAGTGAGGAGATGGAGAAGCTGATCCGGGAGGTCATCGACCCGCTGCCCGGCGTGGTCAGCTGCAGCTGCAACATCATTTTGTCCCGCATCAAGGATATCAAGGGCCTAAGGCTGTAGAGAGAGGTTCCCCAAAGCAGCTAACGGAACAGGCAACAAAGTCGTCCATTCCTTTTATGGTAGTGAGGACATGGACGACTTTGTTAATCTGTGCTGCTGAAAATGGCTTCGCAAATGAAAATAGACATTTTTTGCTTGAGTGTCCCAAGTGATTTCTTTTTACAAAAGCGGTGCAAATAGCCGCAGGACTGCGTAATAGATACTGCGGAGCAGACTTCAATACTTTTTGAGATCCCCCATATCTTCAAGGAGGATCTGCGCGGATTTTTCCTGCGTACGCAAAAAGTCATCTTTGCCTGGAGGACAACCGCGTTATAGATGAACAGACAGGCATTTTCAAAATGGAGATACAGGCTTCGATAGTCAAAGTTTATCGTACCGGTCACCGCTGCTTCATCGTCGCAGATACAGAGCTTGGAGTGGATAAACCCAGGTGTGTATTCATAGATGTGGACGCCTGCTGACAGTAATTCCGGATAATAGGAACGAGTCAGATCCCATACGATTTTCTTGTCCGGAATGCCGGGCGTGATGATCTGCACATCAACTCCCCGTTTCGCGGCCAAGCACAGGGCAGTCTTCATTTCACTGTCTACGATCAAATAGGGCGTTGTGATATAGACATACCGTTTCGCACCGTTGATCATGTTTAGGTAGACATTTTCTCCTAAGTATTCATCATCCAGAGGTGAGTCGCAATAGGGCTGAACATATCCATCCGAAGGAACGGACAACGTGGGACGGTATTTGGATAAGTCATCGGAAGAATTTCGAACGGCATCCCACTGCTCCAAAAACATCAGCGTCATGCTCCATCCAGTGCTCGGCGGGGTCGTGGTAGCTGTTCTGCTGGGCGGCAAAGGCGGTGGGGATCATACCCACACACATGACCAGCGTCAGCAGCAGTGCCAGCGCTCTGCGGGAATAATGGTTCTGTTTCAGATTCATAGGGCCTCCTTATATTTTTTGCTTTTTTCCGCGTTGAAAACAATGTTCTTTTGGCTATCGCCCCCTTCCCCGACTGCAAATCTTTCTTTGCAGATACTCGTTCCAATCCTTGCCGCAGCGCGGTTTCTCCACGGCAACGGCATACCCCTGTAATTGATACTTTTCCTGTAATTGCCGAGCGGCTTTCTGCCCAGGCTCGTCCGCGTCCAGACACAGCGCAATACGGCGGATCTCCGGATGCGCCTGCAAATAGGTCCGCAGTGCGCCGTCATAGAGCCCGCACAGCGCTACGGCGTTGACCATGTCTCTGTGGAGCGTGAGGTAACTCATCAGATCGATGGGTGCCTCAAAGACAAGCACCAGATCTGACCGCGGATCGTGCGGGAGGGAGAATCCCGTGTTTTTGTCACTGCCGGGTGCGTCTCCCTTAAATCCGGGACCGTCCAGATCATAGGTGCCGCGCAGTTCCGCATACTTTGCCTGCCCTGCGCTGTTCTTTCCAACGAACACGCAGTTGTGATGTACCGCATCCTCATACAGCAGACCGGCATTCAGAAACTGCCGGATCACCTGGGCAGCGATACCTCGCTTACGGAGATAGGCGAAGACCCTGCGGTCATCCGCATTGCGGGGCGGCAGGGAAAACTCCTGCTTCCGGCTGATGGGCTTTGGCTGCGGAGCGGGTGTGTCTCTGGCTTTCCCGTGGAAGGTCAGCAGGTACTCCACCGCTTCCGAAAAGGATTTTCCGCAATACTGCTGGAGGAAGGTGATGGCATCCCCGCCGGTATTCTGGGAATACCGGAACCAGGTGCACCGATCCTTGATCCGCAGGCTGTCCATCTCCGCCGGTAGTATGGAAGCGCCCCCACGCGCTTGACTTGATAGCCGAGGTGGGAGAGCAGCTCCGGCAGGTCTGGTTTCTCTGGCGATCTGCATTTCTGTGTCTGTGAAGCGATTTCTGATCTCGCTTGCTGTGATGTGTGCCTCCTTCTTTCTTTGATGAAACGCAAAAAGCCGCCCTGGGCATCTGATGATCTCAGATGCCCAGGGCGGCTTTCTCCATGTATGATTCGGTTTTTAACTTCGGCGTTTGCAGGCTTACACGGCGTTATCTTCGTTGGGGGTGTCCGTGTCCGCTGGAGTGGTCACGTCGGCCACATGGGGCGCGACAGGGGTCTCAGTGAGGGGCGTTCTGCTCCGCAGTGTTCTCGGCGTCCGCTTCGTCCAGCGCCTGCGTGATCAGGTTTAGCACGAAATCCCGCTGGGTGAGCTTTTTGCCGCTGCGGAGTGTTTCGCGCTCCAGGTGACGCTTGATGCGCTGGAAGAGTTCTTCGGGGATCTGGAATGCCATCGTTCTGCCTTTTTCAGTCATTTGAATGCCGCCCTTCTGGTTTTCGATCATGTCGTAGTATTCTTGGATGAGATTTGTGATGTACTCACTGGTGGTCTGGCCCAGCCGTTCCCGTTCTTCGCTGACCCGCTCAATGCAGGTCGATGGGGAGCTGAGCGCACAAGTTTTTGGTGATTGCCATTCTCGGATACCTCCTTCGTCTTTTTGTAACGCAAGCATACCTGAAAGATTCAGTGAAAGCTATTACCAACACTACCAAGGAATGATAGACAAACGAAGCGAAAGCAACATAAGCACCAATGAGACGAAAAAGGCCACCGTCCGCTCCCTCATAAGGAATCGAACGGTGGCCTGCCTTCTTATCCTTTATTCTTTTTTAAGCCTCGGTGTTCGAACCACACCAAACCATAAATTCGGCAGGGTGCATCTTAAAAATGTCGCCTCTCGCGGGGCAAAACTGAAATTTTGAAAAATCGAGTTTTTGCAACTTTTTCATTCTAAAAGTGGCGCATTATATGTGAAAACGCCGCACTTTCGTGCGGCGTTTTCTGCGTTGCATCTTTCATCAACACATTTTGGTACGCCCGACTGGATTCGAACCAGCGGCCTTTAGAGTCGGAGTCTAACGCTCTATCCAACTGAGCTACGGGCGCATATTTGGTTGTGGGTTTCTGCAATAGTCATCAAATAGTAGTCAACGACCAGCTATTTCTTCTCTGCTGTTCCCGCAAACGCAGGTGCGGCAAAGTTTTGCGCCATACCTCAACTGGAGACGCCTGAAATGTCGGAGTCTGTCGCTCTATCCAACTGGGCTACAAGCGCATATGAAATTTTTGAAGGTTATTTTTCGTTTGCGTGGCGGCGGTCACGGTACCGTGCATTGCGCAGATGTTCAAAAAGCTCCGCACGATCTTCCGGGGAAGCGGAACGATAATACGCCAAAAGCTGCTGCTCATCTGTAGAAAGATCCAGCACAGAATCGGCAAGGTAACGACGCTCTTTGCGGCGTGCATACACTTTCACGCGCTGACCGGAATCGCTCAGACGCATCGCATCTACAGAGTTTGCGCTGTATCCGCACAGCTCATCCAAAGAAATGCGGTAAAGACGGCAAAGGCGCATCAGGTCAAAGATGGCGGGTGTCGTTTTGCCGGTCTCATAATACGTGTAGGTGGAACGCTCAACGCCAAGAATATTCGCAAGGATCGACTGCGTGTAGCCGCTTTCTTCACGGAAACGCTTGAGACGTCGGCCGAAGATTGCTTTAGATTCTATTTCTTCCATTGCTGTTCACCATCCGCTGTGTCATTCCGTGAAAATCGTGCACATAACTGTGTTGTATCTTTTGCGCGAGATACAAACAGAAGATACAATGATAGTATACGCTATTTGCGCCACTATGCACGACTACGTGAGAAATATTCACGCGAATGATGTGTATATTCTGTGCAAACTCAAACTGCTTTCATATATAAGTATACACAATACGCATATAGAAAAATGCGGTTTTTGACGACAGGTGCAGAACGTTCGGAAAAACAGGAAGTGAAGAAAAAGAAAAGCCGCAAAAACTGCGGCTCTTCGGAATTTTAAAGGTGACGGAAACTCACGGGTTTACGGCGCTTTTCATCATCTCGTCGTCGCCGGTAAGCGCCGCGAGCATCAGGTTATACACGCGCTGTGGGTCGCGGTGAAAGTTCTTTTTCACTTCGCGTGCCTGATATAGGTCGGGCACATACACGGTAAGGCTCATCAGCTCCATTTCTCCGCCGGAAATGTGGCATGTCACGTTGTAGCCGTTTTCGGTGCGGACAATGGTCGCCACGTTTTCGCGCTCCATCTTAGCGGAAGCCAGCAGAGCCGTGGCGGCGGCTACGGCCTTATCACGCACGGAAGAGGGGATAAGCTGTTCTAAGTCATCCGCCACACTCTTGCCACGCTTAGTCAGCACATAGGTGTTGTCCTCCTCGCGGGTGACATTGCCAAGGCTCACAAGGGCAGAAAGCGCATCGCTCGCCTCAAAGTAATTCGCAAGGGATTTTTCCTGCAAGACCTTGATGATGTCATCGCCCGAAAGCGGCGCGTTCACGCTTTTGAGCATATAGCAGATCAAAATGCGGATATCGCTTTTCGAGCGCAGTCCGCCCGGCGCAACGCCGCCGGTAAAAGCATCATATTCCATACGGTTTTACCTCCTTCTTAGTTATCAATAAAGCTGATATTCTTCCATTTTCCGCGCGCAAAGCGGATGACAAAGCAGGCGCCGCGGCAGAACCAATCGATACACATTGCAATCCATGTGCCCAAAATGCCCATGTTAAAGTAGATCGCCAGAATGTAGCTGAAGCCGATGCGGAAGATCCACATGGAAAGCAGGGAAACAATCATCGTAAAGCGCACATCGTTCGCAGCGCGCAGGGCGTTCGGCAGGGCAAAGGCCAGCGGCCAAACAATGACGGCGCAGATGCCGTGCACAATGAAGACCTCCATCGTCATTGTGGTCGTTTCCTCGGAGAGTGAGTAGAACGAAAGGATCTGCTTGCTGAACAGCAGCATCAAAAGCGTCATAGCCCAGACGACACCGTAGGTGATGAGCATCAGCTTCTTCGTGTACTTTTTCACAGCTTCGTAGTCCTTTGCGCCAATGCACTGACCGACGACCGTGATCATCGCCATGCCGAGCGCCATGCCCGGAATAACCTGCAAGGAAGCGAGGTTGCCCGCCACAGCGTTCGCCGTGATGGAAATGGTGCCGAAGCCCGAAACAATGCTTGCAACCAGAATTTTTCCGATCTGGAAAATGCTGTTCTCAAGGCCGTTCGGCACGCCGATCTGCAAAATGCTCTTCAACATGGAGAGGTGGATTTCCGGCTTATGGAGCTTATCATAGAAAATAATACGGTGCGGGTTCAAAAGCAGCACCGTAATGATGATGGCGCCTACTGCACGGGAAACAAGAGAAGCCGTCGCCGCGCCCGCCGCAGCCATTTGGAAGCCGTAGATTAAAATCGCATTGCCCACGATGTTGATGGTGTTCATTAAAATGGAAATGAGCATCGTCGTGCGCGAATCGCCCATAGAGCGGAACAGCGCCGCACCGGCGTTATAGACCGCAAGGAACGGATAGGAGATTGCGGAAAGCAAAAAATAAATCTGCGCGTGTGCCATAACGTCCGCTTCAATGGAGCCGAAAACCATGTTCAGCACCGGCTTGCGGAAGAATACGGCGATGATACCCAGCACGGCCGAAAGCGCAAGGCTGGCATAGAAAAGCTGCTTTGCCGCAAGACTTGCGCTTTTGTGGTCGCCGCGCCCGATGTACTGGGACGCAATGACCGCGCCGCCCGTCGCCAAAGAAGAAAACAGCGTGATGAGCAAAAAGTTGATGGAGTCCACAAGGGAGATGCCGGAAACCGCCGCTTCGCCGCAGGAGGAGACCATTACGGTATCCGCCATACCGATGGTTACGGCCAGAAGCTGCTCAATAACAAGGGGTATGATGAGCTTCCGCAGATCTTTGTTTGAAAACACGTCTTCGCCTCATTTCAATACTTTGGGCAGTCTATTCGCGTTTTTTGGAAAGAAAGCCCATGCTAAATAACAGATAACTCAATTTTACTATGTTTTCTACTAAAATGCAACGGGATAAAAGAAAGTTTTTCGTCAATATTTTGAACCGGAGAGAAACGGCGTGTTCTTGCCTGATTTTCGGCGTTCAAACGGGAATTACTCCAAACAGACTTTCGTTCCGAAAATATCGGTTAAAAAAGTTGAATTAAGCATTGCGAAATTTTGAATTCCGTGTTAAGATATAACCATTCTGATAAAATGCGGGAATGTGGTGTTTTTTTCAGAATGCAAATTACATTTTCTATTTTTATTTCCATAACGCTTCGGTGAAAGGAGGTAAGATTATGGAGACCAACATCAGCACCGTTCAGGTTGTTCTGATGGGCCTTATTACCGTGTTCGTGGTCCTGATCTGCTTGATTGTTATCATCAAGATCCTCGGCCTCATCATGGAGAAGGTCGCTAAAAAGCAGCCGGCTCCGGCAGTAGCCCCGGCCGCCGCAGCACCTGCTGCAGCACCCGCTCCGGCGGTATCCGCCCAAAACACCAGCAGATCGTTGCCGCTATCGCAGTCGCGATCGCCGAGGAGATGGGCACGGACGTTTCGCACATCCGCATCCATTCCATCAAAAGAGTCTGAAATGCGCAAAGCGCGAAATCTAACAGATGAGAGGTAAGTTCAATGAAAAAGTATAATGTCAATGTTAACGGCACAGCTTATGAAGTAACAGTAGAAGAAGTCGTCGGCGGCGCAGCACCGGCTCCGGTTGCAGCAGCTCCGGCAGCAGCACCCGCTCCGGCCCCGGTCGCAGCACCGGCAGGCGCTGGCGAGCAGGTCAAGAGCCCGATGCCCGGCAACATCCTTTCCGTCAACGTCAATGTTGGCGATACCGTTGCTGAAGGTCAGGTTCTCATGATCCTCGAAGCTATGAAGATGGAAAACGAGATCATGGCACCGAAGGCCGGCAAGGTCACCAGCGTGAACGTCCAGAAGGGCGCAACCGTTGAGAGCGGCACACTCCTCTGCGTTGTTGGCTAAGTTAAACTTAAGCCTACGCACATACTACTAAAATAAGGAGTGTTAAATTATTCATGGAAGCGATAACTAATTTTCTGAATAGCACAGGCTTCGCAAAGCTCGGCGAAAACCCGCTGCAGCTCGTTATGCTCGCTGTTTCCTGTGTTCTTCTGTACCTTGCTATCGTCAAGAAGTTCGAGCCGCTGCTCCTTCTGCCGATTGCATTCGGTATGCTTTTAACAAACCTGCCCGGCGCAGGCATTTACCATGCAGAACTGTTTGAAGGCGGTCATGTGCATTGGGAAATGTTTGCGGAAGGTGTTAAACTCGCAAACGGTTCCACGGAAGCTGCTGGTCTGCTCGACGTCCTCTATCTCGGCGTTAAGCTCGGTGTTTATCCATGTCTCATCTTCATCGGCGTCGGCTGCATGACAGACTTCGGTCCGCTGATTGCAAACCCGAAGAGCCTGCTGCTCGGCGCTGCCGCACAGCTCGGTATCTTCGTTACCTATGTCGGCGCTGTCCTGCTCGGCTTCACCCCGGCACAGGCCGGCTCCATCGGCATCATCGGCGGTGCAGACGGCCCTACGGCCATCTTCGTCACCTCCAAGCTCGCACCTGAACTCCTTGGCCCGATCGCCGTTGCCGCATATTCCTACATGGCGCTCGTTCCGGTTATTCAACCGCCGATCATGAAGGCGCTCACCACAAAGAAAGAGCGCATGATCCAGATGAAGCAGCTCCGTCAGGTTACAAAGACCGAGAAGATTCTGTTCCCGATCGTGGTTACCATCTTCGTTTCCCTCATGCTGCCGTCCGCTGCATCCCTTGTCGGCTGCCTCATGCTCGGCAACCTTCTCCGTGAGAGCGGCGTAACAGAGCGTCTGAACAAGACCGCACAGAACGAGCTGATGAACATCGTTACGATCTTCCTCGGCACCTCCGTCGGTGCAACAGCTACCGCTGCAAACTTCCTCAATCCGCAGACGCTTAAGATTCTCGTCCTCGGCGTTGTTGCATTCGGTCTCGGCACCGCAGGCGGCGTTCTGCTCGCAAAGCTCATGAACGTCTTCCTTAAGGATAAGATCAATCCGCTCATCGGCTCCGCCGGTGTTTCCGCCGTTCCTATGGCGGCTCGTGTATCGCAGGTCGTCGGCCAGAAAGAGAATCCGCGCAACTTCCTGCTCATGCACGCTATGGGTCCGAACGTCGCAGGCGTCATCGGTTCTGCTGTTGCAGCCGGTGTGTTCCTGGCTCTGTTCGGCGTTTGATAACGCTTAGGAAAGGAAGTAACAGTTATTATGGCTAAGAATCCCCTTAGAATTACCGATACCATCCTGCGTGACGCGCACCAGTCTCAGGCCGCAACGCGCATGCGTATCGAGGATATGCTTCCGGCTTGCGAAAAGCTGGACAACATGGGTTACTGGTCTCTGGAGTGCTGGGGCGGCGCAACGTTCGACGTCTGCATGCGTTTCCTGAACGAAGACCCGTGGGAGCGTCTCAGAACGCTTAAAAAGGCAATGCCGAAGACCCCGTTGCAGATGCTCCTGCGCGGCCAGAACCTCCTCGGCTACAAGCACTATGCCGATGACGTGGTTGCAGAGTTCTGCAAAAAGTCCATCGAAAACGGCATCGATGTCGTCCGTATCTTCGACGCACTGAACGATCCCCGCAACATGGAGACCGCTATGAAGTACGTCAAGGAATATGGCGGCAAGGCAGAGGCTGCCATCAGCTATACAAAGAGCCCCGTGCACAGCGAGGATTACTTCGTAAAGCTCGCTATGCAGCTTGAAAAGATGGGTGCAGATACCATCTGCATTAAGGATATGGCAAACCTGCTCCTTCCGTACGACGCATATTCGCTCGTAAAGAAGCTGAAGGAAAACGTCAGCGTGCCGATCCATCTGCATACCCACAACACCACCGGTACAGGCGACATGGTCAACCTGATGGCTGCACAGGCAGGCGTTGACATCGTGGACTGCGCACTGTCCCCGCTCGCAAACGGCACCTCTCAGCCGGCAACTGAGTCCCTCGTTGCCACGCTGCAGGGCACCAGCCGTGATACCGGCCTTGATCTTGAGAAGCTCAGCGAGGTTGCCGCACACTTCCGTACGGTTGCCGATAAGCTGAACATTAACCCGAAGGTCCTTAAGGTCGATACCAACACGCTGCTGTATCAGGTTCCGGGCGGCATGCTTTCGAACCTTATCTCTCAGCTCAAGCAGGCAAACGCAGAAGACAAGTACTATGATGTGCTCGCAGAAGTGCCGCGCGTCCGTGCTGACTTCGGTTACCCGCCGCTCGTTACCCCGACCAGCCAGATCGTCGGTACGCAGGCTGTTATGAACGTTCTTGTCGGTGAGCGCTATAAGATGGTCACCAAAGAGAGCAAGGGCATGCTGCGCGGCGAATACGGCAAGCTGCCGGGCGAGGTGAACGAGGAAGTCCGCAAGAAGTGCATCGGCGATGACAAGGTCATCACCTGCCGTCCTGCCGACCTCATCGAGCCGGAGCTTGAGAAGTACAGAGCAGAGATCGGCGACAGAGCAAAGAGCGAAGAGGATGTCCTCTCCTACGCACTGTTCCCGGCTGTTGCTACAAAGTTCTTTGAGTGGCGCGACAATCCGCATAAGGATGAAGCACCTGCCGCAGAAGCTGCACCGGCTGCAAAGCCCGCAACACCGGCCAACAACGGCCCGAAGACCCTCTACGTTGAGGATCTCACCAACGGCAACTTCTGATTGATCGGAAATCCGCTTAAATAAGTGAACAAAACGCTCGTCCCAGTTTATCAGCGGACGAGCGTTTTTGCATATCTGTGCAGCTATATAGCTTTACATGAATATAAAGCTATACTCCTTTACACACAACAACGCCGCTGCCCGATTTAAAAGAGGCAACGGGGTTGCTCTATAATTGCAGGGGGGATAGGGCGTCGTGCTCACGCGCATCTACCGTACTGTTTGCGCGGTACCTTTCTTTCCTTTTTTCGCGCGAATATCTATTTACAAAAGCCGGGCAAAATGTTACAATCACAGTAAGAATCCCCGAAATGGCGGGCGAAAGGACGGAGTTTGTATGTATAAATTTGATAGAGAAAAATATGATAAGCGTATGCAGTGGTTTACCCACGACCGCTTCGGCATGTTTATCCATTGGGGCCTTTACGCCATTCCTGCGCGCGGCGAGTGGGTGCGCTCCACGGAAGAGATTCCGGAGGAGGACTACATCCCGTTTTTCAACGAGTTTAATCCGAAAGATTTTGACCCGAAAAAGTGGGCGCGCCTTGCAAAGCAGGCCGGCATGAAGTACGCCGTGCTCACTGCAAAGCACCACGACGGCTTCTGCCTGTTTGATTCCGCTCTTACCGATTGGAAGGTCACGAACACGCCTTACGGCAAAGACATCGTGCGTGAGTATCTCGACGCGTTCCGCGCAGAGGGCATCAAGGTCGGCCTTTATTATTCGCTGCTCGATTGGCACCACCCGGATTACCCCGCCTACGGCGACCGCCAGCATCCTATGCGCAACAACATCACCTATAAAGATAAGCCCTATAACTTTGATAACTACCTTGATTACATGCACGGTCAGGTGCGCGAGCTCTGCACAAACTACGGCAAGCTCGATATGATGTGGTTCGACGTTTTCCTACGACGACCTCACCGGCGAAGCGTGGCGTGCGTCGGAGCTCGTGCGTATGGTGCGCTCCCTGCAGCCGGACATCATCATCGATAACCGTCTGGAGGTCAGCGGCAGTGGCTTCGGCTCCATCGCAACGGACGAACCGCTTGAGTACAGCGGCGACTATGTCAGCCCGGAGCAGATCATCCCGCAGACCGGCTTTAAGGACAGCCGCGGCCGCAATATCTGTTGGGAAGCCTGCATCACGATGAACGACAACTGGGGCTACTGCGCAAAGGATAAGAACTTTAAGCCCGCCGAAATGATTATCAAAAAGCTCGTTGAGTGTGTCAGCAAAAACGGCAATATGCTCTTAAATGTCGGCCCGGATGCCAGAGGCAATATCCCCGCAGAGTCCGTCGAGATTCTGGAAAAAATCGGCGCGTGGATGCAGAAGAATTCCGATTCCATTTACGGCTGCGGCGGCTGCGACCTGCCGAAGCCCGAAAACGGTCGCATCACCAAAAACGGCAAAACGCTCTATTATCACATTATGGAAAACTCCATCGGCGGTATCCCGCTGCAGGGCATTTCGCTCGATGAGGTTGAGTCTATCCGTCTCATCTCCGACGGCACCGAGATAAAGCCCCTTAAAAACTGGATCGTTGAAAACTACCCGGACGTCGTGTTCGTGCAGGTTTCCAACACTGTAAAACTGCCCGATGACATCGATACCGTCATCGCTGTCCACACAAAGTAAACCAAAAGGAGTGCGTGTTTATGGGTAAAAAAGCACTATTCGCCGCAGCGTTGGCTGCAGGTGCGGCCGCGGTTGTCTCCAACGCCGTTTTAAACGATACCCTGCGCCGCCGCCCGCCGAACAAAGACCCGCTGCCGGACGATGAAGAAACCCGTGCGGCAACAGTATGGTTCAAGAAATATGCCAAGCGCGTCACGTACCGCAACCCCGAAAATATGCGCCTCACTGCATGGTTCATCCCGCACAAAGGCCACCGCTATGCCATCATCTGCCACGGCTACGGCAGCCGCGCAGAGTGTATGCGCCACCGCGGCAAGTCGTTTTATGACCTCGGCTTTAACATTTTAATGCCGAACGCTCGCGCCCACGGTGACAGCGCCGGAGACTGGATTGGCATGGGCTGGCCGGAGCGTAAGGATATCATCGGCTGGATCTACGAGGTTATTCGCCGCGACAAAGACGCGCATATCCTTCTCTACGGCGAATCCATGGGCGCTGCCACCGTCATGATGACGGCGGGCGAGCAGCTGCCGCCGCAGGTGAAGCTCGCCATTGAAGACTGTGGCTACACCTCTGTGTGGGATCAGGCCAAAGCCGCTGTCAAAGATCTGTATGGCGGCGCAATGGGTGTGTTTATCCCGGCGGTGTCGCTTGCGTCCAAAGTGAAGTTCGGGTACAGCTTTCGCGAAGCGAGTGCGCTTAATCAGATTCGCCGCTGTAAAATTCCCGTGCTGTTCATTCACGGCGAGGCGGATGCTCTCGTGCCGTGCGCCATGGTGTATCGCCTTTACGAAGCCGCAAACTGCGATAAGCAGCTGCTTACCGTGCCGGGTGCAGGCCACTGCCTTTCCGCTTCCGTCGCGCCAAAGCTCTATTGGAGCGCTGTGCGCAGCTTTATCGAACGTTATATCGACCGCTGAAAACCGGGCGGCACCCATAGGCGGTGCTGCCCTTTTTCAAGCATTTGAAAGGAATGAAAACCATGGCCGCAAGACGAAAAAGGGAAGAGGAAGCGGAGTTTTTAAAGCTGAATACCACGTCTAACCCTACGGAGCTCGATATTTTGACGTTTGCGCTGCACCTTTTGGACCCGAACTGCCCCGCGCAAACAACGGCGGCCGCACTTTTGGAGCGACACGGAAAACTCAGCGACGTGTTTGATACCCCCGAGCAGATTTTGGCGGAGTGCCCCGGCGTCGGCCCGCGCCTTGCAAGTGCGCTCGCTGCTTACCCGGACTTGTTCCGTGCCTATATGGAGTCGAAAAATCAGGCGCGCACCCGTATTGTCGATACCAAAACCGCCTTTGCCGCCGTGCAGAACAAATTTTTCGGCAGAAAAACGGAGATCGTCGTGCTGCTCATTTTGGACAGCAAGGGGTATTTAAAATACATGGGCATTGTCAACGAGGGCTCCGTGCACGGCGTGCCCATCTATATCCGTCAAATCGCCCGGCTGTGCCTTTTGTACGACGCCGATGCCGTTTACCTCGCGCACAACCACCCAAGCGGCAACTGCACGCCCTCACGGCAGGACATCCAAACAACCAAGGAGATCGAGCTCGCACTCTCCGGCATAGACGTCATCCTCTCCGACCACTTCATTTTCACGGACGAGGACTACCTCTCCATGCGCGCGACCGGCGTCCTCCAAAAGCTCCGCCACGACATCGCCACCTTAAAACGGCAGATCATCACATAAAAGCCGAACATCACAGGACGTCGGCGGACATAAATGGCGGGACGCATTGACAAACGGGTGTTCGTGTGTTATACTAAGTCGTAGTGAAACGTATGTTCTGAAAGTTCAGTGAGGGAGCAAAGCCATGCAGGAGCGGGATAAATTTGTACTGAAGTCAAAATATCAGCCGACGGGCGACCAGCCGAAGGCGATCAAAGAGCTTGTGGAGTCCATCCGCGCGGGGCATAAGGAGCAGACGCTGCTCGGCGTTACGGGCAGCGGCAAAACGTTTACCATGGCGAACGTCATTGCGGAATTGAATCGTCCCACGCTTGTTTTGGCACACAACAAAACGCTTGCCGCGCAGCTTTGCAGCGAGTTCCGCGAGTTTTTTCCGGATAACGCCGTGGAATACTTCGTTTCCTACTACGATTATTACCAGCCGGAAGCGTACATTGCGCAGACGGATACCTATATTGAAAAAGACAGCGCCATCAACGAGGAGATCGATAAGCTGCGCCACAGCGCCACCAGTGCGCTTTCCGAGCGGCGGGACGTCATCATCGTCGCGTCCGTTTCGTGCATTTACAGCTTAGGCGACCCAATCGATTACCGCACGATGGTCATTTCACTGCGCCCCGGCATGGAAAAAAGCCGCGATGAGCTTTTGCAGAAGCTCGTCGAGATCCAGTACGAGCGCAACGACATCAACTTTACGCGCAATAAGTTCCGCGTGCGCGGCGATGTAGTGGAAATTTTCCCGGCGGAATCGAGCGAAAAGGCGATCCGCGTCGAATTTTTCGGCGATGAGATCGAACGCATCAGCGAGGTTATGCCGCTTACGGGCGAGATTGTCAGCGATTTAAAGCATGTTGCCATCTACCCGGCGTCGCATTACATCGTCCCGCGCGAAAAAATGGCGGTCGCGCTCAAGGAGATCGAGGCCGAAATGGAAGAACGCGTCAAGTTCTTTAAGTCCGAAGATAAGCTCATCGAAGCGCAGCGCATCGAGCAGCGTACACGCTATGATATTGAAATGCTCAGCGAGATCGGCATGTGCAAGGGCATCGAAAACTATTCGCGCGTGCTTTCGGGCCGTAAGCCCGGCAGCCAGCCGTGTACACTGCTCGATTATTTCCCGGACGATTTTCTGCTGTTCGTTGATGAATCGCACGTGACGTTGCCGCAGGTGCGCTCCATGTATGCCGGAGACCGCGCGCGCAAGCAGAGCCTTGTGGATTACGGCTTCCGTTTGCCCTCGGCGTATGACAACCGCCCGTTGAATTTTGATGAGTTCTACGCGCACGTCAATCAGGCGGTCTTCGTCAGCGCCACGCCGGGCGACTTGGAGTTGGAAAAATCCGCAGCGGTCGTGGAGCAGGTCATTCGCCCGACAGGACTTTTAGACCCGCGCATCACGGTAAAGCCGACCGACGGGCAGATTGACGATCTTATTTCGGAGATCAACGTGCGTACCGCGCGCGGCGAGCGTATTCTCGTGACAACGCTCACGAAAAAAATGGCGGAAGACCTCACGGGCTTCCTTGAAAATTACAGCATCCGCGTGCGCTACATGCACCACGATATCGATACGGTGGAGCGCATGGAAATCATCCGTGACCTGCGTCTCGGCGAGTTTGACGTGCTTGTCGGCATCAACCTGTTGAGAGAGGGCCTTGATATCCCGGAGGTGTCGCTCGTCGCAATTTTGGACGCAGATAAAGAGGGCTTCCTGCGCAGCGGACGCAGCCTCATCCAGACCATTGGCCGTGCTGCGAGAAATGCACATGGCGAGGTCATTATGTACGCCGATTTTGTCACGCCGTCGATGGAATACGCGATACGCGAGACGGAGCGCCGCCGCGCCATTCAGGAAAAATATAACGAAGAACACGGCATCGTGCCGCAGACCATCGTGAAAAAGGTCTCCGAGATTTTGGAGATCTCCACAAAGGCGGAGGAAGCGGGCGGTAAATCGAAGAAAAAGAAGAAGTATACGGCCGCCGAAAAGCGCGTGATGATTGACAAGCTCACAAAGGAGATGAAGGCGGCAGCAAAGCTGCTTGAGTTCGAGCACGCAGCCTACTTGCGTGACCGCATCAAGGAGCTGGAAAAATAGGGGGTTCGACATGATCGACAAGGCAAAATGCTTTACGGAGGCAATGCGTCAATTGGCACTGGAATACAATGCAAAGCCAGAAGACTTTACAGCAAATCAAGTGACAGTCACAACGCCGGCGAAGCCCGATGGCGTGCGGCTCTATTCGCATGAGATGCCATTTTTCCAAATGGCATCGACCGGCAACGGCGTGGTTATCACGGCGAACGAGGTTTTGCATCCGTTTTTAAAGGAGTTTACGGGCGATACCGAGCGCTTCAAGCACCCGTATTGGTTGTTCGAGCTTCCGCATTTGCTGTGCATCGAACGCGAGCTGAACAAATACGACTACACATTGTCGTCGACCTTCCACATGTTTTTGCCCGGCAAGCCGCACAAAGCACGTGTAATGCCGTGCGCCTTTACACTTAAATGGTTCGACAAAACGAGCGTGAAAACGTTGTACCCGAACACGGATTTTCCGAATGCGTTAAGTGAAAAGAAAATCCCGATCGCCCGGACGTCCTCGCACTCGCGGCGTATGACGGCGACGAGATCGCGGCGCTGGCGGGTGCTTCGGCAGACACGGACGCACTGTGGCAGGTCGGCATCGACGTAAAAGAACGGTACCGCGGACATGGACTCGGCACAACACTTGTAAGTCTGCTGTGTGACCGCATCGAAGCGCTCGGCAAAACGCCGTTTTACGGCACAGTGCTCGCCAATTTACATTCGCAGAACATCGCCCTCAACACGGGTTTTTACCCCGCGTGGGTGGAAATATCGAGCTTCAAAAAGGAAGAAACGAAAGGGTAAACCGAAATGAGTTCAAAGTACATCACCGTGACCGGTGCAAGAGAACACAACTTAAAAAATATCAATGTAAAGCTGCCGCGTGATCGACTGGTCGTGCTGACGGGACTTTCCGGCTCCGGCAAGTCCTCTTTGGCGTTTGATACCATCTACGCCGAGGGCCAGCGCCGCTATGTAGAGTCGCTTTCAAGCTATGCCCGTATGTTCCTCGGGCAGATGGAAAAGCCGGATGTCGATAACATTGACGGCCTTTCGCCGGCCATTTCCATCGACCAGAAAACAACCTCCAAAAACCCGCGCTCCACGGTAGGCACGGTGACGGAAATTTACGATTATCTGCGTCTTTTGTACGCGCGCATCGGTGTGCCGCACTGCCCGGTCTGCGGCAGAGAGATCCGCCAGCAGACCGTCGACCAGATCGTCGACCGGGTGATGGAGATGCCGGAGCGCACGAAAATTCAGGTTTTGGCACCGGTGGTGCGCGGCAGGAAGGGCGAGCACCAAAAGGAGTTTGAGGCGGCGCGCAAGGGCGGCTTTGTCCGTGTGCGCGCAGACGGCATCATTTATGACCTTTCCGAGAGCATCAAGCTTGAGAAGAATAAGAAGCACAACATTGAAATTGTCGTTGACAGGCTTGTCATCAAGCCGGACATTCGCTCGCGCTTGGCGGATTCTGTAGAGACGGCGACAGGACTTTCCGGCGGGCTTGTTATCGTAAACGTGGTGGACGGCGAGGATACGCTGTTCTCTCAAAACTACGCTTGCCCGGAGCACGGCGTCAGCATGGAGGAACTTTCGCCGCGCATGTTCTCGTTCAATAACCCTGCGGGTGCTTGCCCGAAGTGCACGGGTCTCGGCGTTTTCATGCGCATTGATCCGGCGCTCATCATCCCGGACGACCGCTTATCGATTCGTAAGGGCGGTTTGAAGGGCAGCGGTTGGGCGATGGAGGGCAGCACCATTGCGACGATGTACATGGAAGCGCTCGCAGAGCACTACCATTTTTTCGCTTGATACGCCGATCCGCGACCTCTCACCGGAGCTTGTAGACATTCTGCTTTACGGCACGAAGGGCGAGAAGATTAAGGTGCACCGCAAAAGCGAGTACGGCCGCGGCACGTATGAGACAGAGTTTGAGGGCATCATCAACAACCTTGAGCGCCGTTTCCGCGACACGTCCTCCTCATGGATCAAGGAGGAAATCGAGTCGTACATGAGTGCTGTGCCGTGCGACGCATGCGGCGGCAAGCGTCTTTCCAAAGAGAGTCTTGCCGTAACGGTGGGCGGCAAGAATATCAGTGATTTTTGCGACCTTTCCGTTGTGGACGCGCTGGCGTTCCTCGATACGTTGACGCTGACCCCGCGCGAAGAGATGATCGCGGCGGCAATTTTGAAGGAAATTCGTTCACGTCTCGGCTTTTTGCGCAACGTGGGTCTCGAATATCTGACGCTTTCCCGCGCGGCGGCGACGCTTTCCGGCGGCGAGAGCCAGCGTATTCGCTTGGCGACGAACATCGGCTCGTCTCTCATGGGCGTTTTGTATATCCTCGATGAGCCGAGTATCGGCCTGCACCAGCGCGACAACCACAAGCTGTTATCGACTTTGATGCGTCTGCGCGACCTTGGCAATACGGTTATTGTCGTGGAGCACGACGAGGACACGATGCTTTCGGCCGACCACATTGTGGACATCGGCCCCGGCGCGGGCATTCACGGCGGCAACGTGATTTACAGCGGCGACGTGCAGGGTATTTTGAAGTGCCCGGAGTCCATCACCGGCCAGTATTTGAGCGGGCAGCGGTTCATCCCCGTGCCGCAGACCAGACGCGAAGGGAACGGCAAGAAAATCACCATTGTCGGTGCGCAGCAAAACAACCTGAAAAACGTGACGGTGGACATTCCGCTCGGCAAGCTCGTGTGTATCACGGGTGTTTCGGGCTCGGGCAAATCGTCGCTCATCAACGAGGTGCTGTATAAACGTTTGGCGGGCGAGCTGAACGGCGCGCGCACGGTGCCGGGCAAGCATAAGGAAATTCGCGGCATGGAGAACCTCGACAAGGTCATTCAGATCAACCAGTCACCGATCGGCCGTACGCCGCGCTCAAACCCGGCGACGTATACGGGTGTGTTTACGGATATTCGCGAGCTGTACGCCAGCACGCCGGAAGCGAAAATGCACGGCTTTACCTCCGGGCGCTTTTCGTTCAACATTAAGGGCGGCCGCTGCGAGGCGTGCCAGGGCGATGGCATCATTAAAATCGAGATGCACTTTTTGCCCGACGTTTACGTTGCGTGCGATGTATGCAAGGGCAAGCGCTACAACCGTGAGACGCTGGAAGTGAAATACAAAGGCAAAAGCATTTACGACGTGCTGGAAATGACGGTGGAGGAGGGCCTTGCGTTCTTCAAGGACCACCCGAAAATCGCGCGCAAGCTGCGCACGCTGTGCGACGTGGGGCTGGGGTACATCAAGATCGGTCAGCCGGCAACGACGCTTTCGGGCGGCGAGGCACAGCGCGTGAAGCTTGCAACGGAGCTGAGCCGACGCCCGACCGGCAAGACGGTGTATATTCTCGACGAGCCGACGACCGGTCTGCACATTGCGGACGTGCACAAGCTTGTGGAGGTTTTACAAAAGCTCGTGGACGGCGGCAACACGGTCATCGTCATCGAGCACAACCTCGACCTCATCAAGTGCGCCGACTACATCATCGACCTCGGCCCCGAGGGCGGCAGTGCCGGCGGCATCATCGTCGCCGAGGGTACGCCGGAGCAGGTGGCCGAGGTGCCGGGCAGCTTTACCGGCCAATACCTCAAGCCCTTGCTGGAAAAGGACGCGAAACTCCGCGCAGAGGGTAAATAAAGCAGTATAAAACAGAGCCACAGTCTCCCAAAAGACTGCGGCTCTGTTGTTTGCAAAAGCTCCAGATATAATAAAAAGCTCTTCAGTCTCTCGACTGAAGAGCTCTGGTCCAGCAGAGCCGGACAAATCCGAACTTTTTCCTTCCGCTGAGTCGGCGGTCAAAGTGTCCTCAAACCGGACGGTTTGGGTGCCATCCTTGTAGTTGAACGTGATCAGCATCCGGTCATCGTACAGGAAAATGGCATTTACAAAAATTTCAATCAGCGCTTTCCGCTGTTTTTTCTGCGAAATATCGAACTTTCTAAATTTCAGCAACCAGAACCGGATGAAATCTTCGTTGAAACTGGGCTTTTTCAATTTTTCATCTGCGATTTTTGCAGTCAGCTCATCTTTCTGAATCTCCAGTGCTTCCAGACGTTCTTTCGTTGTCCGGGTGTATAAGCCGTCCTCGATGGCTTTCATCAGGTTATCCAGCTTCTTGTCTACTTCCCGGAGCTGCTTTTCCAACAGCGGGATCGTGGTGTTCTCCTGATTCTGGACATCCATGACCAGTTGAACGATCTTGTCGATCACCGCATCGTCCTGAATCAGCTTCATGGTCTCCCGGACGACCAGTTCTTCCAGCCAGTCCTTCTGCACGGTCTTTTTGTTGCAGCCCTTGCGCCGCTTGACGTTGGCGCATTTATAATAATAGTAGGTGCGTCCGGTGGCACTGGTTCCGCTTTCGCCAAACATCAGCGCACCGCACTTGCCGCAGAACAGCTTGGTGGTCAACAGATATTCCTCGTCTGCTTTGCCGCAGGCAGGGGCACGCTTGTTCTTATCCATACGCTTCTGCACCCGGTCAAACAGGTCTTTCGGAACGATAGCCGGAATCGCATCCGGCACAACGATGTCTCGAAAAGACAATTCACCAATGTAACGACGGTTCTTCAACATGGTGTTCACGCTGCTGTGGGTCATTTTGCCGCCCTGCATATTGCGGACGCCTTTGTCGTTGAGGAAGTTTACGATCTTCACCATCTTATCGCCGTTGTCATACCGCTGAAAGGCTTCCAGCACCAGTGGCGAGGTCAGCGGGTCAAGGTGATAAAACTTTTCCTCGTCGATTTTGTAGCCAATGGTTCCTGTGCCGCCAGTACACTTCCCTTTCAGAGCATTTTCGGTTTGGCCTCGAATGACCTTTTCGGAAAGTTCTGCGGAATAGTATTCAGCCATACCTTCCAGAAGGGTTTCCACCAGAATGCCCTGTGAGCCCTCGGCAATGGGTTCCATGACGGAAATCAGATGAACGCCGTTCTTTTCCGCATAGTCCGTGCATTCCCGAATCTGCCCTTCGATGGATTCTTCACGCTGGTTGTCCGATGAATAGCGGGCGTAGATCACAGCGGTCATAGACTCACTTTCTTTTTCTTATCGAACAGACGGGTAGCTTTTTGCGTACTTGTAGATCTGGCGCGCACAGTCGAGGCTCATCTTGCTGGAATCGTTGTGTTTGAGCCATGCATTCACGTTGCCCGGATTCAGCTTCAAGTCTGTGTAAAGGCGATAATTCGTCAGTTTCTTTTTTCTGCAGGTCTATTACGCTCGCATTACTGAATTTCTGCGTTTCCAGCCATCTCCATTGCAGCGTTCGATTGACACAGGTTGAGTTATCGGCAGATACAGCAAACACAACGGGCGGCTCTGGTAACAGAGCTGCCCGTTGTGTTCGTTTATGAAAAGGAGAACTTAGATCTCATACCACTTGATCTCG
>ENA-OQKL01000109-OQKL01000109.1-human-gut-metagenome-genome-assembly--contig:-NODE-109-length-28717-cov-3.093214_pt1 | contig 28717 bp, 21 predicted proteins | sample MGYA00242779_ERZ504800 | MGnify/ENA primary metagenome ERZ504800 (study PRJEB26092, sample SAMD00036410) | human gut metagenome | host: Homo sapiens | study: EMG produced TPA metagenomics assembly of... | reverse complement strand
ACAAGGGTTACTGGCCCGAGCTTAAGTAAAAGCAACAGGGTCGCTGGCCGCATACCATGAGCAATGCCCCGTCCACGTGATTGCGTGGGCGGGGCATTGTCATTTGGTAACGCGTTTTACCAAATATGGCATTTATCTGCGGTAATGTTCTATTTCACCGCTGAGGGTGACATTTTATACCGCCTGCCGAACCGTATGGAGACCTCACAACTTTTTAGGTCAGTGTTGTGCGTGTAGCAATTTCGCCCGGCCTCGCCTCCGGGCTGCCATGTGAGAGGGGATCTTATGGCTCGACTGCACGTAATGGAACGCAGCCACGCCCAGGCTGTCATGGACGACCTGCACGATGCGCTCGGACGTCGTCTGGCGGTGAGTTCGCTCGCCCCGTGTCCCGTTGAGTTTACGGCAGCGCTCGTCAACCTGTGCTCCACCCAGAGCTGCGGCAAGTGCACGCCCTGCCGTGTGGGCCTGAGCGCGCTGAGCGACCTGCTCGCCGATGTGCTCGAAGGCCGCGCCGACGAGTCCACGCTCAATCTGATTGAGCGCACCGCCCGCACCATCTATCTTTCGAGCGACTGCGCCATCGGTTACGAGGCCGGCGCCATGGCGCTTACGGCTATCCGCGGTTTCCGCGACGACTTTGAGCACCACATCCGCGAGCACTCCTGTGGCTTTGACCGCGAGGCCCGCGTCCCGTGCGTCTCGGGCTGCCCGGCGCACGTCGACATTCCCGGTTACATTTCGCTGGTCGAGGCCGGCCGCTATGCCGATGCCGTCAAGGTCATCCGCAAGAACAACCCGCTGCCGCTCGTCTGCGGTTTGGTGTGCGAGCATCCCTGCGAGATGCACTGCCGTCGCGGCATGGTCGACGATCCCATGAACATCCTCGCCCTCAAGCGTTTTGCCGTTGAGCACAGCGACCTCAACGATTACAAGCCCAGCGTGGCCGACAACACCGGCAAGCGCATCGCCGTGATCGGCGGCGGCCCGGCCGGCCTTTCCTGTGCCTACTACCTGGCCGTGATGGGCCATAAGGTGACCATCTTTGAGCAGCGCCACCACCTGGGCGGCATGCTGCGCTATGGCATTCCCAGCTACCGTCTGCCGCGCGAGCGCCTGCAGGCCGAGATCGACTGGATCTTGAGCGCCGGCATCAACGTGGAACTCGACCACTCCGTCAATGGCGAGGAGCTTGCCCGCCTGCGCGACGAGTTCGATGCCGTCTACCTGGCCATTGGTGCCCACAGCGATAAGAAGCTCGGCCTTCCGGGCGAAGAGGCGCCCGGCGTGGAGTCGGCCGTCAAGATGCTGCGCGCCATCGGCGACGACGAGCTGCCCGACCTGAGCGGCCAGCGCGTGTGCGTCATCGGCGGCGGCAACGTGGCCATGGACGTGGCGCGCTCCGCCGTGCGCTGCGGTGCCGAAAAGGTGAGCATCGTCTACCGCCGTCGCATCTGCGACATGACGGCCCAGGATGCCGAGATTGCCGGCGCCCAGGCCGAGGGCTGCGAGGTTCTTGAGCTCACCGCACCGCTCGCTATTGAGACGGGCGAAGATGGTCGCGTGAGTGGTCTGCGCGTGCAGCCGCAGATTATCGGCGAGCCCCGTCGTGGGCGCCCGGCCCCGCGTGCCGCCGCGACGCCCGAGCGCGTCATTCCCTGCGAGCGCGTGTTTGTTGCCATTGGTCAGGACATCGATTCCAAGCCGTTTGAGGAGATGGGCATCGCCTGCAAGTGGGGCTGCGTCGTCACCGATTCGGACGGCGCCGTGCCTAACTTCGACGGCCTCTTTAGCGGCGGTGACTGCCAGACCGGTCCCGCCACCGTCATCCGGGCCATCAACGCCGGCCGCGTTGCTTCGGCAAATATCGACCGCTACCTGGGCTTTGACCACAAGATCAAGCTCGACGTTGAGCTGCCGACCGTGCAGTTTAAGGGCAAGCACGAGTGCGGCCGCTGCGAGCTGGGCGAGCGCGAGGCCGGCGAGCGCATCCACGATTGGAATCTGGTCGAGCAGGGCCTTACCGAGGAGGAGGCACGCCAGGAGGCAAGCCGCTGCCTGCGTTGCGACCACTTTGGCTTTGGCGCGTTCCGCGGAGGGAGGAACCTGGAATGGTAGAGCCCAACAACCCCACTGTCAGCGACAACACCGAAAGCGGAGCACTCAATATGGTCAAGCTCACTATCGATAATTGCGAGGTCATGGTACCCGAGCACACCACGATCCTGGACGCGGCCAAGTCCGCCGGCATCCAGATTCCCACCCTGTGCTACCTGCGCGATCTAAACGAGATCGGCGGTTGCCGCGTGTGCGTGGTCGAGGTTGAGGGCTGCGACCAGCTGGTTGCCGCCTGCAACAACTACGTGCTCGACGGCATGGTGGTCCACACTAACAGCCCCAAGGCCCGCGAGGCGCGTCGCACCAACGTGCAGCTGCTGCTGTCCCAGCACGACTCGCGCTGTACGAGCTGCGTGCGCAGTGGTAACTGCAACCTGCAGACCATCGCCAACGACCTGGGTATCTTCTATCTGCCGTACGAGCAGCACCTGGCGCGCGAGGGCTGGGACTTCGATTTCCCCATCATCCGCGAAAACGACAAGTGCATTAAATGCATGCGCTGCATCAAGGTGTGCGAGAGAGTGCAGGGACTAGGGATTTGGGACCTGACCAACCGCGCCACGCATACCGCCGTGGGTACCCGCGGGCGCGCGCCGATCGGCAAGACCGATTGCGTCGCGTGCGGCCAGTGCATCACGCATTGCCCGACGGGCGCCCTGCGCGAGCGTGACGATACCGAGACCGTGTTCGATGCCATCGCCGATCCCGACAAGATCGTGCTGGTGCAGATCGCGCCAGCCGTGCGCACCGCTTGGGGCGAGGAACTCGGCATTCCGCGCGAGCAGGCCACCGTTGAGCGCCTGGCCTGCGCATTGCGCCGCGTGGGCTTTGAGTACGTGTTCGACACCGATTTCTCGGCCGACCTCACCATTATGGAGGAGGGCTCCGAGCTGCTCGAGCGCCTGAGTAAGGCCGCCAAGGGCGAGGGCGACAGCCGCGGCTGGCCCATGTTCACGAGCTGCTGCCCGGGCTGGGTGCGCTTTGTGAAGGCGCGCTATCCGGAGTTTGTTGACAGCCTGTCCACGTCCAAGTCGCCGCAGCAGATGTTTGGCGCTGTCGCCAAGACTTATTACGCCAAGGTTCTGGGCGTGGAGCCCGAGCGCCTGTTTGTGGTGTCCGTGATGCCGTGCACCGCCAAAAAGGCCGAGTGCGCGCTGCCGAGCATGGTGGGCGAGGACGGCGCGCCCGACGTGGACGTTGCGCTGACGGTGCGCGAGATGGTACGCATGATCCGCGCAAGCCACGTGAGCGTCGGCACGCTGGTCGAGGAGCCGCTCGACACGCCGCTGGGCTTTGGCACGGGCGCGGGTGTGATCTTTGGCGCCACGGGCGGCGTGATGGAGGCTGCCGTGCGCTCGGCCTATTACCTGGTGACGGGCAAGAACCCCGACGCCGACTTCTTTACCGATGTGCGCGGCCTGGACGGCTGGAAGGAGGCCGTGGCCGGTATCGATGGCACCAAGGTGCGCGTCGCCGTGGCGCACGGGCTAGGCAACGCCGCCCGTCTGCTCGACGCGATTCGCGACGGCCGTGCGAGCTATGACTTCGTCGAGGTCATGGCGTGTCCGGGCGGCTGCGTCGGTGGCGGTGGCCAGCCCATCCATGACGGCTGCGAGCTGGCGGCAGAGCGTGGCCAGGTTCTTTGGGGCCTCGATGCGGCAGCGGACATTCGCTTCTCGCACGAGAATCCCGATGTCCAGGCGTGCTACCGCGAGTTCTTGGGCGAGCCGCTCTCGCCGCTGGCCGAGGAGCTGCTGCATACCGACCATCACGCATGGACGATGCCTAACGAGGGGACGTGCTAGCGATGCGCGCGTTTGATTTTGAGATGTCGCGCCGGGGGTTTGCCTCGGCGCTCGCCGCGGGCGCCCTGTCGCTTGCGCTCGCGGGCTGTGGCGGCGGGGCTGCCGGTACCGGGTCCGCCGCGGGCTCGGCTGCCGGGTCTGCTGCTGACGGTGCCGCTGCCGAGCCGGTTGAGGTGCACGTCGCCTCGCTCAAGGGTCCGACGTCGATGGGTCTGGTGCAGTTTATGGACCGGGCGGCCGATGGTGAGACGGACAACGAGTTCGACTTTGCGATCAGCACTGCAGCCGATGAGATCGTGCCCAAGGTGATTCAGGGCGATGTCGATATCGCCCTGGTGCCTGCCAACGTGGCGAGCGTGCTCTACAACAAGACCGAGGGTGCGGTGCAGGTCATCGACATCAACACGCTGGGCGTGCTGAACGTTGTGACGGGCGACGCGAGTGTGGCCTCGTTTGGCGATCTGGCGGGCCATACCGTCTATATGACGGGCAAGGGCACCACGCCGGAGTACGTCATGAACTACCTGCTGGAGCGCGCAGGCCTGACCGGCCAGGTGACGCTCGAGTTTAAGAGCGAGCCCACCGAGGTGCTGTCGGCCCTGCTTGCCGACCCGTCCGCCGTGGGCGTGCTGCCGGAGCCGTTCAAGCCGCTGCCATCGCCAAGAGCGAAGGCAGGCTGTCGGCTCCGGTAAGCCTGACCGATGTGTGGGACGAGTTGGCAGGTGACACGGGGTTCGCGCCTGCTGACGGGCGTGACCGTGGTGCGCCGCGCGTTTGCCGAGGAACATCCCGAGGCTGTGGTGGAGTTCTTGAGCTGCCATGCGGCGAGCGTTAAGGCTGTCAATGCGGCGCCGGCAGACTGGGCGCAGGCCGTGGTCGATGCCGGCATCGTGGACAACGCCAAGATCGCCGAGAAGGCGATTCCCGGGTGCATGCTTGTCTGCCAGACGGGCAAGGATATGAAGGCGGCGCTCTGTGGGTACCTGCAGGTGCTGGCCGATGCGGACGCGAGCGCCGTGGGCGGTAAGCTTCCGGCCGATGATTTCTACTACATGGAGTAGCCCGTGCGTGCGTTTGCTCGACAAATGACAGAGCATATGAAGGCGGTGGCGGCGGCAGGTGCCGTCGCCGCCTTTTGGCTTGCCGTGTGGGTGCTCGCGGCGGCGCTAGTGGCGCAGCCGTTGATCTTGCCGGGGCCGGGTGCTGTCGTGGCGGCGTTGTTGCGCCTGATATGCGATGCCGGCACGTGGGCGATTCTGGCGGGCTCGGGCGCGCGGATACTGGGCGGGCTGGCGCTTGCCGCGGTGTGTGGCGGTTTGTTGGCCGGGATTTCTGTACGGTCGCGGGCGTTTGCCCGCTTGGCGGCGCCGGCACTTTCGTTTATGAAGGCGACGCCGGTTGCCTGCGTAGTGGTCCTGCTGCTCATTTGGCTGGGGTCGGCACGTGTGAGCATCGCGGTGGTTTTTTTGATGGCGCTGCCGGGCGTATATTTCTCACTGGTCGAAGGCTTGGCGCAGGTGGATAAGCCACTGGAGCAGATGTTTCGTCTGCATGGCGTGCGGGGCTGTCGACTGTTTTGCGCCCACACCTGGCGCGAAGTCCTGCCGTTTGTGCTTTCTTGTGCCCGAGCCGTGATTGGCATGAGCTGGAAGGCCGGCGTGGCAGCCGAGCTGATCGGCATGGCGGTGGGCACCGTGGGTGAGCGCATCTATCAGGCGAAGCTTTTGATTGAGACGGCTGATCTGCTGGCGTGGACCGTGCTGGTCGTTGCCGCCTCATGGGCGTGCGAGCGCGTGCTGGTGTGGCTGCTGCGGGTTTCGGGGCCCGTGGCGTGGGGTGCGGCCGTGCGGGCGCATGGGCATGGGCTGCGCGGGCGTGCGAGGGCTGCGGGCGATGGCGCTGCAGCGGAGCTTGCGCTTGCCGTGGGCGATCGCGCGCCCTGGGCGCCGGCGCTCGACGGACTGGTGCTCAACGTGCCCGCCGGTGGGCGCGCCTGCGTGATGGGCACCTCGGGTGTGGGCAAGTCGACGTTGCTTGCGCTGGCTGCGGGGGAGTGCGCGCCGTGCTCGATGGTGTTTCAGGATGCGCGCCTGGTCGAGTCCGCCTCGGCGCTGGAAAACGTTCTGGTGTGCGCCGATGTACGCGCGGATGCTTCGAGCGCCGCGGCATTGCTGCGCCTGCTGGTGCCGGGAATCGATGTGCATGCTCGCGTGGCCGAGCTTTCGGGCGGACAGCGCCGTCGCGTCGAGATCGCTCGAGCCCTGCTGTGCCTGGGCGGCGCGGTGATTCTGGACGAGCCCTTTACCGGTCTAGATACCGCTGCGCGCGACGCATGCGCCGAGGTCGTGCTCGACTTGCTCGACGGTCGCATGCTGTTGCTTGCCACGCACGATGCCGCCGACGCTCAGGCCCTCGATATCTCGGACATCATCACGCTCTAAATACTAATTCAGCAACAAAATGATCCGTTTTCCTCCGTCCCCATGGGGTCGGATGTGGTATTCTATCTGCGGGGTAATACTTAGGAATACCAAGTAATACCAACGCCGCAGAAACAAACTCCAGATGCGGGCCAATCGGGTTGCCTTCACAGCCCGTCGCCCAGCCGCGTGGCCCGCATCTATCCGCACTACCGTCGTTTCAAAAAGGAAGCGCCATGGCAGAACACATGACCCCCGTAGTCGCGAAGGTCTTGCCCGAGGAGAAGGCAGCCTTCGCGGCGGCAACTCAGCTCGTGGGCACCACGCCGTCCAACGCCATCCGCATGTTCATTGCCGCGTTCAATCGCTGTGGCACCTTCCCGTTCGACATCTCGCCGAACGGGGCTTTTGGCATTTCGCCCGATTCTCATCAACAATGACTGTCCCAAACTGCCGGCATTTGGGGACGTTCCTTTTAATATGAGCAGGACATTGTCAAGAGGCAAAATCGGGCCTGGCCCCAACGATATGGGGTCAGGCCCTCTCCCTATATCAGCCCGTCCGCGGCGACCTCGGCGTGTCTTACCGACGCTCGTCTTTGCAGTTTAATATCCGCCCGTGGCGATCTCTCGCTGGGCAATCCGTTGCTACGGCTGAGGCTTCTACGTCGAACCGACAGTCTGTGCACGCGTGTGGCGCCCTGGGCGCTCGCAGAAAAGGGACCTGAGGTTCGCCTCAACGGCTTCGGATCGAACCGCTTCCGGGGTGACTGGCTTATGTGCGGGGGACCGCCCCCCCCTACGCCTCCTCGGCCATGAGGCCGACCGCCCACACCCAGCAGGCGAGCTCGCGCGCCGTGGCCACGTTCGCCTTGTTGCCGTGGACCCCGCGCGCGAGCAGCGCCTCCCGCCTCTCGGCCAGCCTCCGCACGCCCTTGGCGGCATGCCTCCGGGCGCCCCGGTCCGGGGCCTGGCCCTTGGCGAGGTCCTTCGGCCGCCCCGAGCACGTCAGGTAGTGCCACGCGGCCTCGACCAGCGTCTTCCTCAGGTGCTTGTTGCCGGTCTTGGTGATCGCGCCCCTGCGGTCGCTCTCCCCGCTGGAGTGCTCGGAGGGCGTCAGGCCGACCCACGCGGCGAACGAGCGGGCGTTCCTGAACCTGGAGAACTCGCCGGCCTCGAACACGAGGTCGGCGGCGGAAGCGGTGTCGACGCCCTTGAGGCAGCGCAGGGAGTCGACCCTCCTCCTCCACCTGGGCTTGCGGGCCTCGCCCTCGACGAGCCCCTCGAGCCTCGCCTTCTCCTCCGCCGCCCGCCTGACCGCGTCGACGTAGTAGGCGAGCACCTCCTCGTCGGCCCCCTCCGCGAACCTTATCGACTCGATCCAGGACCAGTGCGCCCGGGTCCAGTTGCCCTTCCTGCGGCCGGTGGGCGTCCTCTCGTCGAAGACGAGCCCGTGCCTGAGCAGGAACTTGGAGAGCCGCTGCTTCGAGCGCGAGAGGTCGTCCCTCGCGTCCTCGAGCGCCCTGGTCAGGTCGCGGGCGGCCTCGCACTCGTCGTCGGGGACCCACACCTCGACCACGTTGCCGACCGACAGCATGCGGGCGAGGAACTCGGCGTCGTTGCGGTCGTTCTTCCTGCGCCTGTCCGCGCTGGGCTTGATCATCTTCGAGACGGCGCCGACCACGCAGTCGACCCCCAGGCCGGAGAGCCTCTTCTGCAGGTCGAAGCCCGTGACCCCGGACTCGTACACGCACCTGGCCCCGGGGTCCACGGAGCGGACCCACTCCGCGACGGCGCCGGCGTCGTAGCCGAAGGTCGCGGCACGTACCTCCCCGGTCATGACGTCGAGGGAGACGGCCTTTATCGAGCGGGCGTGGACGTCGAGGCCGATGAAGGTGGTAGTATCGAGCATGGGAGCCCCTTCCATGAATGCGGCGTGGCCGCCACGGTTGGATTAGACACTCACCATTGTCGGCCTAATCCGCGGTCCTTCATGCAGCAGGGGCTCTCAATGTTTTTATGTCCTGCTCATATCGTCTCTGCCGGCAGTTGGGGACGCTCCTTGGCAATTGGCGCATCGGAGCGCTTAGACATACAGTTTTTCGATTCCGTATGTATATATGCGCGCTAATGGGTTATAAAATCTAAGTCTGAACATAGCAGGTCTGCGATTCGGCTCGGGCGACCGGGCCGTTTTTGCGGACGGGGGTAGCGCGAAAGGACTGCACATGCGTCAATTTAAGACCGAGAGCAAAAAACTGCTCGACCTCATGATCAACTCCATCTACACCAATAAGGAAATCTTCCTGCGCGAGCTTATCTCTAACGCGAGCGACGCCGTCGACAAGCTCAACTTTAAGAGCCTGCAGGATCCGAGCGTCAAGATCAACCAGGGCGACCTGGCCATTCGCGTCTCCTTTGATAAAGACGCCCGCACCATTACCATCTCGGATAACGGCATTGGCATGACCGCCGAGGAGCTCGAGCGCAATCTGGGCACCATCGCCCATTCCGGCTCCGAGGAGTTTAAGACCGAGAACGCCGAGCAGCAGGGCTCCGATGTCGACATCATCGGTCAGTTTGGCGTGGGCTTCTACTCGGCTTTTATGGTCGCCAGCCATGTGAAGGTCGTCAGCCGCGCCTACGGCGAGGATGTCGCCCATGTGTGGGAATCCGACGGTCTTGAGGGCTACACCATCGAGGACGGCGAGCGCGCCGAGCACGGTACCGATGTCATCCTGACGCTGCGCGAGAACGAGAAGCTCGATGCCGACGGCGAGGCCGAGACCTACGATCGCTTCCTGACCGAGTGGGGTCTCAAGAGCCTGATTCAGCAGTACAGTAACTATGTGCGTTACCCGATCCAGATGATGGTGTCCAAGAGCCGCCAGAAACCCAAGCCCGAGGACGCCGGCGACGATTACAAGCCCGAGTACGAGGACTACCAGGAGCTCGAGACCGTCAATTCCATGACACCGATCTGGAAGAAGCACAGCTCCGATGTCGAGCAGAAGGACTACGACGAGTTCTACAAGTCCACGTTCCACGACTTTGACGATCCTGCGCGCACCATCAGCTTCCACGCCGAGGGCACGCTCGAGTATGACGCCCTGCTGTTTGTGCCGGGACGCGCGCCGTTCGATCTGTACAGCAAGGACTACGAGAAGGGTCTGGCGCTCTACAGCTCCAACGTCCTGATCATGGAGAAGTGCGACGACCTGCTGCCCGACTACTACAACTTTGTCCGCGGCGTCGTGGATTCCGCCGACGTGTCGCTCAACATCTCGCGCGAGACGCTGCAGCAGAACCGTCAGCTCAAGGCCATCGCCAAGCGTGTGGAAAAGAAGATTACCGCCGACCTTGAGGATATGCGTGACAACGACCGCGAGGCCTACGAGAAGTTCTTTGAGAACTTTGGCCGCGGTCTTAAGTACGGCATCTACTCGAGCTATGGCATGAAGGCCGATGAGCTCGCCGACCTGTTGCTGTTCTGGTCTGCCAAGGAACAGAAGATGATTACCCTGGCCGAGTATGCCAAGGGCATGCCCGAGGATCAGAAGGCCATCTACTACGCCGCCGGCGACTCGCGTGAGCGCTTGGCCAAGATGCCCGTGGTAAAGGGCGTGCTCGAGCGCGGCTATGACGTGCTGTTGCTGACGCAGGATGTGGATGAGTTCACGTTCCAGGCTATGCGTGAGTACGTGGCCGCCGATATGCCCAAGATCTACGAGGACGACGCCGCCCGCGAGGCTGCCGAAAAGGCCGTTGCCGACGGTGCCGAGCCCGAGGTCGAGGATCGTCACCTGGAGCTCAAGAACGTTGCGACTGGCGATCTTGATCTGGCGACCGAGGACGAAAAGAAGGAGGCCGAGGACGCCACCAAGGAAAACGAGGACCTCTTTAGTGCTATGAAGGAGGCGCTCGGTGGCAAGGTCGAGAAAGTTGCCGTCTCCGCGCGCTTGACCGATGCCCCCGCCTGCATCACCACCGAAGGCCCGCTTTCGCTCGAGATGGAGAAAGTGCTCCAGAAGGGTCCCGAGGGTGCGCCCGACGGCATGCCCAAGAGCCAGCGCGTGCTCGAGCTCAACGCCAAGCACCCGGTCTTTGACAAGCTTGTCGCTGCCCAGAAGGCAGGCGACGCCGACAAGATCAAGCAGTACTCCGGTCTGCTCTATGACCAGGCTCTGCTGGTCGAGGGCATCCTCCCCGAGGACCCCGTAGCCTTCGCAGCCGCCATTTGTGAACTTATGTAATTGGTTCCGCCGTTCTAACGAACGGCGGACCGGTCGACGCTGCCCTCAGTTCCGCCGTTCTAACGAACGGCGGACCAGTCGACGCTGCGCGGGCGCCAGAGCGACAACTTGTCATTCAAAGAGGACGGCATGACCAGAAGGTCTATGCCGTCCTCTTTTCATGCCAATTTGTTCGCTCTGGCGCCCGCTCGCTGGCATTGCTAAAACATCGATGTTACCGTGGTCCAAACTAGTCGTTGGGGGCGTTCTTGTTTGACCAGTCGTTTAAGAACGTCCCCGATGACTATTTGAATTGCTAATTTGTGCGGGTTGTGGTTTTGTGACCTGCTGAAATTTAGGATACTGTACATCTGTACGTTAACTCATCTTCGTAGTATATTGCTACCCGCAAAACTCAACACCATTGTGCTTTGAGACGTTAAAGCGCCTACTACAATGGTTGTCGATAGTACGATTCGATTTAACGACAGGATGGATGGTCCAAGCGTGAGTCTCGGCAGCAAACTATCCAATGCAAAGGTGTCCTTTGCGATATTTAAGCGCGACATTAAGCGACTGCTTGTGAACCCCGTCGCCCTGGTGGTTACCCTAGGCGTGTGCGTTATTCCCTCGCTGTATGCCTGGTATAACATCGTGGCAAACTGGGATCCGTATGGAAACACCCAAGGCATCAAGATTGCTATCGCCAACAACGATCGAGGCACCCAAAACGACTTGGTGGGTGAGCTCAACGCTGGCGACAAAGTGGTCGACCAGCTCAAGGAGAATCATCAGTTGGGCTGGACGTTCGTCGACTCGACGGCCGATGCCAAGGAGGGCGTCGAGAGCGGCGAGTACTATGCCGCTATCGTGATTCCCAAGAACTTCTCGGATAACCTGGTTTCGATGCTCGACGGCAACTACCATCAGCCCAAGCTCACGTACTACGTCAATGAGAAGAAGAGCGCCATTGCGCCCAAGGTTACCGATACCGGTGCAAACACCATCGAGGAGCAGATCAACTCGGAATTTGTCTCTACGGTAGGCAAGACTGTTGCCGGTATCGCCAAGGATGCCGGTGTCGATTTAAAGGACAAGGCAACCCAGACTCAGGACTCGCTGGCAAGTTCGGTGTCCGAGGCGTCCGACACCTTGGGCGAGGTGCGCGATTCGATTGGCGATATGAATGCCGCCATCGATAAGACGAGTGGCGCTATCGCCTCGGCTGATGCGGCACTTGCCGGCTTGCAAGGCCAGGCACCGTCGCTGACGCAGGCGATCTCCCAGGGCAACGACCTGCTGAGCGAAGCTCGCACCACGGCGGGCAACTCCATCACCTCGCTCTCCAAGGCGCTCTCGGAAGGCAGCCTTGCGCTCACCAAGACGTCGGCCTCTGCGAACGCTGCCATCGGCAAGCTGACGGGCGCGGTCACATCTACGACCACCCGTATCGACAACTCGCTCGAGTCTCTTCAAGCGACGATTGACCACAATAAGGCCGTTATCGGGCACTTGGAGATTCTCGCCAATGACACGTCGACAGGTTCCGAGGAAATTGACGCGCGCATTGTATCGACCATCGATTTGCTTCGAGAGCAGAATGAAAAGCTTCAGAGCATCAAGGACGGTCTGTCCGCGCAGTCGAGCGCCATGGCGAATGACGCAGCGGCTGTTTCGGGTGCCAGTGACGCTATCAATAACGCAATTCATACCGGTGCGACCAACCTTGGCCAAGCCCAGACGGACTTGGGCCAAAACGCGCTGCCGAAGGCCTCGAGCGCGCTCGACTCTTTTGCTGCCGTTTCGGGCGACCTGACCGGTATCGTCTCGGGTATGACACCTACACTTGCAAATGCGCGCGGCACGTTGGCGCAGCTTAGCGCTACGCTCGGTCAGGCCAAGACCACGCTGTCCCAGACCGATGCCTCGCTTGCCAAGGTCCAGGACAAGCTCGCAACCGCCGCCAACGACATCGCGGCGCTACAGACCTCCGAGTCCATGGGCGAGCTGGCCGGCCTGATGGGCGTCGACGTCGATGATGTTGCAGACTTCATGGCATCTCCGGTCGAGCTGACCTCAAAGTCAATTTACCCGGTCAAGAGCTTTGGTTCGGGCATTGCCCCGTTCTATACCAATCTGGCGCTGTGGGTGGGCGGCTACGTGCTTATCGCCATCTACAAGCTCGAGGTCGACCGCGAAGGCATCGGCAGCTTTACCGCGCGTCAGGGCTACTTTGGCCGCTGGTTGCTCCTGGTGATCCTGGGCGCGTTGCAGGCCATCATCGTTACGGTAGGCGATCTGGTGATCGGCGTGCAGTGCGTCAGCCCGCTGCTGTTCGTGCTGGGCGGCATCGCCATCTCGTTCACCTACGTCAATATCATCTATGCGCTGTCCACCACGTTTAAGCATATCGGCAAGGCTATCGGCGTCATTCTGGTTATCGTGCAGATCCCGGGGTTCTCGGGGCATGTACCCCATCGAGATGATGCCAGGCTTCTTCCAGTGGCTGCACCCGCTGCTGCCCTTTACCTACGGCATCAATCTGCTGCGCGAGACGGTCGGCGGCATGTATTCGTTCAACTACCTGTTTAACCTGTGCATTCTGGGCGTGTTCTTGATCGTGGCGCTCTTTATCGGCCTGCAGCTGCGTCCGCTGCTGCTCAACCTTAACCTGCTCTTTGATAAACAGCTCTCCACGACCGGTATGATGATTTGCGAGTCCAACGACCTGCCGCGCCAGCGCTACTCGCTGCGCACGGCCATGCGCGTCATGCTCGATTCCGATTCGTACCGTCGCGAACTGCTCGATCATGCGGTCGCCTTTGAACATCGCTACCCGTACTACATCAAGGGCGGTTTTGCCGCCGTGGTGGGCGTTCAGGTCCTGCTCTTTGTCCTGTCGACGGTTCTCGATATCGACAATAACGGCAAGATCATCCTGCTTGTCATTTGGATCATCTCGGTTATTGCCATCTGCGGCTGGCTGATCAATATCGAATATATCCGAGCGAGCCTCAATACCCAGATGCGCATCTCGGCGCTTTCGGATGAGGACCTGCGTCGCGAGATGCGCGAACACACGGCCGCCATTCCTGCCGCCCGCCACATGTTTGGCCTCAACGCCAGCGAGCGTGGTGCCAAGGGCGGCGATCAGTCCACGGGCCGCTTGCCGCATATCGGCTCGCACCATAAATCTCAGGGCAGCGACAGCACAGCCACAAATGATGGAGATACCACCGCGCTTGGCAAGCACTCCAAAGGAGGTGAGGCATAAATGAAGAACATCCTGCATCTGTTTAAGCGCGATGTCCAAAACGTGTCTCGCTCCGTGATCGGCTTGGTTGTCGTGATGGGCCTCATTATCGTACCGTGTCTGTACGCGTGGTTTAACATCGCCGGCAGCTGGGATCCGTACGGCAACACCGGCAATCTTAAGATCGCCGTGGTCAACACCGATGAGGGTTACGAGAGCGATTTGATCCCCGTCGAGGTTAACGTGGGCGAAAACGTGACCGCCACCCTACGCGGCAACGAGAGCTTCGATTGGGTTGTGCTCAACAATCGCGAAAAGGCTATCGAGGGCGTTAAGTCGGGCGCGTACTATGCTGCCGTCGTTATCCCCAAAACGTTTAGCGCTGACATGATGACGCTTTTCTCGACCGACGTGAAACACGCCGATATCGAGTTTTACGAGAACCAGAAGGCCAACGCCATTGCGCAGATCGTGACCGAGAAGGGTTCGAGTGCCGTTCAGAGCCAGGTTAACGAAACTTTTACCGAGACCATTACGACGATCGGTCTTAAGACGGTGTCCAGCCTGCTCGATTACATGAGCACCGACCAGGTGGGTAACTTTATCGCCAACCTGTCCTCGACGCTCGGCGATTCGATTGAGGACCTGCGAGACGTTCGGGCAAATGCTTCGTCGCTGGCGGGCATTTTGAGCTCCACGTCCGATTCGCTGACGTCGGCGAGCGGCATGCTCAAGCAGACGGGCACGGTCGATGAGTCAACGAAGCAGCTGATGGAGCATGTCAAGAGCGGTATTAGCGATTCCAAGGAAGCGCTGAAGGACGCCAACGACGCCATCAATGCCGCGATTGACGGAAGCGCGGGCTCGTTTGACAACGTGTCCGCCGAGCTTGCGAAGGCATTTGATGCCGCGAATCAGCATGTCGACCTTACGGTGTCTCAGCTCAACGATGCCGCGGCGGCGCTCAATACACGTGCCGACGATATCGACGCCACGGCCGACCAGCTCCGCGGCTTTGCCGAGCAGGTCAGTGACGAAAAGCTCCAGGAGAGCCTTAAATCTGTGGCAACATCGCTGGGCAGGATCGCGGTGGAGTATCGCAACAACGCCAAGGACTTGACGGCAACTGCTAAGTCCCTTTCTGACAGCATGGCAGAGGTCAACAGCACGCGTGCCGAGGTCGATCAGGCCATCGCCGATGCCAAGGCGGGCATTTCGGGCGCCAAGTCCGACTACGATTCCACGTTCTCGGTTAAGGCCAAGGAGCTCAAGAAGACGGTTTCGGGCATCCTGGACTCGCTCGATGGCATCTCGGGCGATCTGGATAGCGCCGTAGACGGCCTGACCGACGCATCCGGTTCGCTGGCAAAGGGCCTCTCCAAGGCTGCAAAGCTGGTCAACAAGGCTTCCGATCAGCTGGGCGAGGCGTCGGACAAGATCAGCGCGTTTAAGGACGAGCTCGATGGCGCCCTGATGTCGGACGACCTTGCCACGATCAAGACGATGATTGGCAACGACCCCGAGGGCCTTGCCGTGTCGCTTTCCGGTCCCGTCGCACTCGACCGCAAGCCGGTCTATCCGATCCGCAACTACGGTTCAGCCATGGCGCCGTTCTACACGATTCTGTCGCTCTGGGTCGGCTCGATTGTACTGGCGGCCATGATGAAGGTCTCGGTTGACGATGAGCTTATCAACGAGCTCATCCCCGTGCGCCTGCACGAGATCTACCTGGGCCGCTACCTGTTCTTTGGCGGTCTGGCCCTGCTGCAGGCAACGCTCGTGTGTGCGGGCGACATCCTGTTCTTTGGCATCCAGTGCGACGACCCGCTGCAGTTTGTGCTGGCGGGCTGGGTCGCGAGTCTCGTGTTCTCCAATATCGTCTACACGCTTACGGTTTCGTTTGGCGATATCGGCAAGGCGCTCGCCGTCGTGCTGCTGGTCATGCAGGTCGGCGGTTCGGGCGGCACGTTCCCCATCGAGATGACCGGCCCCGTGTTCCAGGCGATCTATCCGTTCCTGCCGTTCACCCACGGCATCAACGCCATGCATGCCGCCATGGCCGGTGCGTACCACATGGAGTACTGGATTGAGCTAGGCATTCTGGCGAGCTATCTGATTCCGTCGCTGGCACTGGGCGTCGTCTTCCGCCGCCCGGTCATCAAAGCCAACGACTGGATCATCGAAAAACTGGAGTCAACCAAATTGATTTAGTTCAGCAACGTAAACGCCGTCGGAACATCGAGATCTTCCAACCCGATGCTTTAGCGTAGTGAATTGCACGGGCTGCTTGGTTGTTGCTACAGTAGCGGGGCGTGCCGGGGGTCCGGTGCGCCCTGCTTTTATTTGACCATGAGGCGGCACGCAGCCATGCGCGTGCGGACACCACGCCCAGATTGAGCGCGAGGATGCCCTATGGCCCAGCATGCCACTGACAATATCGAAATGATGCCCGATAGCCCTGTTGCTCGCGAGGACCTGGGCGCGGGCGGCACCTCCCGCGGCCCCGGCGCTCGCTCGCCGCTGTTCTGGAAAGTCCTGCTGCTTTCGGTGGCAGTCGTCTGGGGCTACTCCTTTACGACCATGAAGGACGCGCTCGACACCATTCCGGTGTTCGAACTGCTCTATATTCGTTTTCTTCCCGCAGCGCTGGTCATGCTTGTTATCTTTCGCAAGCGCATCGCCGCCCACCTTAACGCTCGCAATCTGATTGTTGGTCTGAGCATGGGCGCACTCATGTGGGCAGCCTATGCCTTGCAGACGGTCGGTCTGGCTCAGACCACGGTCGGTAAGTAACGCTTTTTTGACGGGCACCTATTGCATTCTGGTCCCGTTCGCGAGCTATTTCCTAAGCGGCGAAAAGCTCACTCGTTACAACTTGGGCGCCGCATTGCTCTGTCTGGCGGGCATTGGCCTGGTGGCGCTCGATAGCGTCGAGTTCAACATCGGTGATGCCATCACGCTGGGCGGTGCGGTTTTCTTTGCCATTCAGATGTCGGTGACGGCCAAGTACGGCCGAAAGATGGACATCAACGTCATCACGTTTTGGATGTTTGTGGGCAATGGCATCCTAAGCCTGGTCTCGTCGCTGCTATTCGAGACCCAGGCGCCTCTGTCCGTGTGGACGCCGAATTTTATCTGTGTGATGGCGTTTCTCTCGGTGGGCTGCACATGCGTGGCTCTGCTCATCCAAAACGTCGGCCTGGCGCATGTCCCGGCCTCGACGGGCTCGCTGCTCCTTTCGATGGAGTCGCCTTCGGGCGTGCTGTTCTCGGTGCTGCTGATGGGGGAGGCGCTCACCTCGCGCCTGCTCGCCGGCTTCGCGCTCATCTTTCTTTCGATTATCTTGAGCGAGACGCATTTCGATTTCTTGCGCCGATAATCACACCCGCAATTGTAAACAACTTGTTGCGCCGCCCTCCCAGGGCGGCATTTTTATGTCATGCCCTTACAGTTGTACCTTGCACTTTACGCTATCAAAGTGCGTGCTGCAAAAACGTTACTGGAGGGCTTCTATGGCATCAGCTCTGTCCGATTTTCAACCGCAACCAGCGCCCCAGGCCACCGCGGCGGCGCAGGCCGCTATCGGTGACGGTCTTGTCGCAGAAGCTCAGGCTTTTGCAGACGAGCTCGCTGCATGGCGACACGATCTACACCAGATGCCCGAGCTGGGTAACAATCTTCCGCAGACGTCTGCCTATATCCAGGCACGTCTGGACGAGATGGACATCCTCCATACCACGCTAGTCGACGGTTCCTGCGTCGTTGGCCTGATCGGTGCCGGTGCGGCCGCTCAGGGCAATGGCACGTGCAAGGACGAGCAGGCCGGAACGGTCGTCATGCTCCGAGGCGATATGGATGCCCTTCCCGTTGTCGAGGAATCCGGCGAGCCCTTTGCATCCACCAATGGCTGCATGCATGCTTGCGGTCACGATATGCACGCGACGGCCCTGCTTGGTGCGGCGCGCCTGCTCAAGGCCCGCGAGGCCGAGCTTGTGGAGGCCAACGCTACCGTCAAGTTGCTGTTCCAGCCGGGCGAGGAGACCTTTGAGGGAGCACGCGCTGCCATCGCCGACGGCTTGCTCGAGAACCCGCGCCCTCAGGCGGCCTTTGCCATGCATGTCAACAGCCAGTCGCCGCTTGGCCTGGTGCTCTACGGCAGCCCGGCGCTCTCGGGTGTGTACGGTTTCCGCATCACGCTCCAGGGCAAGGGCGGCCACGGTTCCAGCCCCGAGATCTGCATCGACCCCATCACGGCCGGCGTCCACGTGCACCTGGCGCTCCAGGAGCTTATCTCCCGCGAGGTGCCGGCGGCCAAGGAAGTCGCACTTACCGTTGGTAAGTTCGCCGGCGGCTTGGCGGCCAACGTCATCCCCGGACACCTGCGTGCTCGAGGGAACGCTGCGCGGCTTTGATGTTGAGCTCATGGCTCACCTAAAGACCCGCATCGCGGAGGTCGTTAACGGCGTTGCTACGACCTATCGTACGCCGGCGACCATCGAGACGCTTTCGGATGTTCCGCCGCTTGTACTCGACAGCGATATGACTCAGGCGTCGCTTGGCTACGTGGGCGCAGTGCTGCCCAAGGCGGCTTTCTTGCCGCTTTTCCATGCCATGGCGAGTGAGGACTTTGCGCTTATCTCGAGCGAGATTCCGAGTGCGTACTTTACCGTGGGCGCGGCCGTAACCGACACGGACGAACGCTTTGCCCAGCACCATCCCAAGGCACGTTTTAACGATGCCGAGCTGCCGCTCGGCGCCGCGGCCTATACCGCCGTCGCTTTGGGCTATATCGCCGACCACCGGTAGCACCCAACCTTGCCTTTCAAGCCTGCGGGCATGGCCGTAAGGCCTATGCCCTTGTCTTTCAAGGCAATCTTGGGCACTACCGGCCCCTGCGCCGGCTATTCGTTTGTTAAATAAGGAGCAGTATGCCCCAGCAGCGTAAGTTCTTCCCCGGCTGGCTCGTGGTGGCCTCCGGCTTCGTGATCATGGCCACGTGCTACACGATTTTCGTCAACTGCATGAGCCTATTCCAGCCGCTGATCGTCAGCGACCTGGGCATTTCCCTTGCGCAGTACAACATCTCCAATGCCATCTCCACCGTAGTGAGCGTCGTGGGTTCGCTCGTTATCGGCCATGTTGCCGATAAGGTGAGTGGCCGCGTATTGGGCTCGCTCACCGTTATCGCTACCTCGGCGGTGCTTGCCGGCATGAGCTTTGTCGGTGAGCTGTGGCAGGTCTACGTGCTCTTTGCCGTCTCGGGCTCCTTTGCGAGCACCTGGATCGTGTGCTTGGCGTGCTCCGTGGTCATGCTCGTGTTCCTGCTGGCATCCGAGCCCATCGCCGCCAAGCTGCGCGCGAGCGTGGCGGGGGAGTAGGTAGGCCAAAGCGCATCGCCGCTTGTCCGCTTCGTCCGCGGCGGCGCGTCTGGCCGAACGAGTCCCCATACCCTCGTTCGGTCAGGCGCGCCGCCGCGTTGCTGCTTTGTGCCGTATAATGTCCACTACCTATGACGCGATACAAAAGAAAGGTGTTTGCCCATGCAGGCACAGAAGGCGGAGGGAACCCGCGACCTTATCGGCGCCGAGATGCGCGCCTGGCAAAAGATGCAGCAGATTGCGGCCGGCGTGTTCGAGCCGTTTGGTTTTAAACCCATCGAGACGCCCGCGATCGAGCAGGTTGACGTGTTTGTCCACGGTATCGGCCAGTCGACCGACGTCGTGCGCAAGGAAATGTTCCGCGTGTTCAGCGGTGCCAACCTGGAGCGCGTCTTTACCGAGGGCACCGACACCAAACTCAAGCCCAAGCAGCGCCTGGCACTTCGCCCCGAGGGCACGGCCGGCGTGGTGCGCGCCGTCGTCGAGAACAATCTGGTGCCCCAGGGCTCCACGCCGTTTAAGGCTTACTACGCCGAGGCCATGTTCCGCGGCGAGCGTCCCCAGAAGGGCCGCCTGCGCCAGTTCCACCAGGTGGGCATCGAGTGGCTCGGCGCTCCCGATCCGGCGGCAGACGCCGAGTGCATCATCATGCTCATGGAGTTCTACAAGCGCCTGGGCTTCGATCTTTCCAAGCTTCGTCTGCTCATCAACTCGATGGGTGACGCCCAGTGCCGTCCGGCTTATCGCGAGCAGGTTAAGCAGTTCATCCTCGATCACGCCGACGAGATGTGCGATGAGTGCCGCGAGCGCGCCGAGCTCAACCCGCTGCGTGCCTTCGACTGCAAGAACGACCACTGCCGCGAGATCATGGCCGAGGCTCCGCTGATGGGTGACAACCTGTGCGATGAGTGCCGCGAGCACTACGAGCAGGTCAAGCGCTATCTGGATGCCGCCGGTATCGAGTATGTCGAGGATCCCACCTTGGTGCGCGGCCTGGACTACTACACCCGTACTGTCTTTGAGGTCGAGGCCCCTGGCGCCGGCGTCGGCTCCGATCGGCGGCGGCGGCCGCTACGATGGCCTGGTCGAGCTCGAGGGTGGCAAGCCCACGGCGGGCGTCGGCTTTGCTGTCGGTTTTGAGCGCGCCCTGCTGGCCCTGCAGGCCTTTGGCAGCGATTTGGGTGCCGATGAGGCCCCGTGCGTCTATGTCGCCAACGCCGGCAAGGAGCTGCGTCAGAACGTCTTTGCCATTACGCAGGAGCTTCGCGCCGCAGGTATCGTGACCGAGGCCGACTATCAGGGTCGTTCGCTCAAGGCCCAGTTTAAGCAAGCCGATAAGGTAGGCGCCAAGCTCATCTTGGTCCTGGGTGGCGACGAGCTTGCCGCCGGCAAGGTCAAAGTGCGCGACATGCAGAGCCATGACGGAGGTGCTCGCCGATCTGGACAACGTCGTCGAGGCGGTTCGCGAGCGCCTGTAGCGCATCTTTTTGAGCTTCGGGCCTGCTAACGTGCCCTGCTCATGGAGAGCGATTGTTACGGGGGTGTTTCGCGTTTTATGCGGAATGCCCCCGTTTACGTATGCCGCCCACCGAGAAATACGACCATTTAGGGCAAAAACCTTTGCAATGCAGAAAATACTTTTGTGTGGTAAAGCGCAATCAGTGTCGAAAGTATTTCTCAAGCGCCTATAATGAATACCGCATGTTACGTGCATAGAAGGAGGAATGGGAGGAAACGTGGCTGAGAACCTAAGCAACCAGTCTGTACCCGAAGCCGCGGCGCGCGTCGCTGCCGTGGTCAACCGCCTCGTTAACCGAATCGGCTCGAATGCCGAGTCCAGGGAGCGTCTCGCCGAGATCGAGATCCCCGAGGAGCTGCGCGACAATCTGGCGCTGTTCTTGCGCCTGGAGCGCCGTGTGCTTAGCGAGTATGATCCCGAGATCGCGGACCTGTTCGACAAGATTTTGACAGCCGAGATTGTGGTCAATGCCGGCAACCCCGGTACCTGCGCTGCCGACGAAGCCGTCGACGAGCAGGGCGTGCCCACCGCCGACGAGCCCACTGCCGTGGCATTTCGTGAGGTCGTCGATTTGATCGACAGCCTGCCGCTCGATAAGCAGCAGGTCATCGTTCGCGCCTTTACGAGCTTTTTCCATCTGGCAAACCTGTCGGAGGAGAACTACCGTGTGGCGCAGCTGCGCGAGCGCGAGGCCGGTGCGTCGACCGATACCGAGGTCGATCCTGCCAACGAGCTTACCGTTGCCTATCACCAGCTGGTGAATGAGCTGGGTGTCGAGGGTGCCAACGAGCTGCTCGACAAGCTCGAGTTCCACCCTGTCTTTACCGCACATCCCACCGAGGCCCGTCGTAAGGCCGTCGAGGGCAAGATCCGCCGTATCTCCAACCTGCTGGAGGAGCGTCCGCGTCTGGGCGGCTCCGACCTGGTGGAGAACGAGCGCCATATGCTGCAGGAGATCGACGCCCTGGTGCGTACGAGTCCCATCGCGCTCAAGAAGCCCACGCCGGTCGAGGAAGCCGATACCATCATCGACATCTTCGATAACACGCTGTTCGACGTTATCCCCGTTATCTATCGTCGTTTTGACGATTGGGTGCTGGGCGACAAGGCCGGTACTGTGCCGCCGCTGTGCCCGGCGTTCTTCCATCCGGGAAGCTGGATCGGTTCCGACCGTGACGGCAACCCGAACGTCACCGCCAAGGTGAGCCGTGAGGTCGCCGCCAAGTACTTTACGCACATGGTGCTCAAGCTCGAGGACAAGTGCCGCCACATCGGCCGCAACCTCACGCTCGAGGCTACCTACAGCAAGCCGTCGGCCGAGCTCATTAACCTGTGGAACCATCAGGTCGAGATGAGCCCTCGTTACACGGCCCGCGCCGAGCTGATCTCCGAGCACGAGCCGCATCGCGCCGTCATGCTCGTCATGGCCGACCGCCTGAACGCCACCGTCCGTCGTATCACCGACACCATGTACCACAGCGCCGACGAGTTCCTGGATGACCTGCGCGTCGTCCAGCGTTCGCTGGCCGCCTGCGGTGCCGTCCGTGCTGCCTACGGCCCGGTCCAAACCATCATCTGGCAGGTCGAGTCCTTCGGCTTCCATATGGTCGAGATGGAGTTCCGTCAGCACTCCGTGGTGCATGCCCGCGCCCTTAAGGATATCCACGAGAACGGTATCCATGGCGACCTGCAGCCCATGACGCGCGAGGTCATCGATACCTTCCGCGCTATCGGCTCCATCCAAAAGCGCTACGGCAAGAAGATGGCGCACCGCTACATCATCTCGTTTACCAAGAGTGCTCAGCATGTGGCCGACGTCTTTGAGCTGGCGCACCTGTCCTTTGCACACGAGGAGGATGTCCCCGAGCTCGACGTGATCCCGTTGTTCGAGCAGCTCGAGGACCTCGAGGGCTGCGTCGACGTGCTCGATCAGATGCTTACGCTGCCCGTGGTGCAAAAGCGCCTTGCCCAGACCAACCGCCGCATGGAGGTCATGCTGGGCTATTCCGACTCTTCCAAGGATGCCGGTCCTACCACGGCCATGCTCGCGCTGCACTCCGCGCAGGAGCGCATCGCCAAGTGGGCAGAGAAGAACGATATCGACCTGGTGCTCATGCACGGTCGCGGCGGTGCCGTGGGCCGTGGCGGCGGTCCGGCCAACAAGGCCGTGCTGGCGCAGCCCAAGGGTTCGGTCAACTGCTTCTTTAAGCTTACCGAGCAGGGCGAAGTCATCTTTGCCCGTTACGGCAACCGCACGCTGGCTCAGCGCCATGTTGAGTCCGTTGCCGCCGCAACGCTTTTGCAGTCGGCCCCGAGTGTCGAGAAGACCAACACCGAGACCACGCAGAAGTTCTGGGATATGGCCGAGAAGCTCAACACCGCAAGCCGCGAACGCTATCTGGACCTGCTGAACACCGAGGACTTTACACCGTGGTTCTCGACCGTGACGCCGTTGACCGAGGTCGGTCTGCTGCCAATCGGCTCGCGTCCCGCCAAGCGCGGCCTGGGCGCCAAGTCGCTCGATGACCTGCGTACCATCCCGTGGATCTTCAGCTGGAGCCAGGCGCGCATTAACCTGGCCGCTTGGTACGGTCTGGGCACCGCCTGCGAGCAGCTTGGCGATCTTGACCAGCTCAAGGCTGCCTACCAGGAGTGGCCGTTCTTCCGCACCTTTATCGACAACATCGAGATGTCGATCGCCAAGACCGACCAGCGCATCGCCAAGATGTATCTGCACCTGGGCGACCGCCAGGATCTGTCCGAGAAGGTCTTTACCGAGATGCAGCTCACGCGTAAGTGGGTCCTTGCCATCGTCGGTGACGAGTGGCCGCTGCAGCGCCGTCGCGTGCTCGGCTGCGCCGTCCGTGTACGTAACCCCTACGTCGACGCCCTGTCCATCGCCCAGGTCCGCGCCCTTCGCGAGGTGCGTATGAACCAGGACGAGATGGCCGAGGAGAAGAAGGCCGAGTACATGAGCCTGATTCTTTCGACTGTGACCGGCGTCTCGGCAGGTTTGCAGAACACGGGGTAATCGATAGCCCTGTAGTCGTCCGGGCCCGCCATTAGTTTACTTTTAGGCACGTCCTCGGACATGCAAGAAGCCCTCGCTGCGCACTTCGTGCGGCGAGGGCTTCTTGCGTCCTGCGGAGTGTGCCTAAAAGTAAACTAATGGCGGGCCCTGCGATGTCCGGTCTTCGGCGGATTACTGCTGGGGGGATAATGGCGCGCTTCGCGCGTTTTGGATGGGGTCTGTCCCGGCGGCGCGTTTGGCGCTTCGCGCCTCGCGTCTTATCGATCGGGATCGAGATGCATATGGTGCTTCTCGCCTTACGACTGTAGCGGCTGCGGTCCCGTTTGGGATCGCGGCCGTTTTGTTGTGGGTCAAATATGAACGTTGTGTTAATGAGTGGTAGACGGTGGTGTTTTTCGGTGAGCGGCGTATCCTTCCAACGGTTTATCTAGTGTGTCAGTTGAAAGGAAGAGGGCGCTCGTCAATGTTTGAATGTGAACTACCGTTTGACCACAAGACGTTGCATCTGGAGCTCGAGGATAAGAACTTCGCGGGTGTGATGGAAGGTCATCAAAACGAGTTTAAGACTACAAAATCTCAGGAAGAGCTGGTAGAGGAGTCGCTTGCCAACCCTTATGGTTCGCCTTCGCTCGAGGAGCTTTGTGCTGGCAAGAAGGATATCGTCATTGTTAGCTCCGATCATACGCGCCCCGTTCCCTCGCGTGTGACGATGCCTATTCTGCTGCATCACATCCATTCCGCTGCGCCCGAGGCTCGAGTGCGTATTCTGGTTGCTACGGGTATGCATCGTCCGTCGACGCACGAGGAGCTCGTCAACAAGTACGGCGAGGAGATCGTTGCCAACGAGGAAATCGTTATGCACGTCGCGACTGACGACAGCATGATGAAAAAGATCGGCACCCTGCCTTCTGGTGGCGAGTGCATCATCAACAAGATTGCTGCCGATTGCGATCTGCTGCTTGCCGAGGGCTTTATTGAGCCGCACTTCTTTGCCGGTTTCTCTGGTAGCCGCAAGTCCGTCCTGCCTGGCATCGCCAGCTACAAGACCATCATGTACAACCACAACGGTCAGTTTGTGAACGATTCCCATTCGCGTGCCGGCAACCTGTGCCACAACCACGTGAGCGAGGACATGTTTGCCGCTGCCGAGATGGCTCACCTTGCCTTTGTGCTTAACGTGGTGCTCAACGGCAAGCACGAGGTTATCGGCTCCTTTGCAGGCGACATCCATAAGGCACACGAGGCTGGCTGCGAGTTCGTGAAGAGCCTTGCCGGCGTTGAGCCCGTCGAGTGCGAGATCGCCATCACCACCAACGGCGGCTACCCGCTCGACCAGAACATCTATCAGGCCGTGAAGGGCATGTGCTCTGCCGAGGCTACGCTTCCCGAGGGCGGCGTGATCATCGACGTCGCCGGTTGTGCCGACGGCCACGGTGGCGAGGGCTTCTATCACAACATCGCCGACAACGATCCGGCGGAGTTTGAGCGTGCCTGCATCGATCGTCCCAAGGACGAGACCCTGCCCGACCAGTGGACGAGCCAGATCTTTGCCCGCATCCTGGCGCATCACCCTGTGATCATGGTTACCGATCTGTGCAATCACCAGATGATCAAGGATATGCACATGACGCCGGTCAACACTCTCGATGAGGCGCTCAAGCTCGCCTTTGAGATGAAGGGTGCCGATGCCAAGGTGGCCGTCATTCCCGATGGCCTGGGCGTTGTCGTCGCGCAGCACTAGTACGCGGCCTAAACGAATCGTTTATAACCGACAAGAAAGATAAGGTTTTATGCTTACCAAACTCCTCTGCGAATTCGGCGCAACGGCCCTCATGATCATCTTTGGCGTGGGCGTACACTGCGATACCGTGCTCAAGGGCACCAAGTATCAGGGCTCCGGTCACATGTTTGCCATCACCACCTGGTCTTTTGGCATCTCGGTCTGCCTGTTTGTCTTTGGCGGCGCCGTGTGCATGAACCCCGCCATGGTGCTTGCCCAGTGCATCGTAGGCCTGGTGCCGTGGAGCAGCTGCATCCCCTTCATGCTTGCCGATATGCTCGGCGGCTTTGTGGGCGCCGTAATCGCTTGGTTGATGTATGCCGATGAGTTCAAGGCTTCCGAGGGCGTCGTCGACCCCATTGCCCAGCGCAACATCTTCTCGACCAACCCCACCACCGAGGGCACGAACTATGCCCGCAACTTCTTCTGTGAGGCCATCTGCACCTTCGTGTTCATCAGCGCCATCCTTGCTGCCGCTAGCCGCGCTGGCGAGAACGTTTTGATGCTCGCCATCTGCGTCGGTCTGATCGTTTGGGCCGTTGGCATGGGCATGGGCGGTATCACCGGCTTCGCCATGAACCAGGCTCGTGACCTTGGTCCTCGCATGGCTTACCAGGTACTGCCGATCAAGAACAAGGCCGACAACAACTGGAAGTATGGCCTGCTTGTTCCTGGCATCGCACCGTTTATCGGTGCCGCTCTGGCCGCACTGTTTGTGCACGGTTTCTTGGGCATGTTCTAGTCAAAGGCTACATAGTTGTCCGCTGACCGCATGGGGTAACTTCCCAGCGCGTCCTCGGACATGCAAAAAGGCTCGCCGCGCATTTCGTGCGGCGAGCCTTTTTGCGTCCTGCGGAATGCGCTGGGAAGTTACCCCATGCGGCCAGCTGTGGGGTCTTTGTTGCGTTCGTATAAGCAACCCAACATATATCTGAATTTGGATGGGAGGGGCTTGTTGCTGTTGGGGGGCATTGAAGCGCGAGTGATACTTTGGGATGCGTGGCGCCCTGGGTTGGGGCGATGCTTTGGGGTGAGCTTCTTACTTAGCCGAAGAGGGGTTTTATGGCTGAGAGGTAGTCTTTGGCTACGTCGGCTTTGTCTGCTTGGAAGTTGTGCCAGGCCCACCATTGGACGGTGGCTACGAAGCTTGAGGCTATGTGGTGTAGTAAGAAGCTGCGGTCCATGGTGCCGGCGGGGCCTGTGGGGTCGGCGGGGACGGTTTCGGCTGCTCGTGACATGATGGTCTTGCGGAGACAGTCGGCGAAGACGCGCGAGCCGGCTCCGGCTACGAGGGCTCGAACGCCCTGACGGCGTTCCCAGAGGTTGTTGAGGATATGCTCGACTTGCACGAGTGGGTCGTCGAGCGGCGTACCATCGTCGTCGAGGGCGTGGGTGCAGATGTCGTTCACGAGCTCGGACAGTAGGTCGTCTTTGCTCTTGAAGAGGCCGTAGAACGTGGCCCGACCAACATGGGCACGAGCGATGATGTCGCCGACGGTAATCTTGCCGTAATCCTCTTCGCGTAGCAGCTCGGAGAACGCTGCAACGATGGCAGCGCGGCGTTTTTTCTTTGCGGGCATCCATGGCTATGCATCCACGTCAACGAGTAGACAACGGAGCGTGCCGGAGCAACCCTCGTAGGGGCGCTTGCCGGCGCCGTAGCCGACGGCCTCGATGTGGTAGCGTGCCGGCAGGTGCTCGGACGTGCGCAGCGCGGTGACGATGGCGGCGCCCGTGGGCGTCACGAGCTCGCCAGCGACCGGTGCGGGCGTGAGGGCGATATTGCCCGCCTGGCACAGGTTGACGACAGCGGGGACGGGAATGGGCATAGGGCCGTGGGCGCAGCGAATGGTTCCGTGGCCTTCGGAGAGCGATTCGACCACGATGTCCTCAATACCTAGGTCATCGAGGCAGATGGCGACAGAGCAGACGTCGACGATGGAATCGACGGCGCCTACCTCGTGGAACATGACGGTCTCGGGCGTTTTGCCGTGGGCCTTTGCCTCGGCGGCGGCGAGCGCGGTAAAGATGGCGAGCGCACGACGCTTGGTGCCATCGCTTAGCTGCGAGCCGTCGATGATAGCGGTGACGTCCGCCAAAGAACGGTGGTGATGGTGGTGGGCGTGATGGTGACCCTCGTGGCCATGGCCGTGGGTCTCATGATCATGCTCATGGCAGTGCTCATGCTCGTCATGGTCATGATGGTGGTGCTCGTGCTCGTGCTCGTGCGTGTGCTCGGCAGCTGCTTCGTTGCCGTAGAGCCATGCCATGTCGTGGTCGTGGTTCTCGAGCTCTTCTGCCAGCTGAACGTCGAAATCGCAGGCGTCGATGCCATGCTTGTTTACGCGCGTGACGGCGATCGTAAAGCCGTCGACCGGCAGTGTGGCGAGCTGTTCGCGCAGGTGTTCCTCGCTGGCGCCCAGGTCGAGCAGGGCCGCGACGGTCATATCGCCGCTGATGCCCGAGGTGCCGTCGATGATAAGCGTGTGCTGATGATTGGACATGGAATGCTCCTTAGCGGGCGCGGGGTGTGCCGGCGCTCAGATGATTGATAAGACTTGCCTGGTAAGCGGCGCCAAAGCCGTTGTCGATATTGACGACCGATACGCCGCTGGCACAGGAATTGAGCATGGCGAGCAGTGCGGCTACGCCACCAAAACTTGCGCCGTAGCCCACGCTGGTGGGAACGGCGATGACCGGACAGCTCACCAGACCGCCGATAACGCTCGCCAACGCGCCCTCCATGCCGGCGATGGCGATGACCACCTGTGCCTGGGCAAGTTCCTCGGCATGCGCGAGTAGGCGGTGCAGGCCGGCGACGCCTACGTCGTAGAGGCGGTCGACCTCGTTGCCATAGAACTCGGCCGTCAACGCGGCTTCCTCGGCGACGGGCAGGTCGCTCGTGCCGGCGCAGGCGACGACGATGCGTCCGTTGCCGGTAGGGGAGGGCTTGCCGCCCACGAGGGCGAGCTGCGCGTCCGGGACATATCCCAGGTCGATGCCGTTGCCAAGAAGCTCAGCGGTGCGCGCGGCTTTTTCGGCATCCAGGCGCGTGACCAGGATGCGCTCCTGGCCGGCATCGCGCAGTGCTTCGATAATGGCGGCAATCTGATCGGCGGTTTTACCGGCCCCGTAGACAACCTCGCCGGCTCCCTGGCGCACCCCGCGCGAAAGATCGAGCT
>ENA-OQKL01000105-OQKL01000105.1-human-gut-metagenome-genome-assembly--contig:-NODE-105-length-29020-cov-3.555359_pt1 | contig 29020 bp, 29 predicted proteins | sample MGYA00242779_ERZ504800 | MGnify/ENA primary metagenome ERZ504800 (study PRJEB26092, sample SAMD00036410) | human gut metagenome | host: Homo sapiens | study: EMG produced TPA metagenomics assembly of... | reverse complement strand
ACGCCCGTAAAGTGCGCACGTTGCTCAACCGGCAGCTCGGGAGCCTCTTGCAGCAGCGAAAGATAGCCCACCACACTGGCAAGCGGGGTGCGTAGGTCATGTGCCAAGTACGTGACCAAATCGTCCTTGCGATGCGACTCGTCACGCAGAGCTTGCTGCACCTTGCGCTCACGGTCACGCACGCGGTTAAGGGCGCCCTCGACCTCCAAGAAGTCGCCGTCGATGTTATCCCAGGTGTCGGGGTGATCGATCAGGCGATCTTGAATACGAGCGGCCAGCACACAATCGGCATGCTGCTCGCCCTGCTCGTAGCCCTGGTAGTACAGGGCGCGGCCACACAAGAACAGCACGCACGCGGCAAGCGCCAGCACAAAGCCAAGCATGTTGAATACAAAGCCGGCATCGAACAGCACCGGCCCTTCGATGCCGCCGAGCGCCATGGCGCCAATCGCCAACGTCATGGCCCACGCGGCGCCGCCAATCACCACGCAGCGGCACACGATCTCAAATCGATCGATCAGCAAAAAGCCGACAAGCAGCACCGCCAAGATTCCGACGATGTTGTCGATGCCAATCAGCAGCAGGCTCAGCAAAAAGAGCAGCACCGTTGCAAGCGCGCGGTTGTCGACGACCGACCTCACGTATTCAAAGAGCCGATCGGGCACCTCGAACGCTTGCCTATCGTCTTTTGTCATATCAAGATCCTCACAAGCGAAAAGCGTTATTCGATGATGTAGCCGACGCCCCAGACGTTTTTGATAAAGCGTGGCTTTTGTGCGTCGTCGCCGATCTTTTCGCGCAAGTGGCGAATATGCACCATCACCGTATTGTTGGAGCCGGGCATAAAATCCTCGCTCCACACCGCGCGGAACAGGTCCTCCACGGCCACCACGCTGCCGCGATGCTCGACCAGATACAGCAAGATTGAATACTCGGTGGGTGTGAGGCGTACCGGTGAACCGTCCACTGTCACGGAACGAGCATCGCGGTTGATCTCCAAGCCGTCGAGCTGAATGGTCGGCGACTCGGCCGCCTGTGCACGGCTACCGTAGCTGGTGTAGCGGCGAAGCTGAGCGTGCACGCGCGCGATGAGCTCCAGCGGACGGAACGGCTTAACCACGTAATCGTCCGCGCCAAGCGAAAGGCCCCCGATCTTGTCTTGCTGGGCATCGCGCGCCGTCAGCATGATCACGGGATAGGTATGGCTGGAACGGATCGTACGCAGCAGCTCAAACCCATCGATATCGGGCAGCATGACATCAAGCAGCGCCAGATCGAACTCCTGCTCCAAAATCGCCTTGGCAGCATCGGCCCCGCTATAGGCAATCTGGACATCAAAGCCCTCTTTTGTAAGGTAGATGCCAACCAAGTCGGCGATGGCCTTCTCGTCATCAACTACCAAAATGCGCTCGTTCATGCGTGCTCCTCTCGCGCTCCATTATGCCTGAGGCGACGCACGCCACACACAACAAGCGTGGGTGATTAAGTCGGCCTTAAGCACCCTTGTGCCCGTTCGGGTGCGGATGTGGGCCAAGCGCGCACGCGATGATCGCCGACGCCGGCAAACGATATACTCTAGTTTCAGAAGAGACCATCCCGTCGAAAGCGAAATCTGTGAAGTCCCTCACCTCTTTTGCAAAGCGCTCAGCCCAGCTTGCCGCCGGCTTTGTCTGCGCTATCGCCCTTGCCGCCGGCGTGCCCACCGTCGCCGGCGCCCAAGTGCTCACGACCGACAATGTTTGCGGCAAAACCGCCGATGTGCGCGGTATCACGGCCGAAAACCTGCCCGATATCGATGCGACCAATGCCCTCGTCATGGGCAAAGACGGCACCGTCTACTATGCCCGCGGCGCCGATGAGCAGGTCAAGATTGCCTCGATCACCAAGGTCATGACCGCAATCCTAACCGTCGAGAATTGCAAGATGGACGAGAAGGTCACGGTGAGCAACGCCGCAGCCACCGTGGGTAATTCGACCGCCGGCTTGCTCGAAGGCGACGAGCTTACCGTGGAGCAGGCACTACGCGGTCTGATGATTCCCTCGGGCAACGACGCCGCCATCGTGCTCGCCGAATATGTGGGCAAGAAGATCGACCCCAAGACCAAAGACGCCGAGGCCACATTTGTGAAGGCCATGAACGAGCGCGCTAAGAAGCTCGGCTGCACCGGTACGCTTTTTGAAAACCCGCATGGTCTGGACTTTGATGAGTGGGCTGGCAATATGCACTCAACCGCACACGACGTAGCGCTGATGATGCAGGAGGCCATGAAAAACGACACGATCCGCGAGGTCGTAGCGAGCGAGGATTCCTGGATCGAGGTCACGGGCGCCGACGGCACCGACCATTCGCATTCCATGGACACGCATAACTATTTGCTGGGCCAAGATGGCAACATCGGCGGCAAGACCGGCACCACCGACGACGCGGGCTATTGCTTTACGAGCGCCTACAACCGCGACGGCGACGAGATCTACACCGTTATTTTGAACTCCACCACCACCGATCAGCGCTTTACCGATACCGCCACCCTTGCCAACTGGTACTACGGCCACAAGGTGACGGTCGCAATCGCCAACACGCAGGAAAAGACCGCCAACGGCAACCCGCTTATGGCGCGCATTGGCCAAACCGACTGGACGGATAAGACAATCGACGCCACACTCGCCGATCCTACGGCGCAAGCGACCGTGTTTTCCCTTGCCGGCGAGGTGACCGAAAAGGTTAGCTACGACGATCTTTCGGGCACGGTGCATGTGGGCGACAAGGTGGGCAGTGTTACTCTCAAGCAGGACGGCACCAAAATCGCCGTTATGGACCTGGTTGCCGACGAGGAAGGCGCAGGGCCGAATCCCATTGAGTGGCTCCTTGTGAAGCTCGACCGCCTGGGCCGCCGCATCGACAACCGCCCACTCACGGCAGAAAGCGAGACCGTCGCCAAGGCGCCCGAGATGTAGGGCCGGAGCGATATCACATCGAACCAAATGAGGCGTCCAACGGGGCGCCTCAGTTTTTTGAGGGTTCGAATCCCCAGCTAACGTGGTTCAACTAAAAAGGGCCCCCGATGGGACCCTTCTTTAAAGTTAAACTGGCGGAGAGCTGGGGATGTCCGGGCATGCTACGCATGCCCTCCGGCTTCAAAGCCTGGCGGCTTTTCGCCCACGGGCTACAAACGCCTTTCGCGTTTGCTTAACGCCCGCGCCCTCTCGGGTTCGAATCCCCAGCGCCCTTTCTCGATAATAAAAAAGGGCCCCCAATGGGACCCTTCTTTAAAGTTAAACTGGCGGAGAGCTGGGGATTCGAACCCCAGATGCCCTTTTGGGGCATACTCGCTTAGCAGGCGAGCACCTTCGGCCTCTCGGTCAGCTCTCCGTAACAGCCGTTCTATAGTAACCAAACAGCCGAAGTTGAGCAAGAGGGAATTTTCTAATTGCCTAGCGGCCTTTCCTCCTTGCAGTTTTCGCCCCTACCCCAGCGAGCGGTTGAGGGAGCCGAGCTCGTCGTTGCCCATGGTGCGCCACATTTGGAAGATGCAACCGCGTGCCAGGAAAAAGAAGCCGTTGTCGACCAGTTGCACAGCGGCATCTGCCAGCTGATTCGTCACGGCGGACACTGGCGGCAACTCAAGTCCAGCCTTGCGGATAGTCTCGACCGCTTCCTCGAACGTCGGAGGCTCGCTAACGCCCATCTCGTTCATAAGGCCCTGCATTTCTTCCAGCGCGCTACTGCCCGACTCCTCGCCGCGCGGCACGAGACGGTAACAAGCCAGCGCCAGGTCGAGCTGATCGCAATTCCAATAGGCAAACGCCAAGCGATAGAACAGGTAGCCGATTGCAGAACGATCGCTGGCAATACGTAGGCCGTGGCGCGCCACCTCGATAATCTCGTCAAAGCGCTCCAGACGCGCAAGCACGTTGATGAGCGCAAAGTGCGATTGCATGGACGAGCGCGCCAGATCGTAAAGATGGCGCACCTCGGGCAGCGCTCGTTCAAAGTCCTCTTGCTCGGCGTAAAAGCTGCAGATCTCGTGCTGGGCAAAGTACAGCGCATCGGGCGCACGAAGGATTCGCACAGAGCGGTCTTCTTCCAACACCGGTAGCACCATGCGCACCAGCTGGTTATCGCAAAACTGCGTTTGAACCGGACCTGTCGCCAAAAGCTCGGCGACGGCGCACTTAGCCTCCAACTCCTCGACAAGACGGGAAAAGCCTTCAAAAGCACCTGTACGGTCGACTTTTGCCTGCTCGCGCAATTCAACAACACGGGCCACGTATGGGTCATCGTCCTCTTCCATGACCTCCAACTCGTCAGCCTTATCGGCGAGCAGCAGATCGCGCAGCGCCGGCGGCAGTGTGCGATGGTCATCACGCGGACGAGCATGAACCTCCGCAGGCTCAATCGTCTCCGGAGCGGTTGACTCATACGCCTCAAGCACACGCTTGCACGGCATATCGTCCATGTCCATGCTCTCAAGATCCTTGGCGACAGGCACGCAATCGGCCAGATAGGCCGCGCGCCCAAAGAAATACGTTGCGACAACGCGCTCGCCCTGCTCACTGTCGGGAGCAGCAATCTGCACATAGCAGCGCGTGATGCAGGTGCCCGCGGCAAAACACGCTGCCGCAAGCGTGAGTGCCACGCGCGCATCGTGCTCCGCGGCCCAGATCGCACGCGTGTCCTCTTCCAGCTCGCGCCAGGCGTCATCTTGAGCGTCGTATTCACGTTGCGGCATGGCATTCACGACAGAGTGCCCAAACCGAACGAGCATAATCCCCTCGGCAACCTTTGCCCGATAGGTATAGTCGAGCCGCGTGACCACGTTGAGCGCCTCGACAATACGCGCGAAGCGGGTACGCACATCCCACTCACCGCCCGGCTGGCAAGCCACCGTACCCGGTTTGCCCCACGGGTTATCGCTCGAGGCCGTATCGAGCAGTCGGGGAACATCGTTGGTCGTCTTGGCGATATGCCACGCATCAAAGAGCGCGCAGCCCTCAAGGCTCGGCGAGGATGCCACAGGGGCCAATCCGGCCCCGATGCGCTCGAGGATGCCGGAGAGGCGGTTGAGACGGCACTCGACGGCAAGCAGCATGTCAATCTCGTCCTGGTCCAGCAGGCTACGATCAAAATTGAGATAGAAAATCTTTGAGCGATCAATGCGAGCCAGGCTCATCTCGGACTTGGCAGCGATGGTGCGCAGGCGGGGCAAGTCAATTTCGCTCATAAGGGCGGCGGCATAGCGCTCGATACCGCTCGGATTCTCGGCATGGTCAACGCGGTAAAGCAGCGTCTCGATAGCATCGGGGAGCGGTGCCGTGTTAAAGCCCAAAAACACCTCGACCGGCTCGGGCAACTTTACGAGCTTGATCTTGTCGACTACGTTTTGCATACCCTCGTCGAGTCCGCCGGCGTCCGCCGTGTTCACAATAGCGCTTTCGAAGTTGGCAAATATCACGTAGCGCAAGAACATCGAGGCCATGAACTCGCCGTAAGGAAGGGCGCGGGTCGAATTCCATGTCTCGTGGTCGGACTGCTCGCGCATGGGGCCTTCGGGAGAGCCGGCAGTTTGCGCACACGCGCGCATTGCACCGTTGGCTTCCCTTACCATAATCTCACCAATACTGGAATCCGACTCGTCAAGGACCAGTTCCATGTCGGGATCGTTGGGCAGCGGAGCCTCGCAGACGGGGCGGTCCACCTTGTACACCTCACCCGAAACGCTTACGTAGCCCAAAAGCGACACATGACTTTTGCCAACGAATTCGACGACATAACAAGATTCATGCTGGTCCTCGCCAAAGAGTTTCCAGACCACGCCATATGAGCGCCCCGCAGGCTGCTCGGGCATCGCCGGAAAGCGCTTTTTGGGATCGAGAAACCTGAGCCTGTATGTCGGACGCTCTGCCACGAAATATCACCCTGATCGGTCGTTGAGAGAAGGAGTGGTCGCGGATGGGCCGCGACACCTACTCGGAATCTTACACGAGTCGACAGGAAATCGTCCCTTTGGACGAAAGCACTCAAGCTGGCGTAAAAGAAAAGCCCCCGTTGCCGGGAGCTTTAATCTCAAATGGTGCGGCGTATAGGATTCCGCGCATCCGCTGCGCGGATCCGCACCGGCTTCGCCCGCCTGCCGGCGCGCTCGCCCGCGGGCTAAAATCGCTCCGCGTTTTCTTTACGCCCGCGCCTCGACCGAGGTTCGAATCCATGCGGTGTTGCCATAAAAGAAAAGCCCCCGTTGCCGGAGGCTTTAAGTTCGATTGGTGCGGCGTATAGGATTCGAACCTATGACGTTCTGATTCGTAGTCAGACCCTCTATCCAGCTGAGGTAACGCCGCAGCGCAAGACATATAAAACCACTTTAGCTTATTGGAGTCAAGCACAATCTCAAACTTTTTTGTGGAACGCAGTTTTGTCATGCTGCTCCGCATATACCGCTGTTCCCCGTACGATCGATTGGCTTTTCGATCACGTCGAACTTGGCATCAAGTTCCCTCAGGAGCGATCTCACCCGCTGGGCACAATCATAATCGGCAAACGAGATGCTCAGCATGCGCGCGACCTGGTTGGAAGTCCCAACTCCATAGAAGTGCTCCAGCGCCACAAGTCCCTCGTGCATCACAAAGGTCTCGACCACATGCGGCGACTCCTCAAAGCACCATTGTGTCAACGGACCCTCACTCGTCTGTCGAACCACCAGGCCACCCATGCCAGACGGCTCACACGTTACAAGCAGGTACTCCCCACCCTCGTCGCTCTCAAACAAAACCACCCGATCATCAAACAGCTCCATCGCGTCCCCTTTCTCTCGCTCTTATTTAGCAAAAGCATAGCAGGTAGATGGCTGTATACAGAACAGTTGTTCGTGTGTTTTCTATTGAGCTGTCCGCACGGCATGGTATGGACCTGCGCACGAAATAGGGCACCCCCGAAGGAGCGCCCTTGCATATCCCCTATGCAGCCAACTTACGCGACCGGCTCGATCTTCTCGAGACCACCCATGTAAGGACGCAGAACCTCGGGGATCGTGATGGTGCCGTCGGCGTTTTGGTAGTTCTCCAGAATAGCGGCCATGGTGCGGCCGGCCGGCAGGCCGGAACCGTTGAGCGTGTGCAGGTAGCGCGAACCCTTGAAATTCTCGGGGTCGCGATACTTGATGTTGGCGCGACGGGCCTGGAAGTCGCCGCAGTTGGAACAGGAGCTGATCTCCTTGTAGGCGTTGTAGCTCGGCAGCCAGACCTCGACGTCGTAGGTCTGACGGGCAGAGAAGCCCAAGTCGCCGGTGCACAGGCTAATCACGCGATACGGAAGGCCCAGCTGCTGCAGCAGGTACTCGGCCTCGGCGGTCATGCTCTCGAGCTCCTCGTCGGACTCCTCCGGCTTAGCGAACTTGACCATCTCGACCTTGTCGAACTCGTGCTGACGGATGATGCCGCGGGTGTCGCGACCGGCGGAACCGGCCTCCTCGCGGAAGCAGGGGGTGAAGGCGGTGTAGCGGCGCGGCAGGGTGTCGGCGTCGAGGACCTCGCCGGCGTGCAGGTTGGTGAGCACGACCTCGGCGGTGGGGATCAGGAAGTTGTCGCCCGAGACGTGGTAGGCGTCGTCCTCGAACTTGGGCAGCTGACCCGTGCCAAACATGGTCTGACGCTTGACGACGATGGGCGGCCACCACTCCTTAAAACCACGGCTGGTGTGCGTATCGAGGAAGAAGTTGATGAGGGCGCGCTCCAGGCGGGCGCCGGCGCCACCGAGAACGGTAAAACGGCTGCCGGAGAGCTTGTTGCCGCGCTCGAAGTCGAGGATGTCCAGATCGGTGCCCAGATCCCAATGCGGCTTAAAGTCGAAGTCGAACTCGCGCGGGGTGCCCCAACGACGGCGCTCAATATTCTCGTCCTCGTCCTTGCCGTACGGCGTGGCCTCGCAAGGAATGTTGGGCAGGTGAGCCATGAAGTCGTACTGCTCCTGCTCGAGAGCAGTACGGCGCTCGGCCAGACCGTCAATCTTCTCGTTGACGGCGCGCACGGCCTCCTTGGCGGCCTCGGCCTCGTCCTTCTTGCCCTCCTTCATCAGGGCGCCGATCTTCTTGGACTCGGCGTTGCGCGTAGCCTGGAGCTCCTCGACCTCGGTGATGACGGCACGGCGCTCGTCGTCGAGCTCAAAGAACTTCTCGCGATCCCAAGACGTCTGGCGGTTAGCCATGGCGACATCGATGGCATCGGGGTTCTCGCGAACAAACTTGATATCAAGCATTAGATCCTCCGGCGATATACATTCCATTTAGGTTGCAACCTTGTACATGTATGGGCAAGTATATACTTATGAGCGTTTACGACCCAACTCAACTACGCAAGAAGGCACCCAATGGACGCAGTTTTTTCCTTTTTGTTTGGCACCCGCACCGGTTTTGCCATCCTTTTCGCCGGCGGCATCCTGTTATTTGCGATTCTTGCCTTTGTAATGGAGAAGCGTACCCATAAGATGTACGTCGACCGCGGACCCAAGTCCGAGGATGAGGAAGACAGCTTCTGGGACTAACCTGCCAAAAAGGGACAGGTTTATTTTGGTCGGTTTTATCTGGGCAAACGCAAGCGCCCCGCAACTGGAATTGAGCCAGTTGCGGGGCGCTTTTCGCTAAAAGGACAAAACCGCAGAAAATACCTGCCAAAAATAAACCCGTCTTTTTTTGGTCGGTTTTACTGGAGAGTTGCGTCGATTGCCTTGACCAGGGCGCTGCGCATGCCGGCGTCCTCGAGCGCAACGACGCCCTTGATGGTGGCACCACCGGGCGAGCATACGGCATCCTTCATCGCCGCAGGATGCTGGCCAGTTGCAAGCTGCAGCTTTGCCGCACCTAGCACCATCTGGCTCACAATGCGATAGGCATCGGCACGCGGGATACCGTGCTTGACCGCCGCATCGCCCAGGGCCTCGATTGCCATGGCGACAAATGCCGGAGCGCAACCACCCACCGTGCCGCCCACAAACAGCAGGCTCGTATCGAGCTCGACCACCGCACCGAGTTTGCCAAGCAGATCAAGCACCACGGCGCTCTGCTCATCACTAAGCGTGGAAGTCTTCTCGCAAGCGATGACGCCCTCGCCCACCGAAACCGGTGTGTTGGGCACCGTCGAGATATGCGCGACGCCCGGCAGGACCTGCTCCCACTTGGCACTGTCCCAGGTCCAGGCAACCGACAGAACGACCTTTTTGGCAAGAGCATCCTTGAGCGGGGCGAATACCTTCTCGATCATGTACGGTTTGACCGCAGCGACCACGATATCGGATGCGGAGACAACCTCGGCGGCATCGTGGCAGGCGACCATGCCGCGCGCCTCGCAGCGCTCAACCAGTGCGTCGTAGCGACCCGCGCAGGCGCACATGTCGCTCGCAGCTACACCGGCAACGATCCAGCCATCGGCCATAGCGCTCGCCATATTGCCAAAACCGACAAATCCAATCTTCATATCTCATAGTCCTTTCAGACACATTCCTCAAAACGAAAGGTATTGTCCCACGCCATTGTTTCGTATTGCCGACCTATTTGTGATACGGCTCGCCACGGCTGATCTTGCAGGCACGGTAAATCTGCTCTAGCAGCACCACACGCGCCAGGTTATGCGGCAAGGTAATGCGTCCAAAGCTGAGCATCTCGTCGGCGCGGGCGCGCACCTCATCACTCACGCCGTCCGAACCGCCGATTACAAAGGCAATGTCGCTGCTGCCTCGCAGCATAAGATCGTCGAGCCGCGCCGAGAGCTCCTCACTCGAACGCTCCTTGCCCTCGATAGCCAGCAGGATCACATGCGCCCGAGACGGCAATGCAGCAAGAATTGCCGCCCCCTCCTTGTCGCGCGCGGCATCCACGCCGCCCGCCTTAGCCGGGTCGATATCGGCCACCTCGCGGATATCCACCTTGGCATAGGCACCTAAGCGCTTGGTGTACTCAGCGCACGCGTCCTTCCAAAAGCGCTCCTTGAGCTTACCGACGCAAACGACGGTGTATTTCACGCGCGCCTACTCCTTCGAACCGTTTTGAACTTTGCCGGCGGTCAGCATCTGCTCGAACATCGAGGCCGACTGCGAGAAATCGCTCGGCAGTACGACCGTCGAAGTTTTACCCGTGCGAGCGAACTCCGTCATCATCTCGGACCACTGCGTAAACATGAACAGCTGGTTGGCCTCGTCGTTGCCGACGCCCGTCTCCTGGATGATCTCGAGTGAATCTTTGATGCCCAGCGCGATGGCCTTGCGCTGGTTGGCGATGCCCTCGCCCGCCTTTTCCATAGCCTCGGCCTCGGCGGTCGCCTCGGTGACGCGCTTGATACGGTCTGCCTCGGCGAGCTCCTGTGCCGCAGCGCGCTTGCGCTGGGCGGCGTTGATGTCGTTCATGGAGTTCTCGACCTCGGTCGGCAGTGCGATTTTGGTGATGAGCGTCGACACGAGGGTGAAGCCGTAGGCGGCCATCTGCTCGGAAACGGTAGCGTTGACATCCTTGGCGATGTCATCCTTCTTGGCAAAGACCTCATCGAGTGTGTAGACGGGAATCGAAGAGCGCAGAGCGTCGGTGATGAAGTCACGCATCTGGTCGACGGGCTCCTGCAGCATATAGTAGCTCTTGTAGATGCCCGAATCTGCCGGGCCGGCGCCCATGTCATAGCTCACGTGGTACTGAGCAGAGACCTCAAGGCCGATGGTCACGTTGTCCTGGGTCTTAACGTCGATGCCAAAACCGTTTTTCATGGTGCGCAGACTCACCGTGGCGGCCTTGCGGTCGATCACGGGCACCTTCATGTGGAAGCCCGCGTTGACGATGCGGTTAAACTTGCCCAGACGCTCAATGATCACGGCATGCTGTTGTTCAACGACATAGCAGGCGTTAGGAAGCAGCAGCAACAGGATGATGATGGGAATCAAAAGGCTGGTAAGGGCGGCGATGATACCGGACAACAGCATGGTCTCTCCTCTGATAGGCACACGTTGGCACTAGGATACCCGCACGAAGCAGCAACATGACATCAACAAGAGGCCCATAACAAAAAAGCTCCCATTGCTGGGAGCTCGTTTCATTTAATGGTGCGGGCGAAAGGACGTCCGCGTATCCGCTTCGCGGATCCGCACCGGCTTCGGCCGCCTGCCGGCGTCCTCGCCAGCTCGCTAAAAACGCTCCGCGTTTTCTTTACGCTCGCTCCTTCACAGGTTCAAGTCCCTGTGATGGGCCCATAACAAAAAAGCTCCCATTGCTGGGAGCTCTTTAATTTAATGGTGCGGGCGAAAGGACTTGAACCTTCATGGGGTTGCCCCCATACGGACCTGAACCGTACGCGTCTGCCAATTCCGCCACGCCCGCGTGCAGGAATTAGAATAACGGAGCGCCACCACGAACGCAAGAACTATTTTTGTAAAAAGTTTAGTCAGGCATTCTCCCAACGCGGCTTGCGCGATTGCCTCAGCATCCTCGCCGGTACGATCGACACGGTCGTTGACCAGCGTGTTTGCCGTAATGGAGATCATTGCGGGCTCGCATTCAAGACCGCGGATGGGCTCCGGAGCCATATACGGGCAATCCGTCTCGAACAAAATTCGATCGAGTGGGGTTGCCGCAAATGCCTCGCGCACATCGTCGTTGCGCTTAAAGGTGGCCGCACCGCCATAGGCGATATAGCAGCCCAAATCCACAAAGCGCTCCATCGTGGCGCGGTCCTCGCCAAAACAGTGCAGCACACAACCAGCCTGGGGCACACCCACCTCGCGCAGTACGTTGTACGCATCAACGTGCGAGGTGCGCTCCCCATCCGAGTCCTCGTGACGCAGGTGCAGCTCCACCGGCACATTGCGGCGCACGGCAAGCTCGAGCTGGCGCGCCATGCAATCAATCTGCACGTTATGGGGTGCCGGCGCGATATCGTCGTCATAGTCCATGTGATAGTCCAGGCCGATTTCGCCAATACCGGCGCATAAGGGGTCATCAAGTGCGGCAACGACCTGTGCATGAACGTCGTCGGTATAGTCCGGCGCGCCATACGGATGCACGCCGGCAAGATACTTGATCTGCGGGATATCCTGCATCGGCAGAATTTCGCGCACGAGCCAGTCGCTATAGTCCGTCACGCTGCGCTTGTCGGCGATGGGGTCGAAGACCGTCACCAACAGGTCGATGCCTGCCGCCTTGGCACGCACGAGTGTCTCGGGCACATCCTTGCCCCAGAACGAAAGCAGATGCGCATGTGTGTCGGCAAGCGGTGCCAAGGGCACGGGACAAGCAACCGTCTCTTTTCTTGGTAAACGTCACGCGTTCGGCATTAAGCGTCATGGGAAAGCTCCCGAGCCAGACACACAAAGTCGGCGACGCCGAGCGTCTCGGCGCGCGTGGTGGGTGCGATACCGCAAGCCTCAAAGGCGGCATCGAGCACGTCCTTGGCAAAACCGTTGGCGCTCATGGAATTGCGGATGGTCTTGCGACGCTGAGCAAATGCAGCATCAATCACGCGGGCCACAAATTCGCGATCGAGTCCTTCGGGTACCACGCCGTCAACACGGTCGATACGCACGACGGCCGAGTCCACGTGCGGCGCCGGCATAAAGCAACGCGGCGGCACCTCAAAGCGACCCGTCACCTGCGCATACAGGCCGAGCTTTGCCGTATAGCCGCCATAGGTCTTGTTGCCCGGCACTGCGGCAATGCGATCGGCAACCTCCTTTTGCACCATGACGACGGCGCGCTTGAGCGCGGGCATCGTCTGGAAGAACTGCAGGATGATTGTCGCCGCCACGTTATAGGGCAAGTTCGCGACAAATACCGTGGGCTCGCCGCCGGCGGCCTGCTCAATCTGCTCCGGGCCCACCTTAAGCGCGTCGCCCATGATAAAGCGGAAGTTGGCGTAGTCGGCGGCGTGAGCATCGAGCACCGGCTCGAGCTCGGGATCTGCCTCAATCGACGTAACGCACGCCGCCTCCTGCAGCAGGGCCAACGTCAGCGTGCCGCAACCCGGGCCGACCTCGAGCACGCGCTCATCGCCCGCAAGCTCAGCGAGCTCACAGATACGTTCGATCACATGGTTGTCGATCAGGAAGTTCTGGCCCAGGCGATGCTTGGTCGCAAGGCCAAACTCCTCTAGCAGCTCCCTAGTTGCCGTGGGGTTTGCCAAAGGCGAAGTTGTCATGGTTGCCTCCTTAACATGGTGGCTGCATCGTAAAGCAAAAGGGCATGGACCGTTGCGGCCATGCCCTTACAGCTAAACAGCAAATTGCCGATATGGCGCGCAGCGGCTTAGCCCAGACGCGGGAACAGCGGCTCGCCCTTCTCGACGGGCTGACCACCGGCAAGCAGGCCCCAAGCGCAAATGCCCTTGAGGTCGTCGCTCGCGGCCTCGTCCTCGCAGGACAGGCGGCGCAGGGCCTCGGCAGAAGTCTGGGGCATGAGCGGCATCAGCAGGTGAGCGGCAATGCGGATGGCCTCGAGCAGGTTGTAGATCACAAACGCCAGCTCGTCAGCCTTGGCCTCGTCCTTGGCAAGCGCCCAGGGCTCGGAGTCCTCGATGTAGTGGTTGGCGGCATGGATGAGCTCCATGACCTCGTCCTTAGCTCCACCATAATCGAGCACGTCCATCTTGGCCATGTAGCGCTCGACCAGACCATCGGCGATCTTTGCCAGCGGGTTGTCGAACGCATCGAACGATGCGGGCTTGGCGGGCGCGCAACCATCAAAGTACTTGCCGCTCATGTTGAGCGAACGCGAGATAAGGTTGCCCCAGCTGTTGGCCAGGTCGGCGTTGTAGACCTGCTCCATGCGATCGAAGCTGATGGCACCGTCGGTGCCGGGGACGACGTCGGTCATAAAGTAGTAGCGATAGCCCTCGACGCCCAACATGTCGATAACGTCCTGCGGAGCGATGGCGTTGCCGCGGCTCTTGGACATCTTCTCGGCCTTGCCGGTCTCGGCATTGCGCACGGTCAGGAAGCCGTGGGCAAAGACGTGCTCGGGCAGGGCCTCGCCGATGGCCATGAGCATGGCGGGCCAAATGACGCAGTGGAAGCGGATGATGTCCTTGCCCACGATGTGGAACTGCGCGGGCCAGCGATAGGCCAGCTCGGCACGCGCCTCGTCGGTGTCGACACCGTAGCCGACGGCCGTCATATAGTTGAGCAGCGCATCGAACCACACGTAGGTCACGTGACCCTCGTCAAACGGGACCTGAATGCCCCAGTCAAAGCTCGTACGGCTCACGGAAAGGTCATTAAGGCCGCCCTCGACAAAGCTACGTACCTCGTTCATGCGGAACGCAGGCTCGACAAAGTCGGGGTGCTCGTCGTAAAGCTTGAGCAGCTTGTCCTGGAAAGCGGAAAGCTTAAAGAAGTAGGACTCCTCCTGCACGCGCTCAAGCGGACGGTGGCAGTCGGGGCACAGGTGCTGGCCGACGCTGCCGTACTCCTCGTCGCCCTTCTGGACCTGCGTATCGGTGAAGTAGGTCTCGTCAGGCACGCAATACCAACCGTCGTAGCTGCCCTTATACAGGTAGCCGGACTCCTTCATGCGCTCCCACAGGTACTGCACGGCATGATGCTGGCGCGGCTCGGTGGTGCGGATGAAGTCGTCGTTGGAGATCTCGAGCTTGCTCCAAAGCTCCTTGAAGTGCGGAGCCTGGCTGTCGGTCCACTCCTGCGGCGTCATGTTGTGCTTGGCTGCGGCCTCGGCGACCTTCTCGCCGTGCTCGTCCATGCCGGTCAGGAACTTGACGTTATAGCCGGCGGAGCGACGATAACGGGCCTGAACGTCGGCGATGATGGTGGAATAAGCCGTGCCCAGGTGCGGATCGGCGTTGACGTAGTAGATGGGCGTCGTGATAAAGAACGAAGGCTTACTTTGATCCATGGGGTTTGTCCTCCAGAAAAACGTTGCATACAGGGGATGATTCTAGCGCAAGGGCTGGATATCCTCCATCTATTGCATATCGAGCACCATGGCATAGACATCGCGCTTACGGCGCGAGTACTTCTGCGACAGGCGCTTGGCCACCGCAGAGGCGGGCTCTCCCTCCTCGAGCGCGGCGCGGATATCCTCGCGCAGAGCCTCGTCGGGATCCGCTGCCGCGGCGCCAACCGGCACGATACCGGCCTCCTCATCTTCGCTCGGCGGCGCGATGACCAGCGCAATCTCGCCCTTTACCTCGCCGCGAGCACGCAGCTCCTCGGCAAGCTGGTCAGCGGGCCCGCGCAAGACCTCCTCGTGCAGCTTGGTGAGTTCGCGGCAGACGGCAACCTCACGTTGGGGAAAGACCTCCGCCACGGCCTCGAGCGTCGCCACGATGCGATGTGGAGACTCGTAGAAGATGAGTGCGCCGGGCACCACGGCAAGACGCTGCAGTCGGCGCACGCGGTCGCCGTGCTTGCGACCCAAAAAGCCTTCGAAGAAGAAATGCTCGCAGGGAATGCCGGACGAAACGAGCGCCGTGACGCAAGCAGAAGGCCCGGGAATAACTTCGACGGGCACATCGGCCTCACGCGCCGCCTCGACCAGCGCCTGGCCGGGATCGGACACGCTCGGCATGCCGGCGTCCGAGGCAAAGGCGAGGGTCTCCCCGCCAGCAGGCGGTCGACCAGGCCGGCGGCGCGGCTGGCGATCACATTCTCGTCGCAACGGACAAGCGGCTTGGAAATGCCCAGGTGCATCAGCAGCTTTGACGTCACACGCGTGTCTTCGCAGCAGATGACATCGGCAGCGGCAAAGGCTTCGCCAACGCGCGGGGACAGGTCGCCCAGGTTGCCGATGGGCGTGCCGACCACATAGAGTTTGCCCGTATGGGCGCTGTTTTGCGTCATATCAACCTATTCAATCATGCCGCGCTCGAGCGTGCCGAGCGCCGCGCGGGCGTCCCATGCTGCAATGCGCTTCTCGGTCTTCCACGTTTGGAAGAACCAACCGGCAGCCGGCGCAAACGAAGCCAGCTGATTGGCGATAAACACGCGCTCGTAGGCATTGCGGCCCTCGGGCGTAACCGACGAGTTGGCAAAGATCGCCGCGCCCGACCATTCGCCCACCAGCACGGGGAACCCAGTTGAAATCGCTTCTTTAAGCTCGCGCTTGTTACGCGAAATCGCCGTCGTCAGCCCGCGGGGGCTCGTGATGTCGAGCGCATGCTCGTCGCGGTAATGGTACAGGTGAAGGTCCATGTAGACGTTCTTGTACTTGGCGCCGCGCATAAAACTGCTTCCACTCGCTGGGATGCCCCGACGACGAGAAAACGACGATCTTATCCTCGGGCATATACGAACGGACGAGCTCGTAAGCATCGCGATAGAAATTGCGCAGGTAGTGAGCAGGAATGCCATCCGTCATGGTGAAGAGGCTCTTGCGGACACTCATCTGCGGCGTATCCAGCAGCTCAATACCCAGCAGGCTCTCGGCCTCGCCGTAGCGATCGGCCAAGCGCTCGAGCACGTCGAGTGCGACATGACGACCGTTGGTGGACGAATGCCACTCGGCAACAGCCTCCGGCGTGGCGGGCGAATCGTTGGAATCGCCCTGGCCACCGGGCACAGTCGCCAGGTCAAGCAGCACGCGAATGTTGTACTTGGCAGCCCACTCAATCGCGCGGTCGATGTAATCGACAACCGAGATGTAGGAGGCATCGGACTCCTGTGAGCCAAAGGCATACCAAGGCACCGGCAGGCGCACGGCGTTGAGGCCGATCTGCGCCATGCGACGGAAATCGTCCTCGCTCACAAACGTCTCGTAATGACGGCGCATGCGCTCGTTATAGGCGGCGGTGCCCATGGCCTCCTGCAGCTCGGCCGCGTTGGATGCACCGGTCGCCGCGTATAGCGACGGGGTCACCCAAGGCTCGGGAATAAACCAGCCAGAGAGATTAACGCCGAGTATCCTCTCCATCACTGCCCCCTTCGGATCATGCAGGTCGAACCCGCATCGTATTGCATAGGATAAGTATCGTTTTGAGTATACCCGCGTGTGCGGACAGGCGACCGAACGGTCTGCAAAGTGACGCGAAAGTGGGAGGAATGTCTGGGGCGGGCGGGCTCGGAATGGTGCGACGAGGTGTGTACGCGCGCCAAAGGCAGGCACCGGAAAGTGTGTCCCGTTCTGAGCCCTTATTCTGGGACGCAGTTTCCGCAGAACCCTACATAAAAGAAAAGGACCCCTTTGCAGAGGTCCTAGTCAATTCAAGGTGGCGGGAAGGGAATCGCGTCCGCGCGCTGCGCGGACGGACCGCTGCGGCGCTTACGCGCCTTGCGAGCTACGCTGGCAAACGCTTGCGCGTTTCCTCAGCTCCGCGCCCTCACGGGGTTCGATTCCGTGCAGGGTCCATATAAAAGAAAAGGACCCCTTTGCAGAGGTCCTAGTCAATTCAAGGTGGCGGGGAAGGGAATCGAACCCCTGACACGAGGATTTTCAGTCCTCTGCTCTACCAACTGAGCTACCCAGCCATTTGAGGTGTGCCTTGTTTCAAGGCTTGATTAGTATAACCAAGGACACGCTCCGGTCAACCGAGAATTTTAAAAAACGTTTTTGAGCGCGACATCGGCCACGATCTCGCTGCTATAGAACGGCACATCAGAAGCATCAACCGGCAGCAAGAAGTTTTTCACTCAGTCCCTTAAGCCGGCACTCGTTGAAAGGCAGCGGGCGAAACAATGATTGAAAGGCGCTCGAGTACCGCCCAGGCGCCGGGGCAGGAACACATACGCCAGGGACGTACGTTTTCGTAGCACGCGAGGATGTTGCCGTTGCGGTCGATAAAGGCGATGTCGATGGGATAGGCCATAAAGCAGGTGTGAACCGAGGAACAGCGCGGAAACGCCATGACAAGCGGCAGTCCGCTGGCGGCAATCGACCGCCGTCCCAGCATGCCGCGCAGACGCACGGTAAACGACTCCGCCACCACAAACTCGGCCGGCGTCCAGCCCAACCTGTTGAGCGCCCGTGCGTAGGCGATATAGGACGAGACCGCGGTCACATGACCACCCCCGGACGCCATGGATCGACCGTCACCGCACGTTCATGCGTGAGCACGGCCGGCGCCCCCAGGGAAACGCCGGCGATGCTCAGCGAACTCGGCCACGGCTCGTAGTGCATGGTGCAGGTATAAGTCCTAAACGTGCCAGAAAGAGAGAGCAGGCCACCATCCGATGACGCCGTGCCCTGCTCGCTCGAGACCTCGACCTGTAGGTCATATCCCTCCATGGCATCCTGAATCTGAGCCTGAACGGTCGCGGAAGCGTCAATGGAGCTCTCGTCACCCTCCCCGCCCGGCGCCACAGCGTGCGCCAGCACGATGTCGGGCACCACGCGGTCGAAGCGCGCGACCGCGCCAGCAAAGATCATGATGTCGTACGCGATGAGAGCCAGCACGAGCAGGACAGGCGTGACCACGGCCATCTCGACCGTCGCCTGGGCATGCTCCTCGCGCAAGCCCGAACGAATGCCCATTACGACCCACCGCCAAAAGCTCCCACCAGCGTGGCAACATCGACAGTGAGCGGGATGGAGCCGCCGCCGGGCAGCGGGATCTCCGCAAGCGTGAACACCGCGCCGCTGATGGTGCGCTCGACGTGATATTCCAAGGCCTCGCAAAGTGCCTTGGGGTCAGTCACGCCCAAGGGGATTTTTCGCAGGGCATCTTGAGCTTTGGAGATGCCCGCGATATCGGACCCCGGACTTTTGATGACATTGGCGGTATCGGTCAGCACCGGTTTTCGCAGACGCAAATCGCACGGTTCGAGCCCCAGCGCCGCCACGGAGGACGAAACGGTGTCACCGAGCCAGGACGCGATGGAGCCTAACGCGCCGCTACTCCCTCCCAAGCCACCGATCAGCTCTCCCATAAGCTCGTCGGCCGCACCCTGGATGTCTCCGTACCCCACAAGCAGGCGGCCCCAAACATCCATAACACCGTCGAGCACGCCGGCAACGCCGCCCGAACGCTCCTCCAGCGTCGAGAAAAACCGCGAGAGAACGTTATTTTGTGCCGTCGCGTCATCGGGCGCGAGCACTGCAGCAGAAATTGCACCACGATCGCCAAGCTCAACTGCCGTGTTAAACGAAGAGTTGAGCTCGTCGGGACTGGAGATGGCGCCCGAGACCGCAAAGGCGACCACGCCGTTGCGACCGGGCGGGGCGATGCGCGGGCGCTCACCGGAAAGTTCTTTGATGGCGGTATCGAACGCATTGCCCGCACGGTCGGCTTCGTCCTCAGTCTGACGCTCGAGCTCAAGCTCCTTGTTACGACAGTCGACGTAGTCCTCCAGGGCGTCTTTAAACTTGTCAAAGTGATACTCGAAGCCGTTTTCGATAGAGGTTGAAGGCGCCGCAACAGCACCAAGCGCCGAAACGCCAAAATGGCATTTGCTGCATTTATCCTGTCCATCGTAATCGGCAACCGAAGCAAATCCGCTCGGCGTTCCTTTCTTATAGTTAGGGCAGGTCGTCCCGTAATGCAAATACGCCTTGTCATCGTTCACGCTAGTCGGCCACACCGCATCGGTATAGAGTTCCGTCGCTCGAACCTCATCAGAGTTGCGCGGCAGCAGCGGAATATAAGAGGAAACCCTGTCTCCGTTCTCGGTTATATATGCCCGATCGACCTCAGCGCTCGCATAGGTATAAAACGCCTTACGCGCCGCAGACTCTGCCTTCATCTCGACACTCGAGCCTTGGGGCTTCTCATTTGTCAGACGCCGATGGTAGTAGTCCTTCGCGCGATCAAGGGCAACTTGAGGCTCCCACGTAACGCTCGATGAGTAATGCGGATTTTGAACACCGGAGAGATCCGTTAGGCTTTTCGCACGCTCCCACATGCAAGAACAGCTGCCGACCGAGCCCTTGTCAGACCCACCACAATCCGCCAGCCAAGCACGCTCTTTAGCCTTCGCCGTGTCCTCAGAAGCCTTCCGCAGCTCCTCGGCCGCACCCTCTAAATCATCTGATGTGTCTTTAATGGTATCGGTCGAGATCTCTGATCCTTTGAGCGCAGCGAAGTCAGACTCGGATGTCCTGGGCACGGCAAGCGCCGTACCGGTATAGGTCACACTATCGGTATCCTGCGCCGACACCGTCTGCGTGGCACGCGCGGCGATCAGATACGGCAGAGCCGTCTCGATTTTCTGTAAGCCTTCCGATGCGCTTTTGGCAAACTTGTTGCGCGTTTTAATGATCTCAATCCCGGTGTCGATCATATTGCCGGCAACCGGCTCGGCACCCGGGATGAGGATGGCGACCAGGCCCGTCCCGATCGTGGCAAACCCCGCCAGCCCCAGACTCAAGATGCTCGCATCAACCACCGTGGCAGCCGTGTGATAGGACGACACTACGTTGGCACCCGCCAGCGCGCCACTATCAGCCGCCACCTGAGTATCCCCGGCACGCGACATGCTCCATATCGCCGCGGTCGACGAAAACAACAATGTGAGCACCACTAGGATGACCACGGCAGAAGAAAGCGTGGTATAGGCGCCATCTTCGATAAACAGATCGACACCGGCTCGACCCATAAAGCCGCCTCGCTTGCGATGGCAGCTCGGACGGTGCGTCAAAACGCGTCTAGACCAGAAACGCTTAATCCCATGCAGCAATCCACGAATCATAATCTCCCTCCAGCCATTCGGGACGCGATTGATACGAGACATCGACCTTGAGCTCAACGTAGCCGCCCTCGGCGGTACCACCCATAGCCTGCGCAAACGCACCGATCACAGGCAACGGCTTGACCTCGCCGGAAACGGACACGGACGAGACGCCGCCCGCATCGGCCCGGCTAAGCTCGACATCCCACGACAACGGCCCGCCGGCATGAAAGATCGAAACGTTGGGCACTGCGGCAAGCCGGCGGCGGGTGAACTCCTTAAGATCGTCGTCCTCCGCCGTCGTCGTGGTCATGAGCCGCGCGGTCTCGGCGGCGGCAGACTCCATGACCGCGCGCGTATAAAGCAGGCACACCGGTTGCAGTGCGAGAAGGATGAGCATCAGAAACGTCGGCAGCAAAAAAGCGGCCTCGACCGTAGACTGTGCCCGGTCCTCGTGCGCGATATCAATACAACGCGATGTCCTTAGCGCCCGCAGCGGCGTCGATAACCGACGTCGAGGCAACGCCATGGGATGCCGCCCGCTCAACCAGCGCCGCCAAGCGTCCATCGGTGCCAGCACGCCAAAGTCCCGCAATCGCCAGCACAATCGATAACAGTGCCACCGTGACGATGGCGTATTCGACCGTCGCCTGGGCAGATTCCTCGCGCAGGACGTCATGCATTTCACGATCCCTCCTTTGAGCTTATTGTTTGCGGGACCAGGCGCACGGCGCGCAGACGACACGAAGCATCGCCAGTATCCGCGGCAACCGTCACCAGATCGACCCAGCCGCGCCCATCGCGCACGATGGCGCCCCATACGTTACCCTTAATATCGAGATAGCCGCTCAGGGCGAGCTGGGCCGTTGGCACCTCGCGGTAGGCGCGTAACATATCCGCCGCTGCCTCGGTCATCGGTCGGTCCTCGGACCATGCAAGCCGGACCGCAATCGCGTTGTCCTCAGGCGAATCCGTCGCAGCGCCAGACCGCTTGTCGAGCGTCCGCAGAAAGGTTTGCGCCGTGACAGCGACATCCGAATCGTCCGCATCTCGCATCTCATCTTTTTGAGACGCCACCGCCGAATCTGAGCCCGAATCGAAGGCGGCCCCAGGACGCTGCTGCCGCGCGGCGTTTAGCCCCCAAACCGCCACTGCCACCGCCACAACCACACAGGCAAACACCAGCAGTGCGCCGGCAGGCCGCCTACCCTCTACAGGCTGTTGATGCCCTCGCTGATAGCGTTCCATAGATCTTGGACCTTGCCTTTAAATGCAACGATGGCAATAATCGCGATCACCACAAGCACGCCTACCAAAATGGCGTACTCGGTGGTACCCTGCGCGCTCTCCTCCCGCAACAGCTCCTTGGCATGCTGCCGAGCGCGGATCGCCCGGCAAAAAGCCCAGTTCCAAGCCTTGTCAGCAACTTCGACCATCGTGTTCATGTATTCCTCCCTACATCATCCCGCCTGCTCCCAGCAGCGGGCCCAATATGGACAGAAGCAACGCCGGCAAGATGAGCGTGCCGGTGGGAATCAGCAGCTTGACGGGCGCACGCTCAATCTCGCGCTCGACCGCGGCGCGATGAGCCGCACGGATCTCGCGACTTTGAGCGGCCAGTGTCTCGGCAAGTGGGGCACCCAGGGCGAGTGCCTGCCCCACCGTAATGGCAAAGGTCTCGAGCGCTCGCACGTCCAGGTCGCGCGCGGCGGCCAACAACTCGTCCTCACGCGTGCCCACGCCCACCTGCCACGCCATGCAGGCCCGCTCAAGGCGAAGAGCCAGCACTGACCGGCGGTTGGCGCAGAAAATCTCAAGCGTCGCATCAAACGAAAGGCCGGCCGAAAGACCCAAGCGCACAACATCGATCATCTCGGACACTTCGCCGAGCGACACTCGCGCCGGGCCGCCCGCTCCAACCGCGCCCTTCACTCGCGCGGTCAGAGCATCGACCACCGAGCGACCTGCGGCAGCGACCAGCACCGCCTCGCGCTTGCAGGCCCCTGCGATCTTGCGTGCATCCGCCCGATCCAAACCCGTCGCGACAAATACACTCAGGGCACACAGGCAAGCCACAACTGCAACCAGGGCGCTCATAGCTCCACCCGCATAATGCGCCGGATAACCACCAGGGCAACGACGTTGAGGGCTAGACCCAGCACCACAGCGCCCGCACCGGCAGGCGTCGCAAGACCGCGACGAAAATCTGCCGAAAGCAGCGCCAACACCGCGCACATGCCCGCCGGCATCGCCGCGACCATATGCGCAGACATGCGAGCCTGCGACGTCTTAACATCCAGGCGGCGCTTGAGCTCAATGCGCTCCCCCACCATGCTCGACGCCTCGGACAGTAAGTCGGCAAGCGGAGCACCGGTGCGCTGAGACACCTTAAGCGCCAAGGTCACAAGCGAAAGGCCGGGGGCGTCGATGCGCACGAGCAAGTCATCGAGCGCGTCGGTCGCCGAGATGCCGCAATCGATCGCCGCCGCTACCCGCAAAAACTCGGTATGCACCGGTTCTTGCGCATGAGCGCCCACAAAGCGCATGCCCTGGGCCAGCGAATGTCCCGAGGCAAGCGACATGGAAAGTGCGGTAAACGCCTCGGGCATGGCCTCTTCTGCATCGTGTTGCTCGCGCCGGCTCTCAAAGCCATCCCGAGCGGCGCCAGCGGCAATCGGAGCAACAAGTCCCAAGGCAAACCCGAGGGGCGATAACGACACCATCGTTAGTAAAACGCAGCAGACACCGCTCGATAGCAGCAGAAACGCCAAACGCCCCGAAGCATCTTCGATCACGAGGCCAAGGCGACGCGCCGGAGCCAGCGATGCCCACGAACGGGCAATCTTTTTCAGCAGATCGTTTTCCACCAACTCACGCGGCAGCTTCTCTGCCACCGTCTCGAACGCCTGACGCGCCAGCTCCGCCGGCGGCACCTGCGGCACACGAGGTTCCGCCCCGCACGCCGTCGCGACAGAAAACCCTGCCAAACCCCCTACGACGAGGGGCACAGCGACCTCCATTCGTCCACCTCCTCTTGTGTGAGCGTCCCCGACCGCAGGCCTTCTGCGATAAACGGCGGCTCGCGGTCAAGCGTCCAGGTGCGCTCGGCGGCATCGAAAGTCACATAGCGCTCGAGCTCTACGCCGCCCGACGCGGCGCGACGCACCCCCGAATACGAGGAGACGAAGCGCCTGCCATCGGCGTGGCGCTCGGACATCACGATGCCGTCGAGCGCCATGGCAATCTGCTCTTCGATGAGCTCGCTCGGCAGATCGATGCCATAACGTGCAAGCAACGTCAGACGCACCACGGTCTCCTGCTCGGAACCCGCATGAAGCGTGGTGAGCGACCCGTCGTGGCCCGTGTTCATGGCCTGCAACATGTCGCAGCACTCGGCACCGCGCACCTCGCCCACCACGATGCGGTCGGGGCGCATGCGCAGGGCATTGGTCACCAGGTCGCGGATCGTCACCGCGCCCTCGCCCTCAATTGAAGCCTCGCGCGCCTCTAGACGCACCACGTGCGGATGATGCGCAAACTTGAGCTCGGCAGAGTCCTCGATCGTCACGATGCGCTCGCCGGTGGAAATCTCACATGACAACGCGTTGAGCAGGGTGGTCTTACCAGATCCCGTGCCTCCCGCAACCGCCAGGTCCTGTCGCAGCGACACCGCGCACGACAACAGCTGCGCATACCAAAGCGGCAGCGACCCCAGCCCCACAAGCTCGTCCAGCGAGCAGATGCGGTCCGAGAACTTTCGGATGGTGAGAATCGGTCCGTCAATCGCCACAGGCGGAATCACCGCGTTGACGCGATAGCCCGTTTTGAGGCGGGCGTTGACGATGGGGCTGCGCTCGTCGATACGGCGGCCAAGTGGCGAGATGATGCGGTCGATAAGCACACGGATCTGTTCATCATCCTCAAACGCATGCTCGATGGGGTGCAAGACGCCGCCGCGTTCAAAGAAAGCCGAGCGGCAGCCGTTGATCATGATCTCGGTAACGGTGTCGTCCTCGATGAGCGGCTGCAACGGCCCCAGGCCCACTACGTCATCCAAAATCTCGTCGATGATGGTCTCGCGCTCGGTCGTCGCGAGATCGGTCGGTTCCTCAACATTGAGCGCCGCCTCCACCGCGGGACGCAATTCCGAGCGGGCAAGTGCCGGGTCGATATAGGCGCTGATACGCGCCACTTCGTCGTAACCCATGCGGTCCATCACGGCGCACTTGGTGCGTCGTTTCACCGCGCGGCGACGCCCCGCATCTACAGGCGCTGCCCCCGCTGCAGCGCCGGCAGCCTTAATCCTCGTTTGCAGGCTCATCGCTGATCACCCTCGCGCGACCAGGGAAGGCGGATACGCGGGCGTTCGGTGCGCGTTGCACGGTCGGCGACCATATCGCTCCAAGGGCCGACGGCGCACCCCAGTTCCACGAGCATCTCGCGCGTGGCCTCGCGCACGCTGGTCGCAAAAGCGCTGGTCTGCCCCACTGCCTCATCAGCGCGCCCAAACGCCATGAGCGCGGCGAGATCCTGCCCGCCATCGGCGATACGAATCTTGGAGCTCAACGCACAGGCAATCTCAAAGCGCATGGCGACGTCCTCGTCTGCCCCGCGCGCACCGAACCGGTTGAACACGGCGCTCATGCGCGTGCGCGGCACACCTACTCGACTTGCCAGTTCAATGACGCGCGACGCCGATGTCGCGGACGACACCGCAGCATCGCCAACGATCAGGCAGCGGTCGCTCGCCGCCACCGCAGCCGCCACGGCGTCGCCCCAAAAGACCGAGGTATCGATAAAGACTACGTCGGATTCGCGACGCAAAACATCAAGCAGTAGCTCCACCGGACGTGCCATGAGCTCGGCTTGCTCGGGCGCCGCAACGGGACCCCAGAGCGTAACGCCTGGCGCCACGCGCATCGATGTGGCTACGATATCCGGCTCGGTGAGCGCGCCCGCCGCCGCCGGCTCGATAAGTGCCGCCATATCGCGCGGAGCATCGACGCCTAACAAGTCGTAAAGGTTTCCAAACATCAGGTCCAGGTCGAGCACGGCGGCACGCAAGCCCAACAGCGACGATGTGTGTGCCATCGGTGGCAACGATCGTCGACTTGCCGCAACCGCCGAACCCGAAATGGCGCAGATGACCGGAGCTCGATGCTGCGGAGCGGCAGCGTCTACCGGCGGCATCGGAGGCGGCGGGGCGGGCGTCGGCGACAGCGTCCCCGTCTACCCCCGCCGCAACCACACGCTGCGTCCAAGCCGGCATGGCAGCTTGTTCGGTCTGCAAGGCAGGCTCGTTCTGTGCAATCTGCTCATGCTGCATCAGCGACAACTCGCCGCACCCGGCAAAGCCCTCAACTTCGTCGAGTTCATCCGCCAGATTCACGCCGTGCACGTATCCCATATCTACAGCCGGGGAGTCGCCAGCATGCTGTGCCGGCCCTCCAGCGTCATCGTATACAAGGGGGTTCCGGGGGCGCCGACCATGCTCGGCTTCCGCTTTTCCATAATCATCAACACGCGGGCCTCTTGTAGCGCGAGGCGCCCCGGGTTCCCTATCAACAAAAGCATCGGGCTCAATCGTCATGCGCCGATCGGAATCAACCGCTCCCTCGCCCGCGCGCCCGTTGCCGCATATACTGTGCGCAGCGATGACCTCGGTCGCCCCCGCGCGAAACAGTCCCTCGATATCCGACGGATCGAGCGCTTCTATCAACACGACCACGCGACTCACGCGGCCTTCGGCCGTCAGGCGCGCAACAGTCTTGCGCACATCTTCGATATCAAACAGAGACGCCGCGATGATGGCAGACCCCGCGGCGCGACGGAAACGCCCGCGCCATGGAAACCAGCCCGTCCAGGTCACCCACGCGAAGCACCTGTGCACCCGCATCACGGCCCTCGACTTCCTGCTGCAACAGCCCGTAATCGCCGCACGCGCAGCACGCAAGCCAGATCGCCTTCATCACTCGTCGCCTCCGCTCTTTTTGCCGCGCGCCGTGGCGGGAATCGTCAAGCTGACCGTTCCCTTGCCCGAGGCTCCCAGCAGTTCCTTGACGTCTTCGGGGTCAGCCGCCAGCGTCACCCATTCGATCTTGCCCTCGCGCGTGGCACCGGAATTCTCACTGGTATCGATCACGTGCGCGCCGCACAGTCGATCGGTTACGCCATCTTTTTGCACGTACACGTCCACATAGCTGCCCACGCCCGTGGCACCGCCGACCGAGTGCTCGGCATCGACCGCCACCGAAACGGCGACCTTGCCCTTAGGCACCTCGAGCTTGTGGCTCTCGGCCTTGGTGTAGACATTGCAGATCACGGCGTTTTTGGGAATACGCGAAGTCGTCACGTCGCCGCGCACCTGGCGCAGCTCGGTCGCCGCGTCACGCGGCAGCAGGCTCGTCAGCCATTCCTGGGTTATGACATTGGTCTCATCGAGGGTCTCGCCCACATCGATATCGCGCGCCGCGACGCATACCTCGACGCGATCGCCACCGTACTTGGCCAAGGTCTCAGCCTGGACCTGTTCGGCTTGCGAGCGGATCGACGAGCCGTAAACCATGCAGAGCAGAGCAGCGAGCACGCCCGCGACCAGACTGATGGCGATGCGCTTGCTCTTGTTCACGGCCGCTCCTCTCATGGCAGTGCCGGGCGAATGCCCGTACCACCATTGTCTGGGCGGTCAGAGTGCAAAGCGGCGCAATCGCGATCTTGGTTTTCGATGTCAAACCAATCGCCGACCAAAAGCTGACCAGCCCGTCAAGCTCATGGCAAGGTTTTGGTCAGCACGTCAGCAAACTGCATGTTTCGAGGCTTTTCCGCAGCAAAAAAGCCGTCTCCCGAACAGTTGGGAGACGGCTGTCATAGGAAAAATCAATTACAGATGAACATCGGGATCGAGTATTTGAGCGCTCACGCGCATGGATGACGCCAGGTTTTGGAACGTTTCCAGCCGCAGGCTGTCGATCTGCCCGGCGTCCTCGGCCTCGCGAACGGCGCAGCCCGGCTCACTGGGTATGTGTGCAATCGCCAAACCGGCACGCGCGCGATGCCTCGACAATCTCGGGGAAGGCGCGCGCCAGACCCCGCTCGTGACCCACGAGCGGTAGACTGCGCAGGCCCGGGGCATCGGCGATCACGCCGGCGTCGCCCGGCAGCGCCACCATCACGCGCGCGACGGTAGTGTGACGGCCCTGGTCGTCGCGTTCGCGCACACCGCCGGTCGCCAACGTATCGTGGCCCAGCAGTGCATTGAGCAGCGTCGACTTGCCGGCACCCGACTCGCCCAGAATCATGGCGCAGCTCCCGGCAGGCACGCAGGCACGGACCTCGTCCAGGCCGCGGCCCTCGGCAGAGGACGTCACGATCACGCGCACGTCCGGACCCACCAGGCGGCGCACGCGGTCCAGATCGCGCTCGAGCTCCTCGGCATCGCAGCGGTCAGCTTTGGTAAGCACCACCACCGGCTCGGCATCGCAGTCAAGCGCCAACACCAGCGAGCGCGCCACGCGGTCGAGCAGCACCTCACCGGCACCGAGCGCCTGCACGATTAGCACGCTATCCACGTTGGAGCAGAGCACCTGGCGCTCTCCACGGGCACGGCCGCGCCAACGCTCAAAGCTCGTACGGCGCGGCAGCACGCACTCAATCACGCCCATATCGTGCCCGGGAGCGCGGCGCACCGCCACACGGTCGCCCACGGCAGGCAGCAGGACCTCGTCCTCGCCGCGCGACTTGGCAAACCCCACGGCATGCTCGGCGCGGAAGGTATCGTCGGCAGTCGCCACCAGCGGAAACCCGCGATCCAGGCGAATAACGGCACCCAGCCGCATCTGCTCGGGCTCCTCGGCATGTGCGCAGAAATCATCAAAGGCAGTCTGCTGGGCTTCATCGACCGGCAGATCATCAAACGCCGGGACATCCTGCAGCGCATCGAGCCCCGGTACGCTCGCCAACAACTCCTCGGCAGACGCGGGGGCCTCGGTCGCAAGCTTCCGACGACGATCGCGCTTAGCCCGCGCCCCCGTCGTCTTTTTCTTCGCCTTAGCCTTCGCCTTGCCCACAAGCGCCTCCCAGCACCACAAATCACAACTGAGCAGGTATTTTAAATCAAAAAGAGCTGGCCGGGCAAAGCCCGACCAGCTCACATACTTTCCCTCAGCCCTTTTCATCCGCACGGGGAGAGAAGCCAGCAAGGATAGCGCAGGGCCCGCCCCGGAAGCCCTTCTCCGAACGATCCCGCAGCGCAAAGCGCGAGGACCAGTGAGGGAGAAAGGGCGTGGGCGGCCGAACGAGAGCGTTACTCTTCTCCACTGCGCGCATGATCGCCTTGTAGATCTCCATCAGCGGAATAATCAGGAAGGCAAGGCCCAGGGCAGCGACAACGCCCTTGAGCTCAAGCGTTACGGGGCCAAAGAACATCTCAGCAAGCGTCGGCTGCACGGT
>ENA-OQKL01000099-OQKL01000099.1-human-gut-metagenome-genome-assembly--contig:-NODE-99-length-29620-cov-6.569220_pt1 | contig 29620 bp, 25 predicted proteins | sample MGYA00242779_ERZ504800 | MGnify/ENA primary metagenome ERZ504800 (study PRJEB26092, sample SAMD00036410) | human gut metagenome | host: Homo sapiens | study: EMG produced TPA metagenomics assembly of... | reverse complement strand
GACAGCCCCATTACCGGCGGTGTCGGCTCTGACGGCTACGTCACAGCTGTCGGTCTTTGGGACGGTAATTTGGAAGTCGTGGATGCCGAAGGAAAGGTCAGCTGGGAAAAGAAACTGACAACGGAATTGGCTTCTCCGCCTGTTGTTTCTCACGGTCTGGTCATTGCCCGCACCATGGACACCCGTGTGTCCGCATTTGAGGCTTCCTCCGGCGAACTGCAGTGGACATATCAGAAGAGTCAGCCCGCTTTGACGGTCCGTTTACCCACAAGAATGCTGGCTCATGATAACTTTTTGTTAGTCGGACAGCCGAACGGCCATATCGTGATTTTGGATATTGCCTCCGGTAAACCGGTGTTTGAATTCCAGGTCGCCCAAGCGAAGGGTGTGACGGAAGTCGAGCGTCTGGTTGACGTTGTCGGTGCCCCGGCCTTTAGCGAAAACTTAGTTTGCGCCGCCGCCTTCCAAGGCGCCGTAACCTGTGTTGACAGCACGAACGGACAGACAAAATGGACGCAGAAGATTGACGCTGTTGCCGGTCCTGCTATTGACGAAGACAACGTTTATGCCGTCAGCGTCAATGGAGAAGTTCAGGCGTTCTACCGCGAAAGCGGTGAGCAGCGCTGGTCTAATAAGACCATGCTGTACCGCGGAGTTTCCGCACCGGTCGTTTTCCCGGGCGCTGTGGCTGTCGGTGACGAAGACGGTTACGTTCATTTTCTTTCACCGAGAACCGGTGAAGAAATGGCGCGCGTTCGTTTGAGCGGTCCGATCGTAACGCAGGCACAGCCTTTCAGTGCAGGCGCTATTTTCCAAACCAGTAAAGGCGAAGTCGCTTATTTGTCGAATAGATAAGAATTATGGTTCCAGTCATTGCGCTTGTGGTCGTCCGAATGTCGGAAAATCGACCTTTATCAATTCCTTTGCCGGAAAAGCCTGCGCCAAGACTGGAAATAAACCGGGTGTTACCAAGGGAAACCAGTGGATCCGCTTAAATAAGACACTGGAACTTCTCGATACGCCGGGAATCCTCTGGCCGAAATTTGAAGATCAGGAAGTTGGAATGCGTCTTGCCTATATCGGTTCGATCAAGGACGATATTCTGAACATCGAAGAACTTGCCCTGGGTCTGATCGGATATCTGCAGGAGTTTTATCCGGCAGCGATCAGAGAGAGATACAATGTAGAAGAAGAGCTGAAACCGCTGGATATCCTTACTGCAGTTGCGAAAGCAAGAGGATGTCTGAAAAAGGGCGAAGAGCTTGATTATGAGAAAGCATCCCGCCTTTTGCTGGAAGAATTTCGTTCCGGAAAACTGGGAAAAGTGACTCTGGAGTTTCCAAAAGGACCGGAGGAAGCGTAATGGAAACAATGAAAGATATCAAGGCGCGTTTTGCGTCAGCGAAGGAGGGCGAATATAACGCCCTTTTTCGTCATTATGAAAATGATGAGAGAAGCGGTGTACAGAAACTGATCCAGCAGTATCACAAAAAGCTTCAGGCTCTGGAGGATGAGCGTGTACGTACAGAGAGCATGAAGAAATATGAACATGAATATGAGCATCTTGGATATCTTTGCGGGATCGATGAGGTGGGAAGAGGTCCTCTTGCCGGACCGGTAGTTGCCTGTGCGGTGATCCTTCCGAAAGACTGCGATATTTTATGGCTGAATGATTCTAAGAAGCTTACAGCTAAGAAGAGAGAAGAATTGTACGATGTGATCCTGGAGGGAGCAGTTTCTGTTGGAATTGGAATGGCAAGTCCGGAGAGGATTGATGAGATCAATATTCTGCAGGCAACATATGAGGCAATGCGGCAGGCGATTGCACAGTTATCTCCGCAGCCGGATCTGCTGCTTAATGATGCAGTGACGATTCCGAAAGTGGCAATTCCGCAGGTACCGATTATCAAGGGAGATGCAAAGAGCATTTCCATCGGTGCGGCATCGATCATTGCCAAGGTGACCAGGGACCGGATGATGGTATACTATGATTCGATTTATCCGGAGTATGGTTTTGCTTCCAATAAAGGATATGGAAGCGCGGAACATATTGCAGCACTCAAAAAGTATGGACCGACACCGATTCACAGAAGAACCTTTATTAAGAATTTTGTATCATAAGATAATTATTCAAAATCACAAAGGGGGCTGTTCGGATGCAGATTTCAGATTTGGTAAAACAGTATCATCAGGCGATCTCATCAGGTGCGGAGACGCTGACCGGGACGAAAGGTGTGGAAAATCTTGTGGCCTCTCTGCGGTCTCTGACAAAAGGAAATATTTTTGAGGGGACGGTCACTTCCGTTAAAAATGGCCGCGTGACGCTTTCTCTTTCCGGAGGGCAGCAGGTGATGGCACGGCTGGACGGAAAGATTTCCCTTATGGAAGGGGAATCCATGTTTTTCCAGGTAAAGTCCAACGATGGCACGCAGATTGCCATCCGGCCGTTTGCAATTGACGGGGCAGGCGCAAATTATACGCTGATGCAGGCGCTTTCCGCAGCGGGACTTTCCGCACAGCCGGAGTATTTGTCCATGGTTGACCGGATGATGGAAGAACAGATGCCGATTGACCGGGAGAGTCTGCAGCAGATGGCACGGCTGGTCAATGCAAATCCGCGGATTGATGTACAGACGCTGGTACAGATGCAAAAGCTTGGAATACCGATTACTGTAGAAAATGCCTCCCAGTTTGAAAATTATATGAATGACAGTCAGGCGATTACACGGGAACTGGATGCACTGATTGAGCAGTTTCCACAGAGTCTGACCGGAACAGAAGGCGCACCAGTAAAGACAGAGACCATGCGTCAGCTTGGAAATGAGTTGTTGCAGATTCTGACAGACGGGCTGGAAGAAGTACCGCAGCAGATACAAAGTCCGGAACCGGATATGGCATACAACCTGGATGGTCTGAATTATGAAAGCGTGCAGACAGATACCGCAGAAACGCAGATGCAGACGGAAGCTGCACCGGAGACTGCCACGGAAACCGTGCAGGAACATCCGGAAATTTTGTCGCAGCAGGAAGGTCAGGCTGCAGCGGAGGAGAAAGGCGTGGCCGGACAGCAGGAAGCCGAAACGATGGAAACTGTTTCCGGAAAAACAACTTATACCGGGCAGATGTCGCAGACTCCACATACACTGGGAGCTGTACTTTCACAGGAACAGCTGCAGCATTTAAACCGGATGATCGGAGATATTCTCGGAAAGCCGCAGAGTGCATATAACGCAAATAGCGGTACGGTAGAAGTGTTAAAGGATCTGCAGCAGCTGTGCAAAGATCCGCTGCCGTTGGAGAGGGAACATCTCGGAAAGCTGTTTTCTTCCAGGGAATTCCAGAAACTTGTCCGGGATACGGCAGAACAGCAGTGGATGGTCAAACCGGGGGATCTCAAAGAGGGCGATTATGTGGGCAGACTGTATGAACGTCTGAACAGTCAGATGGAAAAAATTGAGTCTGCACTCAAAAATGCGGGACAGGAGCATACTGTTTTTTCACAGATGGCAGGAGAGATCCACAGCAATGTGGAATTTATGAACCAGGTGAACCAGATGTACACATACGCACAGATTCCACTCAAAATGTCGGGGCAGCATGCAAGCGGCGAACTGTTTGTGTATACCAACAAAAAGGCACTGGCGCAGGGAGAAAAGGATCTGACTGCTTTTTTGCATCTGGATCTGGATCATCTGGGAAGTACGGATGTTTCGGTCCGGATGAGAGGACGTGAAGTAAGTACGCGTTTTTATCTGGACAATGACACTGCATATGCATTGCTGGAAAAAAATTATCCAGTGCTGGAAGCGAGGCTGGAAAAAAAGGGATATCACTGTAAGATCGACGTGGTAAATGAAGAAAAACATGTAAATTTTGTGGACGATTTTCTGAAGATGGATCAGCCGGCGGCGACACAGCTGCACCGGTATTCCTTTGATATGAGGGCATAAAATGGAAAATAATAATTTTAAACCCTTTCCTTTTGATCAGTTAAAACAAAAGAAAGAACCGGAGAAAACGGCAGTGGCGATTGCCTATGAGCCGGGCGAAAAAGCACCAAAGATACTGGCAACCGGAAAGGGGCAGGTAGCCGAAAAAATTATTGAAAAAGCAAAAGAGAGTCAGGTTCCGACTTACAAAGACAATAAACTTGCGTCTACCCTTTCCAAATTGCAGATCGGGGACATGATTCCGCCGGAGCTGTATGAGGTGGTTGCGGAGATTCTTGTTTTTGTGGATGATATGGATCGTATGAAGGCAAAGATTGATCAGGCAGGGGTTAAATAAAATTTGAATAAACGTACAATTGGAACAGAATATGAGACCATGGCAGCCCGGTATTTGTGCACACATGATTACACAATTCTTGCACGCAATTACCGGACACCATTTGGAGAGGTGGATCTTATTGCACAAAAGGACGGGGTACTTGTATACGTTGAAGTAAAATACCGGAGCAGCAATGATTACGGAGATCCGTTAGAGGCGGTAGGCCGGAGAAAGCAGCGCCAGATCTGTAAGGTTGCAAATTATCATTATGCAGGATATGCAGCAGGGCAGGAGATGGACTGCCGTTTTGATGTGATTGGAATTTATGGGGACGGAAGTATCCGGCACATCCCAAATGCATTTTATTTTCAGAGGTGACAGACATGGACAGAGAAGATTTTCAGTGGAAAAATAAAGAGCATATACTGGAACTGGAACAGTTTCAGGGCAAAAAGGGACAGGGGCTTCCGCTTTTGTATTTTCCCCTTCTTTTGGCACATACGGGCGTAAAGAACTGTTTTACCACCAGAGAGGGCGGATGCAGCACCGGAATGTTTCAGAGTCTGAATCTGAGTTTTACACGTGGAGATAATCCACAGGCAGTGACGGAAAACTACCGCAGGGTGGCAGAGGCGATGGGAGGAACGCTTTCGGATATTGTCTGTTCGGATCAGACCCATACGACAAATGTCCGGCGGGTGGATAGAAGCTGCGGGGGCTATGGTGTGACAAAGGAACGGCCTTATACGGATGTGGACGGGCTGGTGACGGATGAACCGGGACTGATTCTGGCAACTTTTTACGCTGACTGTGTACCGCTTTATTTTGTAGATCCCATACACCATGCGATCGGACTTTCCCATTCCGGGTGGAGAGGAACGGTCGGACGCATGGGGCAGCATACCATCGAGGTGATGCGCAGGGAATTTCATAGTGATCCCGGAGAAATTCTTGCCGCCGTCGGACCGTCCATCTGTCAGGACTGTTATGAAGTAAGTGAAGATGTGGCATCTGCCTTTGCAAAAGAGTTTTCCGGTCATGAGTGTGAGATCCTGATCGAAAAGGGCGGTGGAAAATATCAGCTGGATCTGTGGAAGAGTAATGAGATTGTGCTGCGGGATGCAGGAATCCTTCCGGAACATCTGGCGGTAACGAATCTTTGTACCTGCTGTAATCCGAATCTGCTGTTTTCCCATAGGGCAAGCCATGGAAAACGCGGAAATCTGGGAGCATTTTTAAAACTTGTGTAACAAATTAAGAAATCCTTAAGAATGTATTTCAAAGATGTTAAATTACTCGGGGAAGATTTATGGTACACTGACTGTATTGAGGAAAGATAGGAGGATGCTCTTTGATGCAGCCAGATTGCAGAGATATCAAACCGGTCTATGAGCAGATCACGGACGGGATTCGAAAAATGATCATAACGCATGCGATACCGGAGGGAGAAAAACTTCCGTCAGTGAGGGAACTGGCTTCAAAATTTGCCATAAATCCCAATGCTGTAAGGAAAGCTTATCAGGAGCTGGAAGAGGAAGGGTATGTCTGTGACCGGGAAGGCGAACGGATGGCGGCATCGGAAAAGCAGATTGCGGAACTGATCCGCAAAGAGCTGCTGCAGGAGTTCGACACGGTGGTAATCAGACTGCAGAATATGTCGGTAGGGACAGAGGAATTGACAGGACGTATGTGGAAACTGGCAGGAGGAAGCAAAGACTTTGATTGAAGTAAATAATCTGATAAAGAAATTTGGGGATTTCCGTGCGCTCGACGGGGTAAATATGCATGTGGCGTCTGGAAACATATATGGGCTTGTGGGACCAAATGGTGCCGGGAAATCAACCCTGATCCGTCATCTGACAGGTGTATACCGGCAGGATGCCGGAGAAATTTTTATTGACGGGGCTCCGGTATATGAAAATAAACAGGTAAAGGCTCAAATGGCTTATATACCGGATGAGCCGTTTTATTTTTTACAGGCGGATACACTGGAAATGATGCGTTATTTCCGGGGAATGTACGAGTCCTTTGACGAAAAGATGTTTTATCGCCTGCAGGAGTTTTTCCCGGGAATTGATATGAAACGCAATATCCGCAGACTGTCCAGGGGAATGCAAAAACAGGTTGCATTCTGGCTGGCACTCTGTTGCAGACCGAAACTTCTGATTTTGGATGAACCGCTGGATGGCCTTGATCCGGTTATGCGGAAACAGATCTGGACGATCCTGATGTCCGAGGTTGCAGAGCGCAGGACGACCGTACTGGTTTCTTCCCATAATCTGCGCGAACTGGAGGATGTCTGTGATCATGTGGGCATTATGAATCACGGAAAGGTTATAATTGAGCGTTCCCTGTTTGATTTACATGGAAACATCAGTAAAATCCAGGTGGCATGCCAGACCGGTATGCCGAAACTCCCAAAAGAATTTGAGGTATTGCATATGTCAAATTCCGGGCGTGTATATACAATGATTGTCAAGGGAAATCCCAGGGAGGTTGCGGCAGCCATCCAGACAGAGGGAGATCATCTGGCTATTGTGGACATTCTGCCACTTACACTGGAAGAAATTTTTATTTATGAAATGGGAGGTTTGGGCTATGAAGTCAAAGACATCCTTTTTTAACCGTACGGTTTTTTAAAAAAAAATGTGACCCTGTACTGGCCGATCTGGGTATGCTATCTGTTATATGGGATGGTAAAAGTGCCGGGGCAGCTGTGGTCGCGTCTGCAGCAACAGACGGACATGACTGCTTATGCTAGGGATTATGCATTGTACAACAGTCTGCGTCTGGAAGTGGATGTGGCCGCAATTGCAATTATGGCAGTCGTCTGTGGGATGGCTTTGTTTGGCTATCTGTTTACCCAGAAGAATGCGTATATGATCCATGCACTGCCGGTTACAAGGGGGGAACTGTATGTGACGAATATGATCAGTGGCCTTTGTTTTCTATTGATTCCGCAGGCACTGGTTTTTCTGGTAACGGTGGTTCTTTGTCTTTTGAAAGGCATTGCGAGTGTGCAGTTTCTGGGATTGTGGTTTTTAAGTGTTATGGGAATTGCTTTTTTCCTTTATGCAACGGTGTGTTTTTGTGTCATGTTTACCGGACAGCTGTTTGCACTTCCGGTGTACTTTCTGGCAGTTAATTATGTGGCATTTGCATTTTCCAGCGGTGCACGTTATGTCATCGGATATCTGGGATATGGACTTGGCATGGATACTGTGCCGGAATTTTTAATTTTGCGGATTCTTTCCCCGATGAATTATCTGTACAACAATGTGCGGTTTGTATTCCGGCAATCCTATAACCAGGAAACGGATCTGATGTCGGGGGTGTTGTCCTACCGGGGACTGCGGGTACTTGCGGCCTATGTGGCTGCAGCAGTTGTCATTTATCTGATTGCTTATTACTGTTATAAAAAACGCAGGATTGAAAGTGCAGGGGATCTGATTTCTTTTAACTGGGTAAAACCATTGTTCCGCTGGGGCGTGGGAACCGGAGTCGGTTATTTTGCAGGCGTCCTGATGGCAGAATTTTTAGATTCCGTGCATCTGCATGTAAAAAAACCAATGTTGCTTGTTCTTGTGGTGGCATTTGGTTTTGTCAGTTTTTTTATTGCACAGATGTTTGTGGAAAAAGGATTTCGCGTATTTTGCCGCCGGAGATTCTGTGAGAGCGGGTTATTTGTGCTGTTTGTGCTGGGCAGTTTCTGGGGATGCTCAAAAAATGCCACCTATCTGGAACAGTATGTCCCGGATGCAGATCAGGTAAGCCGGGTGGAAGTTTCTCTTGATTATCCGGTAGAATATAAAGGGGACAGCGTTCGTGTGGCACGTCAGGCACAGAAAGAAATTTTAAGTCATGCGGAAAGTTACAGGGAAAATAAAACGGATGACAGTACGCAGATCATTTTTTATTACTATCTGAAAAACGGAAAAACGCTCTCCCGCACATATGAAATTGTCGGGGGGAATGAAACGCTTTCAGAACTGTTGTTTAAAGAAGAAAATAAAGTGGATCATTTTATGGAATATCTCTTTGGAACGGATTCTGACAAAATTTCAAAGTTTAGTACCGGAACGTTGACGTTAAATGAATCATCGGAAAATTATAAGGATTGTGACTTTGATGCGGATACTGCAAAAAAACTGTATCAGGCGATTTATGAAGACGCCGCAGATCAGAAGCTGCAAAAGTACAATCTGACGAATGCACTGAAAGATCCGGAAGAAACAGGGGAGTACTCTTCTGCCAGTATCAGTCTGGATTATTACCATGCATCTGCAGACTGGAAAAACGTATATGACCGGATTGATGATTATTACGGAAATACGGGAGAATCCGTGGAAACACCCACAACATATGGTGGATCTGCGTATATCAGTTTTGGAAAAGACTGCACCCATATCATACAGACACTGATTGACTGTGGTGTGATTACCGACGTATCGGACATTCAGTTCCAGCGGCCGGAAGAGAAAACATCACAGTGATGAAACCAGCGGGACTTTACAACTTCCGCGGCTTATTGTAAAATAAAGATGGCGTTTTCGGACGCCATCCATTTTTTTGTTGGAGGTAAAAAATGAGCAGACCAGTCGTAGCCATTGTCGGGCGTCCGAATGTCGGAAAATCTACGCTTTTTAATACATTGGCAGGAGAGAGAATCTCCATTGTAAAAGACACTCCGGGTGTCACAAGAGACCGCATTTATGCGGATGTCACATGGCTGAACTATAATTTTACATTGATTGATACCGGTGGAATCGAACCGGACAGCGGGGATGTGATCCTTTCCCAGATGCGTGAACAGGCAGAGATTGCGATTGCCACGGCAGATGTGATCATGTTTATCACGGATGTGCGTCAGGGACTGCAGGATGCGGATGCAAAAGTAGCGGACATGCTGCGAAGATCCAAAAAGCCGGTGGTTCTGGTGGTAAATAAAGTGGACAGTTTTGAAAAATTTATGCCGGATGTGTATGAATTTTACAATCTCGGAATCGGAGAACCGTATCCGGTTTCCGCTTCTTCCATGCTCGGACTTGGAGATATGCTGGATGAAGTGGTGAAATATTTCCCGGAAGGATCGGAAAATCAGCCGGAGGATGAAAGACCGAAGGTAGCCATTATCGGAAAGCCGAATGTCGGGAAATCATCCCTGATCAACAAGCTGGCACAGGAAGACCGTGTAATCGTATCGGATATTGCGGGAACTACCAGAGATGCCATCGATACAGACATTAAATACAACGGAAAAGAATATGTATTTATTGATACGGCGGGGCTTCGCCGCAAAAACAAGATCAAAGAGGAGATTGAGCGCTACAGTATTATCCGTGCAGTTACCGCTGTGGAACGCGCGGATGTGGTGATCATCGTTATTGATGCCACCGAAGGAGTAACCGAGCAGGATGCCAAGATTGCCGGAATTGCACATGACAGGGGAAAAGGTATCATTATTGCGGTTAACAAATGGGATGCCATCGAAAAGGATAACAACACGGTGAAGAAACATACCGAGAAAATCCGTCAGATCTTAAGCTTTATGCCGTATGCAGAGATTTTGTTTATTTCTGCAAAGTCCGGTCAGCGTCTGAATAAGATTTTTGAAATGATCGATGTTGTCATTGAGAACAACAGTATGCGTGTTGCAACGGGTGTCTTAAACGAAATCGTGACGGAAGCAGTTGCCATGCAGCAGCCACCGACCGATAAAGGAAAAAGACTCAAGATTTATTATGTAACACAGGTTGCGGTAAAACCGCCGACGTTTGTTGTATTTGTCAATGACAAGAATCTGATGCATTTTTCGTACACCAGATATCTGGAGAACCGTATCCGCGAAACGTTTGGGTTCCGCGGTACAGCTCTCAAATTCATTACGAGGGAGCGAAAGGAAGACTAGTTATGATGATCGTTGCAAGAATCATTGCATTACTGATCGGATATGGATTCGGTCTGTTTCAGACCGGATATCTGTATGGAAAAAGTAAGGGAATTGATATCCGTCAGCAGGGAAGCGGAAATGCAGGCACGACAAATTCTTTGCGGGTGCTTGGATGGAAAGCCGGCATTATTACATTTGCCGGTGATCTTCTGAAAGCAGTATTTGCTGTACTTCTTGTAAAACTGATTTTTCACGGAACGTATGGGGCTGATACAAAGGTGCTGGAACTGTATGCCGGGTTTGGAACAGTCTTAGGACATAATTTTCCGTGCTATCTGCAGTTCCGCGGCGGAAAGGGAATTGCCTGTACGACAGGCGTCATCCTTGCCGTCTGTCCTCCGGCAGTAATCTGCTGTGCCGTTGGATTCCTGATTATTGTGGGAATTACCCGGTATGTTTCGGTGGGTTCCATATTTCTGGTATCTGCCTATCTGGTACAGGCGATTATTTTCGGACAGATTGGCTGGTTAAAAATCAGCGGAGCCAGCCGGATCGAGTTTTACATACTGAGTGCATGTTTTACCAGCATGGCGATTTGGAGACACCGTGCGAATATTGTTCGTCTGATGAATGGAACAGAGAATAAATTCGGAACGAAAAAAGGAGATAAATGATATGGCAAAGGTAGGAGTGATCGGAGCTGGCAGCTGGGGCATTGCGCTGGCAAAGCTTCTTCGTACCAATGGAAATGAAGTAACGGTATGGTCGATCGTGGAAGAGGAAGTTGCCATGCTCTGCAGAGAGCATGAACATATCGATAAACTTCCGGGAGTGAAGCTTCCGGAGGATGTCCTGTTTACAACAGATTTAAAAGAAGCAATCGTTGGAAAGGAGTTCCTGATTCTGGCGGTACCGTCTGTATTTACAAGAAGCACCGCAAAAAGTATGGCAGGATATGTGACAGAAGGACAGATCATTGTCTGCGTGGCAAAGGGAATTGAAGAAGATACCCTAATGACCATTTCCGATGTGACAGAGCAGGAGATTCCATGTGCGGATGTTGCTGTCATGTGCGGGCCGTCCCACGCGGAAGAGGTTGGAATCGGACTTCCGACAACCGTTGTGGCAGGAGCAAAAACAGAAAGCACTGCAAAAAAAATCCAGGATCTGTTTATGAATGAAGTGTTCCGTGTTTATACCAGCCCGGACATGCTTGGCATGGAACTGGGCGGATCATTAAAAAATGTGATTGCACTTGCTGCCGGAATGGCGGACGGACTCGGATACGGGGATAACACCAAAGCGGCCTTGATTACCCGCGGCATTGCAGAGATTGCGGGACTTGCCGTAAAGATGGGGGCAAAAGTGGAGACGCTCTGCGGACTGACCGGTATCGGAGACCTGATTGTCACCTGTGAGAGCCGTCACAGCAGAAACCGCAAGGCGGGTATGCTGATCGGACAGGGGTATACCATGAAGCAGGCTACCGACGAAGTGAAAATGGTCGTAGAGGGAATTTATTCGGCCAAGGCAGCACTTGCTCTGGCAAAAAAGTATGATGTGGAGCTTCCGATTATAGAAGAAGTGAATAAAGTACTGTTCGATGACAAACCGGCAAAGGAAGGTGTAAAGGATCTGATGGTCCGCGAAAAACGTGTGGAGCATCTGAATCTGAAGTGGGAAAACTGATATGCAGAAAATCAAGATTAAATATTTTACAGACAAAATCGAACCGCTGGATTACATTGAAGGAAAATCCGATTGGATTGATATGCGGGCTTCGGAAGAAGTAACTTTAAAAGCGGGAGAGTTTGCACTGATCCCGCTTGGCGTGGCAATGGAACTTCCAAAGGGATATGAGGCACATCTTGTGCCGCGCAGTTCCACATTTAAAAACTGGGGAATTATCCAGACAAACAGTGTTGGAATTGTAGATGGTTCCTATTGCGGGGACAACGATATGTGGCGGATGCCGGTTTATGCAACCAGGGATACCGTGATCCACGTAAATGACCGCATTGCACAGTTTCGAATCGTGGAAAACCAGCCAGAGATTGTATTTGAAAAGGTGGAACATCTGACGGGGAAAGATCGCGGTGGCTTTGGCAGTACCGGATTATCATAACAATAACAGCAACAGGAGAAGGAGGATTATACTATGGAAGATCGTATGATGAAATTTTATTCAAAAGAAAGCAACATGCTGGCGCTGCATGCCATGCACGGACATTTTGCAACGAGTCATTCCCACATTAATTATTATGTGGATGTGACAAGTATCAAGACACGTGTGGCGGAAGCAAAACAGGCGGCACATGTACTGTATTCGAGAATTCCAAAGACAAAATACGTGGATACCATTGTGTGTATGGATGGAACGGAAGTGGTCGGTACCTTTCTGACGGAGGAGATCCAGCGGGACGGAATTATGGGCACCACAAACCAGCATGAGACGGTGTATGTGATTTCGCCGGAGATTAACAGCAATAACCAGATGCTGTTTAGGGATAACAATAAAGCTGCCATCAACGGAAAACATGTTGTGCTTCTTTTAGCAACTACGACAACCGGCGAGACCATCCGCAGAGCACTCGAGTGTATCCAGTATTACGGAGGAGAGATCGAGTGGGTGGCTTCTTTATTCGGAACGATCAATTCGGTAGACGGCGTAGAAGTCGAGACACTTTTTGATGAAAATGATGTCACCGGATATGCGGCATATCCGGTTGCAGACTGTCCGCTCTGCCGGCAGGGACAAAAGATTGAGGCGATGGTTAACGGTTTTGGATATTCAAAACTGTAATTTTTGGGGGCATTGTTTACAACAATGTCCCCTTTCGTTATTTCGCCAAGAAACCATGTAAATATTTGGACGGATTGACGGTGGTAATTTCGGGCAGATTCCGTTATCATACACTTGTCAGGAAGTTCAAAGAAACTTCACCAAAGAAAAATAACGAAAAGCAAAAATCAGGAGGTTTTTCAAATGGCAAGTTTATCATTAAAGAACGTTTGCAAAGTATATCCAAACGGATTTGAGGCAGTAAAAGATTTCAATCTGGATGTTGCAGATAAAGAGTTTATCATCTTCGTAGGACCATCTGGATGTGGTAAATCTACAACACTTCGTATGATCGCAGGTCTTGAGGAGATTTCTTCCGGTGATCTGATCATCGACGGAAAGGTAATGAACGATGTAGAGCCAAAGGATCGTGATATCGCAATGGTATTCCAGAACTACGCTCTGTATCCACATATGACAGTATTTGATAACATGGCATTCGGTCTTAAGTTAAGAAAAGTTCCGAAGGATGAGATCAAAGCAAAGGTTGAGGAAGCAGCAAGAATCCTTGATCTGGAGAAGTTACTGGATCGTAAGCCGAAGGCTCTTTCCGGTGGACAGAGACAGCGTGTTGCCATGGGTCGTGCAATCGTTCGTAATCCTAAGGTATTCCTTATGGATGAGCCTTTATCCAACCTGGATGCAAAACTTCGTGTACAGATGAGATCTGAGATCGCTTCTTTACATAACAGATTAGGTGCTACGATCATCTATGTAACACATGATCAGACAGAGGCTATGACACTTGGAACCAGAATCGTTGTATTAAAAGATGGTGTAATCATGCAGGTTGATTCTCCACAGAAATTATACAATGAGCCAAATAACTTATTCGTAGCCGGATTCATCGGATCTCCACAGATGAACTTCATCGATGCAAAGTGCACCATTCAGGGAGATAAAGCTACATTAACATTCGGTGATTACTCTGTGGTTCTTCCGGATTACAAGGCAAAGAAGCTTGAAGAGGGCGGATACAACGGAAAGACAGTTGTATTAGGTATCAGACCAGAGGATATCTCTGATGATCCTGAAATGATCCAGAAGAATGGTGACTGTGTCATCGAGTCTGATGTAACAGGATACGAGTTACTTGGTGCAGAAGTATTACTGTACTACTCTGTAGCCGGTGCAAACATGACAGCAAGAGTTGATTCTGATACACCTGCCCGTTATGGCGATCATATCAAGCTTGCATTTGATCCGCATAAGATTCATGTATTCGATAAGGAAACAGAATTGACAATTACCAACTAGTCCGTTAAAATTATATAGTTGTAAATCTTGAACCCGGGTGTTAGTATTTACACCCGGGTTCTTTCGAACGTAAATAATAGGAGAGTATATGCTTTCAAATCAGAAATTACAGAATTCATTAAACGAAATTAAAGAGATCAGCCACATGGATACGGCATTGTTTACTGCAAAGGGGAAGCTGGTAGCACATACGGAGGAGATGCCGTTGCCGGAGGCATTAGAACAGCAGGTGGTCGTTGATTTCGCAGAATCGCTTGCTGAAAAACAGACGTATCAGGATTATCATCTGTATAAAGTGATGGTAGAAGGTGAAACGGAATATATTTTAGTCTGTCTGGTGAAAGAAGAGTCATTTCTTGTATGCGCACAGATGGCAGTCTGCCAGATCCGGAATCTGGTTATGAGTTTTGCAGAGCAGTTCGACCGCAATAATTTTATGCAGAATATCATTCTTGGTAATATGCTGATTGTGGATATTTACGGAAAAGCAAAAAAGCACCACATTCAGGAAGTACCGCGGGTAGTTTTTGTGATTGATACCGGAAGTAAAAATAACGATATGGCGATGGAACTGGTAAAAAATCTTGCAGATATCCGTTCGAAGGACTTTGTGACCTGCGTGGATCAGCACAGTATCGTTCTGATCAAAGATGTTTCCCATATAAAAGAAGAGGAGATGGAGGAACGTCTGTCAAAAATTGCGGGAAGCCTTGCAGATAATTTACATATGGAAGCAATGATTCGTGTGCGTGTCGGTTATGGAAACGTTGTGACACAGCTTCCGGAAATTGCGGAATCTTATCAGGAAGCGCGGATGGCACTGGAAGTTGGTCGTGTTTTTTATGCAAAGTATGACACAATTTCTTACGGAAAGCTTGGCATCGGGCGTCTGATTTACCAGCTTCCGATGAGTTTATGTAATATGTTTATCAAAGAGGTATTCGGTGAGAAAATTCCGGACATCTTAGATGATGAGGAAGCAATGTCTACTATCAATAAATTTTTTGAGAATAATCTGAATATATCAGAGACGGCAAGACAGCTGTATGTGCACCGCAATACTCTGGTATATCGTCTGGAACGTATCGAGAAAGCAATCGGACTGGATATCCGTACGTTTGACGATGCGATGACTTTTCGGATTGCAGTGATGGTGATTGCTCACATGAGAGATCAAATGTAATTTAGCAGGATAGTAAGGAGATAGAGGAACATGTCAGGATATGATGCAAGCAGTATATCGGTACTGGAGGGGCTTGAAGCGGTCCGGAAACGTCCGGGAATGTATATCGGAAGTACAACGACCAAAGGACTCAACCACCTGATTTATGAGATTGTCGACAATTCCGTGGATGAGCATCTGGCAGGTGCCTGTGATAAAATATGGGTGACCCTTGAGGCAGATGGCTCCTGTACGGTGGAAGATAACGGACGTGGTATTCCGGTCGGCATGCATGCAAAGGGAGTATCGGCTGCCCGCGTTGTATTTTCTACACTGCACGCAGGAGGAAAATTTGACAACAATGCGTACAAGACGAGTGGAGGACTGCATGGTGTCGGATCTTCGGTAGTCAATGCACTTTCCACCTATATGGATGTGGAAATCAGCCAGGGCGGATATGTGTATCATGACCGCTATGCACAGGGACATCCGGTGGTAGAACTTGAAGACGGACTTCTTCCAAAGATCGGGAAGACAAAGAAGACCGGAACGAAGATCAATTTTCTTCCAGATCCAGAAATTTTTGAGAAGACCAGATTCCGGGAAGATGATGTTAAGAGCCGGATGCATGAGACCGCTTATCTGAACCCGAAACTGACGATCATATATGAGGACCGGAGAAAGCCGGAAGCAGAGCACATTGAGTTTCATGAGCCGGATGGAATCATTGGGTTCGTCAAAGATCTGAACAATAATCTCGAAGTGCTGCATGATGTCATTTACTTCAAAGGGGAAAGTGAAGGCATTGAGGTGGAAGCGGCATTCCAGTATACCAGCGAGTTCCATGAGAATATCATGGGATTTTGTAATAATATTTATAATTCGGAAGGTGGTGCACACCTGACCGGATTTAAAACTGCGTTTACGACGATTATCAATTCCTATGCCAGAGAACTTGGCATTTTAAAAGAGAAGGATGCAAATTTTAACGGTACAGATGTGCGAAACGGAATGACAGCAGTGATTTCCATCAAGCATCCGGACCCGCGTTTTGAAGGACAGACGAAGACAAAACTCGATAATCAGGATGCAAACCGTGCAACTGCCAAAGTGACAAGTGATGAAGTTCCGCTGTTTTTTGATAAAAATTTAGAAACCTTAAAGATTGTGATTGGCTGTGCGGAAAAGGCTGCAAAAATCCGCAAGGCAGAGGAAAAAGCGAGAACCAATTTGCTGACCAAGCAGAAGTTTTCGTTTGATTCCAATGGAAAACTGTCCAACTGTGAGAGCCGGGATGCGTCAAAGTGTGAGATTTTTATCGTAGAGGGAGATTCTGCCGGTGGTTCCGCCAAAATGGCGCGAAACCGTATGTATCAGGCGATCATGCCGATCCGCGGAAAAATTCTGAATGTTGAAAAAGCCAGTATCGACAAGGTGCTTGCCAATGCGGAAATCAAGACAATGATCAACGCATTCGGCTGCGGTTTTTCGGAAGGGTACGGAAATGATTTTGATATCAGTAAGCTGCGCTATGACAAGATTATTATCATGGCAGATGCCGATGTCGACGGAGCCCATATTTCCACGCTGCTTCTGACACTGTTTTACCGGTTTATGCCGGAACTGATTTTTGAAGGACATGTTTATGTGGCGATGCCGCCATTGTACAAAGTGATTCCGTCAAAAGGGAAAGAAGAGTACCTTTATGATGATGCGGCACTGGAAAAATACCGGAAAACACATACCGGAAGTTTTACCCTGCAGCGATACAAAGGTCTCGGAGAGATGGATGCCGAGCAGTTATGGGAGACTACTTTAAATCCCCAGACGCGTGTCATGAAGCGCGTGGAGATTGAAGACGGTCGTATGGCGTCGGATGTAACCGCTATGCTGATGGGCACGGATGTGCCGCCGAGAAAGGCCTTTATTTATGAACATGCAAACGATGCGATCTTGGACGTATAGATCCTGTTAGGTTTTCTAGGAGTGAGGAAGAAATAAAATGGAACATAGTATCATTCGCACCGAGTATTCGGAGCTGATGCAAAAATCATATATTGACTATGCGATGAGCGTTATCATTGCCCGTGCGCTGCCGGATGTCCGTGATGGATTAAAACCGGTGCAGCGCCGTACACTTTATGATATGTATGAATTGGGAATCCGATATGACAAACCGTATCGTAAGAGTGCACGTATTGTCGGAGATACCATGGGTAAATATCATCCGCATGGAGATTCTTCCATCTATGATGCGCTGGTTGTCATGGCACAGGATTTCAAAAAGGGACTGCCGCTTGTGGACGGGCATGGAAATTTTGGGTCCATTGAAGGCGATGGTGCCGCTGCCATGCGATATACGGAGGCACGTCTGCAGAAAGTAACGCAGGAAGCCTATCTGGCAGATCTGGATAAAAATGTTGTGGATTTCATGCCGAATTTTGATGAAACCGAAAAAGAGCCGGTTGTTTTGCCGGTAAAGGTGCCAAATCTTCTGGTCAACGGTGCGGAAGGTATCGCTGTCGGTATGGCAACTTCCATTCCGCCACATAATTTCGGAGAAGTGATAGACGGTGTGATTGCCTATATGAAAAATCCGGATATTACCACTGCGGAGATGATGCAGTATATTCCGGGACCGGATTTCCCGACAGGAGGAATCATTGCAAATAAAGATGATCTTCCGGCAATTTATGAGTCCGGGGTCGGCAAGATCAAAATACGTGGAAAAATCGAGATTGAAAAGGGCAAAGGAGGCAAAGACCGCATGGTAATCACGGAGATTCCGTATACCATGATCGGAGCCAATATCGGGAAGTTTTTAAATGATGTTTACGGTCTGGTAGAATCCAAGGCAACCAGTGACATTACCGATATTACCAATCAGTCATCCAAAGAGGGAATTCGTATTGTTCTGGAACTGAAAAAAGGAGCAGATATCGAGGCTCTGGAGAATCTGCTGTACAAGAAAACCAAGCTGGAAGACACCTTTGGTGTCAATATGCTTGCGGTAGCGGATGGCAGACCGGAGACGATGGGCGTCGTGCCGATCATCCGTCATCATGTGAAATTCCAGTATGAGATTGCAACCAGAAAGTACCAGACCCTTCTGGCGAAAGAACAGGACAAAAAAGAAATACAGGAAGGTCTGATCCGCGCCTGCAATGTCATTGATCTGATCATTGAGATTTTACGCGGCAGCCGCAGCATCAAAGATGCAAAAGCCTGTCTGACAGACGGAAATACGGATCATATTACCTTTAAGAATCCATCTTCAAAGATCATGGCACAGCAGCTGAATTTTACGGATCGTCAGGCACAGGCCATTCTGGAAATGCGTCTGTATAAATTGATTGGTCTGGAAATTGAAGCATTGATGAAAGAACATGATGAGACACTGGAAAATATTGCAAAATATGAGGATATTTTAGAGCATCGTTCTTCCATGGCAAAAGTAATCATCAAAGAACTGACCGCGTTTAAAAAAGCTTATGGCAAAGAGCGCAAAACCGTGATTGACAATCTGAAAGAAGCTGTAGTTGCAGCAAAGAAGATCGAGGAGCAGGATGTTGTCTTTCTGATGGACCGCTTCGGATATGCAAAGATTGTGGATACTTCTGTCTATGAGAGAAATAAAGAGGCGGCAAACGCGGAATACAGGCATATCTTTACGTGCAAAAATACGGATAAAATCTGTATCTTTACGGACAAGGGACAGATGCATCTGCTAAAAGTGCTTGATCTTCCATATGGAAAATTCCGGGATAAAGGAACACCGATTGACAACCTCTGCAATTATGACAGTAAAGAAGAGAATGTTGTATATCTGGCAGGTCTTGAACATGTCAGCTCGCACCGGATGTTATTTGGCACAAAGTATGCCATGATCAAAGTTGTGGACGGTATGGAATTTGTGGTCGCAAAAAAGACAACGGCGGCAACAAAGCTGGGAGAGGAAGATGAAGTACTAACGGTATGTCCGTTAGAAGAAAATGATACACTGGTGATGGCAACAAAGAAAGATATGTTTCTTCGGATTGACTGTGCACAAATTCCGCAGAAAAAGAAAGGTGCGGTGGGCGTGCGTGGCATGAAACTGGCTGCCGGGGATGAACTGAAAAGTATTCATGTGCTGCATGAAGGTGAGGAGAAAGAGGTCGAGGTGAAAGGAAAGCCGGTTGCCCTGCATCGTCTGCATGTGGGAAACCGTGATACCAAAGGAGTAAAGAAATAATGAACACCATTTTGTTTGATCTGGACGGAACGCTTATTGATTCTTCCGAGGGAATCATAAAATGTGTTTTATATACGCTTGATTTTTACGGAATTAAGGAGCCGGATACGGCAAAATTATACCGGTTTATCGGGCCGCCGCTTTCGGAGAGTTTTGAAAGATATTATGGATTTTCGCATGAAAAAGCGTATGAGGCTGTGCAGAAATACCGGGAACGGTACAATAAGACCGGTATTTTTGAGTGTAAGTTATATCCGGGTGTGGAGAAGTGTATCCGTACATTAAAAGAACAGGGATACCGGATTGGCATGGCATCTTCCAAGCCGGAAGTATCCTGCAGACGGATTCTGGAGCATTTTGGAATTCTTCCGCTGTTTGATGATGTGGTAGGTGCAACATTTGATGGTACACGGGATAAAAAATCCGAGATTCTTAAGGAAGTCATGCGCCGCTGGAGTCATATTCCAAAATCCGAGATGTGTCTGATCGGGGATACGATGTTTGATGTCAACGGGGCGAAAGAACTTGGAATTGCGTGTCTTGTGGTCAGCTTTGGTTTTGGAGATGTAAAGGAAATGAAAGAGGCAGGCGTGATCGGTGTGTGCGATTCTATGGAAGAACTGCCGGGCATGTTAAAGAAACAATAAAGAAAAACGGGAGGGTATATCATGGAAACTTTTAAGGAGACGCTGAGAAAGATCTGGTATATCTTATACCCGTTTCTTTTTTATTATGCGGTGATGCTGATTATTATGACAATTGCACAGTGGGCATTTGGAGGAGATGCCACACATTATGTGTTCTGTCAGCTGATTGCCACTGTTTTTACGATTCCTTCCATGGTGCCGATGTACCGGCAGGGACAGGCACTGGCAGGGATCGCAAAGCAGCCGTTTGGAATCAGCCGGGAACGTATCTGTCATGCACTTTTTGCGGCCTGGATCATGGCATGCTTTGGAATTTCTTTGAACAATCTCATATCCATGACGAAACTGACGGAAATTTCGATGGGTTACCAGCAGGCAAATACCGATTTTTACGGAAGTACAATAGGAATGGAAATTCTTTGTCTGGCAGTATTTACCCCGATTCTGGAAGAACTGGTATTCCGGGGAATTATTTTCGGAAGATTAAAAGATATGCTGTCGAAACCGTTTGCGGTTGGAATTTCGGCATTGATTTTTGCGGCCGTGCATGTCAATATCGTGCAGTTTATTTACGCACTGATTCTTGGTGTGGTGCTGGCACTTCTGATGGATCGTGCGGGAAATGTCTATGCATCCATGATCGGACATATGACGGCAAATTTTATTGCAGTTGTGCGGACGGAAACGCACTGGCTGGATTTCAGCGTCAGGGGAGATGCAGTCTCATGGATATTTTCTCTGGTGGTACTGGGAGCCGGGCTTATATTGTTCCGGCAGTATATAACATGTAAAGGGAGATAAGGAGTACAAAAGAAGATGAAATGTTTATGGAAAAAGTAATTTGCGGGGCACTTGTGGCTGGAATGCTGGCACAGTGCCCACAGAGTATTTATGCAGAAGATGCCGCAAATACTGCCACGGTAACGGATACCGAGAGTAATCATGTAACACCGGATACTACGCAGCAGCCGGATGATACCCAACAGCCGGGAGATATCCAGCAGCCAGATGATACCCAACAGCCGGAAGAACTGCCACAGCCTTCTGCCGTGGAGGGACTGCATACAACAAAACAGGGAAAAACAAAGGTATATCTGGAATGGGAAGAAAGCAGCGATGCCACTTCCTATGTGATTTACCGGAAAACAGCCGGAGGGGAATACAAAAAACTTGCCGAGAGCAGCAAGCCATCCTATACCGATAAAAACGTATCATCCGGTAAGACATATACATATAAAATTGTTGCAAAAAACGAGCAGAAGGAAGCGGATGAGGCTGCAAAAGTCACGTTTTCGAATACAGAGGCCGTACAGATCCGGTCACAGAAGTATACATACAGCCAGATGAAAAAAGACATGCAGGAATTGGCACAGCAGTACAGTGATTACTGTGAGATGACTAAAATCGGAACTTCTGTACAGGGACGTGGAATCTATGATTTTGCAATCGGAAACCCGGATGCAGAGGAATCCCTTCTGATTGTCAGTACATTGCATGCCAGAGAGTATATCTGTTCCGCAGTCATGATGAAGGAAATCCAGTATTATCTGGAAAATTATAACGGAACCATCGGTGGTGTCAAAATGTCAAATATCCTCCAGAAGATGCAGATCCATTATATTGTCATGGCAAACCCGGATGGGGTGACGATTTCCCAGACAAAACATTCCAGATGGAAATCCAATGGACGTGGGGTGGACTTAAACCGGAATTTCCCGGCAAAACATTTTATTCCAGGTGGGAAAAAAGGGGAACAGGGATATTCCGGACCAAAAGCACTGAGCGAGCCGGAGTCCTATGCAGTAGCAACGCTGACCAGACAGCTGATGAAACAGCAAAATCTGCAGGGGGTGGTGAATTACCATGCCATGGGAAGAATTATTTACGGGGACTGTACGAAAGGAAGCCTGAAAAAAGATACCTATAAAATGTATGATATCGCAAAGAAAATTACCGGATACAGCAAAGCCCCGGATAGCGGCAGCGGAAAGTCCTGGGGAGGACAGTACCGGGAGTATGTGATGGATCTGCTTAATAAACCTTCCATTACCATTGAGATTGGAAGCTCAGTAGCACCGTGCCCGTATTGGCAGTATGAGATCGAATTCCAGAAAAACAGATATGTTGTTGTGCGGATTGCAAATGCATTGAAATAGAAAAAAATCAGGATACTTTGACGCATCTGCCGGATTATGCTAGTATAGGGGAAACAGCTGACAGATGAGGAGAGTAAAAATGGCATACATATTTTTTGATATAGACGGAACGCTGTGGGATGAAAAAATGCAGATTCCGGAAAGTACAATTCCAACCATCAAACAATTGCAGAAAAACGGACATAAGACATTTCTGTGCAGTGGAAGATCCCGCAGCAATATAAACGATAAGCGGCTGCTTGGGATCGGCTTTGACGGAATTGTTGCAGCATGCGGCAACCATGTGGAGATGGATGGAAAGGTTCTGTATGAAAATATCCTTTCTCCGGAACTGACAGAAAAAATTGTCCGGGTCATGGAAGAATGCCGGATGCCGATTGTGCTGGAAGGCCCGGACTGCCACTGGATAGATAAAGAAAATTTCAAGACAGATCCGTATGTGCTGTACCTTTTTGAGGCAATGGGAGCATCTGCCAAAATATTAAAAGGCTATTCACCGGACATCCGCATTAATAAAATGTCGGGGGATATCCTGCCAACAACCGATTATGCCAGAATCCGGGATGAACTGGGGGCTGATTTTGACTGTCTGGAGCATGAAGGACATGTTGTGGAATTTGTTCCGAAAGGAACATCGAAAGCGACCGGGATAGACTGGCTCTGCAGGCATATGGGTATTAAAAATGAGGATACCTATGCGATTGGTGACAGTGTCAATGATCTGGATATGCTTTCTTTTGTGGGACATGGAATTGCCATGGGAAATGGAACACCTCCGGCAAAAGAGGCGGCTGAATTTGTGACAACGGATATCTACGATGATGGAATAAAGCATGCAATGGAACACTATGGATTAATATAGAGTCTGAATCGAGGCAGAAATGAAAAAAAGAATTACAGAGTACCGGAAACGTGTGGACCGGCTTCTGGCAGACGAAGAAGAGAAAACATATGAGGAATGGGAATGTATTTTGGAAGAACATCTGGTTCAGATTGGATTTTTCCAGCACGAACGTCTGATTCATCTGATTGTAACGGTTACATTTGCTGTGATAACGGTACTGTCGTTGTTTGCTCCGCTTTTGACGGGGATCATGACACTCTATGGTTTTACCATGCTGCTCCTTGTGCTTCTTGTGCCGTATATTTTTCATTATTATACACTTGAAAACGAAACACAAAAAACTGTATGCACAGTACGATGAAATAATAAAGCATACAAAGAAAGTGAATTCCGGGAAATCTAAAAAAAAACTATAAAAAATTGAGTATCACTGTTGACAATGAAAAACAACAGTGATATTTTATTTACAGAAAGAGTTAGCACTCGAATAAAGTGAGTGCTAGTAAAGACGAAAAGGAGGCTATTTGTAATGAAATTAGTGCCATTAACAGACAGAGTAGTATTAAAACAGTTAGAAGCAGAAGAGACTACCGCATCCGGTATCGTATTACCGGGAGCAGCACAAGAGAAGCCACAGGAAGCGGAAGTAATCGCTGTAGGTCCTGGCGGAGTAGTCGATGGCAAAGAAATCGTTATGCAGGTAAAAGAAGGCCAGAAAGTAATCTATTCCAAATATGCAGGGACAGAAGTAAAACTTGATGGGGAAGAGTACATTATCGTAAGACAGAATGATATTCTTGCAATTGTTGAGTAGTTTTTATAAATTGGAAATTATAGGCTGAATTTTAAAGAAGAGAGGTTATTGTAGTCATGGCAAAAGAGATCAAATATGGTTCAGACGCCAGAGCAGCACTTGGTGCAGGTGTCGATAAATTAGCAAATACCGTTCGTGTAACATTAGGACCGAAAGGACGTAACGTTGTACTGGATAAATCCTTTGGTGCTCCACTGATCACAAACGATGGTGTAACAATCGCAAAAGAAGTGGAACTTGAGGATGCATTTGAGAACATGGGTGCACAGCTTGTAAAAGAAGTTGCAACCAAGACCAATGATGTAGCCGGTGATGGTACAACTACCGCTACTGTTTTAACACAGGCTATGGTTCAGGAAGGTATGAAGAACCTGGAAGCAGGAGCAAATCCGATCGTGTTAAGACGTGGTATGAAGAAGGCAACAGATGCCGCTGTTGAGGCATTAAAGGAAATGAGCCAGAAGGTTAAGGGCAAAGAGCAGATCGCAAAAGTTGCAGCAATTTCTGCCGGTGATGAAGAAGTTGGTAATCTGGTAGCAGACGCTATGGAGAAGGTTACAAACGATGGTGTCATCACAATCGAAGAGTCCAAAACCATGCAGACAGAGCTTGACCTGGTAGAAGGTATGCAGTTTGACAGAGGTTACTTATCTGCTTATATGTGCACAGATATGGATAAGATGGAAGCAAATCTCGATGATCCATACATCTTGATCACAGACAAGAAGATTTCCAATATCCAGGATATCCTGCCACTGCTTGAGCAGATCGTACAGTCCGGTGCAAGACTTCTGATCATCGCTGAGGATATCGAGGGAGAAGCACTCACCACATTGATCGTAAACAAACTGCGTGGTACATTCAACGTAGTAGCTGTCAAGGCTCCTGGATATGGTGACAGAAGAAAGGCCATGCTTGAGGATATCGCAATCCTTACCGGCGGTCAGGTGATCAGCTCCGATCTTGGATTAGAACTGAAAGATACCACCATGGATATGCTTGGACGTGCAAAATCCGTTAAGGTTCAGAAAGAGAACACCGTTATCGTGGATGGTGCCGGAGACAAGGATAAGATTCAGGGACGTATCAAACAGATCCGTGGACAGATCGAGGAGACCACTTCTGAATTTGATAAAGAAAAGTTACAGGAAAGACTTGCAAAGATGGCAGGTGGTGTCGCAGTCATCCGTGTCGGTGCTGCAACAGAGACCGAGATGAAGGAAGCAAAGCTTCGTATGGAAGATGCATTAAATGCTACCCGTGCAGCAGTCGAGGAAGGTATTATCGCAGGTGGTGGATCTGCATACATCCATGCATCCAAGAAGGTCGCAGAGCTTGCTGATTCCTTAGAGGGAGATGAAAAGACCGGTGCGAAGGTTATCTTAAAGGCACTGGAAGCTCCTCTGTATTACATCGCTGCAAACGCAGGTCTTGAAGGTGCCGTTATCATCAATAAGGTAAAAGAATCTGCACCGGGAACCGGTTTCAATGCAGCTACCGAAGAGTATGTTGACATGGTAGAATCCGGAATTCTTGATCCGGTTAAGGTTACAAGAAGTGCCCTGCAGAATGCAACATCCGTTGCTTCTACATTACTCACCACAGAGTCTGCTGTTGCAAACATTAAGGAAGATACTCCTGCAATGCCAGCCGGTGGTGCTCCGGGAATGGGCGGAATGATGTAATCGGACATAACCGTTGCGTTATAAAGTAAACATAGTATCAAAAACCATGTGAAATAGATATGAAAAGCCTTGAAAATCAAGGCTTTTCATTTTTTTTGTCCTATGATATGATAGAAAGCGTAACGGTTCAAAGACAAAGGAACCGTTTGGAAAAACAACGAAAATCAGGAGTGGAAAAAATGAGTCGAGTGATTGTTGTAACGGACAGTAACAGTGGTATTACACAAAGCGAGGCAAAAGAACTTGGCGTAGTGGTAATGCCGATGCCTTTTTATATTAACGGACAGATGTTTTATGAAGATATTGACCTGACACAGGAGCAGTTTTATCAGAAACTCAAAGAGGGCGGAGAGATCAAAACCTCCATGCCGCTGGTTGGAGATGTGACCGATAAATGGGATGAACTTTTGAAAGAATACGATGAAATTGTATACATACCGATGTCTTCGGGCTTAAGCAGTTCCTGTGAGACGGCATATATGCTTTCCCAGGACTATGACGGAAAAGTACAGGTAGTCAATAACCAGCGTATCTCCGTAACAATGCGGCAGTCCGTGCTCGATGCCAAAATGCTGGCAGAGCAGGGAAAAGGTGCAGAAGAAATCAAAGAGATTCTGGAAAAAGAAAAATTTGAATCCTCCATATACATTATGGTCGATACACTGGAGTATCTGAAAAAAGGCGGACGTATCACACCGGCAGCAGCAGCACTGGGAACCTTACTGAAACTGAAACCGGTATTGCAGATCCAGGGAGAAAAGCTGGATGCATTTGCAAAGGCACGTACGGTAAAACAGGCAAAAACAATCATGACCGAGGCTATGAAAAACGATTTTGAGAAGCGTTTTCACAGCCCGGATGGGGAGAAGATGAATCTGGAACTGGCCTATACATTTGACACTGCAGCCGCTGAGGCATTCAAAGAAGAAGTGCAGGCTGTCTTTCCGGACAATGAGATCGTCATGCAGCCACTGTCATTATCCATTGCCTGTCATATCGGACCGGGAGCACTTGCGATCGCATGTTCCAAAAAGATTGAAGCGTAGCAGGCAGCTTTTGGAAACTTTCATATGCTAACAAATTAAAGTTTATGACTTGTAATTTCAGTGGGAATCCTTTATAATCATAAAGTAAAAACGGATGGGTTTTTACACCTGTCCGTTTTCGTGCGTAAAAAAGTGCGCACGGAAAGTTAAAGCAGACATACAGGAGGAATAAAAGATGGTAAAAGCAGTTGTTGGCGCTAACTGGGGCGACGAAGGCAAGGGCAAGATTACGGACATGCTTGCAAAGCAGGCCGATATCATTGTACGTTTTCAGGGAGGTGCGAACGCAGGACACACAATCGTAAATGACTACGGAAAGTTTGCATTACATACACTTCCGTCCGGAGTATTTTACAGTCATACAACGAGTGTGATTGGAAATGGTGTGGCACTTGATATTCCACGTCTTTTCAAAGAGATTAAGTCCATCACAGACCGCAACGTTCCGATGCCAAAGATTCTTGTGTCCAACCGTGCACAGATTGTGATGCCGTATCACGTACTGTTTGATCAGTACGAGGAGGAACGTCTGGGAGGAAAATCTTTCGGATCGACAAAATCTGGTATTGCTCCGTTTTATTCAGATAAATACGCAAAGATCGGTTTTCAGGTAAGTGAGCTTTTCGACGATGAGCTGTTAAAGGAAAAGGTAGTCCGTGTTGCAGAGCAGAAGAATGTAATCTTAGAGCATCTGTATCACAAGCCACTGATTGATACTGATGAATTATTAAATACATTACATGAGTACCGCGATATGGTAGCTCCATATGTATGTGATGTTTCCTTATTCCTGGACAAGGCACTCAAAGAAGGAAAGACGGTTCTCTTAGAAGGACAGCTTGGAACATTAAAAGATCCGGATCACGGAATTTATCCAATGGTTACCTCATCTTCCACACTGGCTGCATACGGTGCAATCGGGGCAGGAGTTCCGCCATATGAGATCAAACAGATCATTACCGTATGTAAGGCATATTCTTCTGCTGTAGGTGCCGGTGCATTTGTAAGTGAGATCTTCGGGGATGAGGCAGATGAACTCCGCCGCCGTGGTGGAGATGGTGGAGAGTTCGGTGCAACCACCGGACGTCCGAGAAGAATGGGATGGTTCGACTGTGTGGCCAGCAAATATGGCTGCCGTCTGCAGGGAACAACCGATGTGGCATTTACCGTACTTGATGTATTAGGATATCTCGATGAGATTCCGGTATGTACCGGATACGAGATCAACGGAGAAGTGACAACCGAATTCCCTGTGACCAGTCTCTTGGAGAAGGCAAAGCCGGTACTCACAAAGCTTCCGGGATGGAAATGTGACATCCGCGGTATCAAGAAGTATGAAGAACTTCCGGAAAATTGCCGCAAGTACATTGAGTTTATCGAGGGACAGATTGGATATCCGATCACCATGGTTTCCAACGGACCGGGAAGAGATGATATCATTTACCGTGAGTCTTCTCTGAACAAGTAATCGAAACAAGTAACAGAGCCTGTAAAAAGCAGCGAATCGAATCTGATCCGGTTTGCTGCTTTTAGAGTATAAGAAAGCCTATGCAGATAGAAGTAATAATTGAAAAAAAATCACATAAACTTGATGCAGAAGAAGGAAAAACCATTTTAGAGACACTTCAGGAACATGGAATCCATGTGCTGACAGCGCCATGCGGCGGCAGGGGAAGATGCGGAAAGTGTACCGTAGAGGTGGAACATATGGGAGAAGTACTTGCCTGTATGACAAAAGTAACCGATGGGATGCGCATCACAATTCCGGAGGTGCAGCTTCGCGCACAGAAGTCTAAAATTGCAGAAAACGGAACTGTCACACATTATCCGGCGGATGACGGAGAAGGGCTGGATGCGGCATGCGATATCGGCACGACGACGGTGGTCTGCCATCTGATCGATGGAAAGACAGGAGAAAAGCTGGCAACGGTCAGTGAACCAAGCGCACAGAGAAGTTTTGGTGCAGATGTGCTTTCACGTATTCAGGCAGCCGAAGCAGGAAAACTGGAAATATTAAAAGAACAGATTATTTTTCAGATCGCACAGATGCTTCGGACACTGCAGAAAAAAACAGGGAGAGGGGAACAGATTCATCGTCTTGCCGTGGTGGGAAATACGGTAATGTGTCATCTGTTCGCGGGAATTTCGCCTGTTTCCATCGGGGTGACGCCGTTTATGCCGCAGGAATTCTTTGGAAAAGAGTATACCGGAGAGCAGCTGGGACTTACGGATTGCAGATCGGTATACATAGCACCGGCGGTTGCAGGATTTGTCGGAGGAGATATTACGTCGGATCTTTTGGCAGTGATGCAGAAGAAACCCAAAGATAAAGTGCTTCTTCTGGATATTGGAACGAACGGAGAGATGGCGGTCGGAAACGAAGATCAGATTTATTGCTGTGCCACGGCGGTCGGATCTGCATTTGAAGGTGCGGAGATGGCGATGGGAATGCCGGCAGCGGCCGGAGCGATATCCCATGTCTGGCTCGACCAGCGAAGAATCCGGGTGCAGGTAATCGGAGACGAGGAGGCGTGTGGTATTTGCGGTTCCGGTCTGATTGATGCACTTGCGGTAATTTTACGAGATGGGGCTTCTCGATCACACAGGATTGTTAAAGCAGAAACAGTCGGTTTACGGTTGCCTATCGGAAATACTTGGGAGAATATGCAGGGTCAGCCATGTGTCTGGCTGGCGCATAAGGTATGTGTGACGCAGGTAAGATATCCGGGGACTACAGCTTGCAAAGGCAGCATTTGCAGCCGGAATGCGGATTC
>ENA-OQKL01000095-OQKL01000095.1-human-gut-metagenome-genome-assembly--contig:-NODE-95-length-30170-cov-3.234863_pt1 | contig 30170 bp, 25 predicted proteins | sample MGYA00242779_ERZ504800 | MGnify/ENA primary metagenome ERZ504800 (study PRJEB26092, sample SAMD00036410) | human gut metagenome | host: Homo sapiens | study: EMG produced TPA metagenomics assembly of... | reverse complement strand
GACGACCGACCATTGCGTGTTGCTGGTGATGTCATCCGGATTGGGCTCTTGCGCCGCAGCGCGTAGAGCCTTCCAAGCGACTGCCTCGTCCTGGGCACCGACATGGGCGTCAAGGACATCGGCGATTGCGACGGCACGCTCTTTACCATGGCCCAGCTCGCCATTCTTTTGGTTGGGCAGCACTTCGTCACCATAGCAGGCGTAGAAGTTCGTAACCTGGCGTACAGGAGTCACTTTGCATGCACGGTCGGGGTCGCGCGGATCCCACTCCACCACCCGCGCGTCACCGGCGGCGTCGTTGATAAAGAAGTGGTAATCGCGTCCTGCCATGGCGTGCATGTCGTAGGCGGAAAGCAGGTCGACAGCTTCTTGCGTGGTGGCGGCACGGTCGAGCACCAGACGGATGGCGAGCGAGGTATTGATGACGGGGCGCTGCGTGTCCTGGTCACAGGGCTTGGAGTCCAGGGTGAGTACGGCAATGGACACGCCGCATTCGTTAACACCGTCGAGCTGGGCAAACGGGCCCATGAGCGCGGCGGCGCGTCCGGCGACGGAGTCAAGCGGAGTATTATCGCCCAGGTTGTTAAGGGCGGCAAACCCGATGGAGGCATAGCCGCGCGTGGGTGATTGCGCACCAGCAGCGCCGAGGTGTCGTCCTTAAAGTCGTAATTGCGGCCGGTGCGCACGCGGCCTTCGGCATCTACGGCGATAAAAGCGCTGCAGGCAAACTGGGGCGCCTGGACATGTGCTGGCACGCCGGGCAACACCTGTGCCACCACAGCATCGATGTAGGCCTGGTCGTCGCGCACATCGGCGGCGATGATGCAGTCGAGGTCGTAGTCGTAGGCGATGTCGATTGCGTACAGGTCATAGCCATCCGCGTAGCAGGTCAAGCGTTTGAGCGACGCGACGGACTTGATTTGCTTGCGGTAAACGATGCCGGTGGCAGCGGCAAGGCCGACGGTGACTCCCGCGACACCGCAGGCGATGGCAATGTTACGTGGCTTCATGACGGCTCCTCTCGTCCTGTTAGCGCAATTGTCGCAAAAGGAGCGCGGGCATGATGGCTCAACTTGGTGAGTGGTGCGGAATTAAGCACGGAATGAAGAGTGCGGTGCTGGCGTGGCGGGGTATGCTGGAGGGGACCATCAACCCAGCGAAAGGGGAGAGCATGACGGATCAGGAAACGCCCGAGCGCGTGCACGTGACGGCCGACGATATCGAGGCCGCCAACGACCTCATCGACTTTATCGAGGCATGTCCCAGCATGTTCCATACGGCGGCGACCATTATGGCCGAGCTCGACGAGGCGGGCTTTACCTACCTGCCCGAGAACGCGGCGTGGGACATCGAGCCGGGCGGGCGTTATTACACGCAGCGCAACACCTCGAGCGTTGTTGCCTTTAAGGTGGGCGAGGACCTGGCCGCGACGTGGGGCGAGGACGGCGTTGCCGGCGACTATCATTTTCAGCTCGCGGCGTCGCACAGCGATTCGCCGACGTTTAAGGTCAAGGCCGTGCCCGAGCTCGACGGCGCAGGCGAGACGCTGCGCCTGAACATCGAGGCCTACGGCGGCATGATCGACTACACCTGGTTCGACCGCCCGCTGGCGCTCGCGGGCCGCGTGCTGGTGCGTGAGGGCGACCGCATCGAGAGTCGCTTGCTCGCCACCGAGCGCGAAGTCGCCATCATCCCGAGCCTTGCCATCCATATGAACCGTGGCGTTAACGAGAGCTTTGCTCCCAACCGAGCCGTTGACCTGTGCCCGCTCATCAGCGCCGGTGAACTCAAGCAGGGAGATTTTGACGCTCTGATTGCCGATGAGCTGGACGTTGAGCCCGAGCAGATTTTGGGCCGCGATCTGTTCCTGGTCAATCGTCAGGATGCGCGCATTTGGGGTTGGGCCGACGAGTTTATCTCGACGCCCAAGCTCGACGACCTGGCCTGCGCCTACACCTCGCTGCAGGCATTTTTGGGTGCCGAGAACGCGCACGACGTTTCGGTCTTTTGCTGCTTTGATAACGAGGAGGTGGGCTCCGAGACCAAGCAGGGCGCCATGTCGACGTTCTTGGCCGACGCGCTGCGCCGCATCAACGGATCGCTGGGCTTTGACGACGAGTCGTACCATCGCGCACTTGCCGCCTCGATGCTTGTGAGCTGCGACAACGCGCATGCCGTGCACCCCAACCACGCCGAGAAGTGCGATGCGCGCAACCAGGTTGTGCTCAACGGCGGCATCGTTATCAAGGAAGCCGCCAACCAGCACTACTGCACCGATGCCTTTAGCCGCGCGGTGTTCCAGGCTATTTGCGATGACGCCGACGTGCCCACGCAGGCCTTCGCCAACAAGAGCGATATGGCCGGCGGCTCCACGCTTGGCAATCTGTCCAATATGCAGGCGAGTATGCATGCCGTAGACGTGGGCCTGCCGCAGCTTGCCATGCACTCGAGCTACGAGACCGGCGGCGTGCGCGACGTGATGTACGCCATCCGTGCCCTCACCGCCTTCTACGAGCGCAACCTAACCATCAACGGCGCCGAAAGCGTGGAGCTCTAAACCTGCCAAAAAGGGACAGGTTTATTTTGGCAGGTTTTATCTGGGCAAATGCAAAGGATGAAACCGACCTAGATCGGTGGTACGTGGCCGCTGAGGTGCAGTGCACCTCGGCGGCTTTTTGTGCACAGAGTGCGGCTAATGCTAATAAATGCTATACGTGCTTTACGTATCTACCATTGTATTTTATGATTGGCATAGGAGATGATAAGGAGGAACCATGACTACGGCGTCAGCTCAGATCAACGTGCGTCTCAATGCCGATCTCAAGCGGAGCGGTGATGCTGCGCTCTCTAGCGCTGGCATGACACCGAGCCAAGCGGTGCGTGCGCTTTGGCAACTTGCGGCGTCTCTGGCTGATCGGCCCGGCGCGCTCCAGGACCTCCTTTCGCCCAGTCGTGCCCGGGCGGAACAGCGCGAGCGGGAGAAAGTCGCCAAGCACAAGTTCGAACTCATCGACCGGGGTTCGCAACTGTTCGCTGCTGCTTGCCGTGAATCGGAAATTGACTTGGCTAAGGTGCAGCCCTCGGGCGATGAAGAACTCAAACGGAACGCCTACGCGGATCGCTACGGCGAGGAGATGAGCTGGCTCTGTGAATGAGAATCCAAAGCGCATCTTGGTTGACACCAACGTGTGGCTCGATTACTTCATTCCCCGGCGACGCGGTCGTTCAGCGGCGATTGAGTTTCTACGTGATGCATGCGCGGCTCAAGTTGATTTGCTGTATGCGGCGACATCGTCCAAAGACCTGTTCTATTTGATTTCGAGCGAACATAAGGCGTGGTATCGGCGCGAGCATGGCTCGCTATCCCAAGATGCCTCCGTGGCGGCGACATCACTTGCATGGGATTGCCTCGACGTGTTGTCGCAACTTGCCACGCCGGTACCCTGCGACCTGAGTGACATATGGATGGCGAGCAAGCAGCGTAATCTCCATAGCGATTACGAAGACGATTTAATCATCGCGGCAGCGATGCGCGCAAAGGCAGACCTTCTGGTCACCAACGATGTCAAGCTCTGCTCGCACGCACCAGTCGCCGCAATGAGCGTAGAAGACGCAAAGAATTACTTAGCAACGCTCTAACAATTTGAAGACCTCACAGGTCGAATAAAAGTCAGCGAGAGTCCGCCGTTTGAGTCAAGGTGCCGCGAAATGAAAAGGCGCTGACCTTCTGGTCGCGCCTTTGAAATTGAACGGCAGATTGGCCAAACGGCGGGTTCGTAGCGTCGGTCGGTCCGCCGTTCGTTAGAACGGCGGAACCAATGGGGCTCGCAGCGTCGAGGGGTTCCGGCGTTTGGAAAACGCCGGAACAATCAGTGTTCGATCCAGCAGCGCAGGGTCTCGCCTGCCTGCAGGTGACGCAGATTCTCCGCGGCAATGTCGACCACATTGTTGAGCGTGGCTGCCAGGTGGAACCAGCCCGAGATATGCGGCGTGATGAGCATGTTGGGCGCATCCCACAGTGGACTTGTCTCAGGCAACGGTTCGGGGTCGGTGACGTCGACCGCGGCGCCGGCGAGATGTCCCGACTCCAGGGCGGCAACCAAGTCGTCGGCGACCACAAGGTCGCCGCGGCCGCCGTTGGCAAAGAAAGCGCCCGGTTTCATCGCGGCGAAGAACTCGGCGTTCGCCAGGCCGCGGGTCTCGGGTGTGCTGGGCATAAAGGATGCGACGATGTCAGCCTCGGTCAGGCGCTCAGACAGGGCATCCATGCCGTCCATGTCCTCAAACACAATGGGGTAGACGAGCGGATGGCGCTTGATGCCGCGGACGTGCGCGCCCATGCTGCGGCAGAGCGTGGCAAAGTGGCCACCGATGTCGCCCGCGCCCAGCACCAGCACGTTGGCGTTTTTGAGCGAGGTGACCGGCCCTAAATCCTCCCAGCGATGCTCGCGCTGCAAGTCGTGATAGTCGGGCAGGCGCTTCATCATGGAAAGGACCATGGCAAACATGTGCTCGCTCACGGCCTGGCCGTAGGCGCCCACCGAGCAAGACAGTTTGGCGTCGGCCGGTACGGTGCCGGCGGCAAGGTAGTCGTCATAGCCGGCGGTCTGCAATTGCAACAGCTGGAGATGCTCGCATGCCGTGAGCATGTCAGGGTCGATGTTGCCCAGGATCACGTCGGCATCGGCGACCTGCTCACGCGTGGCGGCGTCGGCGCTCGTGTAGATAAAGTCCTCGCCCGGAGCGCTCGACTCAAGAATTGCGCGATGGCGGTCATTGACGGGCAGCAAAACCAGGATGTTCACAAGCAGTCCTCTCCGCTCGACCTGCAAAAAGGGACAGGTTTTTTGGCAGGTTTTATCAGGCAAAACGTTCAAATAAAATCGCCGGATGCAAGACGAGCGTGCCCGTCAGCATCCGGCGCATCCACGGCTACCAGCTCAGCAGCTCGTAACCGTCCTCGGTCACCACGAGCTGCACCTCGCACTGGGCCGAATCGCTGCCGTCCTTGGTGCGCACGCACCAACCGTCACCCTTGCTGATCTTGATGTCGGGCGCTCCGGCATTGACCATGGGTCTCAATGGTAAAGACCATGCCCGGAGCCATGATGGTGTCCACATCGGGTGCCTCGGTGGTAAAGCCTACAAACGGGTCCTCGTGGAACTCCTTGCCGATGCCGTGTCCGCCGTACTCGCGCACCACGCTAAAGCCGGCGTCCTCGACCGTCTTTTGTACGGCCTCGGCCATAACGGACAGCGGCAGCCATGGCTTGACGGCCGCCAGGCCCGCCTCCACGCTGGCGCGGGTGACGTCGACAAGACGCTGGCGCTCGGCAGAGACCTCGCCGATGCAGAACATGCGGCTCGAGTCGCTAAAGTAGCCGTCCAAAATCGTGGAGCAGTCCACGTTGATGATGTCGCCCTCGTGCAGCACGTCTGTATCGCAGGGGATACCGTGACAGACCACATCGTTGATCGAGGTGCATACGCTCTTGGGGTAGCCTTCGTAGTTGAGGTCGGCCGGCGTACCACCGTGCTCGACGGTGTAGTCGTAGATCATCTGGTCGATCTGGTTGGTGGTCATGCCTGCGGCGATGTGCTCGCCTACGTAGTCGAGCACGCCTACGTTGATGGCTGCCGAGCGCTTGATGCCCTCGATATCGGCGGGCGTCTTGTAGAGCGTGCGGGGCAGAACCTCCCAGCCCTCCTCCCACAGGCGCTCGAGGCGCTCGTCGAAGGCGCTGTGACATTTCTTATATTTTTTGCCGCTGCCGCACCAGCAGGCGTCGTTGCGGCCGGGTACGGGTCCTTTGTCATACATGGCTAACTTCCTTTCATCCGCAGCTAGTATAGCCCACCCATGCGTCCATAAAAGTTGCGGTGATATAGTTCCGATTTAAGCGGTTTAACAGCATAAATAGGAACTATATCACCGCAACTGATGGAGTGGGATGGCGGACACTAGCTGCTGCGTGGTTTTGCTAGTAGCTCACCTGGCAGGGAATGCCGAGGGCTTGGACGCGCGCGGCAATGGCGTCGAGCACCTCAGGCGCCGCTTTGGCAAGGCCGGCGATCGGTGTCTCGCGCGCCACCGTGTAGATGGTTGCTTCTTGTGGGCGAATGCGCTCAAGCGCCGCGAGCCAGGGGCCGACGTACTCCGTCGCCGGTGTTGTCGATGAGCTTGCCCTGATACTCGCCGGTCAAATAGATCGTCTGGATAATAACGTGACCGTCAAAGCTTGCGAACGTCTCGATCTGGTGCTCGACGCCGTAGGGGCCAACGGGCTGGTCGAGCAGCTGGATAAACGCCGGGTCGACGGTATCGAGCTTGAGGATGTTGTCGTCGACCATCATGAGCGCGTCGTGCACCTCGAGGCGGTCGGCGCGCGTACCGTTGGAGAGCACGGCGATTTTGGAGTTTGGGGCAAGCTCGTCGCGCAACGCGACGGCGCCGGCGATGGCCTGCGGAAACTCCGGTGCGGCAGTGGGCTCGCCGTTGCCTGCGAAGGTGATCACATCGGGGAGCTCGCCCTCGGCTGCCATCTCGCGCAGCTTTGCCTCGAGCGCGTCGAGTACCACGGCAGCTGTGTTGTACGGCTCATGACAGGGGCGCTCGGCGTTGAGGCCGTTTTCGCAGTAAATGCAGTCGAACGTGCAGATTTTGCCGCTGGCCGGCATCATGTTGACGCCGAGCGAGAGACCAAGGCGACGGCTGCGAACGGGCCCAAAGATGGGGCTGGCATTCAAAAACGTAGACATAGGCATATGCTCCTCAAGACAATTGTGCCTAAGCATAGCATCGGCTCCAAAGCAAGGTGCGGGCTCTTGCTTTACAAGTTTCGTTTTTTCACGTCGCTCATTATGCCGTGCCATGAAAAGCCTCGGGTCGGGTACAGTTAATCTGTTAACAAGGCGTAAGGCAATGCGGGTCCATCCAACCGCACTGACGTGCAACTGGATGGGCGTTGATGATGGGGGCACAACATGGATTTTACGGTCGAGAATGCGGGCACCACGATTGCCTGTCGCGAATATGCCGGCCCGGATGTGTCGCCTGATGCTCCTGCCTTGGTGTGCGTGCACGGTGCTTGTGTCGACGGCACATTTTTCGACGGCATCGCTTGTGAGCTCAGCCGCAACTACCGCGTAATTGCCTACGACCGCCGCGGCTGCGGTGGCAGCAGCGATGCGGCAGACGGCAGCTATGATCTTGCCGCTCAGGCCGCCGACCTGCAAGCCGTGATCGAACACGTTGGCGCTCCGGCAAATGTGCTTGCGCATAGCGCCGGTACGTTGGTGGCGCTGGAGCTTCTTCGCACCGAACCCCATCTCGTCGCCCGTGCGATTCTGCATGAGCCGGCTGTGTCGGCCGAAGGCGTCGGCATGGGCGCAGCTCCGGTTTTGCTCGATATGATTGCGGCTGGAAAGGTTTCAAGGGCGCTCCGGCTTTTCTTGGGAGCCCTCGGCGACTTGGACCCCGAGGCTCCCGGGACGACCGAAGCGGAAGTCAAACATGCCCTGCGCAATGGTCGTTGCTTCATGGCCAATGAATACGGAACAAATATGACATATGCTCCCGACTGGGAGCGCGCCCGCGCGTCAAAGGCGGTGTCGGCCGTGTTCTTGGGCGGGCTCTCGGTTGGCACGCCCCGCGAGGCGGGCACGAGGGTGGCTGCCGAATATCTCGATTGCCCCCTTGTGACGATTCCGGGCGCGCATAACGGTCTGCGCGATCGCCCCGTTACGGCGGCAAATGCCGTTCGCGATGTCTTGGAGCGTTAGCACGCTCGATGACCTGCGGGGAGAGGGGTTGTTAGCGTTTCGTCATTGTTGACGAATGCGTCCATAACCGCGCGCCCGCGGCTCCATTACCGCCGCTTGCCAGGTCATAAAAATGTAACGATAATCGCGCGTTTGCCTTCAGCTGTTAGATGTTACCCTTGTACCAATTGATATGCACCGTTGCCGTGCATAACGATAGAAAGGGCCCCATATGCTCAATAATCACGAGGTCAATCTAACCGACGAGGAGGCTGCCGCTGAGGTCGCCCGCGTCGCGAAGACCTACCCCGTGGTACGTTTGCTGTCGGCCGATCAGATTAAGAGCGAGCCTAACTGCCTGCTCGCCGGCGATCGCTGCCCTTGTCTGCGTCAGTCGAGTCTTGAGGCTTTGGCAGACTCCGATGAGGTGTCGGAGCAACTGCTCAACGATGGTGTTGAGTACCGCGCTCGCCTACGCCCTCTAAAGGTCGAGGGCGAGCCTCGCGTCTTGCTGATGGTGCGTCCGATCGATGAACAAGAGGCTGCAGAAGAGGACCTTGTCTACACCGATGTGCTGACGAGCGTGCGCAATCGCCGATATTACGAAGAAAAGCTCCGTAGCGCTCGCATGAAGGCTGGCGTGGCGGTGATCGACCTTGATGATTTTAAGGTCTTCAACGATACGTGTGGCCGTCATGCCGGCGACCTTGCGCTCGGTGCTGTGGCGACAGCCATACGCAGCGGAATTCGTTCGACTGATGAGCTCGTACGCTATGGCTGCGACAAGTTTGTGGTCGTCATGCCCAATATTCCTTCCGATGACTTCACCCGTCGCCTGCATCAGGTGTCCGATGCCGTTCATGCCACGATTGTTCCGGGCCATGAGTACGTGAGCCTGACGGCATGTGTTGGTGGCGTTCGTATTCATGGCGAGACGGTCGATGAGGGCGTTGGCCGCGCTGTCCAGTTATTGAGCAGCGCTAAGGCAAAAGCCGGTACGGTCGTGACCGATGCCGATTCCATCGAAGCCTTCCAAAGCGAAAAGCCTTTGGTGCTTATTGTCGATGACTCCGAGATGAACCGAGCCATTCTCAACGAGATGCTCAAGGACGAGTATTGCATCCTCGAGGCCGCCAACGGTCATACGGCGCTCGACATGGTCGACCGCTATGGCGATGAGCTGTCGCTCGTGCTGCTGGATATTGTCATGCCGGGCGTGAGCGGCTTTGAGGTGCTGGCCGATCTGTCGCGCCGATCGGTTGTTGACGATCTGCCTGTCATCATGATTTCGAGCGAAGAATCCGACGATGTGGTTCTGCGTGCATACGAGCTGGGCGCCTCGGACTATATCAGCCGCCCGTTTGACGTCCGTGTCGTGCGCCGTCGTGTAAGCAACACTATCCGTCTGTACGCCAAACAGCGCCGCCTGACGAGCCTGCTGTCTCAGCAGTACAACGAGCGCGTCAAGAACAGTCGCATGCTCATCGACATCATGGCCGGCGTCATGGAGCTTCGCAACGGCGAGAGCGGCAGACACGTTACGAACATCGAGAAGCTGACCGAGCTGCTGCTTGGCTGTCTGGTCCAGCGTAGCGACACCATCTCCCTCGACAATGAGGAACGCTCTACGATTGCCCTGACTTCGGCGCTGCACGATATCGGCAAGATGTCGATTGACGATGCGATTCTCAACAAACCCGGGCGCCTTACGCCCGAGGAGTTCGAGATTATGAAGACGCATACCACGATGGGCGCCGACATGTTGCTTGAGCTGGGCCGCCATCACGTCGGCAATGCGCTTATGGAATATGCGTACCAGATTGCGCGTTGGCATCACGAGCGCTGGGACGGCAGGGGTTATCCCGATGGCCTTAAAGGCAACGAGATTCCCATTGCCGCGCAGGTGGTCTCGGTGGCCGACGTGTACGATGCGCTGACGAGCGTGCGCGTGTACAAGGACGCTATCCCGCACAAGGAGGCGATTCAGATGATCCTGGACGGTAAGTGCGGCACCTTTAACCCGCTGTTGCTCGACTGCCTGCTCGAGGTGCAAGACCGTATTGCCGAGACGTTGGCACGCCCCGCCGATGTCGTCGCGTTTCCCACGATTTAGTTTGACCAAAGGAGTTTTAATCCATGATTTCCATGCGTGAGGCGTATGAGAAGATTGGCGCCAATTATGATGACGCGTGCGCTCGGCTGATGGGCGAGGAAATGCTTAGCCGCTTTGCCCTCAAGTTTTTGGATGACGAGAGCATGGACAAGCTGGAGGCCGCCATGGCGGCGGGAGACGCCGAAGGTGCGTTTATGGCGGCGCACACGCTCAAGGGCGTGAGTCAGAACCTGGGATTCGATAACCTGTATGAGCCGGCGGTCGTGGTGACCGAGGCGCTGCGCGGCGCCGATACCGTTGACGGCGCTCGCGAGGGAATGCATGCGCTGCAGCAGCAATATGCGGCAACGATGTCGGCCCTGCGCGAAGCGGCCGAATAAGAGCTTGCGAGCCTTGGGCTGTGTGTCCCGGCCATATATAGGTAAAAGGGCGCCCCGCCGGACCATGTGGCCGGCGGGGCGCCCTTTTGTGTTGTGCTGTCCGTGAACTAGCGGGCCTGCTTAACCTTGGCCGCTGCCTCGACAAACGACTTCCACAGGGTAAAGTCGGTCTCGAGCGTCTTCCACGTGTACTCAGGGTGCCATTGCACGCCTAGACAGAATGGCTGGCCTTCGACTTCGATGCACTCGGGCACGCCATCGGTTGCCTTGGCGACCAGACGCGTGCTTTTACCCAGGCGATCGACACAGCAGTGATGTGCGGAGTTGGTCTGGATCAGCCTGTGCCCGCCAACCGCGCGCTCCAGAAGTGAGCCCGGCACGACCTCGACGGGATGCACGGGGTCGTTGAGCACGTGGGTATGGCGCCACTGCGTGCGGCCCTCGCGAGCGCCCAGGCTCGGCACGTCCATGCACAGGGTGCCGCCAGTGGCGACGTTGAGCAGCTGCGTGCCGCGGCAGGTGGTAAAGAGCGGCTTTTTGGCGCGGAGCACCTCGCCGACCAGCTTAAACTCAAAGCTATCGCGGATCTCGCAGCAGAGGGTGGGGTCGTAGGGTCGATCATCGCCCCAACGTTTGGGATTGACATCGGGGCCGCCGGGAATGGCGATGCCGTCGGCGATATCGACGTAATGACGGATGACCTCAATGTCCTCGGTGATGGACATCTGCAGCGGCAGGCCGCCAGCGGCAAGGATGGCATCGACAAAGACACTTGCGATTTCCTCGTTGGGGGAGAGCATCTCGGTTAAAAACGGCTCTGCCTCTTCCCAGCGCGGTGCGACGAGGATGAGTGGGCGGTCGGCGGGGGCGACGTCGACGTGCGGGGTGTAGGACGATGAGGTGCGGGTTCCGATCATGGGTGCGGCTTTCGAATCCGGGTGGACATGGTGCTGGGGTGGCGCGGGGCAAATGTTACTGATGAATTTGCCCCGCGTGGCAATTGGGTTAGTGGCCCTTGATGGAGTTGAGGAAGTCCTGGGCGCGCTTGGTCTGGGGATGGTCGAAGAACTCGTCGGGTGTGCCGGTTTCCACGATCTGGCCGTCGGCCATAAACACGACGCGATCGGCAACGCGGCGGGCGAAGTTCATCTCGTGCGTGATGACGATCATCGTCATGCCCTGCTGGGCCAGACGGACCATGACCTCGAGCACCTCGTTGATCATTTCGGGATCGAGGGCGCTCGTGGGCTCGTCAAAGAGCATGGCCTTGGGTTGCATGGCAAGCGAGCGGGCGATGGCCACGCGCTGCTGCTGGCCGCCCGAAAGCTGCGCGGGCACCTTGTCGGCCTGCTCGGCCACGCCCACGCGGCTCAGCAGGTCCATGGCGCGCTCACGGGCCTCGTCCTTGGACACGCCCAGCACGTCGACCGGCCCCAGCATGACGTTCTGCAGTACGGTCATATGTGCGAACAGGTTGAACTGTTGAAACACCATGCCCAGCTCGGCACGCATGCGGGCAAGATCCTTGCCTTCCTGCGGCAGGGGCTCGCCCTCGATGAGGATCTCGCCCGAGTCGATGGTTTCCAGGCGGTTGATGGTGCGGCACATGGTCGACTTGCCCGAGCCCGAGGGGCCAATCACCACGACGACCTCGCCGCGGTCGACCGACAGATTGATGTCGTTGAGGACGTGCAGATCGCCATAGTGCTTATCGACGTGTCTGAGCTCGATCAGCGGCTGATTGCCGGTGGAAGAGGTGCTCTGTGCCATGGTGCTCGGCTCCTTATGACTCGAAATGGTAAAGCGTTAGCGGATGATGGTCGCGCCGGTCTTGTGCGAAACATAGACAGCGGCCTTGTTGATCGCGACGTTGATGAGGATGTAGATGACTGCGATCACCAGGTAGACCGACACGAGGGCGTCGTAGTTGGTAATGAGCACGCGGGCATTTTGCATCAGGTCGGGATAGCTCACTACATAGGCGACGGTGGTGTCTTTGACTACGACCACGAGCTGCGAAATCAACGACGGAATGATAAACCGAATAGCCTGCGGCAACACGATTTTAAAGGTGATTTTGGCCTTGGAGAGACCGAGCGCCTGGGCTGCCTCGACCTGACCGCGCGGCACGGCATTGACGCCGGCGCGGAAAATCTCGGCCAGCACGCCGGCCGCAGCGAGCGCGACAGGCAACGTGAGCATCCAAAACGACGGCAGCGAGATCTTGTACTGGGGCAGCACCAAAAAGAAGAAGTAGATAAACAGCAGGCTCGGCACACCGCGGAAGAAGTCGGTAAGCACGCGGCAGACCAGCTGCAGCGGCTTAATGTCGCTGGTGCGGCCGAGCATAAGGGCTAAGCCCAGCACCAGCGCGATGGCGCCAGCGGTGAGTGCGACTTTAACGGTGCCCTCAAAGCCGGCAAGCAAGAACTTCCAGGTGGTGAGGTGCGTAAAGAAATACCAATAGTGGACCGAAAGCTGGCCGGTCACATAAAAGCGCTGCAGTACCAGGACGGCGAGTGCGGCTACGGCAACAAGCGAGATGGCGGTGCCGATGCGAATCTTGGCGCGCATCTTGGGACCGGGAGCCTCGTAGAGCGCATCGCGCATGGTAAGTGCAGGGGAGGAGTGCTTGCTCATCGGAGGATCCTCACCTTCTTATCGATATAGTTGCCAATGTGGCTCACCACAAAGGCCGTGCCCAGGTAGCCGAGCGCCGAGATAAAGAACGCGGCGACGCCGCCGAGCGAGCGCGTGTTGATATAGCTCACCACGCCGGTGAGCTCTTGCGGCTTAAGCGGCACCTGGCTGCCGAGTGCGGTAGTGAGCATGACGGCGATAAAGAGGTTGGTCATGGGCAGCACGCTCGAGCGCAGCGCCTGCGGAATCACGATCTTGGCGAGGATGCGGTTAAAGCTCATGCCGAGCGAACGTGCAGCTTCCACTTGGCCGACGCCGACGGTGTTGATGCCGCTCATAAAGTTCTCGGAACCAAAGGCCGAGCCCAAAAGGACCGTGGCGACGATAACGCAGGTGCGGTAGGGTAGGACGACCTTGAGCGGCGGCAGCGCATAGACGACGATGATGAGCAGTGCGATGCCGGGGATGTTACGGAAGACCTGGACATACAGGTCGCCAAAGACGCGCAGCGGCTTGAGCGGCGACACGCGCATCACGGTGACGGCGACGGCCAGCACCATGGCGATGGCAAACGACTCAAGCGTCATGCCCCAGGTTGCTAGCAGCGCGTCGATATAGTTCTGGCCATAGAGCGACCAGAGCTCGGAGAGACTCATGCGGACCTCCCGCCGATAAGGAAAGGGGCTCCCGTGTGTACGGAAGCCCCGACAACTCAGTGAGGAAACAGTTTACCGCAATAAAGCGCATCATGCGTTTCCGTATGGTTTCGCAGCGGCCGTTACCAGGCTCGCTGCCTAGGCGCCGATCTCGGGCAGCTCGGGAACATTGGTGTCGCCCGTACGGTCGCCGATGCAGATCTGCCACAGCTCGGTCCAGGTGCCGTCGTCCTCGATCTTCTTAAGGAAGTCGTTGACAAAGGCGACGCCGTCGGAATCGAGCGGCAGACCGATGCCATAGGGCTCCTTGCTGCCGAAGGGCTTGCCGGCGATCTTGTACTTACCGGGCTCGCGGACCAGGGCGCTCTGCTGCATGTTGTTATCGATGACGTAGGCATCGACGCGGCCCTGCTGGAGTGCCTGGCGGGCCTCCTCGTCGGTCTTGAACTCCTGCTGGCTGGCCTTGGGGGCGAACTCCTCCAGGATGGCGGGGCCGTTGGAGCCGGATTGGACGGCGACGTTCTTGTCGGCCAGGTCGTCGACGCTCTTGATGTCGTCGTTATCGGCGAGCACCAGGATGGCCTGCTGGGTGTAGTAATAGGGACCGGCAAAGGAGACAAGCTTCTTGCGCTCGTCAGTGATGGTGTAGGTGGCAAAGACGGCGTCGACCTGGCCGTTCTGCAAGACGGACTCGCGCGTGTCCGAGGTCACCTGGGTGATCTCGACCTTGTTCTCGCCCAGAATGTAGTTGGACAGGAGCTGTGCGATACCGGCGTCGAAGCCGCGGGTCTGACCGTCTTTCTCGTTGAGGAGGGAGAAGAGCGTGGAAGTCTGAACGCCACCGATCTTAAAGACGCTGGCGTCCTTAACGGCCGTGGCCCAGGTGCTGGCGGCGATGGCGTCGTCATCGGCCTTGGGGCCATTGTCGACGAGCTTGTCGAATGCCTTGGCATCGAGCGTAGCGGAAACCTCGGTATCCTCGAAGCTCTTGGAGGAACCGGCGGCGGAACCTTTGTCGGCCTCGGCGCTGGTGTCGGAGCAGCCGGCAAGACCAAGGCCGGCGACGGTTGCGAAGGTGGCGGCAACGAAGCCGCGGCGGTCGAGAACGACCTGCTGGGAGAGGTTCTTGCTCATGGTAGAACACCTTTCTCAATAAAATCCCTAGCGGTTGAGTAGAGTTATACCCTATCGCGCTCAAATGGGTCAACACGAAATAACTCAGAAACATACTTACCTTATGGGTAATTCTACCTACCAAAAAGGGACAGGTTTATTTTGGCAGGTTTTATCTGGGCAAACGTCGATTATTACAGCTGAGATAGCGTTTTGCGGACGGCGTGGCCGCTCGCGGCGGTCGCTATAATGGCGGCAACGCGACACATATATGAGTAAGGAGATCGCGTATGAACGGTTATTCGTTTTTCGCACCGACCAAGGTGCTGTTTGGCGCGGGCAAGTTGGGCGAGCTGGGCACGCAGAAGCTGCCCGGCACCAAAGCGCTCATCGTTACGACCGGCGGCAACTCGGCCAAGCGCTTTGGATACCTGAGACGCGTGGAGGCCGAGCTCGAACGCGCCGGCGTGGCGCATGAGCTGTTCGATCGCATTGAGCCCAATCCCCTGCGCGAGACCGTCAATGCGGGTGGCTGGATGGCGCGCACCCATGGCTGCGACTTTGTCCTGGCGCTCGGCGGCGGCTCGGTCATGGGCGGCAGCAAGGGCATCTGCGCGGTGGCGGCCAACCCGCATACCGATGCCGAGGGTAACGAATGCCTTGGTGACATCTGGGATTTTGTGAATGGCGGTACTGCGCTCGGCCTGCCGATCCCCAACGATCCGCTGCCGCTTGTTTGCGTAACCACCACGGCGGGTACCGGCTCCGAGGTCGATGCGGGCGGTGTCCTGTCCTGCGAGGACAATGACGAGAAGCTTCGCCTGGGCGATCCGCGCCTGTTCCCGGTACTTTCGATCGTTGATCCCGAGCTCATGGTGAGCGTCCCGGCGCGTCTGACCGCCTATCAGGGATTCGACGCTCTGTTCCATTGCGTTGAGTGCTACATCTCAAATACCAACACGCCCATGGGTGACATGGTTTGCCGCGAAGGCATCCGCCGAGCCGCCGCGGCGCTGCCTACGTGCATCAATAATGGCGATGACCTGGAGGCGCGCTCGAGCCTTGCGTTTGCCAACACGCTCGGCGGCTATGCCATGGATGCCTCGGGCACCACGGGCTCGCATGGTCTTGAACATGGCATGAGCGCGCATCATCACGACCTGCCGCACGGCGCCGGCCTCATCATGATCGCCCGTGCCTACCACACGTGGATGATCGATCACGGTGTTGCACCAGAGCGCTATATCGACATGGCGCGTCTGATGGGCAATGCCGCCGCGGATGATCCGCACGATTTTGTGATTGAGCTCACGCGCCTGATGGAGGCTTGCCATGTGGCCGACCTCGCCATGAGTGAGTGGGGGATTACGGTCGAAGAGCTGCCGGCCATCGCGCACAACGCTCTGACGACCAACGGCGTCCTGTTCAGCCACGACCCCGTGACGCTGACCGACCCCGACGTCGTCGAAATTCTCAAGCTAAGCTACCGCTAACCACCACAAAGGGGACACTTTGGCGGTTCGTCTCAATCTGTAACATCTGCAGCCGTTTTTGCCGAGCAACTGTTACAGATCGAGATTTGCTCTTCAGGGGAATTCGAATGTCTCGATCTGTAACATCTGGACGGACAAAAGGTCTCTATCTGTTACAGATTGAGACAAACGTCGGGGACTAAGACGTCTTGTCTCGATCTGTAACAGTTAGACGGGAATTCGGGCCCTGGATGTTACAGATTGAGATAATCGCGTCGCGAAAACAAAAACCTCCGCAGGGATGCTTCTCTTGCGGAGGTTTTCTTACTCGTTGAGTAGTCTTGCGGCTTCGGCGGCCATGTTCTCGACCGTCATGCCGTTTTGAGCGAGCAGTTCGTTGGGGTCGTAGCGGTCGGGGAAGCCCTTGGCGATGCCGAAGGTGCGCGTGCGCAACGGCGTGCATGCCAGATAACATGCCACACGCTCACCCCAGCCGCCGTCCAAGACGCCGTCCTCGAGGGTGACGACAACGCGATGCTCGGCGGCAAGGCTGTTGAGGAACTCGCGGTCGAGCTCGGTTGCAAAGCGCGGGTTGACGAGCGTGGCGTCGATGCCGTACTCGGCGGCCAAGCGGTTTGCCACGCGCTCGCCCAACTCAAAGAAGTCGCCGAGCGCAAGCACGGCCACATCGCGGCCCTGACGCACCACGTTGTAGCGAACGGCGCTATAGTCGGTGTCCTCGGCAGGCGCCAGATCGGGACGGCTCACCAGGCCAATACCAGGTACACGAATCGCCACGGGATGCTCGCGGTGGTCGAGCGACCAGCTCAGCATGGACAGGTATTCCTCCATGCAGACCGGCGCCAAGTAGCGCATGTTGGGAAGAGCGCCCAGCATGGAAATATCAAAGAACGAAAGGTGCGTCTCGGACGTGGTGCCAAAGATCGACGCACCAAACACCAGGATGGTTGCGGGGGCGTCGTTGAGGCACAGGTCGTGCCACAGCTCGTCGTAGGCGCGCTGCAAAAACGTGCCGTACACACCAAAGACTGGCTTGGCGCCCGAGCGCGCAAGCGCGGTGGCAAAGGTCACGGCGTGCTCCTCGGCAATGCCCACATCGACGAACTGTTTGCCGGCGGCGGCGCGAAGCTCGGGTGTAAAGCCCATGATGTAGGGTGTGGCGGCCGTGATGCCCACGACCTGCGGATCGCGCTCGATGGCGGCGCTGAGCGCCTCGCCCGTAATGTCGGCGTAGGTGCGCGGCGCAGGCTCGCTCGGATGGCCCGGGCAGAGCTTGCGCCCGGTCGCCATGTCAAACGGACCCACGTGGTGCCAGCGCTCGGGGTCGTTTTGGGCTGGCTCAAAGCCCTTGCCCTTGGCGGTGGAGACGTGCAGCACGATGGGATGATCGATATTGCGCAGTTCCTGCAGCGCGTCGACTAGGGCCAACACGTCGTTGCCGGCGTCCAAATAACGGTAGTCGAGTCCCATCGCGCGGAAAACGTTGCGCTCACAGGTGCCGTTGCTGGCGCGCAGCTCGGCCAGATTGCGATAGAGGCCACCGTGGTTCTCGGCGATGGACTGGTCGTTATCGTTGACGATGATGATCAGGTTGCTGTCGAGTTCGGCGGCATTGTTGAAGCCCTCAAACGCCAGGCCGCCCGAAAGCGAGCCGTCGCCAATGATGGTGATGACGTTGTACGCATCGCCCGCCAGGTCACGAGCGTGCGCCAGGCCGCAGCCCAGGCTCACCGACGTGGAGGTATGACCCATGGCGAACAGGCGTGCTCGGACTCGTCGGGATTGGCAAAGCCAGAGGCCTCGCCAAAGCGCTTCGGATCGATATAAGTGTACGCGCGCCCAGTCAGCGCCTTGTGAGCGTAGGTCTGGTGCGAAACGTCAAAGAGAATCTTGTCGATAGGGGAGTTAAACACGCGATGGAGCGCGACCGTAAGCTCAACGACGCCCAGGTTGGGGGCAACGTGCCCGCCGACGGCGGCGGAGCTTTCGAGGATGGCGTGGCGAATCTCGTCGCAGAGCTGCGGGAGCTCGGCACGATTAAGAGCCTTGACGTCCTCGGGCGTTGTCGTTTGCGTAAGCAGCATCGTTGTGGGTTACTCCATGCGAATCGAGTGCCGGCGCTCCCTCGGCCGACACAATTGCACAAGACAGTCTCGCACATTTTGGCGTTTGATATGTGACGGCGGCGCGGTAATTCGCCAACTGGTGGGGCAAAACGTTTTGTCCGATGCCATGCTGATAGATTCGATGATGATTTTTTCAATACGTGCAGGCCGTGGCTTGCCGCCGTGAGCCGCTGGAAGGAGGCAGCATGTCCGATGCCGTTCGTGCCGAGAAAATCGCGCACGAGGTCGACGATGCCGCCCGCCAGCTCGCCCAGGCGGGCCGCTTGGACCTGACGCGCGAGTTTATCCAGCATGGCGACGTGACGGTGTATGCGCATGTGACCTCGGTGGCGCGGGCAAGTCTGTCCTTTGCCGAGCGCCTGGGCCGCGTCGGTGTCTCGGTCGACCGCGCCTCGTTGTTGCGCGGGGCCCTACTGCACGATTACTTTCTCTATGACTGGCACGATCCCGACCCAAGCCATCGACTGCACGGATTTCGGCATCCATTTTTTGCCCTGGCGCGTGCGGAGGAAGATTTTGATCTGACGCCGCGCGAGCGGAATATTATCGTGCGCCATATGTTTCCGCTGGTGCCGGTGCCGCCGACGTGTCGTGAGGCATGGATTGTGTGCCTGGCGGATAAATGGTGCGCTCTGCGCGAGACGATCGCCGGCCGTCTGCCGCGCAAGGACGAGGCAGACGATGGCGTGAGTGGCGAATCGAGCGAAAAGAGGAGAGGGTAGACGGTGGGGACCGCGATTGATATGGCGTTTGGCGGCGCGACGCTTGCCGTCTGCCCGCTTTCGGCACTGGTGCTCTCGTTTGCCTTTTACGGGTTTTGCGGCTGGGCGTGGGAGTCGACGGTCTGCGCCATGCTCAATCACGGACGATTTGCCAACAGCGGCTTTTTGCTGGGGCCGTGTTGTCCTATCTATGGTGTGGGCGGCATTGCCTGCTGGCTGCTGTTGCGCGGGATTCCGGATGCCTCAAGCCAGTTTGTCGCTGCAGCGCTCGTATGCAGCGTGATTGAGTACAGCGTAGGCGTACTGTTGGAAAAAACAACGGGCGCTCGCTTTTGGGATTACTCGCACCTGCCGTTTAACTTGCACGGACGCATTTGCCTGTACTGGGCCTGCGCGTTTGGCTTGGGTGCGTTGTGTATTTGCCGTTTAGTGGAGCCGGCATTGCTGGGGCTGCTTGGCCATCTGCCGGTGCTGATTGTGCGGCTGTCCGCCTTTATCGTCGCGGTCGCGATGATGGTCGACGCGTTGTGCTCGTTGGCGAGCTGGCGGCGTCTGTCCGATCAGCTGGAGCGCGTCCGGGCCGACCTTGCCGACCGCATCAATGAGTCGCTTGCCGATGCGTCCGACTCCATGCTCGAACGTATTCCCGATTCGGCGATCGACTCGGTGGCGCAGACGCACATCCGCGGCCGTGCCGTTAACGCGTGGCTGGTCGAGCTGGGCGACGCGGCGCTCGATGCCCTGCGCGAGAAGGCTTCGATGCCGACGTTCATCTCGGATGGTGCTCGCGGCCTGGCGCTTGCCGCCCGCCGCGTGGCCGATGCCGCACCGAGCATGCCGCGTCCGTCGCTCAGTCGTCGCCTTGCCGGCAAGGGTCATAAGCCGTCCGGTGCCGAGCGTGTCACTCAGCCGCCGCGACCTGCGCTTCTTCAATGCCTTCCCGCGCTTGCGTATCAACCGCTACGAGGGCGTCATCCGAGCTACCGACCTCCGCGACCGAGCCCGCGAGCTGTTCCGGCGCTAGCCGGGACGGGCGCGCTCGCGGCTTCCTTGCTCGCGTATTTCCCGTTGGTTTCGCGCCCGTTGCCGCGCCGTTTCCAAGATTGCGGTGCCGTTGGAGGCGGCAAGATTTGGGTCGAGCCGGCCGAGGAGGTTATCCGCATCCGCACCGGCGAACATGGCCCCGCCGCGGTGTAGGACAATCTTTCGCCTGACGGGCGTGCCTCTCTTGGGGCGCGCCCGTTCTCGTCTACAATATCGTGCAGACGAAGGAGAGGCATGCCCATGATCAAGATGTTTGCGAGTGACTTAGACGGAACGCTGCTGAATGCCCTACACGAGGCCGACGGAACCATCCGCCGCGCCATTCGCGAGCTGACCGAAGCCGGGCTGCATGTGGTTCCCGCGACCGGACGCTCGACGCTGCCGATCGGCGAGCATGGCTTCACAGGTCTGGCACTCGACGCCTGCTGCTCCAACGGATCCATCGTGCGCGACAGCCATGGTGAGGTGCTCAAGACCTGGACCATCGACCCGCAGGTTACCGAGGAGCTGCTCAAGGCGTTCCCGGACATTTGCTTCGACTGCTCCACGCCCGACGGCATGTTCTCGAGCGGTTCGTTCGAGATGCACCAGGCGGGCTTTAAAAAGGACAGTCCTATCAAGCGCATCGTGATGCGCGGCATGCGTGCACGTGGCGGGTATCACGAGGAACAGTATTTCGACCAGTTGATCGGTGACATCCTGCGTCATGACGTGTGCAAAATCAACTGCCGCGTGACCTCGCTCGAGCTGGAGCGCGACCTTAAGGCGTATTTGGCCGAGCGCTCGGACCGTGTGGTCAACGCGCCGTTCGATCCGGTGATGTTCGAGATCACGGACGTGGCGTGCAACAAGGGTGAGAGCGTGGCCTGGCTGGCGGGCTACTACGGTATTGCCGAGGACGAGGTCGCGGTTTACGGCGACGGCGGCAACGACATCGCCATGCTCAAGCGTTTCCGTCACAGCTATGCCACCAAGAATGGCAGTGACGCGGCCAAGGCCGCCGCGAGCGCGACTATCGGTAGCTGCATGGTCCACGCCGTCCCCAAACACATGCTCGCCACCATGCGCAAGCAAAACTCCCGCACCGTCATCGAATAATGTGACAAAGGGACAGCCCCTTTGTCACATCCAAAATATTGCCTTTACGTGTTGATACACACGGTGTGCAATAATACTCGCACTGTGCAATAGCGCGCAGACTGAGTAACAAGGAGGACGCTTGTCCCAGCTCGAGAAATGTGATCGCCGGTCCCTTCGCTCGCAGCGTGCCCTTCGCCAGGCACTTGCCAGCGAGCTTGCCGAAAGCGGCGACCTTTCGCGCATTAATGTCGCGTCGCTCACCGAGCGCGCCGGCCTTACGCGTCGCACGTTCTATTCACACTACCGCGATATCCCCGACTTTATCAATCAAATCGAGGACGGCTTGCTGGCCGAGATCCGCGAGCGCATTGAGCTCATCACCGCAGCTCAGCTGCCTGATCTCTATCACAACATCGATGAGCTCGAGCCGGCGCCCGGTTCGGTTGAGCTGCTGCGTTATCTTGCGGCCAACCGCGACTTAATCGGTGCGCTGCTGGGTCCGGGCGGCGACCAGGCCTTCATTTAAAAGGATTATCGACACCGCGCGTGAGGCTGTGGTGCCGCGTGCGCAGACGGGTATTTTGGGCCTGGCGCTGGGTACGTTCTTTGACTACTACGTCACCTACGTCGTGAGTGCCGAGGTCGGCATGATTCAGCGCTGGTTTGAGCGCGGGCTCACCGAATCGCCCGAGGCCATGGCGCGCATTATGACGGTGCTCGCTTTTGTGCGTCCCGGCGACCTGTATGGCCAACCCATTGATATCAACGTGCCGGAATACGGCATGAAGCTATTGAACTTGCAGCTCGAGGACGCGGCCGACACCGCCGCAACCGTCGAGTCCAACAACTAAGAGGAGAGACAGATGAGCAAACTCGTCGAGGGCATCAAGGACCGCATGGTCGCTGCCGCACGCGAGGCCGCGCCCGCCGTGGTGGACGCCGCGCAGAAGGCCGCGACCGCGGCTGCCGAGAAAGTTGCCGAGGCGGTTGCCGAGGCCAAGAATGCGGCAGGGGAGACGTCCGTCGCTAGCGAGCCCGTCACTGCCGCTGAGCCCGTAGCCGCCGCCCACGCCCCCGAAGGCGCAATTTTCAACCCCGAGAACGCTCGCGGCAACCTGCACCTGGGCATTGACGTGGGCTCCACCACCGTCAAGCTCGCCGTGCTCAACGACGATAACCAGATCGTCTACGCCAAGTACCAGCGTCACCACACCGACGTCCGCGCTTGCGCCCGCGACTTGTTCGAGGGCGCTGCGACCGTGCTGCCGACGGCCCAGATGACCTGCGCCATTACCGGCTCGGGCGGCCTGCTGCTGTCCCAGTGGCTCGACCTGGAGTTTGTCCAGGAGGTCATCGCCAGCAAGCGTGCCGTCGAGACCCTCATCCCGGCCACCGATGTTGCCATCGAGCTGGGCGGCGAGGACGCCAAAATCATCTACTTCGACAACGGCATCGAGCAGCGCATGAACGGCACCTGCGCCGGCGGCACGGGCGCGTTCATCGACCAGATGGCCACTCTGCTGCACACCGACGCTAGCGGCCTTAACGAACTCGCGGCCAACGCCACCACCATCTATCCCATCGCCAGCCGCTGCGGCGTTTTTGCCAAGACCGACGTCCAGCCGCTGCTCAACGAGGGCGCCCGCCCCGAGGACGTGGCCGCCTCCATCTTCCAGGCTGTCGTGACCCAGACCATCTCGGGCCTGGCGTGCGGCCGTCCCATCCGCGGCAACGTCGCCTTCCTGGGCGGCCCGCTGCAGTATCTCTCCGAGCTGCGCCACCGCTTCTACCTCACGCTCAGCCTGGACGAGGAGCACCGCATTGTGCCCCAAAACGCTCACCTGTTTGTGGCGAGCGGCGCCGCCATGGCGCACGAGTCCAACAAGCTCAGCACGTTCCCGCAGCTCATCGAGGCTATCGATGCCTTGGGTGACACACAGGGTGCCGAGGTCGAGCGTCTGGATCCGCTCTTTGCCACCGACGAGGACTTTGCCGAGTTCAAGACCCGCCACGACCAGGAAGTCGTCCCCAAGGGCAAGCTCGACGGCTACACCGGCCGCGTGTTCATCGGTATCGACGCCGGCTCCACCACCATGAAAGCCGCGCTCGTGGGCGAGGACGGTCAGCTGCTGCACACCTGGTACGGCAACAACAACGGCGACATCCTAGGCACGGCCAAGGTCATCATGGCCGATTTCTACAACCACATCCCCGCGGGCTGCACCATCGGCCACGTGACCACCACGGGCTACGGTGAGGCGCTGCTCATCGAGGCTCTCAAGGCCGACTCCGGCGAGATCGAGACCGTCGCGCACCTGCGCGGCGCCAAGGCGTTCCTGCCCGGCGTCGAGTTCATCCTGGACATCGGCGGCCAGGACATGAAGTGCCTGCGCGTCAAGGACGGCGTGATCGAGCACATCATGCTCAACGAGGCCTGCTCGTCGGGCTGCGGCAGCTTTATCGAGAGCTTCGCGGTCTCTATGAACATGGACGTGCGCGCGTTCGCCGATGCCGCCATCCATGCCAAGGCCCCGGTCGACCTGGGCAGCCGCTGCACGGTCTTTATGAACTCGCGCGTCAAGCAGGCGCAAAAGGAAGGCGCTACGGTGGGCGACATCGCGGCCGGCCTGTCCTATTCCGTCATCAAGAATGCCCTGTTCAAGGTCATTAAGCTGCGCGACCCCAAGGAGATCGGCAGCCAGGTGATCGTTCAGGGCGGCACCTTTATGTCCGACGCCACACTGCGTGCGTTTGAGCAGCTCACTGGCGTTCACGCCGTGCGTCCCGTACATCGCCGGCTGCATGGGCGCCTACGGTGCGGCCCTGCTCGCCCGCGATCGCGCCGGCGCCGACGGCACCTCGACCATTCTTTCGGCTGAGGACATCGCGTACCTCACCGTGACGCAAAAGCATGTCCGCTGCGGCCGTTGCTCCAACAACTGCCAGCTTACCGTCAACGACTTTGGCGGTGGCAGGCGCTTCATTACCGGCAATCGCTGCGAGAAGGGCGCCGGCCACAAAAAGCAGAAGACCGAGGCCCCCAACCTCTTCAAAAAGAAAAACGAGCTGCTCTTTAACCGCGAGGTCCTGAGCCCCGACGAGGCCCCGCGCGGCACCGTCGGCATCCCGCGCGCGCTCAACATGTACGAGAACTACCCCTTCTGGCACGCGTTCTTTACGCGCCTGGGCTTTAGCGTGCAGCTGTCCGACCAGTCGAGCAAGAAGACCTACCAGGCGGGCATCGAGTCCATGCCGTCCGAGAGCGTATGCTATCCGGCCAAGATGAGCCATGGCCACGTGATGAACCTCATCGACCGTGACGTCGACTTTATCTGGATGCCGTGCGTGCGCTGGGAGCGCAAGGAGGATCCGACCGCCGGCAACTGCTATAACTGTCCCATCGTCATGAGCTACCCCACGGCGCTGGCGCTCAATATTGACGAGATCCGCGAGCAGAACATCGAGTTCCTGTATCCGTTTGTGCCGTATCACGACAAGACCGAGCTCAAGCGCCGCCTGTACCAGGTGCTCGCCGTCGACCGTGTGGCCGATGCTGAGGCCGGTCGCGGTCGCGTGCGCGGTCCTAAAATCACGCGCTCCGAGGTTGATGCCGCCGTCAACGCTGCTTTTGAGGCCGACGCGCGCTTCCACGAGGATATCCAGACCATGGGCGAGGAGGCTCTCAAGTGGGTCGAGGACCACGGCGGTCACGGCATCGTGCTCGCCGGTCGTCCCTACCATAACGACCCCGAGATCAACCATGCCCTGCCCGAGCTTATCTCGAGCTTTGGCTTTGCGGTCTTTACCGAGGATTCGCTCGCGCATCTGGTGAAGCCCGAGCGTCCGATTCGCGTCGTCGATCAGTGGATGTATCACAGCCGCCTGTACGCCGTCGCCCGTTTTGTGACGATGCGCAACGACCTGGACCTGATCCAGCTCAATTCCTTCGGCTGCGGCCTGGACGCTCTGACCACTGATCAGGTGCAGGAGATCCTGGAGGCCAGCGGCAAGATTTACACCGTGCTCAAGATTGACGAGGTGTCCAACTTGGGCGCCGCGCGTATCCGTATTCGCTCGCTCATGGCGGCGCTCAAGGACCAGGAGGCCGAGCGCTTGGCCGAGGCTACGGCCGCGGGCGAGACTTACGAGCAGGGCGATGCCGCGCCGGTGGCGCCCTCCACGGATGCCCCCGCGTTCGCGAGCCGTAAGTACACGTTCGAGGCGCAGCGCGAGAGTGCTTCGACCGCGTGGCCCAAGGTGCCCTTTACCGAGCAGATGCGCGAGGAGGGCTACACCATCCTGTGCCCGCAGATGGCGCCGATCCACTTTGACCTGGTCAAAGAGGTGTTCCGTGGTGCTGGCTACAACTTGGAGCTGCTGCCCTCGACCGATCACGATGCCGTCGAGGCCGGCCTGCGCTACGTGAACAACGACATCTGCTATCCGTCGATCCTGGTGACGGGCCAGATCATGGAGGCCATCGAGAGCGGTCGATACGACCTGTCCAAGACAGCCGTGGTTATCAGCCAGACCGGCGGCGGCTGCCGTGCCACCAACTACATCGCACTCATCCGCAAGGCCCTGCGCGAGAGCGGCCACCCCGAGATCCCGGTGATCTCGCTTTCGGCCGTGGCGCTGGGCGAGGACAACCCTGGCTTTAAGATTACGCCGGCGCTGCTTAAGCAGGCAGTCTACGCGGTGCTCTTTGGCGACGTGATGATGCAGATGCTCTATCGCTGCCGCCCGTACGAGGCTACGCCCGGTGCCGCCAACGCGCTCTACGAGGAGTACATGGCGCGCGCTCGCAAGCTGGCGCCCAAGTTTAACCGCCACAACTACACCAAGCTGTGCCGCGAGGCCATCCGCGCGTTCGACACCATGCCGCTCGTGGGCGAGGGTACCAAGCCGCGCGTGGGCGTGGTCGGCGAGATCCTGGTCAAGTTCCATCCCACAGCCAACAACCACGTGGTCGATGTCATCGAGCGCGAGGGCTGCGAGGCCGTGGTGCCGGGTCTGCTCGACTTCTTCCTGTACTCCATGAGCAACGCCGAGCTGCAGAAGGACGAGTTGGGAAGCTCCGCTACCACGCGCGCTGGTATGCAGGCGCTCATCAAGCTCGTGGACTGGATGCGCACGCCGGTGGAGGAGATGCTCGAGAAGTCCCGCCGCTTCGAGGCGCCCGAGCGCATCGGCACCATGGCCGACAAGGCCCGCACGGTGCTTTCGGTGTGCAACAACATGGGCGAGGGCTGGCTGCTCACGGCCGAGATGCTCGACCTGATCGATCATGGCGCACCCAATATCATCTGCACGCAGCCCTTCGCGTGCCTGCCCAATCACGTGGTGGGCAAGGCCGTGATTAAGGAGCTGCGCCGCCAGCATCCCGAGAGCAACATCGTTGCGGTGGACTATGATCCTGGTGCGTCCGAGGTCAACCAGCTCAACCGTATTAAGCTCATGATCAGCGTGGCCAAGGAAAACATGCGCGCCGGCAAGGGCTTTAAGCTTGAGAAGGTGGCGCCGCTCGCGATGGACGAGGTCACCGGCCAGATGCGTGCCCACGACGGCTGCGTGAGCTGCGGTTCGGTCGATGAGAGCGCCGTGGCGTCGGTCGCTGAGCGCCTGGGACGCGGCATTAAGAAGTAGCTGGCCTGCTATGGGCTGGATATGAGACAAACGGGTGGTGGCCGTACCGGCTACCACCCGTTTTTGCTTGGACATATGTTGCGTAAACGCCCCGACTATCACCCTTTGCGAACTCAGATTTCGGAAGTATGCGGCAAAATCTGAATAGACCGAGCACACCGAATATGTCCAAGCCCTGTACCTGCGTTTTTATTGGCGGAAAATCGGGGGTGCTCAAGGGTTCCGGAATTTGCCGCATACTTCCGCAAACGACGTCTCGGTGGCACAAAAAATCGCCCTCGGAACCCTGAGATAATGAACAGATGTAGCCGTTCGCCGCAAATTACCGTCCGTTTATAGAACCCACCCCCAGTGTGCAGCCCTCTTACGGTTGAATAAATACACATCTATGGAATTACGTAAGAGAGGACTGTTCCTATGAGCTACAAGACCGTTTGCGTTGCCGGCGGCGGCGTGCTGGGAAGCCAGATTGCCTTTCAGGCTGCCTACTGCGGCTTCGATGTAACGATTTGGCTGCGCAGCGAGGGCAGCATCGGTCGCACCCAGCCCAAGATCGATCATGTGCGCGAGGAGTGCATCGCGGCAATCGAGGGTATGGCGGACGGCACGGGCGAGTGGTGCTCCGGTATCGCCGATAGCGGCAAGCCCTTCGACAAAGAGGCGGCACTCGCCGCCGTTGAGCGCGCCTACTCCACACTCAAGCTGGAGCTCGATCTTGCCAAGGCAGTGGCCGACGCCGACTTGGTCATCGAGTCTATGGCCGAGGACACCCAGGCAAAAATCGATTTTTACAAGAAGCTCGCCCCGGTCCTTCCGCAAAAGACCGTCGTCGTGACCAACTCCTCCACGTTACTGCCGAGTACCTTTGCCAAGTACACTGGCCGCCCCGAGAAGTACCTGTCGCTGCACTTTGCCAACTCTATCTGGAAGAACAACATGACCGAGGTCATGGCACAGGACCAGACCGACAAGCGCTACTTCGATGAACTCGTCGACTTTGCCAACGACATCCGTATGCTGGCGTTGCCCGTCAACAAGGAAAAGAACGGTTATCTGCTCAACTCCATGTTGGTACCGTGGCTGCTTTCGGGCCTTGATCTGTACGTCTCGGGCGTGAGCGATCCCAAGAGCATCGACCTCGCGTGGACGCGTGGCACCGGCGCTCCCAAGGGCCCGTTCCGCGTATTCGACACGGTGGGTATCCAGACGGCCTACAACATCGTCATGCAGTATCAGAAGGTGCCGGGCCTGGTGAGCCCGCTACTCAAGAAGATGATGATGCCCTACAACTTTAAGGCCATGGCCTCCGTTCTCAAGAAAATGCTCGACGAAGGCAAGCTGGGCGAAAGCTCGGGCGAGGGCTTCTTCAAGTACTAAGAACGATCCCTCGGGGTCGGAGGAAAACGGATCATTTTCGGCCGCCAGCAGTGAGAAGATGGACCCAGAAATAGAAAGGAGTGGCAATGGGCCGGCTCGGGCTTTGAGGACAAGTTGCTGCAGGCCCAGGGCGATTTTTCGCTCAACGCGGGCCAGCACAGCGTGACGTATCTGCCGAGTTCTGACACGGCAACGACTGGTCGCTACCAGGTGCTGCTATACGACAACAACTTTGGTGCGGCCGAAAGCTATCCCAAGTTCGACTGGGGCCAGCTGGGCGCCGCGGTGGTGACCGACTACAGCAAGGGAACGCATCGTTTGGGCGCATCTTTACGGTGGACGAGACCGTGCGCACCTACGAGCTTGTGGACCAGATCGCCGTGCCGTTCTCGGGCTATGCGAGCAGTGCGCAGCGCGTCGGCGATTCGAATAGCATACTCGTGGCATCGGGCATGGCCAAGACTTTTGCCGAGTACGATCGCTATGGACTGCCCATCGCCACCTACGAGATGGAAGCCGAGAAGTACATCTACCGCGTGTACAAGTACGAGCTGTAGCGCTGCGCTTGGCTGCGTCTGTGCCCCGTGGCTGCGCGCGCTCGCGCCGGGCCCGCCTCGCGTCCCGCATCACTTCACATCGAACTCAACGCGATCGAGTTCGGGTACGTTGAGGTCGATGAGCTTGCGGGCGACGTGGCGGTCGTGTGCCCCAAGCGCCTCGCCTGTCGTCACATGGGCGACAATCTCACGCTCAACGACGCCCTCCTCCTCGCCTTCGGTAGCCGAGGTCTCGACGGCGACGGTGTAATCCTTAAAGCCCGGCAGCACCGCGGCAAGTTCGCGCGTAGTTTCGGTGACACCGTAGCCGTCCTGCACGCCGGTCTGCGCCGAGCCAATAGACCCCGCCGTCATAACGATGCAGGGGATGGCAAAGACTACCGTACCCACAATGATGCGGCGGCGCACCTTGCGCGATAGCTCGTCGACCTCGGCATCTTCTTCGGCGGTTACAATGCCGTCGCCGTTGAGGTCGCGCTTGAGCGGCACGCGCAAGATAAGTAATACGGCTTCGGCCGCGAGTGCGATAAAGACCACGTTGATGCCAAACTCGTAAAGCGCCGAGAGAAACAGCGACCCGCTTGCGATGGCGATGCCATAGCCCGCCGCGCACAGAGGCGGCATGAGCGCGGTCGCCACGGCCACGCCGGCGATGAGCGTGGCGGGTTCCTGGTCGCGCGAGTTGCCCAGCCCGCCTGCAAAGCCGCCTGCGAGTGCGACGGTAAGGTCCCAGACGGTGGGTGTAGAGTTGTCGATGATGGCGGCCGTGGTGGTGCCAAGGGGCGAGAGCTTAAAGTACAGCGTGGACGTGACCAGGCAAAAGGCCATCTGCAGCGCAAGGCTGGCGACGGCCTCGACGGTAATCTCGCGGTCGAGCGTGGCGATGCCGTATGCCATGGCAAGGACCGAGCCCATGAGCGGGCAGATGAGCATGGCGCCCACGATGGCGATGTCCGAATCGATATCGAGGCCGATGCTCGCGATCAGCATGGCGATGATGAGGATGCATAGGTGGGAGCCAGTCAGACGCGCCCCGTTTACAAAACGCTTGCGGATCACGTGATAGGGCGCGCGTCCCTCGCGAATGTTGAACGCGCGCTTTAAAAAGCGACCAGCCTGCTCGGCAGCCTCACTATGAGCAGGGCGGATGCCGTGGCGCCGGTGATGGCGTTCGCGTAGTCGCTTGATCTGTTGTTTGTCGAGTTCCATGTCCACCTCGTTCCAGCGCGGTCCGCGCAACGCGCCCGTTGTCCTAACTCTACACCGTGGCGGGCGGGGTGTCTGTTGGATGCGGAATCCGATGGGGCAGATGACGCGGGGGCAAATGCAAATCATAGGCTCAATTCGATCCCGCAAGAATATGATGCACCAGCTCCTACATATGTGACGAAATTGTGAAGCACGAGAGCGTGAATTTCAAACCTTGATTGGCAACTTCATCCGAACACTTCCCATATTCATC